>Ga0207648_10008146_pt1 | contig 10192 bp, 10 predicted proteins | sample KBSMisM32_FD_184310 | JGI IMG/M metagenome (GOLD analysis project Ga0207648, IMG submission 184310) | Miscanthus rhizosphere microbial communities from Kellogg Biological Station, Michigan, USA - KBS Miscanthus M3-2 (SPAdes) (version 2) | ecosystem: Host-associated > Plants > Roots >... | reverse complement strand
GAGCATGTCCGACTCCTGGATCTCCTGGAACCCGCGCACTGAGGAGCCATCGCACGGCTGGCCTTCCTCGAACTTCTCCTCGGTGAGCTGATGGATCGGCAGGGAAAGGTGTTGCACCTGGCCAGGCAGGTCGGTGAAGCGCAGATCGACGATCTGTGCCCCGGCCTCCTTGGCCATGGCGATGACGTCCTTGGGCGACTTCGGGTTCGCCATCATGACTCCCTCCTGGGCGCTGGCCCCTCGACGGACGGCGATGCACCAAGGGTAGGTCGCTGGCGGGATGGTTCCGTTACCCGAGCGTTAACTCTGCGTTACGAGAGTCCCGGAAAGGGGGCGGGGCCGGCGCTTTCGCGCCGGCCCCTGTGTGCCGGGGGGGATGGGTGGAACTTGGTGTTAGCTGCGCCCGCGCCCTTTGCGGTCGTCCTCTCCGGTCGACCGCACCCGAACCCGCGCCGGGTCGCGCTGCATGAACGAGGCCGCTACCGCAGCGCCGAGGGGGATAAGTCCCAACGTGGGGACGAGGTTCGCGGTGGTGATCCATGCGTTCATGGCAGAGACATCGGTCGTGGAGCACGGCACCGCGCAGAGCCCGTCGGTGTCATTTCCGATTGGTCGCGGCGCACTAGGTCCAGCGACCAGGAGGGTGGGGGTACGCCGAAGGGCTAGTCCTGCGCCCGAGCTCGGTAGCCGACCGACCGCACGGTCTCGATCAGGTGCTCGTGCTCGGCCCCAAGCTTGGCTCGCAGCCGTCTGACGTGCACGTCCACGGTCCGGGTGCCTCCGTAGAAGTCGTAACCCCAGACCTCCCGGAGCAGCGCCGGCCGTGTGTAGACCCGCCCGGGATGCGTTGCCAGGAACCGCAGCAGCTCGAACTCCTTGAAGGTCAGATCCAGCGTGCGGCCGTTCGCCTCGACCTTGTACGTATCGGTGTCGATCCGGAGGCCGCCGAGGCTGACGATGGACGCATCCGCGCTGCCCGTACGGCGCCGGAGCATCCCGAACCGAACCTGGAGCTCGGCCTCCGGCGCCCCGGGGTAGACGAGCTCGTCGGCGACCTCGTCCCAGGGGTAGCGCCCGAGGTCGGGGCGCTCCACGATCACGATGGCGGGCAGGCGCGCGTCACGCGCGCGAAGGGCGCTCAGCACCGACCAGGCCTGGCCAGGGTTCTCGCCGCCGTCGATGAGCACGATGTGCGGCCGGATCTCGAGGACGTGGTCGAGCGAGGTGACCGCGAGCGGCTCGTGCTTGAGGTCCAGGCGCAGCTCTTCGAGCGCGGGCAGGGCCTGCGCCGGCGTGCGATCCGAGAGCAAGACGAGGTTGGTCATCGGCGTTCCTACCGTACCGGCTCGGCATCCCCGCCGGTACCCTTGACCTGCGATGACGATCGAAGTCCGCCTGTTCGCGGCACTCCGGGAACTGGCGGGCGCGTCCCGGCTGGAGACCAGCGGGCGCACCGTCGGCGAGATCGTCGACGGGCTCTCGGTCGTCAACGGCGAGCGGTTCGGTCAGATCGCCGCGGTGTCCTCGTTCGTCGTGAACGGGGACCGAGCCACCCGCGAAACGGCGGTGGCCGACGGGGACGAGGTCGCGATCCTGCCCCCGGTCAGCGGGGGTTGACCTACCGCATCGACCCTAGGGGCGATGCCCCGAGCGCGGTTCCCGGAACCCTGGGATACTCCGCCGATGCGGTTCCACCGGGTCCTCCTCGTGGTCAACCCCGTTGCGAGGACCGTCTCCAAACCGACACTCGCCGTCATCGAGAAAGCGCTGTCCGCGGACTTCGCGCTCGAGGTCGCCGAGACCAAGGAGAAGGGCCACGCCAGCGAGATCGCTGCGCAGGCCGTCCACGACGGCATCGACCTCGTCGTGGTGTTCAGCGGCGACGGCACGATCAACGAAGCGGTCAACGCGCTCGCCGGCACCGAGGTCGCGCTCGCGGTGCTTCCGGGTGGCGCGACCAACGTGTTGGTCCGTGCGCTGGGCCTGCCGACCGATCCGGTCGAGTGCACCGGCGTACTGATCCCCAAGGCGCTCGACGACGAGGCGATCCCGCTGCACCTGGGTCGCGCCGACGGCCGCTACTTCGCCGTCAACTGCGGCGCGGGCATCGACGCTGCGGCCATGCGACGCCTCGACCGGAAGTACCCGGAGTCGAAAGCCAAGTTCGATCGCGCTGCCTTCCGCGCGGTCTCGTGGGAGCTGCTCGTCGGGTACGCAGGCAAGCAGCCCGACCTGTCGGTCTCGATCGACGGCGCCGACCCGCTGCAGGCGCTCTCGGTCATGGTCGGGCGGACCGACCCCTACACCTTCTACAAGGAGCGGGGTGTGCGCATGACCCCCGACGCCTCGCTGGAGAAGGGGCTCGACGTGCTCGCCGTCCGCAAGCTGAGCCGCCGCAACCTGCCCCGGATCGCGTGGCAGGTCTTCGGCTCGGCTCGTCACGTGCACGGCCGGGACCTCGAGTACACCCACGACGCGTCGCACGTGACGGTGACGGCTGCGGCCCCGTTCCCGGTGCAGGTCGACGGCGACCCGCTCGGGGATCATCACAAGCTCGAGATCGAGCTCGCGCGCGAGGCCCTCTGGGTCGTCGCGTAGCGCTCGCGGGCGACCGCGAGGTCGCTTTGCGTATCCTGACCAGCGCATCCGATCTCGAAAGGTTCTGCACCCATGTCCGATACGTTCCCGATCCCCCCGCACGGCGGCACCCTGATCGACCTGTTGGCCACCGGCGACGCCGCCGCGAACCTCGCCGCCGAGGCCGCCAACCTGCCGAAGCTCGTGATCAACGAGCGCGAGCTCTCCGACCTCGAGATGCTCGCCGTGGGCGCGCTGAGCCCACTGACCGGGTTCCAGGGCGAGGACGACTACCACGGTGTCCTCGAGTCGATGCACCTGACCAACGGCTTGCCGTGGGCGATCCCCGTGGTCCTCGGGCTGTCTGCTGAAGACCAGCACCGGGTCGGCGGCGCCGACTCGATCGCCTTGTGCCCGTCCGAGGGCGCCGACCCCGTCGCGGTGCTCCGCGTCACCGGTCAGTTCAAGCGCGACAAGCCGAAGGAGGCGCTCGCGGTCTACCGAACGGATGAGCTCGACCACCCGGGCGTGAAGGCGATGTACGACAGCGGCGACCTGTGCGTCGCCGGCACCCTCGAGGTGATCGCCCTTCCGGGGCACGATGACTTCGTCAGCTACCGGCTCACGCCGGCCCAAACTCGAGCTGTCTTCAAGGAGCGCGGCTGGAGGACCGTCGTCGGCTTCCAGACCCGCAACCCGATCCACCGGGCGCACGAGTACATCCAGAAGTGCGCGCTCGAGATCGTCGACGGGCTGCTCGTGCACCCGTTGATGGGTGCGACGAAAGCTGACGACGTGCGGCCCGACGTCCGCATGCGGTGTTACGAGGCGCTGTTCAGCGGCTACTACCCGCGTGACCGCGCGATGATCTCGGTGTTCCCGGCGGCGATGCGCTACGCGGGGCCGCGCGAGGCGATCTGGCACGCGATCGCCCGCAAGAACTACGGGTGCACGCATTTCATCGTCGGACGCGACCACGCAGGCGTCGGCACGTACTACGGCACGTACGACGCGCAGAAGATCTTCGAGGAGTTTGAGCCCGAGGAACTCGGCATCCAGCCGTTGAACTTCGAGCACTCCTTCTGGTGTCACAAGTGCGAGGGTATGGGGTCGCCGAAGACCTGTCCGCACGAGGCTGAGGACCGGGTCTCGCTGTCCGGCACCAAGGTGCGCGAGATGCTGTCGAACGGCGAGCGGCCACCGCTGGAATTCAGCCGGCCGGAGGTCGCCGACATCCTGATCGCCGCGATGCAGGCATGAAGACGCGTCTGCACCACGGTGTAGCATCCGGCCCGTGAGCGACGACCACCCCGCCAACCGGCGGATCGACAAGATCCGCGACCCGTCGTTCGTCGACGGCCTGTCGGCGATGAGCCTCGACGATGTGCGCGCGCGGCGTGACGATGCGCTCGCCGAACGCGAATACCTATCGCTGCTGCGGCGTCTGTTGCAGGGGCGGGCCGAGATCCTGAAGGCCGAGGTGGAGGCCCGCGAACACGGCGGTGGCGCGCCGCTCGTGGATCGCCTCGTCGAGATCCTGTCCGACGAGGGTCATCCGGTGACGTCGCGCGGCGAAGTGGTCCGGGTCGCCGTGCCCGAGGACGAGATGATGCTCGCGCGACGCCGTGTGGAACGGCTGGCGGCGGACTCGGGCATCTCGGACCCCTCGACCCTCAACGACGAGGAGCTCGGGGCGGCGATCGACGCGCTCGTCGCCGAGGAAGAGCGGACCTCCGAGGCGCGGCGCGACGTGATGAACGTGCTGGATGTCCTGCAGGACGAGCTCAAGCGCCGCTACAAAGAGAACCCGTCCCTCTCGCTCCAGTAGCGGCCGCGGCGAGGCGCCGGAACCATCGGCAGCGCAACCCCCCGAACGGGGGAACTCAGGGTCGGGCGCGGACCACGGCAGGATGGGCTTCGCGAGCGATGGGCACGGGGCTCGCGAACCCGCAAGATGCTTTGCGCTAGACCTTCTCGGGTGTAGCGTCACGGCCCCCATGAACGTACCCTTCCTCTCCCTCAGGGAGCGGGTCCACGACCCGGAACTCCCTGCCCTGCAGGCTCAGTTGACCGTGTTCGCGCGGGAGGTGGGCGAGCTGTACGCGGCCGAGCGAACCCGCTCCTACGAGCTCGAGATGGCGCTCGACGAGCTGCGCGACACCTACGTTTCGACGATGACCTCGTTCGCGCAGGTCGTCGAGATGAAGGACAGCACGACCGCCGGGCATCTCGATCGGACGCAGCTCCTTGGGCTCGCCCTCGCGCATGCCGTTGACCCCGAGCTGGCCGCGCGCCCCGAGACGCGGTACGGGTTCTTCCTGCACGACATCGGGAAGGTCGGGATCCCCGAGCACATCCTCTGCAAGCCCGACGCGCTCGACGAGGCCGAGTGGCTCGTGATGCGTGAGCACCCCACGATCGGGGCGCACATCGTCGAGCCGATCCGGTTCCTCGCCGGCGCGGTCGACATCGTGCGCTCGCACCATGAGCGCTGGGACGGCACCGGCTACCCGATGGGGCTGCGTCACGAGGAGATCCCGCTCGCGGCTCGCGTGTTCTCGATCGCGGACTGCTTCGACGCGATGACCAACGATCGGCCCTACCGTCGCGCGCTGCCGGTCGAGCAGGCGATCGATGAGATCGTCATCGGAGCGTGCACGCAGTTCGACCCCGAGATCGTCCAGGTCTTCCTCGACCTCGTCGAGAGCGACCCGGTCTCGATCGGGCTCGAGCCCACGGCCGAAGCCGTCTGACCGTCGAACTGGCAGGCTGGCGCCGATGTCGGAGCCGCTGGTGCAGGTCGTTCGGTCGGGCCTCGTCGAATCGGTGCACGTCGGCGACGTCGCGGTGTGCCATGCCGACGGCCGGCTGATCGCCAGCATCGGCGATCCCGACACGGTCGCGTTCGCTCGGTCCTGTATGAAGCCGTTCCAGGCGGCGGTGTCGCTCTCCGCGATCGACGTCGCCGTGCCCGACACCGAGGTCGCCGTCATGTGCGCATCGCACAACGGCGAGCCGGTGCACGTGCGGGCGGTCCGTTCCCTGTTGCGACGCGGAGGCCTGTCCGAGGCGGACCTGCAGACCCCCGCCGCTCGCCCGTTCGATGTGGAGGCGTTGATCCGTACCCGAAGGCCATCGTCGCTGCTGCACGACTGCAGCGGCAACCACGCCGGGATGCTCGTCGCGAGCGCCCAGGCCGGCTGGCCCCTCGAGACGTATCGGTCGCGACGGCATCCCCACCATCGGAGGCTGTTGCCGATGATCCGCGAGCTCGCCGGCGCGGAGCCGGTGATCGGGGTCGACGGGTGCGGCATCCCCGTCCACGGCCTTCCCCTGCGAGCGCTCGCGACGATGTACGCCCGATGCGCCGCGACCGAGGACCCGTTCCTTCGCCGGGCGATCGACGCGATGCGCGTCGAGCCCTACCTGGTCGGTGGGCGTGACCGCGACGACTCCTCGATCATGGAGACGGCGCCAGACCTGGCTGTGAAGGAGGGGGCCGAGGCGCTGAACTGCGGGGTGTCGATGACCGCCGGCATCGGTGTCGCTGTGAAGATCGCCGACGGCGGCTATCGAGCCGTCGGACCCGCGACGGTCGCGGTGCTCGACGAACTCGGGTTCCTCCCCGCAGCCGCCCGCCGACGGCTGCGGGCCCCCAAGGGCGTCGAGCCGATCGCCCACCTTTCCACGAGACGCTCGTAGCATCGAGGAAGGACATGATCGACGACACCGCAACCAACCTGCCCCGCGCGGCGATGCTGTCCGTCCACACCTCGCCGGTCGACCAGCCTGGCGTCGGCGACTCGGGCGGCATGAACGTCTACATCCGCTCGGTGGCCACGAGGCTCGAGCAGCGCGGCATCGACGTCGACCTCTTCACCCGGTGCCGCGGCGGCGAGGACCACGAGACCAAGCACCTCACGAAGCACGCGCACGTCGTGTCGATCAAAGCCGGGCCTTGCGAGCCGATCCCGAAGGCCGAGCTGCCGCGCTACCTGCCGGAGTTCCTCGGGGGCGTGATCCAGCACTCCCGGATGAACGACCGCCGGTACGACCTCGTGCACAGCCACTACTGGCTGTCGGGGTGGGTCGGGAATGCCCTGCACGACCTCTGGGATGTGCCGCTCGTGTCGTCGTTCCACACGCTCGGCAAGGTGAAGAACTACCTGCTGGCGTCGGGTGAGACGCCGGAGCCACCCGAGCGGATCGCCGGTGAGATGCGCGTGATCGGCGCCTCGGAGCGGATCCTCGCACCGACCCCTGCGGAGGCCGGGCAACTCGTCGGGCTCTACCGCGCGGACCCCGACCACATCCGGATCGTGCCGGGCGGCGTCGACCATGCGATGTTCACGCCTCGAGATCGGGAACGATCGCGCAACCGGCTCTACCTCAAGGGACTCCGCATGGCGTTGTTCGTGGGGCGATTGCAGCCGCACAAGGGTCCGGACATCGCGATCAGGACCGTCGCGGCGGCGATCGCGCACGATCCGGTCGCGACGAGGGATCTGCAGCTCGCGATCGTCGGCGGCCCGAGCGGGACCGATGTCGGTGAGATCGACCGCCTGATGGACCTCATCGCCGCGCTCGGGATCAACGACCGCGTCATGTTCTTCCCGCCGCAGCCGCAGGAGCGGCTCGCCGACTTCTACGCGGCCGCCGACGTCGTGCTCGTGCCGTCGCGCTCCGAGTCCTTCGGACTCGTCGCGCTCGAAGCGCAGGCGTGTGGCACGCCGGTCGTCGCTGCGCGGGTCGGCGGTCTGCCGTTCGTCGTCGAGGACGGCCGCACGGGCTTCCTCGTCGACGGGCACGACCCGAGTGAGCACGCGCAACGGATGCTCGACGTGCTGCGCGATGCGTCGTTGCAGTCGCGGTTGGGGGATGAAGCCGCGCACCGCGCGCTGCGCTTCACATGGGACGTCACGGCCGACGAGGTCGCGCGCGTCTATCGCGACATCGTCGCCGCCTAACTTGTCACTTTTTCTCCCGGGTCCGTGACCTGCGCATTCCCACCATGACCTGCGCGAACGTCGGCTTGACCCTCTCTGGGGCCGCCGATACATTCCGCATCGCTCCGAGCGACCGACAGGTCGGGAGGAGAGACCGGACGAAGCGCCGGCCCCGGAAAGACGGTGGCGACACCGGATGGAAGGGACGGTGCGGGGGACTCTGGAAGGGCAGAGAGGCCGCGAGGTCACTTAGCCGGGAAGGATCCCCGCGCCGGGGAGGGTCGCGAGACCCGATCCGGTACCCGATGGGGCATCGCGAGATGTCACATCGGAGGTCCGCCACCTGCGGGCGCGGACCGGCCGCGAGGTCGGATCGCGAACCACGGGACGGTCGGGGGGCTGCAAGGCCGACCGATCGAACCGCAAAGGTGGCGAAGGTGGCACGGACGCCGCGAGGCGCACCGATCACCGGCCGTCCGGGCACTCTCCGCCCAGGCTCGAACGTCGCCCGGGGCACTAGAGCCCGAGGGGCTTCACGGAGGTCGAACGCTTCGGCGGGAGATCACCGGGGGTTCCTCGGGCTCTACTATGTGCGGCCTATGAGCGGCGAGGCGGCCGGGCCGCGCAGCAAGCGTGCGATCGACGCCGAGCACCGCCGCGAACGGATCGTCGAAGCCGCGATGCACCACTTCGCCGAGCACGGCTTCCGCGGTGCGCGCGTCGAAGACGTCGCACAGGATGTCGGCGTCGCGAAGGGGACCGTCTTCCTCGACTTCGGCTCGAAGGAAGCGCTGTTCCTCGCCGCGTATCAGCGCGCGGTGCGACTCCTGCCGGCCTGGCTCGACGCGCCGAAGGAGATCGTCGAGGAGGGGTTCTGGGCGACGCTGGACTGGTGGCTCGTCCGCACCGAGGAGTTCGTGGTCTCCGACCCGGTTCCGAACCGCATCGCGCAGATCGGGCGCTACGACACCGGTCTCGGCCTCCGCCAACCGATCGATCGGTTCATGCGGAGCGAGGACCCGTACGGCACGCTGGAGTTCGTGGAGTTCGGCGTGGCACGTGGCGAGGTGCGCGACGATGTCGACGTCGAGATGCTCGCGTCGATGCTCGATTGGCTCGCCGAGAAGTTCCAGGATGCGTTGGTCTCGGAGGACCTCGACCCTGGCCTGATCCATCGACGGCCCGAGCGCCGCGGTATGCGCATCAAGGAGTTCGTGGCGATCCTGCGGGACGGGATCATGGCGCACGAGGAGGCTTAGCGATCGTCGGCGACACCTGGACCCAGTACTACGAGGAGAACGACGACCGTCAGCCTCGCGATCTCCTCCTCGACGTCCTGGCTCGGTTCCCCACGCCTGGCACCGCGGTCGACCTCGGATGCGGCGCCGGGATCGAGGCGGCGGCCATGCTCGAACGCGGGTGGTCGGTCTTCGCAACCGACGCGCAGCAAGAGGCGATCGATCGTCTGCGACGCCGCGTCGGCGAGGCGCCCAACCTGCGGACGCAGCGAGCGCCCATGGAGGAGGTGGAGCTCCCGCCCGCGGATCTCGTGTGGGCGAGCTTCAGCCTCTTCTTCTGTGATCCGGCGCGGTTCCCGGATGTGTGGCGGAACATCGAGGGCGCGCTGTCGGCGGGCGGGCTGTTCACCGGTGAGCTGCTGGGCGATCGCGATACGTGGGCCACCGACCCTGACTTCGGTTGGTTCTCGCCCGACCATGGATTCACCTGGTTCTCCCGCGCCGAGGCTGAAGCCCTGTTCGATGGCTGGACGGTCGAGCGCTTCGAGGAGGAGGAGAACGACGGGGAGGCCACCTCTGGTCCCAAGCACTGGCACGTCTTCCACGTGATCGCGCGAAAGCCCGACACGGGCCGCGCATAAACTCCGACGGTGGGTTTCTCGACCGGCGTGGTGCGTCCCGCGATCCTGCGGGTTGCCCATCACCCCTGGATCGAGCGGCTCGCGACGGGCACGCGGCTCGGTCACACGGTCGCCGACCGTTTCGTCGCCGGTGAGACGCTCGCCGACGCGCTCGCCGCGGCGAGGGAAGCCGCGGCGGCAGGGACATCGGTGATGCTCAACCACCTCGGCGAGAACGTGACGACGATGCAGGAGGCGCTCGCCGAACGCGAGGCGTACCTCGCGGAGGTCGCCGCCGCGGCCGCCGCACCCGAGCTCGACGTGGTCGTCTCGGTGAAGCTCACGCAGCTCGGCCTCGACACCTCGGTCGAGGACTGCTGGCGAACGCTCGAGCCGGTGATCGACGCTTCGACCGAAGCAGACCTCGACGTGATGATCGACATGGAGGACCACACCTACGTCGACCGGACGCTCGAGATCTTCCACCGAGCGCACGAACGGTCCTCCCGCGTCGGCGTGGCGATGCAGTCCTACCTCCTGCGGAGCTCGGAGGATCTCTTCACGCTGCCCGCGGGGTGCCGGGTTCGACTGGTCAAAGGCGCGTACCTCGAGCCCCCGGAGGTGGTGTGGCGAGGCAAGCGCGAGGTCGATCGCGCGTACACGCGGCTGTTCACGACGGCGCTCGAGCGAGGACATCGCATCGACGTCGCGACCCACGACCCGGCGATGATCGCGGGCGTTCGTGCGCGCGTCGATGCGATCGATGCTTGGTCGCGGGTGGAGTTCCAGATGCTGTACGGTGTGTGGCGGG
>Ga0207648_10008140_pt1 | contig 10195 bp, 6 predicted proteins | sample KBSMisM32_FD_184310 | JGI IMG/M metagenome (GOLD analysis project Ga0207648, IMG submission 184310) | Miscanthus rhizosphere microbial communities from Kellogg Biological Station, Michigan, USA - KBS Miscanthus M3-2 (SPAdes) (version 2) | ecosystem: Host-associated > Plants > Roots > Rhizosphere... | reverse complement strand
GTATTCTTACTCCTAATACCGCTTTAATCTATATACGATAAAATAAGGATAATAGCTACTCTATTTATCAACTTACTCTAGGGCTACAAAATTTACAGCAAGTACATAATAATCTAGTGAGCCTACTGTAAAATTTTCATAGCTATAGCTAACACCAATTTACCACAAAAATTCTTACAAATATTAAGCTACATAATACTAAGCTATCTAGTTTGAATTTATGAACCTACCATTGTCATAGCTAACTATAATCTAACTACACTAACAAGTAGATGGTATTTTTGTGAACCTAACAAACTTGGTTTCCCTATTTTTGGACAACTACATAATTTACTACAATTTATCAAAGTTCAGCTAGAAATTATATGGAATAAACGTTAGTAATTCACTGGATAATTGAAAAATGAATTCTACCGCGCGGCCCACGAGTGATGGCTTGGCCCACCCCGGTGTCCCGCCCGCGCGCATGCACAGCATCCGGTGTGGCCCACGCAGCGGCGTGCGAACGTGGCCCACGCTACATGGCCCATGGCGGAGCCCACGCGTGGCTGGCTCTTTTGCGAAAGAGCCCCCGTTCTCTACCCTATTCGCGAAACTAACCCGAGCACTATTACACCGAGTCACAGATTTTTGGCTGCCTTTTCTCTTTTCTTATTAATCCAAAAAGGGAAGGATCCAGTGACCACCAAAAATCTTGTAATCATTTAAGTAGATATGCTAAACATTAAGCACTATCCATTTTGCTTGGATTTGGTATTACAGATTTTGTAGTTTTGAAATGAAAATTCTACTTGCAATGCTATATTTGACTTTTCAATTAAGTTGCTTTTCTTTTTGTCGATCCAAAATTTTGTTTACCTTCTTTAGGAGTTAACGACAAATCTTAATTAGTAGCGCTCGGACAATGCAGAACCGCAAACATGAGACGGATTTGAAGAACTAAAATTTTTGTTACTTGCAAAATGCCAAAGCTGACTCCAAAAGGTAAACGGAGCTTTACCTACTCAACGATAATTGTTTTCATCCTGGTCGTATTTGCACTTGGCTACCTTTTCTATTTCATCCCTCGCAACAAGTCAACACTTCAGAAGAATGGATTTATTATCCTGCGGACAATCTCGGCCAATTTTGATAGTGCTGTGGCTGCACGAATAAACTTGTTTGGCAACTTCGTTCGTTCTCCAAATTCCACCCGACGCTCAAATGAGGCCACACAGTCTCGCACCAACACAATAAAAAGACTTCTTGATGAAAATGAAATCAACGGTTCGATACTAATTCGACATGCGTCGAAAGATTCGGTTGCTAAGGCCTTCGATATAACAGACGATTCTCTCACCATAGAAGTTGAGCAAGGCAACAACATTTTTCGTTTTCGTGAACCCATGGATTCATTTTTCGAAGCTCTTGTTTCATCGCAAAAAACGGAGCTCTTTAGTTTTTACGGTCTGCAGATATTGCGTAAAGACAACCCTAGCCTCGTTTATCATGACAAACAATTGGCGGTTCTCAATCGTCTTGCGGGGGACAGCATTTTATCCGCAGGGAATGGCGCACGTGTAGCCGGCATTACTGACTTTTCTTCTGAAAATTCTGATTTTAAAATGTTTTATTACCCGTTCGCGGTGCGCGGCTCTTCTTTCGTTATCTCGGGGTTTGTTGATTCAGGGCGATACAACTACATTCTTCGCCAGGTGCCGTTCTATTTCATCTTTCCCCTGGTGGTCGTGTTTCTTCTTGTGCTTATAGGCCTCCCGGTAATCAAGTTTTATGTTATGGATTCGAACGAGCCGACAACAATGAGCGATGTCTTTTTCTTTGGAGGTTCAGCTATCCTGGGCGCGACACTTCTCTCTCTCATGATCATCCAATTTCTTTTGTGGAAAGGCGAGGAAATTCGCATTGGACAGAATCTTCATAAGATTTCTTCACAAATTACCGCCTCTTTCTTTGATGAAGTGCGCGACGCTACCAATGAGATCGTTGCACTGGACGCTTTCAGAAGAGACAGCGCTGCTAAAAATCCAGATATTTCGATGAACGTTCAAGATCGCTTAAAGAATACGAAGGATAGCTCGCATTATCCGCAATTTGACAGAATAAGCTGGATCGACAGTTCTGGTTGGCAAAGGGTCAAAGCCGAACTTTATAAAAGACCTGTTTATACAAATGTTGGCTCAAGAAAGTACTTCACGATTTTTAAAACAGGAATTCCATATCATCTGCCTGGGAACGAAAAGGCCTTTGGATGGGAACCCATTTACAGCAATACCAACGGTGATTTGAACATTTCAATCAGCATGGAGCTCCGGGACACAGTTGTAGCCATGGCGACAAAGATGTATTCACTGATGCAAACTATTGTTCCGGCGGGATATGGTTTTTGTATCATTGACGCGGACGGGAATGTGCAGATACACTCGGAAACTGACAGAAGTTTACGAGAAAATTTTTTGGAGAAAACTGACAAACCCAACGAAATAAGATCGTTCATGCTTTCCCGTCAAAGCAAAATCATTAATAATGTTTCTCTCTATAATAAGCAATGTGCTATACTCGTGCAGCCACTTGCCAGAACAATGCCATTTTACCTGGTAATTTTTTGCGACAAGACTCAACTTATTTCTGTTAACATGAAAATTCTGATATTTTCTGTTCTGCTCTCAGTTTTATTTTTTGCCGTAGTGGGTATAATCTGGTTAGCATATGGGCCGAAGGGAATTAATGGTCACCCCCTGGTCTATTGTAAGATGGATCTTCTTGACTGGGCTACACCAAAACGAAGACTAGCGCCATATTATTTGCATGCATTTATTTATGTCGCTGTGTACTCTCTTTCTATGATTGGATTCGTGGCCTTCAGCAGCTCTTATGAAATCAACAATGTCGATATGATCGCGTTGGTTTTGCTTACGCCCTACAACATTTTCGTCACGCTGTTTTGTATCCGATCAGCAGTTGATAAGAATGGGACCTCCCGGAAGTCCATCCTGCAAGCACTCATTCATCTTGCGGTCAGCTTTTTTATTTTCTACTTAAGGGGGCCTTCATTTCCGCTCGACCTTGGATTTATCCTGTTTCAGGTAGTCGTCAACATAATTCTGTGGATCTATTGCGGCATGAATATTAAAGAGGCAGCCTTTGAAGATGACGGGAAAATATTTTTCTGGAAATATAAATTTTTGATCTGCTCTTTAGTGGTGTGCTTCTCTGTGTTGCCAGCGGGTATATTTACATGGTATGCCCATAACCAGGAAATTACCCAGAATATGAAACGACAACAACTTTACCTGGCAAACAGCATAAAAGACCGCAGTTCTGTGATCGAAAATTCAAACCAGCGTATGGCGAATCTACTCCAAACGCCCTACTTCGAAAGTCTTGAATTCTCCAGAGGCATCTATCGACTCTTTGGTGACGACATCCGCCATGATCCGGGCAAAGAGAGAAGGCAACGAGGAACCCAATTTGAAGAATTTTATTCCTCGCTGATGGAGAAATTGGCGGTTACTAATTATAACAAGAACTCTTTTCCGGCTCTTCAGGACACTACCTATGATCATGGTTGGTCATGGTGGATCTCCAATGATTCTCTTCATTTTTTCTGGCCTTCGGGGCAAAATAGGCGAGACACGGCAAAAGATTTAAGCATCGCCTCTGCCATTCCGCCCAGGTTTGTATTTCTCACGAAAGAAAGAATTCTGCCGGTAGCCATTATCGCGGTGCTGCTTCTTATTGGTCTTTTTAAATGGATGAGTGGAAATTCAGAAACGATATTTCTCACGAATTTCATTCACAGGTTCAAAAAGAACAACATTACAAAAGATAAACAACAGGAAGGTCAAAAGAAAGTTACCGACGATGCAACTGACTCGCTAAATTCATTGAGTGACTACACCAGGTTTAAAGTTGGTTGCTCAAGAGGAGAATTGGTAGAATATGAACAAAAACTTATTAGAGGTATGGAAGCCAGACAAGTATCCTACCTGGTTGTTTGGTCAAGCTTGACTGATAAAGAAAAGTTCCTGGTTTACAGTTTTGCAAGGGATGGCATTGTCAATTACAAAAATATCCAGGAAATTACAAATTTGCTCGATAAGGGCATTCTTGCTGTTGATTACGCCGCCGAACGATTGAGGATTTCTAGTCCCGAATTCCGTGCCTACGTGCTATCTGTCATGTCCAGCCAGCAAATTAAAGAACTCCAGGTTACACATACGAGCGACTCAACATGGCGATCTGTTCGCGTACCATTGCTCATTCTACTTCTCGGGATTGCAGCCCTCGTTTTTTTTACTCAACATGGTATTTTCGAACAATTGTTGTTGCTGGCAGGCGGAGCGACAACCTTAATTAATTTTATGACAGGCTTCTTCTCGGGAGCTGGAAGGAAAGCCGCTTCGTGATCAGCCCATCCGCCTCCGCAAGGTTAAGATTGCCTGGTGGTCAGCCTTTGGATGAAATCGGCTACGAGCACAATTGACCAAACGATTAGTTTTTTCATAAATAAGTTTTGGGTGATTTAGTAATAATGTTTTTAAAAGACAGAACTTATCTGAAATGGACTCTTAGATCAGCACTGTCACTTAGGAAAATGTTCTCCTTTTCACTTTGCTTTTCCAGGTTTACTATTCGTCCTTGTCTTCTTCGTGTGATCAATAAGAGCAGCCAGTCCTTTATTTCGTTGAACATTACTTTGCGAGAGGGCATGAAATAATTAAACACGAGCAACCTCAATATCCAGGCTAACCATCCGGTGAACTGGATCCCATATAACTCGCCGATTCCTTTACCAATGCCCAGGCTGGCAGTCTTGCCGAGGCCACGAAAACTAAAGTTTTGAAATGGCCTGCCTTTGACTGCGTGCGCAATATTTTTACCAACACATTCTCCGTGCTTAATAGCCCACAATGCGTTGGCAGGGCTTGCTGTCATCGTTTTACAACTGATCACATGGCATGCATCACCACCGCCCCAAATATTTTCATGACCTCCTATTTGCAGGTATCGATTGGTATAAAGCCTGTTCATTTTGTCTCTTTCCATCTCTTCAGTCCCTTTCAAAACCATACGATATTGACCGATCGTGGATATCACCATTGTACTTTCAATGAAAGAACCATCATTTAGAAAAGCACCTTCTTTTGTTACTTTAGTTATCTTTTTCCCATTTAAGATCTCTACTCCATATTTCTTCATCTCTGCTTCTGCGTAACTGATCATTTTTTCAAAGCGTGGCTGCAATTCATTCAGTATCCTTTGGCTGCTGTTCACCAATCGTATCGCGGGCTTTACTTTTTCTAACGAGGGATATTCTTTTTTAAGGACCACAATAAACTCGGCAATATTGGCCGCTAGTTCAACCCCTGTAAATCCGCCTCCTGCGACGGTAAAACTTAATAGCCTTTGGGCAACCGACATTTTCGCTTCAGATGCGCTCTTCACGATCTGTTCGATCATTTGTTTTGTAGACAGCAATGCCTGGTGTGATTTTACCTGGTATCCAAAATCCGTCAAACCTTCCACATTATTATTGTCAAATGAGCCAATACTTAGCAGCAGTTGATCATAATGTAACTCCTGGACCTGGCCGCAGTTCGTTTTTACATATACAAGATTCGAATCGGCATTTATTTCAATTGCCATTCCTACAATGTGCCGGGCATTTGTGAAAATTTCCGACAAAGGGCTCATGCGGTTTTGATCCTGGATAATTCCCGTGAGACTTTCTGCCGTCCACCCATGAAAAAAATGATATTGCTCAGGACACACAACAATGATCTCAACCCGGCCGTCAGCTATTTCACGACGCAGTTTTTTAAACAAGGAGCGGTAAGCCCAGACAGCTACATAACCTCCGCCAAGCAAGACTATTTTTTTAGGAGCATTTTTCATTTCTTTAGTTTTTCCTTGTTAATTAAAGTCTGATTCAAAGCTATCTCTGGCGGAAGCCAGATAATAATTGAATTCCGCGGCTTTGCTTTTGGCATTTGCAGTTTTTACTAATATGAACAGGTGAACCTGTACAGCGAAGGAAAAATCTGGCAGATTGACTCAACATTTTCCCGGTTTGTCGCCTGAGTCTGGGTGGTGGTCGCAAACTCAGGGTTACATATAGGTATCCGGCCTAGCTTCGTGACTGCAGGTGGTTGCTTAAAGGAAGAAAGCGACCACTAATTAAATTTTCAAAACACAAAAAAGATAACAGTGAAATCAGGTACTACTCTCCTTGTTGGTTTACTCGCATTAAGCGGGTTGTCACTCAATGCCCAAACAGCAGATGAAATTATAGCGAAGCATGTAGCTGCCATTGGCGGTAAAGAGAAATTAGCCCAGGTCAGCTCGATATACATTGAAAGTGCAACAGAGGCAATGGGTAATGAAGCGCCCACCAAAACTTATATCGTCAACGGAAAGAACTATAGAAATGAATCTGATTTTGGTGGTCAGACAATTGTACAGGTCGTAAGCGATAAAAGCGGCTGGGCGATCATGCCATTTGGCGGTTCTCCAGATCCTGCTGTGATGAGTGATGATGATTTTAAAGCTGGTGCGGACCAGATCTATGTGGGAGACCCGCTTGCCAGCTATTCTGCTACCGGGGGAAAGGTCGAACTGCTTGGCCAGGAGAAAATAAATACGGTCAACGCCTACAAAATTAAATACACTAATAAGTTTGGTGTTGAAACAACCTATTACATTGATCCTTCAACTTACTACATTATTGAGTCGATAAGGCAGGCCAACATGATGGGACAGCCTGTAACGGTAACTACCACTTATTCAAATTATCAAAAAACAGATTATGGCATAGTGCTTCCCTACTCAGCCAATGTGGATATGGGACAGTTTGCGCTCACCATCAATACTAAGAAGGTAGAAGTTAATAAAGAGATCGATCCGAAGATTTTTGAACTGCCCAAAAAATAGGACATAAGCGGCGCCGTCCATTGTTTACTGCGGCACATTTATAGCAGTTAAGATCTTAATGGACGTAAAAACCAATCCTGAAAAAAAGGAAGAGCTAAAAAAGACGACCCCTCGTGACCACAGGTTGTGGATAGTGAGCTACATAATCTTAGCGATCATCTCTGTTACTGTTTATTTTTTATTACAGTTTCGTGTATTTGGACTGCTTGGAACTTATCGCTCATTGCTACAACGCCTGGCTGTGGCGGGAGTAATAATATCAGTCATTTTTATTATTACCCGCACAATCGAACAAGTTGTTGCAAGAAGATCACATACTAAGAAAGTAAGTTATAATATTATCCGCCTGATCAGGTTACTTAGTGTGGTAATCGCGGGCCTTGTGGTCATTACGTTTTTATTTGCACAGTGGTACACGGCCGCCGTTTCGCTCGGTCTTTTTTCATTGGTTCTTGGTTTTGCTTTACAAACGCCTATCTCCTCACTCATTGGCTGGTTTTATATCATCATCCGCTCTCCTTACAGGATAGGAGATCGCATCCAGGTGGGAGATTTTACCGGTGACGTCGTCGAGATCAATTATCTTGATACAACACTCTGGGAATTTCATGGCGACTATCTGTCCAATGATGTACCCAGCGGGCGCCTGATCCGTTTTCCAAATACACTTATTCTGCAGTCGGAGGTATATAATTATTCATGGAGAAAATTTCCTTTTATATGGAATGAGATCCCTTTTCATATTGCTTATGAAAGCGACCTGCAATACGTTGAAACTACGATCAGGACAGTTGCGAAAAGAGAACTGGGCGAAAAGATGGCGGACAGTGTAAAAAGGTTCAAAGAACTATTGGAACAAACCCCGGTTGATGAACTGGACGTTAAAGAATATCCTTTCGTGGTTTTCAGAACTAATCCTAATACCTGGATCGAGGTTTCCGTTACTTACCTTGTGCACCCCAAACAGGCTTCAGCAACGAGAAGCCAGCTTATTAAATCTATTGTCAGTGAATTGCTGAAAGAGCCGGATAAAGCGATGTTTCCAAAAACCAATTCGAGATAAGATTCTCCCTCAGGACCGATCTTTATATTTTGCCGTCAATACTACCATGACAATGTTCGTGATCAGCGAAAAACTATTTGTGACAATGATCGGGTAATCTTTTTTCAGAAAGCCATATACGATCCATACACAAAGCCCCGCCAGCAAAACTGCCAGCATACCAAAAGAAATGCTATTGGCTTTTTTTTCTTTGATGGTCTTTACTAATTGCGGCAACAATGATACACCCGTCAGGATGCCTGCTGCGATTCCGATGTATTGAGTATAATGATTCAGGAAACTAACATTGTTTAATTATGATAGATCATTTCGCTTGCGCTTACTTGCTGCAATGACCCGGCCAATTTATTTTTTTTGCATTGGCATTCATTTTGGCGTGTATAGTACACGTATGACGAAATACAACATAGTGATCGAGACGCCTAGAAACAGCCGGGAGAAATACAGCTATGATGAAGAAAGTAAAAGTTTTTACCTGAAAAAATTACTACCCGCCGGCATGTGCTTTCCATATGATTTTGGATTTATTCCCAACACGAAGGGAGAGGACGGGGACCCTGTTGACGCTCTCATTCTTTCGGAATTCGGAACATTCCCCGGCTGCAGGATCGAATGCAGGCTGATTGGGGCTTTATTGGCGGAGCAAGCAGAAAAAAATAAAATGATCCGCAATGACCGTTTCTTTTTTGTTCCCTGCATCTCCATGGTGTATAAACATATTAAGTCGATCCGTGATTTTCCTAAATCTTTTATGAAAGAACTCCTGTTTTTCTTTATCAACTACAATGAAGAAAAAGGAAAAGAATTCAAAGTGCTCGACGTCATCTCTCGCGAAAAAGCAAAAAATATTTTAAAAAATTTTATAAACGGGTCTTAATTATTTTTTCTTACCCGTTTTTTGCCGGCAGTTTTCCAGATCTTCGGAACTCCGCTTGCCTTTCCGAACAGTGGGTCGGTGGAAGGAACAGGAAGCTTCCTGATGTTATTATCTGTGGCAGGTCTTTCTCCCGGCTTTCCATAATTCATATCATAATCCCGGCCGCCAGGGTAGGCCCCAATGGCGATCGCATCTTTTTCATTGCCGAGATTTTTGTGCGCCACTCCTGCAGGGATCACCAGCACATCGCCTTTTTGGATGTTAAGTTCAATACCATCATCCCCACCCAGCTGAAGTATGGTCTTGCCACGGATGATCCCCACGACCTCGTGGGTGATGCTATGATAATGATGATAAGTATAGATCCCGTTACGCCAATTGTTGCTCCAATCATTTTTTTCAAATATGTTTTTCACATGCATGGCCGAAAACAAGGAAGGAAGCTTCAGACCATTTCTATAATACAAAACTGGCAAAATACTGTTGGGAAAGATGCCGTTGTCCTTAACGAAATACTGTTCGGGTTGCTGCATAAGTTAGGTTAGAGGTCAATTACATTTTTCTGCCATACAATTGTTCATGCTAAAACATTGGTTACTTCTTACCGCGCCTTCGTAAAATAAGTTGCACAAGTTGTACAACCTTGTTCAAATGGCATACCATACTACGTGGCATATCCTTTGTAATTTTTTTCGTGAACAACTTAAAACAAATTCTATGGCTAAGACAAAAAATTCAGGCCGTACATCGGCAAAAACAAATGGCCAACAAAAAAGTAATGGTCAATCACAAAAAACCAAAGTACAGGTAGCTTCTGGAACTGCTTCGGGCAACACGCAGTTAGAGAAATTTTTTGAAGATTCTTTAAAAGATATTTATTGGGCTGAAAAGCAATTGCTAAAGGCTCTTCCCAAAATGCAGAAGGCGGCTACTACAGAGGAATTACAGACTGCGATCGAGGAACATATTGCACAAACAGAAGGGCATGTAGGCAGGCTCGAGCAAGTGTTTGAAATTTTCGGGAAAAAAGCACAAGCGAAAAAGTGTGAAGCAATGGCAGGATTGGTGAAAGAAGGTGAGGAAGTGGTTGAAGAAACCGAGGATGGAAGTATGACAAGAGATGCGGCGATCATTGTTTCAGCACAAAAAGTCGAACACTATGAAATTGCAGCATATGGAAGTCTCAGGCAATTGGCCATCACAATGGGACAGGATGAAGCAGCAGAAATACTTTCTCAAACACTGGAAGAGGAAAAACAAACCGATCAAAATCTTTCTGCAATCGCGGAAAACAATATTAACTGGGAAGCTGAGCAAGAGGAGGA
>Ga0207648_10008137_pt1 | contig 10200 bp, 8 predicted proteins | sample KBSMisM32_FD_184310 | JGI IMG/M metagenome (GOLD analysis project Ga0207648, IMG submission 184310) | Miscanthus rhizosphere microbial communities from Kellogg Biological Station, Michigan, USA - KBS Miscanthus M3-2 (SPAdes) (version 2) | ecosystem: Host-associated > Plants > Roots > Rhizosphere... | reverse complement strand
TCCATTTGGATGCGTTCCGCCAGTGCCTCTTCGGCCGCCTCCAAATCATACTTCGCTTGCAGGTTCACCCACATTTGGGCCGACGTGCCGAAGTAGCGCCCCAAGCGCATGGCGGTATCGGCGGTGATTGCCCGCCGCCCGTTGAGAATCTCTGTCAATCGATTCGCCGGTACCCGCAACGACAACGCCACGGCATTCGCGCTCAGCCCCGCGTCGCCAAGCACGCTCCGCAGGTGCTCGCCAGGATGCAGCAACGGCAATTTCTTAGTGATAGTCCGTGACTTCGACTTCATAAGCATCTCCCTCCCGCCAGCGAAAACAGATCCGGTATTGTTCGTTGATGCGGATACTGTACTGCCCAGCGCGATTGCCCGCAAACTTCTCCAGCCGCAAACCCGGAAGCGTAAGATCCATCAACGCTGCTGCCGCATCCAGGAAACCCAAATTTAGACGCGCAGCTTTTTCAATTTTGAAACTTCCTGCTGGGCACGCGCCGCAACAACTTCTCGGTCTCCCGATCTTTGCAAGATCGGATCATGCAATGCGTAGCATGCGATGTCAAGCGTAGTATAGCGGCAGAGTTAGGCGCGACGCGTTTTGGCGTAGCAACATCCACCCCCGATAATGGTCTAGGCATGTCCGCGCCAACCCCCATCCTCATCTACGACGGCCACTGCACCTTCTGCCGCATCTGGCTCGACTACTGGCGCCAAATCACCGGCGATCGCATCGAGTACCTAGCTTCGCAAGAAGTTGGTGACCGCTTCCCGCAAATCCCTCCTGAAGCCTACAAGCAATCAGTACAGCTAGTGCGTCCCGACGGCACCGTTGCCAGCGGCGCGCGCGCCGTCTTCGAAACACTCGGCAAGGAGAAACTCTATCCCTCGGTGGCCGGACCCAGCGAACTCGCCTACCGCATCATCGCGCCGCGCCGCAATTTGTTCTATCAACTTACTCGTTTCACCTTCGGCACACGCATCGAGCCCACCCGCTTTGCCGCTACCCAATGGCTGTTCCTGCGAGCGCTAGCGCTGATCTACGCGATCGCCTTCGGATCGCTCGTGCTCCAGGTCGGCGGCTTGCTGGGCGCGCGTGGCGTGGCCCCCGTGGTCCCGTTCCTCATGTCGGTCGAGCGCACTGGCTCCGCGCTGCGTTTTCTGGCCGTCCCCAGTCTGTTCTGGTTCGCCGCCGACGATACCACACTCGTCGGGCTCTGCTTTGCCGGCATGGTCTTCTCCGCCATGCTCTTTCTCACCGGCTTCGCGCGCGGAAAATTCGAGCGCCTGATCCCAATCTTGCTCTTTATCCTGTATCTGTCCTACGCCTCAGTAGGCCAGGAGTTTCTCTCGTTCCAATGGGATTCGCTCTTGCTCGAAGCCGGATTCCTGGCCATCTTCCTGGGCCGCAACCGCATCGTGCCCTGGCTATTTCGCTGGCTGGTATTCCGTTTGTACTTCCTCTCGGGAGCCGTCAAGCTGCTGAGCGGCGATCCCACATGGCGTAACTTATCAGCTGTCGGCTTCCACTGGCACACGCAGCCGTTGCCGACTGTCATCGCCTGGTACGCCGATAAGCTGCCCGCTGGCTTCCAGCATTTCGCTACCGCCGCAACTCTCGGAATCGAGGTTGGCATGCCGCTCCTCATCTTCTTCCCGCGGCGCCTGCGCATGTTCGGCGCGTGGTGGCTGATCGGCCTGCAAGTGCTGATCTTCGCCACCGGCAACTATACGTTTTTCAACCTGCTCACCCTCGCGCTCACACTCTTCCTGTTTGACGATCAGGCGCTCGCGCGCTTCGTGCCCGCCCTCCATCGCGACCGTCTTGCCGAACGCGCAGAGGACCGTAGTCTCGTCCCCGCAATCGCCGTTGCGCTCGTCGTGATGGTGCTCAGCCTGTCGCACCTGGTCGAGACTTTCAACGGCCGTCTGCCCAGCGTGCTGAACGCCCCGCTGCGCTACGCTGCTCCGCTGCAGATTGTTAACACTTACGGCCTCTTCGCCGTGATGACCACCGAACGCATCGAGATCGTGCTCGAAGGCTCGGCCGACGGCCAAACCTGGCTACCCTACGAGTTCAAATACAAACCCGGCGACGTCAACCGGGCCCCCGCCTGGGTGGCGCCCCACCAGCCCCGTCTGGACTGGCAAATGTGGTTCGCGGCTCTCAGTAATTACCAAACGAACCCATGGTTTGTAAGCCTAACCCTGCGCCTCCTCGAGGGTTCGCCCGACGTAGTGGCCTTGCTTGGCAGCAACCCGTTCCCTAACCAGCCCCCTCGCTACATCCGCGCCATGGCCTACGAATACACCTTCACGGACCGTGAAACCCACCGTCGCACCGGTGCCTGGTGGAAGCGCGAGCCCCGTGGTTTATACCTACCGGCCGTCGGATTGCGCTCCGCCGGAGCGCAATAAAGTGCCAGGGGAACGTAACCTAAATTTGTTGATAGAGTCTTTACTATTGGATGAGGACGATCCTAAGCACTGCCACGCTCGTAGTGTTTCTGCTGGCGCCCGCCAGCTTCGCACAGGATCAGGCCACCGGCCGGGCTCTCGGCGTGGTCACAAGAATGGACGCCGCCGCGCGCCAGATCACACTCAAAACTGATACCGGTGACGTGGCGGTCACGGTGGACGCCAAGGCCAAAGTCGTGCGCGTGGCGCCAGGCGCCACGAATTTGACCAACGCCGCAGCCATCGAGCTCACCGATATCAACGTGGGCGACCGGCTGCGCGCGCGCGGCCGTACCGCTGAGGACAAATCGCTGGCAGCTCTGGAGATCGTGGTGATCTCGCAAAGCGATATCGCGAGTAAGCAAGCAGCCGAACGCGCCGATTGGGATCGCCGTGGAGCCACCGGCATCATTGCCGAAGTCGCCGCGGATTCCTTCACCATCAATGTGCGCACGCTGGCCGGCGTCAAGCCCTTGATCGTCAAGCCCGCGGCCAACGCCGTGGTGCGGCGCTACACGCCCGATTCCGTGAAGTTCGCCGACGCCAAGCCGTCTAAGATTTCGGACCTCCGCAAAGGCGATCAGGTGCGCGCCCGCGGCGACAAAACTGCCGATAGTTTAGAGATGACTGCCGATGAGATTGTGTCCGGCCAATTCAAGATGATCGCCGGCCTGGTAATTTCGGTGGATCTACAGGAAAACGTGATCCGTATTAATAATGTCGAGACCAAGAAGCCGATGACCGTGAAGATTTCCGCGGATTCTTCGTTGAAGAAACTGCAGCCGCAGTTGGCACAGGTGATCGCGAATCGCCTCCACGGCGTGGCGCCGGTCGAAGGCGCCCCCGGCGGTGCCGCTCCCGGCGCTGGCAGAGGCGGATTTGGGGGTGGGCGCGGGGGTAATGGTGATCTGCAGTCGATGATCGACCGAACTCCTGCCATCAAGTTTGCGGATCTGATGACCGGCGACGCGATTATTGTTTCGAGCGTGAACGGCGCGAATCCCGAGCAGGTCACAGCGATCACTCTGCTAGCGGGCGTCGAAGCCATTCTCACTAAGCCTGGCACGCGCGAAATGTCTCTGGGCGATTGGAACGTGGGCGGCGGCGCCGACATTGGCGGCTTTGGACAATAGACGCCCATGATCATCCTCCATCGGTTCGTTCTCGCGCTCCTGGCCTCTGCGATGTTGTTCGCGCAGACGCCTGCGAGTCTTCGCGGAACGGTGACGGACCCCTCCGGCGCGGGCGTGCCCGGAGCCAGTGTCACAGTGACTGGTCCCGCGGGTCTGGTGCGAGTAGCCAAGACCGGCAACGACGGCGCTTATGCCATCACCGGTTTGCCACCAGGAACTTACACGCTGCGCATCGGCGCGACGGGCTTCTCGCTCTTTGAAAGCATGCAGATCGAACTGGCCGCCGCGCGCGCGATCACCGCCGACGCGAAGCTGACGATCGCAGCTGACAAACAAGAAGTCACCGTCGCCGAAAGCACGCAGTTGGAACTCGACCCTTCGAAAAACGCCGGCCAGTTGGTGCTCACGGGGCAAGATCTCGACATGTTGTCGGACGATCCCGACGATCTGCAAAACGATTTAATGGCGCTCGCGGGACCCGCGGCCGGTCCCAACGGAGGGCAGATTTTCGTCGACGGTTTCAGCAACGGACAGTTGCCGCCCAAAGATTCCATCCGCGAGATTCGCGTGAACTCCAACCCGTTCTCGGCGGAGTTCGACCGCATTGGTTTTGGCCGGATCGAGATTCTGACGAAACCGGGCACGGATAAACTGCATGGTTCCGTCTTTTACCAAACTGACAGCGGCGCGCTCGACGCGCGCAACCCGTTTGCGACCACCAAGCCTGCCTTCCTCACCAAGCAGTTCCAGGGCAACCTCGGCGGGTCGCTCAGCAGAAAAGCTTCGTTCTTCGTGGACTTTAGTGATCGTCATCAAGACGATCAGGCGCTGGTCAAAGCCACCATCGTCGGGCCCGATTTTCTGCCCTTGCCACTCACCGAGAACGTGCCCACGCCCACCTCGCGGCTGTCCGTCAGCCCGCGTCTGGATTACCAACTCAGCCCCAAAGTAACCTTGCAAGCGCGTTATACCTGGACACGCACCACGGCGGACAACACCGGCGTGGGCGGATTCAGCCTACCGGAAATGGGGATCGACGCTCGGGCCACGACGCAATCCGCGCAGTTGACGGAGACCTGGGTGGTGAACGCCCGCGCCATCAATGAAACCCGCTTTCAATATACGCACACCGCGAGCGAGGAAACCTCCCTGAGCACCGCGCCCACCATCAACGTGAGCGGATTCTTCACCGGCAATGCGGCCACCCAAGGTCCGCAATTTACCGATGTGGGCAGCTACGAATTACAGAACTACACTTCGCTGACGCGCGGCACGCACCTGTTGAAAATTGGCGCCCGCTTGCGCGCCAGCCGCGAGTCCGATTTCAGCGACACCAATTTCAACGGCACTTTCAACTTTGCTTCACTGAACGATTACATCGCGACGCTCCAAGGCAACGCCTTCAAGGCATTTCAGTACGTGGTGGCGGCGGGCACTCCGCTCCTGCGCATAAACCAAGTAGACGTGGCCCCCTTCGTTCAGGACGACTGGCGCGTCATTCCCAGTCTCACCCTGAGTCTGGGTTTACGCTATGAGGTCCAGACCAATATCCACGATACCGGCCACTTCGCGCCGCGTCTCGGCGTGGCTTGGGGCTTGGGCGGAGGCCAGGGACGGTTACGTCAGCCGAAGACCGTGATCCGCGGCGGGTTCGGCATGTTCTACGACCGCTTTGCTCTGGCCCAAGTGCTCAACTCCGAGCGCTTCGATGGCCAAGTCCAGCAACGCTTCGTAGTTCCGAATCCTCAGTTCTTCATCGGCAGCATCCCGTCCGATCTCTCGGCATTCGCGCAGACGACAACTTATAGAATTGATCCAGGGTTGGTCGCGCCGCGCATCATTCAAAGCGCCATCGGCGTCGACCGCCAGTTGCCGAAGAACATCTCGCTCTCCGTGAACTACACCGATTCCCGGGGCATACACCAGCTGCGCACAGTAAACATCAATGCGCCGCCGCCGGGGACGCCGGGCAGTAAGGGAACTGCGAACCCCCTCTACCAGTACGAATCGAGCGGCCTGTTCAAGCAGAACCAGCTCACCGTGAGCCTCAACGCCCGCTTGAACGCGCGCTATACGATGTTCGGCTTCTACAACCTGGCGCACGCGCATTCGAACACCGACGGCGCGGCCAGCTTCCCGGCCAACTCCTACGACTTCACTAACGAATGGAGCCGCGCACAGTTCGACATCCGCCACCGCGCGGTGATGGGCGGAAACCTGACGGCCCCCTTCGGCATCCGCCTGAGCCCCATGTTGATCTTTGCCTCGGCCGCTCCCTTCAATATCTTGGTGGGGCAGGACCAAAACGGCGATAGCATTGCCAACGACCGTCCGTCCTTCGCGAGCGCCGCGAGTAACCCCGCCTTTGTGTTCGCGACGCCTTACGGGCTGCTGAACGCTCGGCCCGCACCCGGCGAGACCATCATCCCGCGCAACTTCGGAAACGGTTTTGGCAGCTTGACCATCAACATGCGCGTCAGCCGCACTTGGGGATTTGGCGAGGCGACGACTCGTCCAGTGACCGGCGGAGGCGGTGGAGGCGGTGGTCCGCGCGGTGGCGGCGGATTCGGCGGCGGACGTCCCGGCGGCGGTGGCGGTCCGGGTGGCGGTGGTCCGGGAGGAATCTTCGCCGCGGCGGGCACAAAACGCTACAACCTGACGGCCAGCGTCGAAATTCGCAATCTGCTGAATTCGGTGAACCCCAGCGCGCCGGTAGGAACCTTGGGCTCGCCGTCCTTCGGCGAAGCGCTGGGCATCACCAGCGGCTTCGGCGGGTTTGGCGGCGGCGGAGGTGGTGGCGGCGCCGCCGCACCCCAGACCGCCAATCGCCGGCTCGAACTGCAACTGCGCTTTAGCTTTTAAGCAACGCCTATTGCCATTGCCACGACGCCAGCGGCGTGATCGCCGTAAAGCTCCCGTTCAGAAAGTGCATCGCCAGCAAGTTTATGTAAACCCCGGTGGTGGAAACTTCGAATGTCCCACGCTTGCCGATCAACTGCGGATATTTCTGCGTGAGCGTGAACGCAGTATGGCCGAGGCCGACCAGCGTAAAACTATCGGTGAGCAACTGAGCGCCGGTTTCATCGCGGAACACCAAGGAAACCACACCGGATGTCGCCGCCGTCTGGTTGACGATCGCGAACCCGGTGGCGGCGCCGTTCAAATGATCGAAGGGCATTTCGAAGTGGCTGCCCATGCCGGTATCGAGCGCCTCAGAGGATTCATAGTTGGGCTGGCCCGATATGACGCGCCGGAAAATCGCGGTGCCGCCGACGGTGCTGGGAGTGTCGAGGTAAGCCCATCCCTGCGTGAGCGGCACCGCCGTCCCGCTGGTTTCAATGGTTATCGCGCCGCGCGCCGCCAGGGTGCCGGTGATGGTGGAGGAAGTTCCGGAGGTGGTGGGGAACACCGCCGGCGTGCCATCGTCGGCATAGAACCGGAGCGTAAAAGACGCCGCGCTGCTATCGAGGTTCACCACCGTGAAAATGGTCTTCCAGCCGTCTCCGTCGACCACGTGCGGGACCACGCTGGGGCCGCCAAAAATAGTCTCGGCCGCAAACGCCTGCACGCCCAGCAGGGCCAGGCACAACGCCAATTTCATGTGAGTCGCCTCCGCTTCAACTTTAACGCAGGGCTTCGGAGGAATCGCTGGTCACTTTGCGGATGTCGACGAATTCGAAGGCGCCCACGCCGGCGGGGGCCGAGAAGCGGGTCACGCGATGGGCGCCCCGTGTGATGAAGTGCAGTCCCCACACGCCGTCGCCGAGGAGGTTGTGAAACTTGTCCCGGAATCCAATCATCACGTAAACCGAATCTATGGTGTAGGGGCAGGCATTGGTCCAATCGGCCCAATAGTGGTCGCTATCCATTCGGGTGAGCGAGTGAACTTGGAAACAGTCGGAGATGGCCGGCTGGTCGCCTGCGAGGGCGCCGACCGCCAGGGACAGAAGTAGCAGAGCACGTTTCATCAGGGAGGTCTGATCAGCATGCCACGACCAGGGTAGCGTTGTCAAAACGGGGGTTCCGGGTACCATGTGTACAGGAACCCGATGAAGAAAATTCAGGGCGACGAGTTTCGAGTTCGTGCCGGGAAGAAGATCGATCTCAGCAAGTGGCCGACGAGAGTGAAACCGGTTTACGCTTCGAAGGAAGAATACAAGGCGCTGCTCGCCGAACATACCGAAAAATTGAGTGAGCGCCAAAGCCTGCTGTACGCGTCGAACCAATACGCGCTGTTGCTGATTTTCCAGGCGATGGACGCCGCCGGGAAGGACAGCGCAATCAAGCACGTGATGTCGGGTGTCAATCCGCAGGGATGCCAGGTTTTTAGCTTCAAGCATCCGAGCGCCGAGGAACTGGCCCACGACTTTCTGTGGAATGCCACGCGGCGGCTGCCGGAGCGCGGCCACATCGGAATCTTCAACCGTTCCTATTATGAGGAGGTGCTGGTGGTTCGCGTGCATCCCGAGATTCTCGCGGGCGAAAATCTTCCGCAGGATCTGTCGGATAAAGGCACCATCTGGCGCGATCGTTATCGCTCGATCGTGAATCTGGAGGACCATCTGCACCGCAATGGTACGCGTGTGATCAAGTTCTTTCTGCATCTTTCGAAGGAGGAGCAACGCAAGCGCTTCCTCAAGCGCATCGACGACCCGGAGAAGAACTGGAAATTCAGCGCGGACGATATCAAGGAGCGGGGTTTCTGGAAGGACTATATGAAAGCCTATGAAGCGTGCCTCAGCGCCACCAGCACGCGGACCGCGCCATGGTACGTGGTGCCGGCCGATGACAAGGAGACGACGCAGTTGATCGTTTCGCGCGTGGTGCTGGACGGGTTAAAAGATTTGAAGATGAGCTACCCGACATCCGATCCGGAGCGGCACAAGGAGCTGCAGAGGATTCGCAAGTCACTTGAGAAAGAGAAGTAGAGGGTCCTAAGGCCGGTTGCCTCTGGTTTCGCCCGGGCGACCCAGTTCATACGAGTAGACCCGTCCATCGTCCCTGACCAGACTGATGATGATTTCTTTCTCCGGGTCGTAGGTGCGCACCATACGATCGCAATCGGAGTTGTCACCCGGGAGGGCCGCCATTCTGACGTATTGAAATGGATATCCGCCGTTTTCGATGCGCGTGGTATTCACCAACAGCATTCCTCTGCCGTACTCTTGAAAAGCGCGCTCCGCAGCGGGCAGGAGAACGTCCCAGTTGTCGGAGATCAATTTCAAATCTGCCGCTTTATCCATGAATCTGACACTGGCGGAGGAAGAGGGATTCGAACCCCCGGACGAGTTTCCCCGTCAACGGTTTTCAAGACCGCCGCCTTAAACCACTCGGCCATTCCTCCACTTCATATCGTAGCCCGATTGGGCGAAGAACCGCACGATCGTAGTGCTACCGGTGCGGCATATCGTTGCGATAGATGACGCCGTCCTTCATCACGAAGAACACCTTTTCGGTGAGGCGGATGTTTTGCGTGGGGTCGCCGGGCATGGCTATGACGTCGGCGACTTTTCCTACTTCCAGTGTGCCGACGCGCGTTTGCATTCCGAGCAATTCGGCGTCGACCGAGGTGCCGGCGCGGAGCGCGTCGAGGGAGCTCATGCCCAGCGCCGTCAGCAGGTGGAACTCCTCCACGTTGCGGCCGTGCGGATACACCGCTGCGTCGGTTCCCATACCGATGCGCACGCCCTTGGCGATGGCCTTGCGCACCACTTGATTGATGGATTCGACCGCGGCCGTCATCTTGGCGGCGACGGTGGGCGGATAGCCGCCCTTGGCGAGGATCTCCTTACCTCCTTCGAGCGCCATCAGGGTGGGAATGTAAAAGGTCCCGCGCGCTTTCATCATGTCGAGGACTTCGTCGTCGAGAAACGCGCCGTGTTCGATGGAATCGATGCCCGCGCGGATGGCGCGCTTGGCGCCTTCGGCTCCGTGGGCATGCGCCGCGGTTTTCTTGCGCAGCGTGTGCGCTTCGTCCACGATGGCGTTGGTTTCTTCCTGGGTGAGTTGCGGGATGTCCACTTCGTCTGTGAGTGAGAGCACACCGCCAGTGGCGCAGATCTTAATCACGTCGGCACCGTATTTGACGTTGTAGCGGACGGCGCGACGCCCCTCTTCGGGAGTATTGATGATGCCGTCTTCGGGTCCGCTTTCGCGTCCGAACAAGCCGGCGCGGAAACCATTCTGGCTGTCGCAATGGCCGCCGGTAGAACCGATCGAGTGTACGGCGACCAACATGCGGGGCCCGGGAATGATGCCGGCCGCGGCGGCGTTGCGCAGGCCGATGTCCATGAACTCGCTGCTGCCTACGTCGCGGGTGGTGGTGACGCCGACCAGCAGGGTCTTCTTGAGGTTTTCCGTGGCGCGCAGGGTTCGCTCCGGAATGGATCGTTGCAGCTGGTCGAGTTGATTCTGCCGGTAGTCGGCGTTGTATATCATCGACAGATGCGTGTGGGCGTCGATGAAGCCGGGCGCGAGCGTGGCGTCGCCGAAGTCGATTACTTGGGCTCCGGCTGGCGCGGGGGCGCCGGGGCCGACGCCGAGGATGCGCGAGCCGTTCACCACCACCAGGCCGGGCGTGCGCATTTCATGGCCGTCGAACATGCGCGCGGCTT
>Ga0207648_10008131_pt1 | contig 10205 bp, 6 predicted proteins | sample KBSMisM32_FD_184310 | JGI IMG/M metagenome (GOLD analysis project Ga0207648, IMG submission 184310) | Miscanthus rhizosphere microbial communities from Kellogg Biological Station, Michigan, USA - KBS Miscanthus M3-2 (SPAdes) (version 2) | ecosystem: Host-associated > Plants > Roots > Rhizosphere... | reverse complement strand
CCGGTAGTCGCCTGGGCCTGGAGGCCAGTTGTTCCGACTGCGGCGGTAATAGCAGCAGCTCGCAGCAAGCGGCAGTAGCCCGCAGCCGTCGGCCACCAGCCAGCAGCTCCAAAATTCCTCATTGATCCTCCGACGTCACGCGAGGGCGGCGCTGCTTCATCTGCTCGATCAGCTGCTCGAGCGTCGGCGACGTCGCCCGGTCGAAGAACACGCGCCCGTCGATGAGCGTCATGTCCACGCGAGCGTTAGGCGCGAACGGGTGTGCCGTGAAGATCGCCAGGTCGGCGTCCTTCCCGACCTCGATCGACCCCACACGCTTGTCGATGCCCAGCTGCTTCGCGGCGTTGAGCGTGATCATCTTGAGCGCCTCCTGCTCCGACACACCGCCGTAATGCATCGCCTTGGCCGCCTCCTGATAGAGCCGCCGGGCACGCTCGTCCGAGTCCGAGTTGATCGTCACCACCACGCCACGCTCCGCCATGAGCGCCGCGTTGTAGGGGATCGCGTCCCACGCTTCCATCTTGTACGCCCACTCGTCGGCGAACGTGCTCGCGCCGCTGCCGGCTTTCGCCAGCTCGTCGGCGATCTTGTAGCCCTCGAGCACGTGCTGGAACGTCGCGACACGGAAGCCGAAGTCCTTCGCCACCCGCAGCATCATGAGAATCTCGTCGGCTCGATACGAGTGGCAGTGCACGAGCCGCTTCCCCTCGAGCACCTCGACGAGCGCGTCGAGCTCGAGATCGCGCGCGGGCGGAACGAGCGCCGCACGCTCCGCCGCCGTTTTGGCCGCCTTCTTCTTCGCATCGTATTGCTGCCAGTCGCGGCGATACTCCTGCGCTCGGGTGAAAGCGTCGCGCAGCAGGTCCTCCACGCCCATGCGCGTGCGCGGGAAGCGGCCCTGCTGGCCGGGCTGCAGGGTGCGGCTCGTCTGTCGCACGTTCTCGCCTAACGCGAACTTGATACCCGGCGGTGCGCCCTCGAACCTGAGGCTGTCCACCGGCAACCCGTATCGCAGCTTCACGACGGCGTTCTGCCCGCCGATTGTGTTGGCCGAGCCGTGGAGGATGTTCAGCGTCGTCGTGCCGCCAGCGAGCTGACGGTACAGGCTGATCCCATCCTGGCGCAGCACGTCCTCGATCCGGACCATCGACGTGATCGACAGCGTCCCCTCGTTGATCGCCTCGGCGGCCGAGTGGGAGTGGGCGTCGATGATGCCGGGCGTGACGTACTTGCCGGTCCCGTCGATGACCTTCGCCCCCGCCGGCACCGGCACGTCGGCACCAACCGCCGCGATCTTCCCGTCGCGGATGACGATCGTGCCCTTCTCGATCGTGCCGTTGGACGCCGTCATGATCGTCGCGTTCGTGATCGCGACGAGCTTGCCGGCCGGCGGGATCGGCAGCGACACGGCCGTGAGGTCGAGCTGCGGCGCCGGCTGTTGCTGCGCGTTAGGTACCGGCGCCGTGGCCGGCCGTTGCGCGCCACCAGCTTGTCCAAGAGCCGGCGAGGCGCCAAGAAGCAATGTCATCCCGAGCGCAGCGAGGGATCGCGATCCCCCTGGTAGAGAGACCCCTCTATCAGGACGACGGCGATCCCTCGCCTGACGGCTCGGGATGACAACAGGCCTGCCGGCTCGGGATGACACGCGTCTTCCGCCGTCTCCCGCATCCCCCATCCCCCGTCCCGCATCCCGGCTCTTCATGGCTTCTTCTCCGCCGTGAACGTCATGGTTCCCGTTTCGCCAGCGCGCAGGCGTCCCGTCATCCGATTTCCATCCACCTCGGCTTCGAAGTTCACCGTCGTCCGCTCGCCACCCATCTGAAACGATGCGGACCACGTCACCGTCCGACCGTTGACTCGCCCCTCGGAGATCGCTGCCGTGCCGAGCTCCGAGATCATGTTCCCGTCGATCGCGTCCGAGGTCTGCGTGATCGTCATGGTCGACGTCATCGTGCCCTGCGGTCCGTTCACCGTCACGATCCACGTCCCGGCGACCTGCGCCATCTCGCCGCCCCGACCGCCACCGCCCGCGGCGCGCTGGCCGTTTCGGCCGGCCGCCGAGGGAAGCACATCGTAGTCGATCCCGTCGACGAACACGGTGCGAATCCGCGTGCTGTCGCCGAGCGGCGGACCGTCCGCCACGACGAGGTCGGCGATCTTGCCGGGCTCGATGCTCCCGAGCTGGTCGCCGACGCCGGCGATCTCTGCCGCGCGGATCGTGAGCGCCTCGACCGCCACCTCGCGCGGAAGACCGGCCGCAATGGCCTTGCGCACGTTCGCCATGAAATCGTTAGGCCTGAGCGCGCCCGGCGCAAGCGCGAACTTCACCCCGGCGCGATGGAGCGTCGCCGCATTGGCCTCCACGATCCTGCGCACCGCCGCGTCGCGGGTCGCGCTGTCGTCGAGCTCACGGCGCTGCGCGCCACGATATGCCCACCCCGTCACCTCGACGGCCTGCGGAAATTCCACGGAGACCACGAGCGGCCGCGCGGTCTTGACCGCATCGAGCGCGCGGAACGCTTCGGTCGCGCCCACGATCGTCAGCTTGAGATCGAACTCCTTCGCGATGTCGACCGCCCGGCGAATCTCGTTCTCGTTGCTCGCGCCGAAGAACGCCGGCAGCTGTCCGCGCACGACCGGTACGAGCGCATCGAGGTTGGCATCGTATGCCGGACGCGGAACTCCGCGCTCTCCGGCCTTGTAGCGATCCATGAGCAGCCCGTGACGCTGTGCGTCATAGAGCTCCTGCCGCTCGTAGGCGATCACGCCCAGGAGCGTCGCAGGGTAGCGCCCGGCCACGCCCTGAAATCCCATGTGCATTCCCACGGGCGCCTTGACCACGTACTGCGCCGCCGAGTCGTCGCGCATGGGGATGAGCGCGGACAGACCGCGGAACGCGCCGCGTGATGGCGCGACGAGTGCGGTCGTGATGCCAGCATCACGCGACGCGAGAATGTCGGTGGCGGCAGGCGCCACCTCGTTCGCTATGACGCGACCCGGCTCGAGTCCGACATACCGGGCTGACGCGCCGGCGTTCTGTCCGCCGCCACCGCCAGCACCACCTCCGCCCGGTCCAGCTTGAGCCTGAGGCGATGTCGGGATGCCCATCGACGACGTCAGGTCAATGAATCCCGGATAGACGGTGCGACCGGCAAGGTCGACGACGCGTGCGTCACCCGGCGGGGTGACGTTCGCGCCGACCGCTTCGATGATCCCGTCGCGAATGACGATCGTACCTTTCTCGATCCTTCCTTTCGTGACCGTCTCGATCCGGGCATTGGTGAGGGCCCAGGTGCCAGCCGGAGCTGGCGTCTGGGAATGGGCGTCGCGCGGCAGGACCAGCGCGACGCCCAGGAGGAAGCCGCTCGCGAGCGGCGGAGCGAGACGCATGCAGGCTCTCCTGGAGGTGGAAGGCGAGCGGAGAATGTTCGCACCGCGATTACGCCGATCCTATCCGAGGTGCTGAGCAGAGGGAAGCGGGATGTGGGATGTGGGATGCGGGATGCGGGCGACAGGCGACGGAAAACCCTCGGGAGGCTCATCTCACGGCGAGACGCATCCCGAGGGTTCCCGCGTCTTCCCCTCATCCCTCATCCCGCATCCCACATCCCTCGTATTAGCGTCGCGACGCTGTCATCCGGCTGGAGAGGTACGCGTACAGCGCACCCACCTCCTCGTCCGAGAAGTGCACGAACCGCGACCGCGCCACGTCACCCATCAAGGCGAGCTTCCGCCCGTCCCTCGGCACTCCCTCGCGCATGAGTCGCGCGAACTCGGCCTGCGAGTAGCCCGCGACGATCGACAGCGCCGGCGTCTCCTCGCTGCCCTCGAGTTGCTGCCCGTGACACTCGGAGCAGGTGGATTTCGCGAGATATTGGCCACGCGCGGCGGGATCCGGACCGTTCGGTGCGCGAGGCGCGTCGTGCGTTATGTCGACGGGCTCCAGCTTGTACTGGCCCATCACGAGCCCGACCCGGGCGAGCAGCCGCAGGGACGTCGCCGGAAGGGTATCGGAGCCCTTGTCAGGCAGCGTCCGCAGATACGCGATGAGCCCCGCGAGGTCCGCGTCATCGAGGTGGTAGAACATCGATGAAGGCATCACCGCGACACCCGTCCCGTTCGGGCGAACGCCATGCCGTAGCAGCCGCGCGAGGTCAGGGTTCGAGTAGCCCTTGATCGCACGAACCACATTCGGCGCCACGAGCCTCGCGAGCATCGGCTGATCGAAGAACACTTCCCCCTTGAGCCCCTCGCCATGGCACCCCTCGCAGCCGCGCGTCTCGAGCAGGTGGCGCCCGCGAGCGATGGCAGCAGAGTCGGTCGGAACTTCAATCGGCGCCGCAGCGATGTCGAACTTCTGGCGAAGACGGTATTCGCTTCCAGCGTAAATCACGATGAGAAGGACGGCCACGATCGAGGCGACCGTGATGGCGGTCCATTTGAGTATGCGTTTCATAATGGAAATTGAACGGCGCGCGCCTTGGGATCCTCTCACTCGCGCCGGAGCAGGTCTCTAACGGCGCGCTGAGTCCTGCGCTCTGCGCGCCCGATTCGCGGAAATCTCGTGACCCGACCTGCGGCCGACGCGCTTACGGGTCGACGGCGCCACGCGTCGGGAGCTCGACCTGGCGGAAGTGGTACGGACGATCGCCCGACACGTAGTGCGCATCGGGCAGCGGCGGCAGTTGGGCGCCGAAGTAATACGACAGCACGTAGCGGAACACGTTCACGAGCGTGAGCGGGTTGGCCAGGATGCTGTCACCGCCCGCCGGCAGATACGCCGCAGCGAACGCGCCGAATCGTTCCTCCAGGAACCGCGGCGAAGTGGACTCCGGGTGCTCGTAGTACCGGACGTCCGTGAAGCGCGAGCCATGGTCGCCGAGGATCAGGATGATCGGAGGTGTTGCGGAGCGGCGGAGGATCTCCCGGACGGTGCCGAGCGTTAGGTGATCGACGCACGTCATCTGCGCCAGATACGCCGCGCGCTGCGCCGGCGTGTCCGCCTCTTCCTCGGCAGTCGTGGCACGGGCCACCGGCCGGCAGTTGGCGTCGAGGACGTATGGCAGGTGCGGCACGAGCTCGTGCGCGAACGCGAAGGTTGGCGCGGAGTCCAGCGGCACGTCCTTCAGTGCCTCGAATTTCTCCAGGTCGGGGAGCCTCGGGCGCCGCAGCAACGGCTGAAGGAGGGTCGATCCCCAGACGACGCCGCGAAGCTCGGTGCGCCGAAGCGCTTCGGTGAGGCTGACGCGACCGCTCCGGACGTAGACCGAATCGGCCAACGGACTGAACTGTGTTCCCGCCCACCACGCGGATGGAAAGAGCAGGTAGCGGTAACCCCGGGTCTTGAGGAAACGCGCGGCGCGGTTGTTCTCGATCAGAAACTTCGGCAGGGCGAAGTCGGTGGACGTCGCGCCCACGTCGTCCGCGAGGCGTGTCATGTGCTCGAAGTTCAGGATCGACGGAAGTGACAGGACCGTCTGCGTGTAGTTGCTGGACACGTTAGGCGGGATGACGAACCCCAACGCGCGCAGGCTGTCCTCGAACGCGGTGCCGGAGTCGCCGAGCACCGTCCGTCGCACGTGCGCATTGGCGTGCTCATCGAGGATGATCAGGTAGATGTCACGCGGTGGAACGTTCGTGGCCGGCAGCTTCCCGGCGCCAACCGGTGCTGCCAGGTCGCGGGCAAGCGCGCTCTTGGCCAGCGTGCGCGAGCCGGCCGCGCCGCCGGTCACGAGGCGCACGAGGGTCAGGGCGAGCAACGTGAGACCGAACACCGCGCCGAACCGGTTGACGGGGCGGATTCGATCGGCGGGCTGGCGCAGAATCCAGACGACGGCCGCGACGGACGTGGCCAGGCCGAGGGGCACCAGCACGATCGGGCGAGAGAGCCGCCAGCTCACCTCGGCCACCGCCGACTGGAGGGGAAAAAAGTAGAAGAACCAGCCCAACGCGAGCGCGGCGAGCGGGGCGGCGCGTTCGCGCGGCGCGCCGGCACGGGTGAGCCACACGACACCAAACGCGAGGGCGATGATCAGCACTCCGATCGCGAGCGCCGCAAGCACCATCAAAAGAAGGTCCGAGCCGTGGTACTGGCCGGGGTTGGCGGCCGCGACCTGTATGACGGCCGCCGCGGCGAACGCGAGTGGGTAGGCGAGACGGGTGATCCGATGCACGGTCAGGGTGCGCGGCGGCGCATGCGGTAGAGAGCACGCTCGGATCCGGGAATGGGCTCGCGTGCCTCGATGAGGAACGATTCCTCGAACGCCTGCTCGAACCCGCTCTGCGAGTAGTCCGGGAAGATGTCGGGGCGGTTCCGAAGCAGCCGAACTACCTGCGAGTCGCTCTTCGGCACGAACTCGATCACGAGAGTGCGCCCCAGGCGAGCGAACGCCTCCGCGACGCGCGGCAGCGGGACGTTGTTCGCGATCGCCAGGTGATGCACCAGGGCAAGTGCCATCACGGTGTCAACCGGCCCGCGTGCTTCGAGCGACTGCCGCTCCTCGTTGGCCCAACCGAGCGACGGCGATGGGTTCATCATGTCGAGCAGCAGAGGGAGAATCCCCGTTTCGCCTGTGGACCGAACCTGCCGGTAATTGAGCTCCACCGCCGCCGGATCGATGTCGAAGCACACCACCGAGGGGGCGACGGCGCGGGCCACACGGCTGAACATGCCCGTGTTGCCCCCGATGTCCCAGACTGTGCGCGGCCGCGATGCCGCGACGAAGTCGCGTACGAGCTGGCGCTTTGCCTCGTGCGCGGCGTCAGTGTAGTTATGGTCGTGCGCGTAATCGGCCCACTGGGTTCCCTTCGGGCGCCAGTCGAGCCGCTCGATGGCTCCTCGCAAGCTGTCAGCCAACCCGACGAGCGTGCGGGTGCTCACCTTGCGCGTTCCGGCCACGGTGGAGACCGAGGACTCGCGGTAGCGGTGAGCCGCTCGCGCGTGCAGGTGGATATGCAGGACGAGGCTCGGCGCGAGCCACGTGCGCGACGGAAGGAGGCGGCTCCCGAGATCGAGTGGGATTCCGTCTATGTCGGCGCGGAGCAGCTGCTGGCACCGCACGTCGGTGTGGCTCATGAGCGCGAGCGGGACGAGGAAGTGCTCGCAGAACTGCTTGTACGCGCGCCAGGGTTGCCCCTCGGTGTGGCGCTCGAACGACAGCGTATCGATGAAGACGGGGCGGCCATCCCGGAACTGCACGTTGAAGGCGCTCGCGTCACGGAGGACGAATCCGTGCTGAAGGGCGCGCTTCTGCACCTCGAGTGTGAGGAGCGCGGCGTCCTTCAACTCACCGAACGACCACTCGTACGGGTACGAGATGAAGTCGATGCGCGCGGGCCGGAGCACCGCGTGCGCCTCCGGCGTGACCGCGTAATCCAGCGCGACCCGCTCGTGTCCGACGAGCAGGTCGGCAGACGACAAGTCGCTATAGAGACCGGCCGACTCGCACGCCTCGAATTCCTCTGCGAACGTGCGGTTGACTTGTCGGTAAATCGTGCCATCGGAATGGAAGACGAATCCGCTGGGGTCTCGATAAGAGCCGCGGACACGCTCCACCGTCATTGTTCGCGGTTACGGTGGCTGAGTCGTCCGTGAAAGAAGCGTTTGACCGACTCTCTGACGACGCGCAGCGTCGCTCCGAGCGCGAACAGGCCAGCGGCCAACATCTGGAGAATGAGACTTCCAGCGGAACCGTCGATGTACACGTGCCACCTCGGCGTTGGTTTAGGGGATCTGGTAGCGCCCGTCGCCGGGCCGTCACTCGCGCGGCGGTTCCATCGCATCAGGCCGCGGCTCAGCAAGGGTCTGTGTGAATTGACCAGGCTGTTACGAGCTGTTCCGCGAAGCTGAATGCAGCAGGTTTGCAAATTGCCGAGCGGCGTATTCCCTCGCAAGGTCGGCGCCACCGCGCGCCATCACTGCTCGGTCGCAGCCCCTCTCGAGAAGGCGGCGTCTCACGCAGTTCAGTGCCAGAGGCAAGCAGGCTTTCTTGCCTGCGACTCGATCAACGTCGTGATGAGTCCCGCGCTCTGACCGTTCCGGTCTCGTCCAGGATGACGCGGTATCCCTCGAGCGAATCGGGGATGGCTTTGCGAAGCTCGGGCGTCGCACGGACCACGAGCACCTTGATGCACGGCGTTCCGTCGCACAGCCCAATTGCCGTTCCCACGACGCCCGGGATTCGCATGAGGGAATCGGTGTGTGCGCCCTGAACGGCTTCGATCGAACGGCGCCTCAACGTCGAGTCTCCCTCCTGGCCAGCGCGAGATGAACACGCGACGCCGATGGCCGCGAGTGCGACGACAAGCGCCGCGTGCCCCACCCGACCCTGCACGTCAGTTCCTACTGCGAGACGATCGTTCCGCCCACCGTCTGCATTACCGGTCCGATGGGATTGGCGAACGTCGACGTCCCTCCGCCCGCGAACAGCAGGGCGACGGGATTCCTGCCGGTCCGCGTGACGATCAGCGAGCCCGAGTCGCCCGCCTTGCTGAACGCACCCTTGTCGCCCCGGATCTGCACCTGATTGACGAAGGTCGCGACGCCATCGGTGTACTGGACCTGAATCGTCACATTGACTCCCACGACTACTCCGGTCGTGAGCGCCGTCGTTCGCCCGTACTTCTGGACAGCCATGTTCAGCGTCGCGTTTGCCGTCGTCGAGCTTGGCGCGCCGTATCCGTTTGGCGGCGTCGAGGCGTTGAGCTGACTTGCGTTGTTCAGCTTTGCCAGCGCGACGTCGACCGTGTTGTTGCCGCTGAAATTGATGTTCTGGTAGAAATCGAGCGTCGCCCACGCGTACTGAGACCCCGACCCACAGTTGAGGTCGTAGCGGCCCGGCTGGTAGATCGTTTCACCCAGGGTCGCGGCATTCTCCCGTGCAAAGACGTGATTGTTGCTGAGCGCGTAGATGGTCCCGCTCTTCGAGATCTTGGCTCCGATCGTTCCTGCCGCGCACTCGAGCGCGTTGCCGGTCGACATGCCGACGTACGCCGGGCGAGCGTAGTCCGTTGGCCTGACGTTGCCGCCACCACCGGCACTCGTGGCCGGGGTGCCGCCGCCGCTGGAGCCCGATTCGTCGTTGCCGCCGCCGCACGCGGCGAGCGTGAGGCACGCGAGAACGGCGGCGAGCGCCGGGCCCCGCCTCACCAGGGACCTAGACATGGATGGGTGTCCTTTCGTTGGTTCGGTACGTCGAGATGTGCATGCCGGCATCACTGGCGGCGCGGGTCGAGCGCGTCCTGCAGGCCGTCGCCGACCAGGTTGAACGCGAGCACGGTGAGCAGCAGCGCAAGCCCGGGGAAGAGCATGAACCACCAGGCATCGGGGAAGAGCGTGGTCGCCTCGTTGATCATCGCGCCCCAGGAGGGCGTGCCGGCCGCGACGCCCACGCCGAGGAACGACAGCGCCGCCTCGAGCAGGATGTTGGCCGGGATCAGCAGCGACGAGTAGACGATCAGCGGCGCCACGAGGTTGGGGAGGATCTCCCGCGTGATGATGCGCGAGTTCGAGGCGCCCAGCGAGCGCGCCGACTCGACGAACTCCTTCTCACGCAGGGACAGGACCTGGCCGCGCACGATCCGCGCGATGTAGGTCCAGTTGATGATCGCGATCACCATGATCACGACCGGGAGCCCGGGCTGGATCGTGCCGCCGAGGCAGCCGTCGGCGCCCGAGCAGGCCGCCGCCAGGCCGAGGCCCAGCAGCAGGATCGGGAAGGCGAGGACGACGTCGGTCAGGCGTGACAGGAACGTGTCGACGAAGCCGCGGTAGAAGCCCGCGACCAGGCCGACGATGGTGCCGATGACGACCGCGATGCCCGTCGAGATGAACGCCACCTCGAGCGAGACGCGCGCACCGTAGATCGTGCGGGAGAAGACGTCGCGGCCCAGGCGGTCGACGCCGAACCAGTGCTCGGAGGACGGGCCGGTCGGGGTCCCGAAGACGTCGAGCGCCTCCGAGTTCTGCTCGAGCGGGTCGGGCGCGCCGAGCGCCTTGACGATCAGCGGCGCGAAGATCGCGACGAAGATCAGCAGGATGATGAAGGCGAGCGCCGTCATCGCGACCTTGTCCCGGCGCATGCGGCGCCAGAACAGCTGCATGGGCGAGCGGGCCGCGATCTTGCGCTCGCCCGCCTGCTGCTCGTCGACGATGATCGCGTCGACGTCCTCGGCCTGGACGAGGCCGGCGGGATCGCCGGTGCTCA
>Ga0207648_10008130_pt1 | contig 10205 bp, 10 predicted proteins | sample KBSMisM32_FD_184310 | JGI IMG/M metagenome (GOLD analysis project Ga0207648, IMG submission 184310) | Miscanthus rhizosphere microbial communities from Kellogg Biological Station, Michigan, USA - KBS Miscanthus M3-2 (SPAdes) (version 2) | ecosystem: Host-associated > Plants > Roots >... | reverse complement strand
CGGCGGGACGACGAGCGCCGCGATCAGCATGGCAGGCGCGAGCACGTAGAGCGCGCCCGACAGAGTCGGCGGCTCGGCGAGGACGAACAGCGGGAGCGGCGCGTACAAGACGAGGAGGGCGATGCCCAAAATTCGCTTCATGCCCTGGGTCTACGCGCGCGGCGGGGCCGTATTTCTCGGGGAATCCGTGAACGGTCGCGCCGCGTCCGTGAGCGGTCAGTGCTAGGATCGGCCCGTGGCGCGACGTGTAGGTTTGCCGATGAGCATCGATCCGAGGATGACGCTCGCGCGCGCCCGCGAAAAGCTCGGCGGCCGCGTCCTTTCGCATGCTCGCGGTGGAGAAATCGTGCGCGCGGGAATCCACGTGGGCGTCGTCCTCTGGTCGGACGACCTTCATTGCGATGTCTGGATCGGTGACGACGCCGTCAAGCGCGTCGCGTGCGCGGACGTCGAGTCTGCAGCTTCGACCGAGCTCGCCAACGTGTCCGAGGACGCCCGCGCGTTCGCCCAGCTCCAAGAAGGCGCGCACGTCGTCTTCGACGAGACGATCACCGGCAAGCTCGTCGAGAAATGCCGCTGGGGCGGTCTCGTCGCGCGTGACGACGGGCGCATCTTCGCCGTCGGGTTTCGACGCTTCATTCGTCCTGCGCCCAACTGAGATGACGCTCACCCAAATTCGCCCTCGGAGATTTCTTCCGACGACCCGCGCCGAGATGGACGCGCGCGGTTGGGATCAGCTCGACATCCTCATCGTGACGGGCGACGCCTACGTCGATCATCCGGCGTTCGGGCCGATCCTCATCGCGCGCTTCCTCGAAGGCCGCGGATACAAAGTCGGCGTCGTGGCGCAGCCGCGCTGGGATTCGATCGAAGACATCGCGCGGATGGGCGCCCCTCGCCTCTTCGTCGGCATCTCCGCGGGCAACCTCGACTCGATGCTGAACAAGCTCACCGCGCAGAAGAAAGTCCGCGGCGAAGATCAGTACTCGCCCGGCGGCCGCACGAACGCCCGCCCGAATCGCGCGTCGATTGCATACTGCAACCTTTCTCGGCAGGCCTTTCCCGGCGTCCCCGTCGTCCTCGGCGGCATCGAAGCCTCGCTGCGTCGCATCGCGCACTACGACTACTGGAGCGACTCCGTCCGCCGATCGATCGTCCTCGACAGCAAATGCGACCTCCTCGTCTTCGGCATGGGCGAGCGCGCGGCGTGGGAGATCGCTCGCCGTCTCGATGCGGGCGAGCGCGTCTCGGAGATGAAGGACATCCGCGGCACCGCGTATGCGATCGGAAAGGGCTGGGAGCCGCTCCTCGAGAAGAAGAGTCGATTCACGACCGACGGCGGCATCGTCGTCTTGCCTTCGTACGAAGAGATCACCGCCTCGAAGGAAGAGTTCGCGAAGATGGCGCGCGCCTTCCAGTTCGAGACGAACGCCCACAACGGCCGCGCCCTGCTTCAAGTGCACGGTCGCGAAGCCGTCTACTTCAACGCACCGGCGCTTCCGCTCCTAGAAGAAGACATGGATGGTCTCTACGATCTTCCATTCACGCGGATGCCGCACCCTTCGTACAACGGCGAGAAGATCCCGGCGTACGAGACGATCAAGCACTCGATCGTGACGATGCGCGGCTGCTTCGGCGGGTGCACCTTCTGCAGCATCACCGAGCACGAGGGGCGCATCATCCAGTCGCGGAGTGAAGCCTCCGTGTTGCGCGAGGTGCGCGCGCTCACGCGCATGGAAGGCTTCTCCGGCGTCATCACCGACGTCGGTGGGCCGACCGCGAACATGTACCAGATGCGCTGCAAGGACGAGCGCACCGAGAGCGCGTGCCGGCGCCTATCGTGTGTCCACCCGGGCATCTGCGAGAACCTCGTCACGGATCACGCGCCGCTCGTCTCGCTCTTGAAGAGCGTCCGAAAGGAGCCGGGCATCAAGCGCGTCTTCGTCGCGAGCGGCGTGCGCTACGACCTCGCGATGCGGAGCAAGGAGTTCATCTCCGAGCTCGCGAAGCATCACACCGGCGGTCAGCTCTCGGTCGCGCCAGAGCACTCCGATCCCGAGGTGCTCGACAAGATGAAGAAGCCGCCCGTCGAGCACTACGAGCGGTTCGCGCAAGCGTTCTGCCAAGCGAGCGAAGAGGCCGGCAAGGAGCAGTACCTCGTGCCGTACTTCATCACGGGTCATCCGGGCTCGACCCTCGAGGACACGATCGAGCTCGCGCTATGGCTCAAGGATCGAAACATGCGCCCGCGTCAGGTGCAGGACTTCATCCCGACGCCGATGGCGATCGCGACGGCGATGTACTTCACGGGTCTCGACCCGCTCACGGGGAAACCCGTGCATGTTGCACGCGATTTGCGCGAGAAGCGCATGATGAAGGCGCTCCTCTTCTACTGGGACGCGCAGCACTGGCCGCTCGCCCGCGAAGCGCTGATGAAAGCAGGCCGCCGCGATTTGATCGGCAAGCTCGTGCCCGCCGGCGACGGCTTCACTGCTTCGCGAGCGCCGAGATCTCCGACGCACCGAGGGCGCGCGAATAGACGCGGACCTCGTCGATGACGCCGTTGAAGTAGTTCGAGTCGTCGGCGCGGCATCCGATGCGGATCGTCGAAGCGAGCGGGTCGAGGACGATCGCGGGTGCGCTCGGCGACGTGTCCACGAGCGTGCCGTCCAAGTAGAGCGCTTGCTTCGGACCGGTTGGATCATAGACGGCGGCGAAGTGGTGGAACGTGCCGGTGCTCGTGAGCGCCGACGCGCTGAAGTCGTCGCCTGCGTCGTCACCCGTGCCAACCGCGAAGTCGAGGTGCTTGCCCGCGTCGTCTTGCTCGATTTCGACGCGCCACGCGTACCCGGTTTGGTGGCGCTGGCCGATGATGTAGCCGGTGCTCGTCGACGATGGCATCTCGTACCAAGCCGAGAGCGTGAGGGGGCTCGCGCCGCTTTGATTCGCTGCGGCCGACGCGACGATGACGCAAATTTGATTCGACGAGCTGAACGCGATCGCGCCGCTCTTGTGGCCCGCCGTCCACGCATTCTGGACGGCCGCGCCGCTCAAGAGCGCGTCGAAGCCGTGACCCGAGCAGTCGTGCACGATCGATCCGGAGCCTTCGTCGAAAGGCCAGTACGCGACGAGCGACGTGTCGTTGTTCGGAGGGCACATTCCCGCGTCGATCGTTGCATCGGGGCCGCCGCCGTCGTTCGTCGTCACGTCGGGCGTCGCGTCGAGCACTGCGACGTCGTTCATCGCGTCGGGCGCGGCATCGCCGCTGTTGCTCGTGAGCCCGTCGAGCGACGGGAACAAACACGCGCTCAGCACGACGGCCGCCGAGCAAGCCAAGACTCTCCGCACCCTATGATTCTAGCGCTTCATTCCGCGTAACGGACGACCAGACGCACGACCTCGTCGAGGAACGCTGGGTCCTCCAGCAGGTCCGGGCGAAAGAGGACGGCGCCGTGCGTCACCGCTTCGACGGCATGAACGATGACGAAGGCGACGATGTCCACCTTTCGCTTCTTCGCGACCTCGGGCAGGCGCACCTCGATGTACGCGCGCACGAGGGCCAGCGTCTCCTGTTCGAGCTGGTGAATGCGCTCGAACGTCGCGATGCGCGGCAGCTCCTCGACGAAGACGCGATGCAGCTTCGGATCGACCGCGTGTGCGTCGATCAGGCCTTGAATCAAGCCGCGCGCCGCCTCTTCGAGCGACTGCTCGATCGCGTTCGCCGTGCCGGCGCGTAGAAATTGCTGCGACTCTTCGAGGTGCTCGTCCAGCAACGCCGCGACGATGGCCTCCTTGTTCGGGAAGTACTGGTACAGCGAGCCGACGCTCACGCCGGCCGCCTCGGCGATGTGATTCGTCGTCGTCGACTGGTACCCGCGCTTGACGAGAATGCGAGCAGTTGCTCGCATGATGGCGGTCACCGTGGCGGTCGAACGCGCTTGAGAGGCCTGTTTTCTAGGGCGAACGGCGATTTGGCGCATGATGGTTCGGGTCCGAACATTGCGAGCTGACAATGTGAGTGATTGCTCGCGTCAATTGTCTCATGCGTGCCGCCTTCGTCAAGAGCTTCGTGCGCAGTCGTCTGACCGGTGTGCCGCGCGTCAAAGGGTCGCTGATTTTCGGCAACCTGTTCGACTTCCAGCGCGATCGCATCGGGCTCCAGCACCGCGTCATGCGCGACGTCGGGGACATGGCCGAGCTCCGCATCGGGTTCATCCCCGTGCTGATGGCTTCGTCGCCTGCCCTCGGGCACGAGATGCTCGTCGAGAAGAACGACGCGTTCATCAAGAGCGCGGGCCTGTCGGTGTTCGCGAAGCCGCTCCTCGGGGACGGGCTTCTCACGAGCGAGCACGGCGAGCACAAGAAGCAGCGCAAGATGATGGCGCCGCTCTTCGCGCACAAACGCATCGCGTCGTACGCGGGCGTGATGGCGGAGCGCGCCGAGAAGATGGCGCACGAGCTCGCGAAGAAACAGCGCGTGGAGATCGTGGACGCGATGATGCGCGTCACGCTCGAGATCGTCGGCAAGACGCTCTTCGACGCGGAGCTCGGCGGAGACGCGGACGAAATCGGCGACGCGCTCACGGACGCGATGACCGAGATGATGCACGCGATGGTGCGTCTCATCCCGCTCCCGCCGTCGGTCCCGACGCCCGGCAACTTGCGCATGCGCGACGCGGTGCGCCGCCTCGATGACGTCGTCTATCGCCTGATCCGCGATCGGCGCGCTTCAGGCACGGATCGAGGCGATTTGCTCGGGATGCTCCTCGCGACGAAGCACGAGGACGACGGCTCGCCGCTCACCGATCTCGAGATCCGCGATCAATCGATGACGCTGATGCTCGCGGGACACGAGACGACGGCGAACGCCCTCTCGTGGACGATTTATCACCTCGCGAAGAACCCCGAGGCGCGCGCGCGCGTCGAGCAGGAGATCGACGCCGCCGTCGGAAAGCGGCGCGTGACGACCGACGATCTGAAGAACCTTCCGCTCACGCTCCAGGCCATCAAAGAAGCGATGCGGCTTCATCCGCCGGCGTACGTCATCGGCCGGCAAGCCACGCGCGACGTCATGCTCGGAGGCGTGAAGGTCCCCGAAGGGCGCGTCGTTCTCTTGAACATCGCGGGCATCCACCGCCGGGCGGACATCTTCGACAATCCCGATTCGTTCGATCTCGATCGCCTCTCCGTGGAGCGCGAAAAGAAGCTCCCGCAGCTCGCGTACATGCCGTTCGGCGCAGGCCCGCGCGTGTGCATCGGCAACCACTTCGCGCTGATGGAGAGCCACGTGATGCTCGCGACGATCATGCAGCACGCGCGCATCGATCTCGTGAACGCAGGCAGCGAGATTGCCGGCGAGCCGCTCGTGACGTTGCGCCCGAAGGGCGGCGTTCACGCCCGCGTTTCGCCGCGCGTCTCCGGCGGATCCGTCGACTAGCCGTTGCGACGTCCCGCCTCCGGCGGATCCGTCGACGACAAAATCGCTTCCCAGAGCTCCGCTCGTCCTTGACCGGTCTCGGCGCTGAAGCCGACGATTTTCGCGTGGGTCTCTTTGCGCAGCTTGTCGAGCGCGGGCTTGATGTGAGCCTTCGGGAGCTTGTCGATTTTGGTGGCGACGACGATGAGCGGCTTGCCCGTCTGCGCCCAGTACTCGGCGAGCTCGTCGTCGTCTTCTTCGACGCCGCGGCGCACGTCGACGAGGAGGACGAGCGCGCGCAGCGAATCGCGCTTCAAGAGGTAGCCCTCGATCATCGGGCCCCACGACTTCACTTCTTCCTTCGAACGCGCCGCGAAGCCGTACCCGGGGAGATCGCCGAAGACCATCTCGCCTGCTTCGGTGCGCACGTGGAACAAATTGATCTTCGCGGTGCGACCTGGCGACTTCGAGGTGCGCGCGAGGCCTTTGCGGCCGACGAGCGCGTTCAGGAGGCTCGATTTGCCGACGTTCGAGCGGCCCGCGAACGCGATCTCCGGGAGGCCCGCGCCGGGGAGCTGGCTCACCGCCGTGCCGCTCGCGAGGTATTGCGCGTCTTTGATCTTGGGCCCAAGAAACGATGAGGGCTTCACGCGGCGACTTTCCCGCGACCGAGGCGACGGCGCAAGCCGCTCGTGATTTCTTCGAGCTCGGGCGAGCGAACCGCCCACGCTACCGCCATGAAGAGGACGCCGAACGTGGCGACGGCCGCGATTCCGGGAATCACGTGCGAGCCGACGCCGCAGAGGCGCGCGACCGAGTACGCCGCGACGGCGGCAATCACGGACGCGACGAGCGTACGAAGCGCGGAGCCGCCGATCTCGCCGACCTCGAGGCCGCCGAGCTTGCCGCGCACCAAGACGAAGAGAAGGACCATCTGTACGGCGCTCGAGCCTGCGACGGCGGCGCTGATGCCGGCCTGGCCCATCGATCCGCGAAGAACGACGGCGAGGACGATGAACGCGACGAGATCGATCGCGCTGACGATCACGGGCGTGCGCGTGTCGCCGAGCGCGTAATACACGGGGACGAGCTGGCGAACGGCGGCCACCGTCCAGATCGCGCCGCCTTGCCACAAGAGCGCCTTCGCCGTCTCGTGCGAGGCGACGGCGTCGAACTCGCCGCGCTCGAAGATGGCGCGCACGATCGGCTCGCCGATGATCGCGAGCGCCGCGCTGCACGGGATCGCGACGAACAGCGCGAGCCGCATCCCGTGGGCGTACGTCTTTCGGAGCTCCTCCCACTCCTTCTTCGCGGCGAACGTCGAGAGCGACGGGAGCGCGGCCGTCGAGAGCGCCATCACGAAGATGCCCTGCGGAAAGTCGCAGAGGCGCATCGCCCACGAAAAATAGCTCTGCGAGCCTTGCGGCAGCTCCGAGAGGAAGCGCCGGGAGAGGACGAGATCGATGTAATATACACCGATACCGAACATCATCGGGACGAGCCTTCGCATCGCGTCGCGGACGGCCGGATCGGAGAACGAAACGCGGGGCGCGGATGCGAAGCCGATCGCACGGAGCGCCGGGATCTGGGCGACGACTTGAAGAACGCCGCCGACGAGGGCGCCGATGCCCATCGCCCACGAGCGGTCCATTCCGGCGCGCTCGAGCGGGCCCGGGAGAAGGAACGCGCAGAGGAGAAAGCTCACGTTGAGCAGGCCCGGCGCGAAGGCGGCGACCGCGAACTTCTTCTTCGCGTTGAGGGCCGCCATGCCGAGCGCGGCGGTGCCCATGAAGAAGATGTACGGAAAGACGATGCGCGTGAGCGAGACGGTGCGCGCGAACTCCCCTGCCCTCGCGTGGTAGCCCGACGCGAAGAGCTCGCAGAGCGGGCCCGCGAAGGCGACGCCGAGGGCCGTCACGACCGTGAGCGCGAGGAGCGAGACGCCGCGGATCTTCGCGAAGAAGTCCTTCGCCGCGTCCTCGCCTTCGGTCGCGAGCTTCGCGCTGAGCACCGGCACGACCGTGCTCGCGACGGCGCCTTCGCCGAGCAATTGCCGGAGCGCGTTCGGGATCGTGAAGGCGACGAAGAACGCGTCGGTCTCGCCGCGCCCGAAGATCGCCGCGAGCGCCATGTCGCGGCCCAAACCGAGGACTCGAGACGCGAGCGTGCCGAGGCCGACGACGCCAGCGCGCCCGGCGAGCTTGCGTCTTTCGCGCTCGCCTTCGGTGGTCATCGCGGGATCGTTTCGCCGTGCGGTCCGTGGCACTCGGCGCACTGACAGAGCGCGCGAAGGTACGTGTACGAGTAGATGCCGCTCGCGTGCCCGTCGAACCAGACGATCTCGAGCGCGTAGTTGCCCACGGGCTTCATGTCGTCGATCTCGAGCGCGATCCCCTCATCGTGTTTGACGAAGGTGATCGTCCCCGAGTGGCCTTGGCAACCGGCGCACGGGCAGTAGCCGCGCAAGATCGCGTGCGGGTAGATGCCCTTGTGGCCATCGGCCCAGTCGATGTCCGTCGTGCGCGCGCCGCGTGGGGAGCGGATCGCTTTCGGAACGTGCTTCGGATCGGTCATTTGAGCTGTGCGCCAACCTTGGAAACGACTTTGGCGCCCAGCATATGCCCGACGCGCAAAGCCTCCGAAAAAATGGCGGGGTCGCGCCACTCCGCCGTACCGGGGACGGCTCCACGCTTCGCGAGCACGGACAGGACGCCCGCGAAGAAGGCGTCGCCCGCGCCCGTGGCGTCGACGCATTTCGCGCGGAGCGCCTTCATGGCGACTTCACCGTGCTCGCCGTCCGCGTGAGCGACGCCCGCGCCTGCCGTGAGGATCCACGTCGCGTCGCGCGCGTGCTTCTCGAGGAACGGGACGCCTCCGATCGCTCGCAGATCGTCTCGCGAGGCCTTGATGAGCGACGCGCGCGCGGCGAGCTTCGCGATCTTCGAGCGCATCGTCTTCACGTCCGACCACAGGTGCGCGCGCACGTTCAGATCGAGCGCGATCGCCGCGCCTTTCTTCTCTGCGAGATCCACGAAGCGCCACGTCGCCGACGCGAGCGGCTCGCGGAGGAGCGTGCTCGTCCCGAGCGCCGCGAAGGACGCTTCGGGAACGTGCACGTGCGCGGGTCGCACCATCATGTCGGCCGTCTCGTGCCGATAGAAGAGGAAGCTCGGCTGGCCGCGAGCGTCGCGCCTGACGAACGCGAGGCCCGTTCGGTTCGGAAGGCGCACGACGAAGCGCGTGTCGACGCCGCTCTTCTTCAAACGAGCCACGAGCGCGTCGCCGAACGCGTCCTTCGAGACGCCGCACACGATGCTGCTGCGCACGCCGAGACGCGCGAGCGCGACGACGAGGTTCGCAGGAGCTCCGCCCGGCTCGCGACGAAACGTGTCGGGGCCCGTCTCGTAGACGTCCCAGAGCGCTTCGCCGAACGCGACGACTCGATTATTTCTCACCGAACCCCGTGTGCGCGGCCATCGCGGCTTCGACGAGCTCGATCAGCGCCTTCGCGTGTGGCTTCACGTCTTTGTGGGTGATCGCTGCTCTGCGAACGGGCGCGCGCAAGAGCACGCGAGCGCCTCCACACTTTCGACAGATGATTCCGCCGCGCGCCGGATCGAGCTGCGCCGACGCATCCTCCGGACATTTCGCGCCGCACACGATGCACTGCTCGAGCTCGAGGCCCCAACCCACGTCCGACAAGAGCCGAAGGCCCGTGATCGCGAGAGCTTCGTGCGGATCGCCGCCCGCGTCGAGCGCGTCGAGCGCATCATTGAGCGTCGCGAACGCCGCAGGCTCTTCGGTCTTCGGTGGAAACATGTGCCGCGCCCATCGAAGCGCGGTGCCTGCCGCGTCCATCGCTTCGAGGCGCGTCATGAGACCGGTTCGCGCGCGAATGACGTGGGCCTCTTTGAGCGTCGCGAGCTCGGTGCCTTTGTCCTCGTAGGTCACCGAGATCGAGTGCATCGGCTCGAGCGCGCCCGCGACGCGCCGCGAGCCTTTGCGCGCCCCACGAACGATCGCCGAGATCTTTCCTTCGGCCTCGGTCAAGAGCGTGATGACGACGTCGCTCTCGCCATACGCGACGCTGCGAACGACGAGCGCAGTGGTGACGACGCGACGTGCGGCGCGCTTGGCTACGCGTGCCAAACGGCGGACTGCGCTGAAGACTGCTGCTGCTGCTGCTGCGAGAGCTCGGCCGGCACGCCGTGACCGCGAGGCGTGAGCACGATCGAGAGCGCGAGCGTCACGAGCACGAGCAGGACGACGAACGCGATCGCGACGCCGAGGCGACGCGAGCCACCACGCACTTGCGTGACGGGCGAGGTCGCCGGCAGCGGCGTGACGATCGTCACGTTCCGGCTCGACGTGTAGCGCGCGAGCACCTCCGAAGGCGCGAGGCCCACGGCGAGCGCGTACGACTTCAAGAACCCACGCACGAACACTTCGCCCGGAAGATCGTCGAAGCGATCTGCCTCGAGCGCGTCGAGCGTCGTCACCGGAATGCGCGTCACGCGCGAAACCTCGGCGACGCTCATCCGCTTCGTCTCGCGGTTCTTCTTGAGCAGCTCACCTACCGTCGTCACGTAAGCCTCCCGATTCCACTGGTCTCCGTCGCGACGCCGCTCGGCTTCGCCAAGCGCCTCCAGATCGCGCAGCACGCCGTCGCGCATCCGGTACGACACCCGGCCCGCGCTCGGCGCCAGCTGCGCCGACAGCAACTGCAACAGCGTCGACTTGCCCGATCCGGACTCGCCGACCACCGCCAGCACCTCGCCGGGATAGAGCG
>Ga0207648_10008129_pt1 | contig 10206 bp, 10 predicted proteins | sample KBSMisM32_FD_184310 | JGI IMG/M metagenome (GOLD analysis project Ga0207648, IMG submission 184310) | Miscanthus rhizosphere microbial communities from Kellogg Biological Station, Michigan, USA - KBS Miscanthus M3-2 (SPAdes) (version 2) | ecosystem: Host-associated > Plants > Roots >... | reverse complement strand
CGATCCCGGGCGCGACCGAGTCGTCCACGGTCGAGTGACACAGCGCGCAGGTGATGCCCACGCGCATCAGCGTGTCCTTGCCGTCCTTGGTGACGACCGTCCCTTTCAGGCCCACCACGGCGTTCATCTTCAGCAGGGCGACCGTGGTGGCCGGGCTCTTGAGATCGGCGGTCTTGAGGATGCCGGGCGGCAAGGCATCCGCATCGACCTTCAACCCGACGGAGAGGGCCGTGGTGGGATCGACCGACTGGGCGATGACCTCGTGCATGCGCAACGTGTCCGTCCAGAAGGTCTCGTTCCCGAAGGTGTCGAAGCGGAATATGTCCTTGCCGCTCGCGGGCTTGGGCTTGTCTTGAGCGCCGCTCCAAACGGCGGTGACGGCCAGCGCGAGGGCGGCGAAGCCTCCGAGCAGGCGCGCAATCGATATCGAGTGTGGCCGGTTGACCTTGAAAGGCATGAGCTTCTCCCGTCCTGGGGCCTGACATCCCCATGCCCAACAGAGTCACAAAGTCAGGATAGGTGACAGGAGACTGTTATCCTGGAGAGGGTAGGGAACGAACTCACGGGTGGCGCCATGTTCGGCCGCTTTCGCAGGACCCAGGGGACGCTGGCGAAGGAAGCGGCCGCGAAACGCTCGCGGGCCTGGGTCGAAGTCGAGCAGGAGATTCGGACCGCGATCGAAGCCGGGGTCCCGTGCGACGAGATCGGCGAGGCGGTCGCGGTGGTGCTGCGGAAGCACGGGCTGGAATCCAGCGCCGACCGCGTGGTGTCGGGGTCGCGCCAGGCCCGCGGTTGATCAGTAGCGGCCGTATTCCTCACGGCTGATCACTCCGTCGCGGTTGCGGTCGGCGCGGTCGAACGACTCGCGCCCCCCCGGCCACTCCGAGAGCGCGATCCGGCCATCGCGGTTGCGGTCGAGGTCCTCGAAGCGACGGTGGTCCGGGTCGGAATCGTGGCGGGCGAACTCGTCGCGCGAGAGGAAGCCGTCTCCATTTCGATCCAAGCGCCGGAAGGAGTCGTCGCCGGACGTCCACTCGCTGCGCGCGATGCGCCCGTCGTCGTTGCGGTCCAGCCGGTCGAAGGCGTCTCCGTGTCCGCCGCCGTCTCCCTGGTGGTCGCAGGCGCCGCGCAGGTCGCCGTGCTTCTGATGGGCGCCCCAGGCCGACTCGGAGACCGAGATCGTGTGCCGCGCCCCCGCGTTGCCCGGAGGGATGTGGCAGATGGTGATCTTCCCCACACCGTCACGGTCGTCGTCGTGATCTTCACGGCCGTCGCCATCGTGGTCGGCCTGCTCCGTCTTGTCCTTCTTCTTGTCCTTGCTCTTGTCCTTGTCCTTCTCTTTGGCCATGGTGCCAGGGGCAGCCAGAGCCACGGCGAGGAAAGAGGTCAAGAGAACCGGCAATCGCGCTTTCATGAGGCCTCCGAACGCACTCCGACAGTTTCGCCTGTCACAGAGCCCGAGACCCGCGAAGGCGAGCTTCGCTCCGGCAAGGAGTCATGCAAGCGCCGTACCGTGGACGGAGTCGATTGGCGCTACCTCCGCCGGCGGCGGTCGGCCGTCCCCTTGCCCCGGCGTGCCGCGCGTGCGTGGCCGCGAACGGGACTGCGGCCCTTGCTCACGGGCGTCGGTGCGCCGGAGACGGGCAGGGTGAAGTAGACACGAGTGCCCTGGCCCAGTTCGCTCTCGGCCCAGATCCGACCGTGGTGAGCGTCGACGATGCTCTTCGAGATGTAGAGCCCAAGACCCATACCCCGCCGGTCGTTCTTGCCGGCCTGCCAGAACCGCTCGAAGATCGCCTCCAGCATCGGTGCGGGAATTCCCTCGCCGGTGTCGGTGACACCGAACCGGATCAGACCTCGCAGCGCTTCGACGCCGACCGCTATGTGCCCGCCGGAAGGCGTGAACTTGATCGCGTTCGCGATGAGGTTGGCGAAGACTTGAAGCAGCCGGTCGTGATCGAACGGCGCGAGGAGAGGCCCGGCCGGGACCGCCGCGGAGAGGGAGACTCCCTTCTCCCGAGCGGCCGGCTGGAACGTGTCCGTCGCCTCCGTCACCAGGGCCGCGACATCCCCTTCGACGGGCACCATGGCCAGCTTGCCCGCGTCGATGCTGGTGACGTCCACGAGATCGTCGATCAGGCGATTCATGCGCGCGACGTACCGCCGGATGCGGTCGGCGGCGGCCGTGAGCTGCGGCTCCGGCGCGCCGTCACCCGGGCGCAACAGGGCCAGGTTGAGAACGACGCCGTTGAGCAGGTTGCGGACGTCGTGGGCGACCATTCCCAGGAAGTCGTCACGGTGCGCGACGGCGTCGTCCGCGCGGTCGCGTTCGGTCAGGAGGTAGGCATCGGTGGCCGCCCTCTCGTGCACGAGCAGCGTGGCCAGCGTGTCCGCCTGTTCTTTCCGATCGCGGTCGAGAGCGCCGTCCGCGGCCGCGCGTTCCACCCGCACGACGTGATCGGCCTCGGCCCTTTCCGCGTCGACGGCTGCCGCCTCCGCCGGCGGCGTCCGGAGCGACTCCCGGTCCGCCTTCGAGCGGGCTTCGTTCAAGACGGCGTCCGCGACCTCCCTGGCCTGGTCGACCACGTCGTCGGCATCGCGCTCGGCCGAAGCGACGTCGCCCTTCAGCGCGCCATCCGTGTCCAGCCGCTCCGCGCGGAGGCTGTCGTCCGTCTTCGCACGCTCGGGCAGCGGAGCGCGCGGGGTCTTCGCTCGAGGGCGGGTCCTCGTACCGACGTCTTCAGCCATTTGCTCGTCCCCCAAGAACGAAGGGCAGCCCACCTGGCTGCCCTTCGACCCTACATGGAGCTTGGTGGATTCGACGTCAGTACATCCCGCCGCCGCCACCCGGCATGCCACCGGGCATCCCGCCTTCGCTCTTGTCCTCGACGATCTCGCAGATCGTGGCCTCGGTGGTCAGGAGCAGCGAGGCGATGGACGCCGCGTTCTGGAGCGCGGAGCGCACCACCTTCGTCGGGTCGATCACGCCCGCGTCGACCAGGTTCTCGTACTTCTCGTTGAGCGCGTTGAAGCCTTCGTCGGCCTTCATGTCGCGCACCTTGGCCACGACCACGGCGCCTTCGTGCCCTGCGTTGCCGGCGATCTGCCGGACCGGCTCTTCCAGCGCGCGCCGGATGATGCTGACGCCGACGGCCTCGTCGCCTTCGGCCTTGATGGCCTCCAGCGCCTTCGTGCAGCGCAGCAGGGCCACACCTCCGCCGGGGACGATGCCTTCCTCGACCGCGGCCTTGGTCGCGTGCATCGCGTCCTCGACGCGGGCCTTCTTCTCCTTCATCTCCATCTCGGTCGCGGCGCCCACCTTGATGATGGCGACTCCGCCCACGAGCTTGGCCAGCCGCTCCTGGAGCTTCTCCCGGTCGTAATCGGAGGTCGTCTCCTCGATCTGGGTCCGGAGCTGCTTCACGCGGCCTTCGATGTCCTTCTTGGTGCCCTTGCCTTCCACGATCGTGGTGTGCTCCTTGTCGATCGTGATCTTCTTGGCCTTGCCCAGGTCCTCGATCTTGATGTTCTCGAGCTTGATGCCGAGGTCCTCGGTCACGGCCTTGCCGCCGGTGAGGACGGCCAGGTCCTGGAGCATCTCCTTGCGGCGGTCACCGTAGCCGGGCGCCTTGATCGCGCACACCTGCAGCGTCCCGCGCAGCTTGTTCACCACGAGGGTGGCCAGGGCGTCGCCTTCGAGGTCCTCGGCCACGATGAGCAGGGGCTGGGCCAGCTTGGCCACCTGCTCCAGGAGGGGCAGCAGATCCTTCATGTTGGAGATCTTCTTCTCGTGGATCAGGACGACCGCGTTCTCGAGCACGCACTCCATGCGCTCGGGGTCGGTCACGAAGTAGGGCGAGAGATAACCGCGGTCGATCTGCATCCCCTCCACGACCTCGAGGGACGTCTCCATCGACTTCGCTTCCTCGACGGTGATGACGCCGTCCTTGCCGACCTTCTCCATCGCTTCCGCGATGATGCGGCCGATCTCCTCGTCGTTGTTCGCGGAGATGGCGCCGACCTGGGCGATCATCTTGCCCTTGACCGGCTTGCTCAGCTTCTTGAGCTCCTCCGATACCGCGGTGACGGCCCGGTCGATCCCGCGCTTGAGAGCCATCGGATTCGCGCCCGCGGTGACGTTCTTGCTGCCCTCGCGGTAGATGGCCTGGGCCAGCACCGTCGCGGTGGTGGTGCCGTCGCCGGCCACGTCGGAGGTCTTGCTCGCGACCTCCTTCACCATCTGCGCCCCCATGTTCTCGAGGGGCTCCTTGAGGTCGATCTCCTTCGCGACGGTCACGCCGTCCTTGGTGATGAGGGGCGCGCCGAACTTCTTGTCGAGGACGACGTTCCGCCCCTTCGGGCCGAGGGTGACGCGGACGGCGTCGGCCAGGCGGTTGACGCCGCGCAGGATCTGCTGCCGTGACTCGTCACCGTACGTGATTTGCTTCGCCATGAGTGCGTCTCCTACTGACTTGCGGAAATGATTCGACTGGATGCGCGCGGAACGCTCGCGTCTCGAAAGAGAACGGCGGGGTGCGGACTAGGCCAGGACAGCCAGGACTTCGTCCTCGCGCAGGATGAGGACGTCCTCGCCGTCGATGCGGATCTCCGTGCCCGAATACTTGCCGAAGAGGATCTTGTCGCCGACCTTGACGTCGAGAGCGACCTTCGTCCCGTTCTCCAGGACCTTGCCGTTGCCGGCGGCGAGGACTTGGCCTTCCTGGGGCTTCTCCTTGGCCGTGTCAGGGATGATGATCCCGCCCTTTGCGGTCTCCTTCTCCTCGATGCGGCGAACGACCAGACGATCGTGCAGCGGACGTACCTTCATAGAATGGCCTTGCCTTTCCAATCCGCGGACGGCTTGTGCGCGGGTTCCTTCTCCACGTCCTGGATGACCTCGGCCAGCGAGGCGGCCGGCCCCCGCAGACGGCTCACGAGCAGGACGGCGGTGCCGGTGACGAGTGCGGCGGCCACGACGGCCAGGGACATCAGGCCGGGCCAGGACGACACGAGTTCCTTCATGGAGGCCTCCCTCCCAAACGACTAGAAGTCGATGTGCCTTAGCGAGGAGGCTGTCGCGGATGGATGGGTACGGCTGACAGCACTCAGGAAAGCTGACTACGCAGACATCAGGATACGCGCGATGCTCCGATAAAGCAAGGTCCTCACGACCGTACGAGCGTCGTCAGGCGCTGGAGGATCGTGATCGTGCGCCCGGAGTCGTCCCAGACCTCGGGGAACGTCTGGGCATCGCGCATGCGGCGGTCGGCCAGGCGCGCCTCCTCGAGCAGGTGATCCACGATGGGCCCGATCTCCTGCGGTGCCACGTCGCCGGCATCGGCGCGAAGGTGGAGATCGCGGCTCTGGGCCTCGAAATATCCGAGCTCGCCCAGGAACTGCCGACCCCGATCGTAACGGCTGGCTTCCTTCTTCGCCCTTGCGTGGGCGCGGGTGGCGCTGATCTCCAGGTCGTGGACGAGCTGCCGGAACTGCTCCAGCACGGGGCCGGAGAGGACAGGCGAGACGTAGGCGACAGGAACCTCGACCTCCTGTCCCGCCATCAGCGACGTCATGCGGCCGAGGACATCCGTGATGCCTTCCCATTCGTCGTACGTGCTTTCGAGGGTATGGGCGTCATGGATTCTCTCGTCGATCTCCCGAGCCCGCACGGCGAGGGCGTCGACGCTCGCCGGGACCTCGAACGGCTTGGCCTCGTATTCGTCGATCGTGCGGCGGAAGTCGGCGGCGGACCGGGCGAAGGCGCGGATCGAGAAGACGAAGCTCGCGTCGGGTGACGCGCCGTGGCGGGCGTCGTCGACCGCCCCTTCGAGCGCGCCCTGGGCCGTCACGTCGAAATACCGCGCGAGGGACCGCATCGTCTGGAAGCGCGGGCCGACGAGCGGACGCTGCGCGCTGCCGTACAGGACCGCCGGCGGGGCGGCCAGCACGACCGGGCAGGACATGAGAAGCCCGGCGGCCACGACGACGGCGAGTATCGCGAACAGCGCGTAATGGCTCTCCGGATTGGAGCGGGAACGGGAGCGGGCGTGCATGGACGTGTCTCCTTCACCAACGAGCGGGAAACCCTGCTTTGGTGGGAGCTGCCCGGAATGCGGGACCGCGCGGCGACAGCGCTCAGGAAAGCGATGAGCGACGACCCGTTCACAGTACGCCCCTTGCGCCTCCGGCACAACCACTCCACCCGTCCGCGCCTTACGGCCGCGCCAGCGCCGCGTTATAGTCCGGCCGTGCTGCCTCGTCGCGCCCGCCTGTTCAGCACGATCGCGGTCCTGACCGTGGCCGCCGTCAACGCTGCGGGGCTGTGGAGCATCGCCGCCTCGCGCCGCGCGGCCGCGGACGAAGCGGGGCGCCTGTTCCGGCTGGCCACCGAGACGCGGGCACGCGCGCTCGAGGGCGTCCTCTCCGGGACGCGATCCGACCTCGAGTTCCTGGCCGGTTCACCCCTGGTGACGCGGGTCCTGGCCGGCGACGCGGGGACGCGCGACGCCGAGCAGGTCGCGCGACGCGACGCGACGGAGTCCGCGCTGCTCCTCTTCCTGCGCGCCCACCCCGAGGTCACGCGGCTGGCCGTGCGCGCCGAGAGCGGCGAGCCGCTGGTCCTGGTCGGGCGCCGCGGCGGCGTGCCCATCCTCTGGGTCGCGTCGAATCCCACGGGCGGCGAGGGCCCGGCCATGGCTCCCGACCGGCCGCGCCTGGCCACGGTGGTGCCGCCGTTGGAGGCGGAGATCGCCCCCAGCCTCCTCCTGACGGATCGCGAGATCGGCGGACCCTCCTCCGCCGCCGACTTGCCCTGCGTGCTCGCCGACGGCGCCGGACGGGTCATGGCGCGCCGCGAGTCCGCGGTCGGCGACCAGCCGCTGCGAGCGAGCGCGGACGTGGCCGTGGCGGGCTGGACGAGCGTGTCGCACTGGCGGCTCAATTGCGCGCAGTCGGCCCAGGTCGCCAATGCGCTGGTGGAGCCGGTCGCCGCGCGCTACCGCACGAGCCTGGCCCTGAACCTGGGCGCGATGGGCCTGGCCGTCCTGCTCGGGCTGCTGGCCGTGCGCGAGGTCGCGCAGCGCGAGCGGCTGGAGGCGCGGGCCCACGAGGAGACCCACGTGCGCGACCTGGAGCGCCAGCTCTTCCACGCCGAGCGCCTCACCACCGCGGGGCGGCTGGCCGCGGGCATCGCGCACGAGATCAACAACCCGCTGGAAGGCATGGCGAACTACCTGAGCCTCGCCCGCGGCGCGCTGGAGCGCGGCGACGTGGAGTCGGCGCGGCGGCGGCTGGAGAGCGTGCGCGAGGGCCTCGACCGCGCGGCGCTCGTGGTCCGCCAGGTGCTCGCCCATGCCGACCCGGCCAAGGCGCCCCACACGGCCGTCGACATCAACCGCGTCCTCGCGGAATCGGCGGAGTTCGTGCGGTCGCGGCCGGAGTTCGCGGGCGTGCGCTTCGAGAGCGCGCTGGCCGAGACGCCGCTGACCGTCGAGGGCAACCCCATCATGCTGGGACAGGTGGCCCTGAACCTCATCGTCAACGCCTGCGAGGCCCAGCCCGGCGGAGGCGAGGTGCGCGTGAGCTCGGAGGCCGCCGAAGGCAGCGTGCGCGCCGAGGTCGCGGACCGCGGGCCCGGCATCGCGGCCGGGGACCGCGAGCGCATCTTCGAGCCGTTCTTCTCGACCAAGAACTCGACGGGCCTGGGCCTGTCGATCTGCCATTCCATCGTGCGGCAGCACGGCGGGCGGCTGGAAGCGCGGCCGCGGCCGGGCGGCGGCACCGTCTTCCAGATGACCCTCCCCCTCTCTCCCGCGCGCACCGAGGTCGCATGAGCTCTACCGCCGGCAAAGGCGTACCCCGCGGGCGCGTGCTCGTCGTGGAAGACGAGGCCTACGTCCGCGCGTCGCTCTCGGAGATCCTGGCCGAGCGCGGCTACGACATCGTGGAGGCGGGCACGGTCGGCGAAGCCGTGCGCGTGCTCGCCCACGCGCCCATCGACGTCGTCCTGACGGATTTCCGCCTGCCGGGCGCGGACGGCCTGGCCCTCGTCAAGCAGATGCAGGCCAATTCGCCGGACGTGCCCGTGGTCGTGCTGACGGGCCAGGGCACGATCGCCTCCGCGGTGGAATGCCTCAAGAGCGGGGCCAGCGACTACCTGCTCAAGCCCGCCGATCCCGAAGCGCTCGAGGTCGCGCTGGAGCGCGCGCTGGCCGGCCGTGCCCTGCGGCGCGAGGTGCAATACCTGCGCGCGGCCGGGCGGGAAGCGGAGCCGATCGGCGAGAGCCCCGCCTGGCGCCGCGCGATCGAGATGATCGACGCCGCCGCCGCCAGCGACTCCATCGTCCTGCTGCGCGGCGAGTCCGGCACGGGCAAGGACCTCCTGGCCCGGCGCCTCCACCAGAAGAGCCGCCGCGCCGCCGGCCCCTACATCCGCGTCAACGGCGCCGCCGTTCCCCTCGAGCTGTGGGAGAGCGAGTTCTTCGGCCACCGCCGCGGCTCGTTCACGGGAGCGAGCTCCGATCGCGAAGGCTGGTTCCAGCTCGCGCATCGGGGCACGCTCTTCCTCGACGAGGTGGGCGCCATGCCATCGGGCGCCCAGCCCAAGCTCCTGCGCGCGATCCAGGACGGCGAGTTCCACCGCCTGGGCGAGCAGCAGCCGACGCGCGTGGACGTGCGCATCGTCGCCGCGACCAACGCCGACCTCGAGTCCGACATCAAGGACGGCCGGTTCCGGGCCGACCTCTACTACCGGCTCAACGTGCTCCAGATCCGCGTGCCCCCGCTGCGCGACCGGCCCGAAGACATCGTGCTCCTGGCCCGCACTTTCGCGGCGGAGGTGGCGGCGCGTCTCGGGCGCCCGGCCCCCGAGATCGACGAGGAGACCCTCGCCCGGCTCGACTCCTATCCCTGGCCGGGGAACGTGCGCGAGCTGCGCAGCGTGATCGAACGCGCCCTCATCCTGCATCCGGGGCGCGGGCTGGGCGACCTGGATCTCGCGCCGGAGCCGGTGGGGCCGGCGGCGTCCGGGCCCGCCGCTCACACCGAGACCGGGCCCGGAGGCGCCTCCACTGCCGACACCCTGACGATGCGCGAGAACCTGAACCGGCTCGAGCGATCGCTGCTCGTGGAGGCGCTGCGCCGCTCCCATGGCGTGCGGCGCGAGGCGGCACGCCTTCTCGGCATCGACGCGCGCAACCTCGCCTACTACTGCCGCAAGCACGGCCTCGACCCCGCCACCCTCGGCGAGTAGGCGGACCCTGGGCTCAGCGCGGCGCGAGGGCGGCGAGGTCCTGGCCCGCGGCTGCGTCCTCGACGGGATCGGCCGGCGTGAGGGCGATCGCTTCCTTGAGAAGGCGCACCGCCTCGTCGCGCTGGCCGGCCGCGGCCTCCGCTCGCGCCAGCACGCGGCGCGTGCGCTTGCGCTCGTCCGCGGGGCGAGCGCGGTCGGCCCGCACAGCGCGCCGCAGCAGGTCGCGGCTCTCCGCGTACAGTTTCTGCTCCGACAGGAGTCCGCCCAGGGCCGACAGCGCGGCCGCGTCGTCGCGGTCGCGCGCGAGCGCGCTCTCCCAGCCGCCGACCTCGGAGGCCAGACGACGCGCTTCCTCGAGGAGAGCCGGAAAGGTCTCGGGTCCTTCGAAAGACGCGTGACGGATGAACAGGCGGCCCCCGGAGGACAGGAAAGCGATCGTCGGCAGCGTCTCCACGCCGTGCCGCGCGGAGAGCTCGCGCTCGCCGGGCGATCCTTCCGTGTCCACCTTGACGGGGACGAACTCGCGCAGGAGCGCGACGACCTTCTCGTCCCGATAGGTCGTGGCGTCGAGCTTGTGGCACCACTCGCACCACTTCGCCCAGAAGTCGACCATGACCGGCTTGCCCGTCGTGCGGGCCTCGCGCAGCGCGGACTTGAAGTCCTTCCGCCAGGAAACCCCCGGCGTCGTCTCCGCGGCGGCGGCCACCTCCGTGGCCAGGAGGACGGCGACCATGCCGGCGCGCACGATGCGAGTCATGCGCCGAATCTAACATCGCGCGCAAGACGCGAAAAAATATGCGGACCGCTCATGGAACGTACGCTCTATGGGAGCGTCGTCCCGTCCCCATGGGCCCGCCCCTCGAGCCAAGAGGTTCACCCAGGAGAAGATAGGCCAAACACCGGTCCGACTTTCGGTCGGGCATACCCTTTGCTGGTCGCTGGCCAAACTTCCGCTG
>Ga0207648_10008125_pt1 | contig 10208 bp, 12 predicted proteins | sample KBSMisM32_FD_184310 | JGI IMG/M metagenome (GOLD analysis project Ga0207648, IMG submission 184310) | Miscanthus rhizosphere microbial communities from Kellogg Biological Station, Michigan, USA - KBS Miscanthus M3-2 (SPAdes) (version 2) | ecosystem: Host-associated > Plants > Roots >... | reverse complement strand
GACCTGTCACAGTTTTTGAGGTTTTTACATAAACAGTAGTTTATAAAAGAGCCTTATCAAATTAACGTAGATGCCTCCATCCTTGATGATCTTCAATATCGTTTGGCACGCACCAGGTGGCCTAATGAGATTGATAATGAAAACTGGCAGACCGGTGCAAATAGCAATTATTTAAAAGAATTCTGCAGTTACTGGTGGCGGGATTTTGACTGGCGTGCACAGGAAAAGCATATCAATTCCTTCCCCAATTTTAAGACGCATATTGATGGCACGGGTATTCATTTTATTCATGAAAAAGGAAAAAGTGATCATTCCGTTCCATTGCTATTAGTTCATGGCTTTCCGGATTCCTTTGTACGGTTCCTGAAGGTTATACCACTGCTGACTGAAGCAGATGAAGATGGTTTTTCTTTTGACGTTGTGGTTCCATCCATCCCGGGCTTTGGGTTCTCAGACATTCCCACACAACCTGGAATGAATGCACAGCTTATTACCTCTCTGTTCACCAAATTGATGACCGATGAACTGGGTTATTCACGGTTCATTGTTCAGGGAGGGGACTGGGGAAGTAGTATTGCAGAACATATTGCCATTCACAATCCTCAGTTCCTGGAAGGAATGTATCTTACAGATGTGCCATGGTACCATCTGTTTGCAGTGCCAGATGCCGATCTTACTAAAGCAGAAAAGGATTATCTGCAAAGGGGGCAGGCATGGAGTCAAAAGGAAGGTACTTACGCCATCATTCAAAGTACAAAACCACAGAGCCTTGCCTATGGATTGAACGATTCTCCTTCAGGATTGGCAGGCTGGATCATTGAAAAGTTCTATAGCTGGAGTGATTGTAATGGCAAGCTGGAAAATTGCTACACAAAGGATGAATTATTAACCAATCTAACTATTTACTGGGCAACTCAGACAATCAACTCAGCAATGCGTATTTATTATGAAGCTGCACTGGTTATGCCTCAACAGATGAAACAAAAGATAGAGCGCCCTGAAGTGCCGGTTGCAATTGCTATGTTCCCGCACGATCTGGTAGTTGCACCAAGGAAATTTGTAGAACGCATTTTTAACGTTCATCAATGGACTGAAATGCCGAAAGGGGGCCATTTTGCGGCGATGGAACAGCCGGAATTGTTTACAGCAGATGTTCGAAAATTTGGAAAAACTTTGAAAGGAATTGTGGTAGAAGAGAATGTGATTCACTCGAGAACAGATCTATTGTAATGAAGTTTAAATTGAAGGTATGCGTAAGCTGTCCGCCCCTTTGGGGCGGACAGCCTTTTTATTGATATGTATCATTAAAGTAAATACCCTACGGAAGGTATTGCCCGGCCCTCTGGATTTTGGTTCCTTGGATCAAAATCTCGAAAGATGAAAAAGCTTTGCCACCTTCTAAGCATGCTTCTGGTTTTCGGGGCGTTAACACTGCATGCGCAAACCCCCACTGCCCTTAAAAAAGTAATGGAACTTAAGATGCCAAAAACGATTGAAGATGATATGCCCGGTACAAGGGGTGCAAGTGTTGCCTGGCATCCTGTACAAAAAAAATATTATGCCTGCTTTGCCGGTAATGCTGAATATCCTCTTGGTGTATTTGACGCAACGGGTAAACGTCTCAGCAAAGAAGATCAAACCGCAATATTGGATACTCGCGGCCTGTGGTATAACCCAGCCACCAAACTTATTTGTGGGAATGGCCACGGTGACCTCGGGTGGTTTACTTATATACTTGATAAGGCCGGAATGCCAACAGATATTACAATGATCACTAATAACCAGCATCAACCCGGATTGCAATCTGTGGGTGTTTTTAATTTTCTTGATAAACAGGTATTATTTCTGAGTGGCAGCCAGGTCTACATGTATGAAAGTGATGGAACACTGGCAGACTCAATGATGATCCACTGGACACGCAAAAAAACAGATGGAGCGGATGAAGATGAAGATCCCACTCTGGAGCATGAAGATTTTAATATTTATTCCCTGGTTTATACAGGAATCAAAGGCCAGGAATTGGGTTTCCTGAACATTACCAATAAACAGGTTGAGCTATATGACATCAAAACCGGTTTTCAAACAAAGGTGTTGAACTTTCCAGAAACAGCAGTAGTTGAACAAACCTTCAATTTTGCTTATGCCAATGGTATCTATTGGTTATTTAATATAGAGTTGAGGAAATGGGTAGGGTATAAGTAGTAACTCCCATTTTTATGTAGGTGTATTAGCGCAATTGAAATTAAATTCTGTCGTCTAAAAAATGTCAAAACGAAAAATGGTTGTAAAAATAAACAACCATGAATTTTTAATCGTCTTTAGGTTGGCTCTAACATGGTATTATATCCGAACCCGGCAAAGGACAAGGTATATCTGAGTAATGCAACAATTGGAACTCCATTCAAAATCTTCGACATTAAAGGTCTCAATGTAAAATCTGGCCTTATCAATAACCTGGTTGAGGAGATCGATATTAATGAACTCACTCCGGGTGTTTATTATATTGATATAAAGCATGGGAACTTTGGAAACCGGCGATGGAAGTTTGTTAAAGAGTGACCAGCAAAAAACCGCAACTACAAACTGGAGTGTGCTCGCGGTTTTTGAGCTCCTGCATCATCCAGGTATGCAAAACCCCGCTCATTCAGGGTCTCACATGAACCCATTATTATTCCTGGAATTAAAGGAGCACCCTGCTCATGTAACCATTTAGCCGTTTCAATTCTACCCTGCAACAATGCCCTGTCAAAAGCATGGTGAAAGTCCTTTGCACCAAGCCTGGCAATTGCCTTAACCATATCCAATAAGCCCATGTTTGCCGCATGGCTCATGGGTGGCCCCCAATTACCACTCCAAACCGGAACATGCAATAAGGCAGGATGCGAAGTGAGTAACCTGGTTACTGTTTCAATATCATTTGCCCGTATGCCTTTATCGATCAATTGAACAACTGTATTGCCTTCAATACGTTCCTTCATTTGCTTCCAGGAGGAAAAACCATATTCGCTTGCAATTACCAATTGGGCATCGCTTAATTTCAGTCTGGTAGCCAGGGCTTCATCTTCTGCTGCTTTATATTTCGGATGACGGCGTCTGACACGTTCCAATGCGTCCGTCAATTTTGATTTGCACTGCTTAAGCAGCTCACGAGCTTGTTTTTTGGGAATTGCAAGATGCGGGTTGGCGGGCAGGCCGCGGGAGGGCCCGTCCATTATATAATCCATTAGGATAGTTTTTTCCGTAAAGACCCTACCAAGAGAATTTCCTTAGTTTGAAGTCTTATTTCATATATCGATCTCATTTTCTCAAACCAAATTTTCTCCCGGCAGAAATCTTAGTATTATGAAAGTAAACCGCCTGATACCATTCTTAGGTCTTGTTATCTTCAGTACCGGAGCGATGGCCCAATTGCCACTCGTTTACAATGTAGAAAATACAGGAGCAAAATATAAAGCTCCCTCTTTTCCTGCCCTGGAGAATTTGCCTGTAGTTGATCCATTAACGGACCCTTTCATGCAATCAGATGGCAAAAAGCGTTCTACAAAATTTGGGGACTGGGAACGTAGGCGCAATGAGATCGGTGCAGAATTTCAGCATTACGAGATCGGTACAAAACCACCACGTCCTGAAAATATGACAGCTACTTATGTTGATAGCACGCCAACAGCAGGAAAGCTTATTGTAACGGTTACTGTGAATGGGAAATCACTCACACTGACCTCAATGGTTTCACTTCCCGCTGGTGAAGGTCCATTTCCTGCAGTGATAGGCATGAATAGCTTAAATGGAAGCATTCCTGCAGATATTTTTATCAGTCGCAACATAGCCAGGATATCTTTTGTACATAACCAGGTTACAGTATACAACCGTCCACAGAATACAGATCCGTTTTTCCAGTTATATCCCGATCAGAATACTGAAAATACAGGACAATATGCTGCGTGGGCCTGGGGTGTGAGTAGAGTAATTGATGGATTGGAGCTGGTTAAATCAAAACTTCCGATAGACCTGAAGCATCTGGCTGTTACAGGTTGTTCTTATGCAGGCAAGATGGCGCTGATCTCCGGAGCATTTGATGAACGTATTGCGTTGACCATTGCCCAGGAGTCAGGCGGTGGCGGCGCAACAGCATGGCGGGTTTCGGAAACACTGGGTGATGTGGAACGACTGGGAGCCACAAGCTACCAGTGGTTTAAAGATGATATGATACAGTTTGCAGGATTGAATGTATCGAAGCTTCCGCAAGATCACCATGAATTAATGGCAATGGTGGCACCAAGGGCATTGCTGGTAACTGGAAATACCGATTATTTCTGGCTGGCCAATCCATCCAATTATGTGGTATCCCGGGCAGCACACGAGGTCTGGAAAACATTTGGAATAGGAGACCGTTTTGGATTTTATATCGATGGCAAACATCCACATTGTAATATCCCCGCAACTGAGAAGCCTTATATAGAAGCATTCGTAGATAAATTCCTGTTGGGTAAGAATGTAAATACAGATGTTACAATCAATCCCTATCCGGATGTAAACTACCAGCGCTGGTTTAGCTGGTGGGGATCCAAAAACCCTGCCTTTCCTGATAAGGAAAAGGTGGTCAATATATGGCTGGAAACAGAATGTGGAATGGTGGGTTCCAACTGGAATGTGGGTGAAGACCCCGCAGCTTCCGGAGGAAAATATATTGCAATAAAAGATGGCTTTAATAATACGCGGACTGCTCCTGCAGCTGATACTGCGGCGAATATTGTGGTGATCCCATTCACGATTGGAACGCCTGGATCCTACAATTTCCTGGCTAAAGCAATTGGTCTCACCGGCGCAGATGACAGCTACTGGGTGAAAATAGATGATGCTCCCTATGCCGGCGCAGCCGGATTGCTGGGAACATCCTGGAAATGGAACCGGCTTACCAGTGCAAAACTGGAAGCCGGGCAACATAAAATTACAATTGCATTCAGAGAGGATGGAGGAAAGCTTGATAAAATTTTGATCACTACTTCCAATACGTCATCGGCCATTACTCCAGAATCAGGTGGAACTAATTGTAATTAAAAAAACTTTCTTATCCCTCACAAATCTCCTCTATTTTGAGACCGAGAAAGTGCCATAATCTGAGGGTGTTGTCAAATTATTGAACGTTCCCGTAATGGTATTTCGATTATTTGAAAACTTGCCTTTTAAAAGATAATAGCTGGAATTAGTATTATAATAGACAGACATTATAACACTGTCACAGGTATTCCTGTATCCTCCAAATGTTACATATGATCCGCCAGCCGCCTCTTTTCCAGTTACAAAATTATTATCACGGAAATTCCATTCGGAATAGGATGAATTTCCAAAATGAGAAGTACCGCTGCCTACATAAGTGCCTCGTAAGGGGCAGACCACATCATAATATACTGTATCCCTGATGCGTATGGTATCCTTGATACGAACAGTGTCTTTTATTGTTTGGTAAATAGTTTCCTCTTTGGTACAACTTTCAAGATTCAGCAAAGACAAACAAACTACAAATACAAACAGGATAGGATAAATGATGCGGCGTAATAAATTTTTCATGCTTACAATTAAAATTTATCAGCTAAAATACATCGGAAAAGAATAGATTCTTAGCGATATTCAATAAAATGAGCAGGTGTGCAAGATGCCGGGTAACTGCGTTGTTTTGATGGACAGAAATCCACCTCACTCCATGTCCAATATTTTCCGGATACATTTATTTACCTCATCAGCGCGGTTATAGACCAACAAGTGAGTGGCTCCCTTTATAATATAGTCTGCATTAACCTTAGTGACTGGAAATATTCTATCCTTATCTCCATGAATATGAAAAACATAATCCGGGATCCAATTATTTCTCCAGTTAAATATCTCATTGACGCCCCATTCCATATGTGCCTTATCCGCTGCCTGCCTTAGCGCTCGCGCCAGCTCCTTCTCCTCTTCCGTCGTTATGCCCAGGCGATTGTTATCGATCCGCTCGGTGAACTTATAGGATCGTACAGGTAAGACCCGATTTAGTTTTAAAGTACCCACCACCTTCATCCACCGAGGTAATTCTTTGCTTGACTTGATGCCAGATACAATGATCAGCTTTTGTAGGGGTTTGATTTTTGCGATTTCAATCGCCAGTATACCGCCAAAGGATACTCCCAGCAGGATAGCATTGTCTTCTTTGATGAATTTAGCAAGGCGGGCGGCATAAGCACCAATAGTTTCTTCGGAATCAGGTAGTAGCTGGGGAATATATTTTAGACTATAGCCCACAGGACGGAGCTTCGAAAAAATTCTTTCGTCTGTCCCTAATCCACTGATACAATATATAGTTCTACTCATCGGTCTTCCAATGTTTTGAAGTCAGAAACCTGCTTTAAGAAACAAAATATAAAGAAAATAATAAAAAAATCCAACTACCAGCAGGCTATCAAACCGATCAAGGAATCCTCCCTGGCCAGGTAACCAGTTGCTGTAGTCTTTAATATTCAGTTTTCGTTTGTACCAGGAAGCGGAAAGATCACCAAGGGCAGAAGCGAATCCGGTCAACAGGCCAAACAAGGCAGCTTCACTGATATTTACCCTGATCCAGGTGGCCCCAAGAATCGCAGCCGCGATACAACAAATCCAGCCCCCGGCTAAACCTTCGATTGTTTTGGTAGGGCTGATTGATGGGGCCAATTGATGTTTACCCCATAATTGCCCTGTAATCTGGCAAAAAGCATCAAATATAAATACCTGGAAATAAATAAAAAGCAGGAAAGGCCACTCAAATACCGTGGCGTAAAGTAAAAATCCGAAGGCAATAATGAAGAAAATAATAAAAGACAAAAGCATTTGAACTGCTTTCGGATTGCATGTCCTGTTATTTATAATTAATTCCAGCAAACAGGCAACAACAATTATTAGTCCTATCCAAAAGAAAAAATTATATCCAATGGAAGTTAATATAAGGATAGTAATAAGAATATATACGAAATACTTCAGCCATCGCTTTTTACCTACATCCCTGGTTGCTTTACGGTTAGCAATAGCCATACCAATCGCACCAATAATTGCAAAGAATAAGGCGTAGTAAACAATAGGATGCATTACTGCTGACTTTTTTTCATTATCCAATAAAGACCCTTTACATTTTCCCTGGGCTTATCAAGCAGAAGTATAATGATAATTTCTTCTATACAGGCAAGTGTGCCGGCGCCAAGGCCAATATAAAACAGTAGCGGGTAAAAATCAATGAGAAAAAGGCAAATAATAAAAGCCCCTTGCAGATATCCGGTGATCTTGAATAGGTAGGTATGTAATCCAATCAACCCTTTGAATTTAAAAAACACTACTATATAGGAGAGTGCCCACACCACAAAGAAGGTCCACCATAGCCATTCATGAGGTTTAATGAATTCCCATTTGAAAAGCCAGATAGCGAGGAAAGAACAGATAAAAGTTCCCGTATCAGCCCACGAATCAAGTCGCGCACCGATCTTTGTCTGCATTTTAAATACCCGGGCTATTATCCCATCAAGCAGGTCGGTCACCAGGCTGATTGCTATAAACACTGCAAACAACTCCTGACGTCCCGTAATGATCAGCCACATTATGAATGGAAATACAATAAGCCGGTAAAGAGAAAGTGTATTAGGGATATTCCAGAAGCGTTCTTTCAAATAAGCGCAGGTTTGTTTTCCTGGCTTGCAATATAATAAGTAATTTTTCCTTCTAAAAACAACAGCTTATTTGTGAACCCCCAACTCCTGGCCTTACTCATATTTCTTGGAATTTTATTGGTGCTAATAGGTATTTCTGAGCTTTTATACCGGGTCTTCAAATTACCAGCAGAAACGTCTCGCAAATTCCTGCACGTAAGCGGGGGATTGACCTGCCTTCTTCTACCCTCATTCTTTAGTTCCCACTGGTGGATACTTGCTCTGACTTCATCAGCATTTCTTTTATTGTTAAGCACCTTTTTGATGCATATGCTTCAATCCGTACATAAAACCAAAAGAAACTCGATAGGAAGTATAATTTTTCCCATTCCGGTATATTGCTGTTTTCTTGCTGCGGAAACTCTACATAATAACCTGTACTTCTATCTTCCGGTTTCATTGCTTGCCATTGCCGATACCTCTGCTGAGATTGCGGGTACCCGCTGGGGCCATTTGACAAAGCAATTCTTCAATGGACAGAAGACACTGGCTGGTTCAACTGCCTTTTTCGGAAGCGCATTATTTATTTGTTTAAGTTGGTTATGGTATTACAATCTCCCTTTACAGGATATAATCCTTGGAACTATTGCTATAGCTATTGCCGCTTCTTTGGCGGAGCTGGTGACCCTAAAGGGTTGGGATAATCTTACCATTCCCATAGTTGCGCTAATTATTATATGGTTCTTTATTAAATAAAAAAACCTGCACTATTCTTGCAGGTTTTCTATTATTGCCAACGCTTATAATTCTCTAATTGACTAATCTATTCCCCCTCTACTTCGCTTCTTTTCTTCCCCCAGCTTTTATGTTTTGCCCCATCCATCTTTACGATCTTCGGAGTAAACTTACCAACAATATCTACCAGCTGCTGCTGACTTTTCATAACAACCTCGATATCCTTGTAAGCAAACGGAGATTCATCCAATCCACCTCCCAGCAATTTAACTCCATGTTTCTCTAACTCGTCTTTCATCTGTTTGTCGGTTACCGACTGCATTGCCCTGGTGCGACTCATTTTTCTACCAGCACCATGCGAAGCAGAGTTAACCGCTGCAGATTCACCTTTTCCTTTTACAATGAACCCGGGAGCTGTCATAGAACCTGGAATAATTCCCAATACATTCTTTCCAGCTGGTGTTGCACCCTTACGATGAACAATTACATCCTTTCCTTCCCATTTTTCCTTCCATGCAAAATTGTGATGGTTCTCAACCATTTTTACCGGTCTACGACCCAGTTGTTTTGCAATTTTTGCATGAATGATATGGTGACAGGCAGAAGCATAATCACCCGCAAGATTCATTGCCAGCCAGTATTCCATTCCTTCTTCCTCATCCAAAGTAAGCCATGCAAGATTCCTGGCCTCCTGTGGCAATCGTCTTTTGCTAATTGCCAACTTTGTGTAATAGTTGGCAATATTTGCGCCCAACGCCCTGGAACCGGAGTGAGACAATAATCCAGTATACATTCCTGCCCCAATACCCAGTTTCTCATCTTTCTCCGGGATCTCTACGATACCAAATTCCACAAAATGATTCCCTGATCCGGATGAACCCAATTGTTTCCAGGCACGGCCGTGCAATCCTTTCAATAATGGCAATTGTCCAAATAATTCATTTTCCATTACCTCATGATCTTCGGCCTGCTTAAATTGAGCGCCACTACCAAATAAGGTTGCTTCGCCGATTTCGCGGGCAAAATAGCTTTCTTTCTGTGTCAGCTCTTTTGGATCAATATCAAACAGGCTCAAACACATTCTGCACCCAATATCCACGCCTACCCCGTAAGGGATAACAGCATTTTCAGTTGCTAGAACTCCACCAATAGGTAGCCCATAACCGCTGTGTGCATCCGGCATCAACGCTCCGGCAACACTAATGGGTAGCTTGGCAGCCTGGTACATCTGGTGCATGGCACCCTCTTCAATATGCTCCTGACCAAATACATTGAACTGAATTCCTTTCTGGTTCAATGAAATGTTCTGCCCTTCCACTTCCTCTTTTGGAATCAATTGTTTTGCAATCAATCCCAGTGCTTCATCATTGGCATAGTCATCAGGTGCCTGCAATACCCCCTTAAGGATAGCAAACGCTTCTTCTTTTGAATGATGTTTATAGTTTTTCTCCATCACATTCATCGCAACACTAATCACCGGTCCTTCCGGGAAGCCGATGGCTCTTAATTCTTTTCCTTCTATTTTAAGTTTACTCATTGTTTACAATTTAAAATCATCCGCCCAATAAAGGTCCTAAAAACATCCGGTACCGGGTTAATACCGGATGTCAGGTTATTTCTGAGCTACAAAAATCTGTTTCAACTGTTCAATCAACATGCCATTACCGCTTACACTGATGTTGTTGATCTTCTCTGCAATCTTTTCCACGTATTCCATCTCCTTGAGTTTCCAAAGCATTGCATTTTCTTCCATCAGTTTGGCAGTGTTCAGCAAACTACGGGTGCTGGCAGTTTCTTCACGACGCATAATAGTGTTTGCCTGCGCTT
>Ga0207648_10008120_pt1 | contig 10211 bp, 11 predicted proteins | sample KBSMisM32_FD_184310 | JGI IMG/M metagenome (GOLD analysis project Ga0207648, IMG submission 184310) | Miscanthus rhizosphere microbial communities from Kellogg Biological Station, Michigan, USA - KBS Miscanthus M3-2 (SPAdes) (version 2) | ecosystem: Host-associated > Plants > Roots >... | reverse complement strand
CGCACGACGTAGGCGAATTTCGTGTCCGAATCGCTGAAGGGGCTGCGGGCCACCTTGAGTACGTCGTTGCGTTCGTCGAGCACGATGCGCACCGAAGCACGCTGGTTCTGCCGCAGGCCCTTGGGCTGCGCCGCGAATCGAACCCGGCCGGTGACCTGGGCATTGCGCACGTCGGGCGATATGCCGGCCACCGTGCCCGCGAACTGCCGCCCGTCGAGCGCGATCCCGGCGTTCATGCCCGAGCGGATCTCGTTGGCGTAGCTCTCGGATACCTGGAATTCGATTTCGAGCGCGGTGAGGTCAACCACCGTGACCAGCGGCGCGTTCTCGGCTACCTGCGCGCGTTCGGTCTGGCTCAGGGTCGCGACCATGCCGGCCACCGGCGACTTCAGTGTCAGTGCGTCGACGCGCTCGCGCAGGCGGGCGACCTTCAGAGCCTGCGCATCCCTTTGCGCACGCTGGCTGCTCAGTTCGAGCTGCAGGCTGTCCTTTTCCAGGCCGCCGGTTTCCATTGCATGTGTGTAGTTGAGCTTGGCGGTTTCCAGATCGTCGCGTGCCCGCTCGAAGTCACGCTCCGCTATCGCATGGATGGACCAGGCATCCTCGGCGCGCTTGAACTCACGCTCGGCGGCGGTGATCTGCACCTTGGCAAGGTCGGTGTCCTGGCCGCTCTTGAGGATCGTGCGCCGCACTTCGATGGTCTGGCGATTGAGCCCCGCCTCGGTACTCGCGAGCGTGGCGCGCTCGCGTTCATATTCATTGGTGAGCGCGGCGCTCTCGACTTTGCCCAGCACATCGCCGGCCTTGACCGTGTCGCCGGCGCGCACCTTATAGATGATGGTGCCCGGAGCTTCGGCGAAGAGCGTGGGGCTTATCGCGGCGACGACGATTCCCGTGGCGGCCACGTCGCGTACGAAAGACCCGCGCTCGACGACGGCCGTGCGTACGCGGTCGCGCGGAATGACCTTCTCCGACGACAACCAGGCGCGCGCGCTCCAGGCGACGAGCAACAACAGCGCGGCGGCACCTCCCGCGATAACGCCGTAGCGGCGAAGCAAGGCGCTTCGATTCCGCGGGACGGTGACCACGCGGTCCTGGGACTCGGTGCCGCGCATGGCGATTTCAGGAAGCAGCAGTGACATACCACTGCTAAAGCACATCTCGTGCCAGGTGGCGCGGCGACACGCCGATCGCGCCTAACTGATTGAATCTTGCGGGAGACGCACCGACGCGCCGCATTACATCCCATTTGGTCGGAGTGTCCGCACGCGGACAGCGGACGTCCTGGGGACACTAAGAAGAATGGGGTCTGACCCCATCCTTCTATATGCGTCTAATCCCCGCTGGCCCGCCAAGGATCACGAGATCCGCAGGACGCGCCGCAAACAACCCCGAGGTGACCACACCGACGATCTGATTGATGGCGGTCTCGAGCGCCACCGGGTCGCTGATTCGCAGGTCATGCACGTCGAGAATGTGATTGCCGTTGTCGGTGACAACCGTGTCACGCCACACGGGGCGCCCACCAAGCCGGGTGAGCTCTCGGCTAACGTAATTGCGCGCCATGGGAATGACTTCAACGGGTAAGGGGAATGCGCCGAGCGTGTCGACCAGCTTTCCCTCATCGGCGATGCAGATGAACCGGCGGGAGGCGGCGGCGATGATCTTCTCGCGCGTGAGTGCGCCCCCGCCACCCTTGATGAGCTGCCGTCGATGGTTGGTTTCATCGGCACCGTCGATGTAGGTATCGATGGCGCCGACCTCGTTGAGGTCGAATATGCGAACACCTATCGCCTTGAGGCGTTGGGTGGTCCCCTCGGAACTCGAGACGGCGCCTGAGATGCGATCCTTGATGGCCGCGAGTTCGTCGATGAGGAAGTTCACCGTCGATCCGGTGCCGACGCCTAGCACCTTTCCTTCGATCACGAATTCCAGCGCTGCGCGCGCCGCAGCTTGTTTTCCAGTGTTTTGCGTACTCACTGCATCACTCCGCATATGCGGGCCCTGAAACGACACTGCCCGCTTGATAGCGGGCAGTGTCTTCGAATTTGAGTCGGCGAGCGAGAAAGTTTCTCGCTCGCCTTTTGGCACAAGGCCAGAAGAATTACTTCTTCTTGGCTTTCTTCTTGGCCTTTTTCTTGGCTTTCGCCATGGCGCATCTCCAGTAGTTACGGGTTAGTCCGAGGGCGAGTATACGCAGGCGTTGACAAATTTCAAGCGAGGGTCACTGAACGTCAACGAGTGAATCACATCGACGTGTATCGACACATCACTCGAGTGTGAGGATGAACTTCCAGTGAGCGGCACTCAGAGGCGTGATCGAGAGTCTGTTGCCACGTTTCAACAGCAGCATCCCATCTAGTTCACGCGTCTCGTGCTTGCGCAGTTCATCGAGCGTGATCACGCGCTTCAGGCGCCGTTTGAGTTGCACGTCGACCACAACCCAGCGCGGATTTTTCGGATCGCTGCCTTCGTCGTAGTGGTCATGCTTCTTGTCGAAGGCGGTGGGGTCGGGATACGCGGTGCGTACGACTTCGACGATGCCCGCTACACCCGGAACCTCGCAGCTCGAGTGATACAGGAACGCCTGGTCACCCTTCTTGAAGTCGTCGCGCAGCATGTTGCGCGCCTGGTAGTTGCGCACGCCGTCCCACATGGCGGTCTTCTTCGGCTTCGCAGCGAGATCATCGACTCCGAAGGTCGACGGCTCGGTCTTCATGAGCCAATAGTTCATCGATTCCCATCTCCGTGACGATGCTGTCCATGAATACGTCGGTCGCAGTCACCGGAACCAGCGGCACGACCTGGAAAGAATAAGCGAGACCCACGAGTCGCGGGCCGGACCAATGGTGACGCAGGTGCCGGAAGGCCAGAGTGCGATCGTAGAAACCGATGCCGTGCCCGAGCCGTGCGCCGCGATGGTCGAGCGCAACCGCCGGTACGAAAATCGTGTCGAGGAATCGTGCGCTCAGCGCATCGTGACCGTCGGGCTCGTGCATTCCGAGTGCGTGCTGCGTACCGCGCTTGCTGAATTTCACGAAGCGCATGGAGCGCGCGCGCAGTGAGGCGATGCGGGGCAGATATATCTCGCAGCCGCGCGCCAATGCGAGCTCGATGAGGGGTTGCGTGCCGAGCTCCTGGGGCATCGAGGCGTATACGCCGATGCGTTTGCCGGGTCCGAGCCATCGGGTTTGCGAAATGGCGCGCGCGATTGCCTCTGCGGCGCGCACACGTGCGAGGCGCGGTACCGCGCGGCGCCGCGTGAGCATTTCGATTCGAAGGGATGACTTCGTTTGCACGAGAAGAGAGGAAAAGCGCTACCCGATAGTGCCGGTGCAAGCCATTGCTCTCGAACCAGAGCAACAAGGTGGGACCGGCCCCGACATTTAAGGCTTTCCGCCCAAGGGCGGACCTGCACAATGCTGTCAGAAAGCGTTGGTCCCGGGCGTTTACATTACGGTCGAGAGGTAACCCGACTTACTGTCGAACACCACAGGCAGCGCAGAGCCACTCTACCATTCTCAGGCGCAAGCGCCACGTCGGAAAACGCCGTCGAAGCGACGTCGTTCACGCTTTCAAAGATCTAATTGCCGGGTTCGCTGTAGGGCAGTCTCGACACGCTCGCGCATGTTCTTCACGCGGCCACTCACTGCACCTTGCAGTTCGGCGTCGAGCTTGCGCAGTCGCAGAAGTTCGTTGGCCATGTTGAGCGCGGCCATGACGGCAATGCGATCCGCGCCGACGACTTTGCCGGTGTCGCGAATCTCGCGCATCTTCTTGTTGAGGTATTCGGCGGAGTCGAGCAGATCGGCGCGTTCGTCCTGCGGGCAGGAAACGAAGTATTCCTTTTCCAGGATCCGTACGGTGACGGTGGCCGATTCCTTGTCGCTCACGCAGTGTGCTCCATAGTCTTCAGGCGGCCGATCATGGCCTCGACGCGAGCGCGCACCTGGTCGTTACGCTGCGCGAACACAGAGCGTTCGGCTGCGAGAGACTCCTGGCGCTGACGCAATGCGCGGTTCTCTTCCCTGAGAGCGTCGACTGTGAGGAGAAGTTCTTGGAGACGGCTTTCGAGACGTGCAAATTCCGTTTCGAAGCCTGATTTGTTGCTGTTGTCATTCATGGCGGAGGACTATAGGGCTCGGGTCTTGGGGGGGTCAATTGCCACGCTCCGGGAGGTTCGGTACTCGGGCATAATTCCTCCATGTTGGCCGCCACTTACGATGAATTCGAACGCGTGCTCCGGGAGGCGCGGGCACTGCCCGAACCGGCCGAAGCGCATGGGACCCTGGCCGGCGCGCTGTGCAGCTCCCGCGACTACGGTCTCATGGAATGGCTGCGAGAAATCCTGCCTGACGACTCTCCCGATGACGCGGCGCTGAAAAGCTCGGTCCTGCAGAACGTCTACAACTCCATGGTGCGCACGCTGGTCGGCAACGACGCCGATTTCGAGCCGCTGTTACCGGATGACGAATCGCCGCTCGGCGTACGCGCGGATGCATTGAGTCTCTGGTGCCAGGGTTTTCTGTATGGCCTCGGCTCGGGCACCACGGGCGACCCGGGCAAGGTTTCGATCGAAGCCGGCGAGATCATTCGCGATTTCACCGAAATCACCCACGTCGGCGTCGAGGCCGACGAGGAAAATGAAGAGAACGAGGTGGCGTTCGCCGAGGTCCTGGAGTTCGTGCGAGTCGGTGTGCAGTTGTTGTTCGTGGAGCTTGCGCCCGCGCGCGGCGAGGAGCCGGAGCCTGGTGCCGCGTCGATCCATTAGTAAGTTGAGTCGCAAGCGCGCCGGGCCCACGGTGGCGCGCGTGCCCTCCGTCGGGCGCGAAGAATTCAAGCGTCGCCGTCGCGCACTGCTCAAGCAGATGGGCCGCGATTCGATCGCCGTCGTGCCCACGGCCCCGGTGCGCATGCGAAACAACGATGTCGAATACGCCTATCGGCCCGACAGCGATTTTTTCTACCTCACCGGCTTCGCGGAGCCCGACTCGGTTGCCGTGCTGGTGCCGGGACGCCCGCAGGGTGAATACATTCTCTTTGTAAGAGATAGGGATCCGTCCCGCGAAACGTGGGATGGAAAGCGTGCGGGACCCGAAGGCGCCACGCGTGACTTCGGTGCCGACCATGCGTTTCCGATCGGCGATATCGACGAAATCCTGCCGGGGCTCATGGAGAACCGCACCAAGGTGTTCTATGCCATGGGCACGCATCCGGAGTTCGATCAGCGCGTGGTCAGCTGGGTGAATGGCCTGCGTACGCAGGCGCGCAACGGCCGCCACCCCCCTCAGGAGATCGTGGCGCTCGATCACGTGCTGCACGACATGCGGCTGTTCAAGAGCCGCGCCGAAGTGGACACCATGCGCGAGGCTGCGCGTATTGCCGCGCGGGCTCACGTGCGCGCCATGAAGGCCTGCGAGCCCGGCAAACGCGAATACGAAATCGCCGCCGAAGTGGTACATGAATTTCGCGTGCACAACGCCGACCTTTCGTACCTGCCCATCGTCGGCGGTGGCGCGAACGGTTGCATCCTGCACTACCGCGAGAACGACGCCGCACTTCGCGCCGGGGATCTGCTGTTGATAGATGCCGGGTGTGAAGTGGATTGTTATGCGTCGGACATCACCCGCACGTTCCCGGTCAACGGCCGCTTCTCGCCCGAGCAGCGGGCGTTATATGACATCGTGCTCGAGGCGAATCACGCCGCCATCGCATCCGTGAAACCCGGCAATCATTGGAATGCACCTCATGAAGTGGCGGTGCGCGTCATCACGCAGGGATTGCTCAAGCTCGGGCTGCTCAAGGGCAAGCTCGCCAAGCTCGAACAGTCGGGCGCCTATCGAAAATTCTTCATGCACCGCACCGGGCACTGGCTGGGCATGGATGTGCACGACGTCGGCGACTACAAGGTCGGCAACGAGTGGCGCGTGTTCGAGCCCGGCATGGCGCTGACCATCGAGCCCGGCATCTACATCGCTCCCGGCACGCCGGGCACGCCGAAGAAATACCAGGGAATCGGCATCCGCATCGAAGACGACGTCGTGGTGACGCGTGACGGTTGCGAGGTGCTCACCGACGGCGTGCCCAAGGACGCGGTCGAGATCGAGCGGCTGATGGCGTCGGTTGCGTGACATGAAAGAGTGGGACGTCGCAATCGTCGGCGGGGGCATGGTTGGTGCGAGCTTTGCACTCGCGCTGCGCGCCACGAAATTGCGCGTGCTGCTCATCGAGGGCATTCCGCCGGAGTCGGCGGTGCAGCCCAGCTTCGATGAACGCACCACGGCGCTCGGCAACGGCTCGCGGCAGATCTTCGAATCGCTGGGTGTGTGGCAGGCCATGACGGCGGAGTCGGCGGCCATTCACTCCATTCATGTGTCCGATGCGGGCCGTTTCGGCGTCGCGCGCCTCGAGGCGCGCGAGCAGGGCGTGCCTGCCTTCGGCTACGTCGTCCCCAACCGCGTCATTGGCCGGGTGTTGTGGCAGGCGCTGAGAGAAACATCCAACGTGACGCTGGCGATGCCCGCGCAGTTGAAGAACGCGACATTGCGCGACGATGGCGTGCTGCTCGACCTCGTGCAGGACGGCAAGCCGGAACAGATTCGCGCCGCGGTCGCCGTGGCTGCCGATGGCGCAGGATCGGTATTGCGCGCCAGTGCCGGCATCAAGGCTGACGTCGAGGACTACGACCAGGTTGCCATCGTGGTGAATGCCGCCACCGAACGGCCTAACAACGGCCAGGCCTTCGAGCGCTTCACCTCGTCTGGCCCGCTCGCGGTCCTGCCGGTGACCGGCGGAGGCTATGCGGTCATCTGGGCGGTCGCACCCGCGCGCGCCGCCGAATTGATGTCCCTCGACGAAGCTGCCTTCGCCTCCGAATTGCTCAACGCGTTCGGCTGGCGCGCGGGCCGCTGGACTCGCATCGGCCGTCGCAATACCTACCCGCTCACGCTGTCACGCGCCGCAGAAACCGTCGCGGGGCGCGTGGTGCTCATCGGCAATGCCGCGCAGGCGCTGCATCCGGTGGCGGGCCAGGGTTTCAATCTTGGCCTGCGCGATGCGGCAACCCTCGCGGAAATGCTGGCGAAGGCCGAGCCGGGCGCCGATTTCTCGCCCATGGTGGGCGAATTGTTAGGCAAGTTCGCCGCCTGGAGGGCCGAGGACCGCAGCGGCGTCACGCGATTCACCGACAGCCTCGTGAAACTCTTCGGCAGTCACACCCCCGGGGTTTCGCTGGTGCGCAATTTCGGTCTGCTGCTGTTCGACCTGAGTCCCGCGGCCAAGCGCGCGCTGTCGCGCGTGAGCTGGGGCTTCGCCGGGCGCATGCCGCGCCTGGCGCGCGGCCTGCCACTCGAATGAACATCGACTACGACGTGGCCGTGGTGGGCGCCGGGCCCATCGGTCTCGCCACCGCCGTACTGCTCGCGCGCCAGGCAGGGTTCGGTTCTGCGCGCGTTGCGGTGTTCGATCGGCGGATTCCCGATTCGCTCGATCGGGTGCGCGAGCTTCCCATGGACCTGCGGGTGTTCGCGCTGTCGCGCGCCAGCGAGAAGATCCTGCGCGCCGCGGATGCGTGGGCGGATGTCATAGCCACACGCGCTGAGCCCTTTGAACGCATGCAGGTGTGGCATGCCGACGTGCCACCCCATGGCGGCGATGCGCTGGTGTTCGACGCCGCGGAGATTGGCGAGCGCGACCTCGGCGTGATCGCGGAGAACAATGTATTGCAGGCAGCGCTGGCCGGCGCCGCGCGCCGCGCGGGCGTGCAGCTCGTGGCCGGGGATGTGACCGCGCTGGATCAGGAGCGTGACGCCGCGGTGTTGCACGCGGGTGAGCGACAGGTACGCGTGCGCCTCGTGGTGGGCGCCGATGGCGCGCAATCGCGGGTGCGCGAGCTTGCGGGTCTTTCGGCAACCCGCACCGACTATGGCCAGACCGCCATCGTCGCCATGGTGAGCACCGAGCGCTCGCATGAACATACCGCGTGGCAACGATTTCTTGGCGACGGCACGCTGGCGTTCCTGCCATTGAAGGACGCGCACAGCTCCATCGTGTGGTCGCTGCCAACGGCTCGCGCCGAGATGTTGCTGGCCGCGACGCCGGCTGCATTCGAGCGCGAGCTGGAAAAGGATTTCGACGGCGCGCTCGGCAAGGTGCAGCTCGCGAGCGAGCGCCTGAAGTTTCCGCTGTGGCGCCTGTCGGCAAGCGCATACGTCACCGAGCGCGTGGCGCTGGTGGGCGACGCCGCGCACGTGGTGCATCCGCTGGCGGGGCAGGGCGCGAATCTCGGGTTGTTAGATGCCGCGGCGCTGGCTGATGTGCTCGCCGAAGGCCTCAAGGCGCGCGAAGACCCGGGCGCGATACGCCTCTTGCGGCGTTACGAGCGCTGGCGGCGCAGCGAAAACGATCTCATGAGTGGCGCCATCGACGTCTTCGATCGCCTGCTGGCGCGTGGCACGGGCCGCCTCGCCACGTTCGCGCAGCGCGGGATGCCCTGGGTGAACCGCTCGACGTTGGCGAAGCGTGTGTTCATCGAACGCGCCATGGGCCTCGCGGGCGAACTACCCGCCGCAGCGCGTTAGCCCGGCTCTCCCATCATGCTCGGGATCAAATCGGAACGCCTGGCGGGCATGGCGTCGATGCTCATGGGTGTCGCTTCGTTCGCCTGCATGGACGCGGCACTGAAGCTGCTGTCGACCGACTACCCTCTCTTTCAGGTCGCCGCGCTGCGCGGATTGGCTGCGCTGCCGGTGGTGTTCACCTGGGCGATGTATGCGGGCGGCCCGAGGCAACTGGTGAGGATTCGCTGGCCATTGCACCTGATCCGCGGCGTGCTCTCGGTATTCATGATGGCAACGTTCATCTACGGAATTCAGAAACTTTCGTTGGCCAAAACCTACGCGCTGTTTTTCGTTGCCCCACTTCTGATTGCGATTTTTTCGACCTTCATGCTGGGCGAGCGCGTGATTCGCGCGCAGTGGGTGGCCATCGTCATTGGGTTCGCGGGCGTGCTTTTCGTTCGCCCGCCCGAAATCGCAGGCTGGGTCGCACCCCTTGCAATATTGGGGTGTGCGCTGTGCTACGCGTTTTCGTCAGTTCTCGTGAAGATCATCGGGCGCACCGATACCACCCAGTCGATGGTGTTCTGGATGACCTGCATGCTGGCGATCGGCGCAACGCTCCTGACGTTGCTCGTGCCGCCTGGCTGGAAAGCCATTCACAGCGAGCACTACCTGCTGATTGGCGGAATTGCGATTACCGGCGCCATTGGGCAATGGGGCATCACCGAAGCGTTCAAACACGCGCCCGCGGCGAGCGTGGCGCCGCTGGAATATTCGGGCATGGCCTGGGTGCTCATGATCGACTTCTTCGTCTGGTCGGTGACGCCTGAGTGGCAGACGCTGCTGGGCGCAGCGGTGATCATCGGCAGCGGGCTCTACCTGCTGCGGTTCGAATCGCGGCGCGCAAGTTAGGCGCGTCTGAAATGGGGACATTCCTCATTTTCTTGTAACAAAGCAGACAGACTGGCGAGCTTTCTGGCGGATCGTGTTGTTACAAAAAAATGAGGAATGTCCCCATTTCAGCCGAGGCTGATTCGGCAATAATTTGTCGTATGGCCATCGACATTGTGCCCTTGATACTGCTGCCGACCATGGACCCGGAGCGGTTCGAACGCTGCAGTTTCTCGCTGCAGGACTCCGTGTCGCTGTTGACAATCACGATGATGGAGCTGCCGCCATTCATCATCCACTTCCACAAGCTGCGCTGGCATCGCGTCACGCCCAATGCCCAATGCACGCCCGTGCTCACGCAGGGTTGTCAGATGGCGGTCGCCGAAGTGCTCAACTCTCCGGCGCTGCGCCACTACGTGACGCGCGAGAACGTGCTGCCGGAGCAGGTGCGCTCTTTACATCACTACCGCATCTACCTCGGCGCCGGTGGCTGCCACGAGGCGTTTGCAAAATCGGTGTATGCGAGCGGGCCGGGCAAGATGTCGCGCAGCTTCGCCAAGGTGGCGAACAGCGTGAAGCAGGGCTTTAAGTCCATCAGCGGCTGAACGAGTCTCGCCACTGCGAGATTCAATGCAGGGCGGTCGCCTGCTCCGTCCGCTCCGCCGTGGCGCGCGTACGCATGAACGCGCCGCCAATGATTCCTGCGGCCGCCGCGCAGCTCGCGCCGATCATGAAAGCGAGTCGATAGCCGGCATTGAGCGC
>Ga0207648_10008119_pt1 | contig 10213 bp, 9 predicted proteins | sample KBSMisM32_FD_184310 | JGI IMG/M metagenome (GOLD analysis project Ga0207648, IMG submission 184310) | Miscanthus rhizosphere microbial communities from Kellogg Biological Station, Michigan, USA - KBS Miscanthus M3-2 (SPAdes) (version 2) | ecosystem: Host-associated > Plants > Roots > Rhizosphere... | reverse complement strand
GGCGCCGCAAACGGGGCTGGAAGGCAAGTTCAGCGTATATTACGCGGCGGCTGTGGCGCTGATGCAGGGGGCTGCAGGAGAAAGACAGTTCAGCGACAAGTTGGCTAAAGATCCGGCGGTGGTGGCGCTGCGCGACCGGGTGGTGACGACGATCGATCCGGCAATGGGGCCGGAGCAGGTGCGCGTCATCGTGACTTTGAAAGATGGGCGGAAACTGGAGAAATACATCGACAACGTGATTGGAAGCGTGAAGAATCCGATGTCGGATGCGGCGCTGGAGGCTAAATTTGCGGACTTGGCGCAGGGCGTGATTCCGGCGGCGCAGGCCCGAAGGGTCATGGATCTGTGTTGGGGCGTCGAGAAGCTAGCAAACGCGGCGGAAGTGGCCAAAGCTGCGGCCGCATGACCCGCAGAACGCTGTTGGCGGCCATGGGCGCTGCCCCGGCTTTCGCGCAACAAGCAAAGGGCCCGAAGGTGTTCCTGGACTATGACCAGGCGGAGCTCGACGCGGCTTATAATCAAGCCTCCTACGCGCCGAATATGCAGCAACTACGGGCGCGCGCTCGTAGTAACAGCGAGCTTATTCGAGCGCGCTTGGGTGAGCCGATGCGTTCCGCGTATGGTCCGATAGAGATCGAGCGGCTCGACATTTACCGCGCCAAAGGCGAGAAGATGCCCGTGCAAGTTTTCATTCACGGTGGCGCATGGCAAGGGCTTTCGGCAAGATCGTCCGCGTTTCCGGCGGAGATGTTTATCACTGCGGGTTCGCATTACATCACACCCGATTTTGTTGCGGTGCAGAATGCCGGCGGCAGCTTGAACGTGATGGCCGATCAGGTGCGGCGGGCGATCGGCTGGGTCAGTGAAAACGCCGCGAGCTTCGGAGGCGACCCGGAGCGCTTGTATCTCTCGGGCCATTCGTCCGGAGCACATCTGGCGGCAGCCGCGCTCACGATGCTCCCGAGGGGCACCGTGCAGGGTGCGCTGCTGGTGAGCGGCATGTACGATCTGAAAGGTCCACGGCTCTCCTCACGCAATTCCTACGTGAAGTTCGATGACGCGACCGAGGAGGGCTTAAGTCCGCAACGGCATATCGATAAGATTTCGACGCCGTTGATAGTGGCTTATGCCAGTCTGGACACTCCGGAATTCCGGCGCCAGAGTTTGGAGTTTGCCGCCGTGGTCAAGGTGGCGGGGAAGCCGGTGGAACTAATTCGTGGGGACAACTACAACCATTTCGAGTTCATCGAGACGTTGGGCAATCCTTACGGCCAACTGGGACATGCGGTGTTGGCCCAGATGGGGCTGAAGGGGCAGTGACGCCAACGATTATATGTGATAGGTTGCTGTCCAAGGAGGCGGCAATGTGGAAATGGCTGGCTCACTATTGGCGCTTGTTGACTGATTGGAAGCACCGGGGACGCACGACTCCGCAGCCTTATTACCGTTCCAATTTGCATGGGCGGCATCGCTGACGGGAGCTACTTTTTAACGTATCTTTTGAGATCGTTTGGGACCACTTCGGCTCCGTAGACCACGCCCTTGGAATCGACGGCGATGCCTTCCGCGGCGCTGGTGGTTTTCGCCAAATCCACGGGATCGGGAATGAACGCGGTGATCTTGCCGTCGCGCAGGCTGCCGACGCGGATGCCGCGCTTCCAGCCCCAGTGGTTGCGCGAGACGGCTTCGGATTCGGAATCCGCTACATAGATGACATCGTTCCTACCGACCGCGATGCCGCTGGGGCGGCTGAACTGCGTGAATTGTTCGATGAAGTTGCCTTCCTGATCGAAGACCTGGATGCGATTGTTGTTACGGTCGCCCACCAGCAGGCGGCCTTTGGAATCGAAGGCTAAGCAGTGAGGCAAGTCGAATTCGCCGGGCGCGATTCCTTTCTTGCCCCAGGTCTTGATGAACTTTCCTTCTTTCGTGAATTTCGCGATCTGGTTGCCACCTTCGCCGCCATGCCCTTGCGCGATGAACATGTCGCCGTTGGGAGCGAACGCAATGGCTGTCGGTTGATTGAGATTGTTTGGTCCCGATCCGGCGACGCCGGCGGTGCCGAGCGTCATGAGGACTTTTCCCCCGGGGGAGAACTTGAATACCTGATGGCCCTTGCCCTCTTTTCCCTGGATGTCGGTGACCCACACATTTCCATCCGCGTCGATGGAGATGCCGTGCGGCATTACCATCAATCCGCCGCCGAAATTATGCAGCAATTTTCCGGCCTCGTCGAATTCGAATATCGGATCCAGCTTCGAGTCGGCGCAGGCACCAGCGATGAACCCTTTGCTCCCGCATCTTTCAGCTACCCAGATGTGGCCGCGTTTGTCGATCGCGACTCCACCGGTGGAACCAAAGGTTCTTCCTTCTGGCAGTTTGAACCAGCCGCTGATGGTGCGATAGGGGTTGGGCGCCGAGTTAGTCGGCGGGCCGGTGGGGACGGGCGGGTCGAGGTGGACCTGCTCCTCGGCGCTTTGCGCGTACAAGGCTAGGCCACACATCGCGAACAAAGTTCCGGCGAGTGCTGGTTTCATGCTGCCTCCTGGGTAGATCTTACTATGGCAAGATGTACAATGAGGTTCGGGTAAGCAAATGTCATATATAAGCGGTCGCCAATTCGTTCAACTTCCGGGTCCGACAAACGTGCCGGAGCGGGTCCTGCGTGCCATGTCACGGCCTACCATCGATCATCGGGGGCCGGAGTTTGGGCGCCTGGGACTCGAAGTTTTAGAGGGCATAAAAGAGGTCTTCCAAACCTCGGGGAAAGTCGTCATCTTTCCGTCTTCCGGTTCCGGAGCGTGGGAAGGCGCGTTGACGAACACGCTCTCGCCCGGCGACAAGATTTTGATGTTCGAGGTCGGCCAGTTCGCGGCGCTATGGATTCAAGTCGCGCAGAAGCTGGGGCTGAATGTCGACGTGGTGCAAACCGACTGGCGTCACGGCGTCGATCCGAAAGTGGTCGAGGCGAAGCTGAGTGACGATCGCAACCACGAGATCAAGGCTGTGTGCGTGGTGCAGAATGAGACTTCTTCCGGTGTCACCAGTTCGGTTGCCGCGGTTCGTGCTGCTATTGATCGTGCGAAGCATCCGGCGCTGTTGCTGGTGGATGCCATTTCGTCGCTCGCGTCGATTGACATGCGTCACGACGAATGGGGCGTGGACGTTACGGTTGGCGGATCGCAGAAAGGTCTGATGCTGCCGCCCGGCTTGGGGTTCAATGCGATTAGCGACAAGGCGTTGGCGTCGTCGAAGTCTGCCAAGCTTCCGCGATCGTATTGGGAATGGGAGCCGATGCTCTCACAGAACGTCAACGGTTTCTTCCCTTACACGCCGGCTACTAATTTGCTTTACGGTTTGAAGGAATCCTTGCAGATGCTGCGCGAAGAGGGTCTGCAGAATGTGTTTGCGCGGCATCAGCGTCTGGGAGAGGCGACGCGGCGAGCGGTGAGCGCGTGGGGGCTCGAAAATGTGGCGCTCGATCCTAAGGAATTCAGCAACTCGGTGACGGCGGTTTATACGCCGGCGGGGCACTCGGCGGACGAATTGCGCAAAGTCATTCTCGATCGCTTCAACATGCCGCTGGGCACGGGCTTGGGCAAGTTGAACAACAAGGTATTCCGCATCGGACACCTGGGCGACTTCAACGACCTGATGCTTGCCGGAGCTCTTAGCGGCGTGGAGATGGGTCTAGAGATCGCGGGCGTTCCTCATCGCAAAGGCGGCGTCGCGGTGGCGCTCGAGTTCTTGACTGAGTCACACCGGGAAGCGGCTGCCACGGCGCGCATTTAATGGATGTCGATTCGCTAAAGCGCGCGGCGGGGGAATCTGCGGCTGCCTTAATTGAAAGCGGCATGGTAGTGGGGCTGGGAACGGGTTCCACTGCGAAGTTCGCTGTCGAGGCGATTGGGACGCGCGTGCGGGCGGGTCTAAAAATTCTAGGCATTCCGACATCCGAACAAACTGCTGCGCAGGCCCGCTCTCTCGGCATACCGCTGGGGGAATTGACCGCCGATAGACGAGTCGACCTGACGATCGATGGCGCCGATGAAGTCGACATTCACAATCTGGATTTGATCAAGGGCCGGGGCGGGGCATTGCTTCGCGAGAAGATCGTGGCGAGCGTGAGCGATCGTTTTATGATCGTGGTGGACGAATCGAAGTTGGTGGAGCGGTTGGGTCGAAGTATTCTGCCCGTCGAAGTGGTTCGTTTCGGCTGGGAGGCTACGGCGCGCAAGCTGCGGGATCTGGGCGCAGTGCCGGCGCTCAGGAAAGGCTCCGCCGGTGAGGCGTTCGTCAGCGAAGGCGGGAACTATATTGTCGATTGCACGCTGGACGGCAAACTCTCTCCGGCAGCGTTGGGATCGGCGCTCGACGGGGTGGTCGGAGTGGTGGAGCACGGCTTGTTCCTAGGGATGACTTCCCGAGTGTTCGCTGCAGGGGCGGACGGCGTGCGAGAGCTCACCCGCTAGCGTCCGCGGTAGACTTTGGTTGAGGCTGTTTTATGTCCATTAGACCCGTTCAGCGGCTCGTAAAATCCAAACCAACACTCGAAGGCGCGGGGGTACATCTCCGGCGCGCATTTGGTTTCGGCAACACTTCCGATTTTGACCCGTTCCTTCTTCTTGACGATTTCCGTAACGACGTTCCTGCGGATTATCTGGCGGGCTTTCCGTGGCATCCGCACCGCGGGATCGAGACGATCACGTATGTACTCGCGGGTGATGTCGAGCACGGTGACAGCATTGGAAACCGCGGCGTCATTGGCGCCGGCGACGTGCAGTGGATGACGGCAGGGCGGGGGATTATTCATCAGGAAATGCCCAAGGGCGACGAACTGGGCCGGATGCACGGATTCCAGTTATGGGGAAATCTTCCGGCGTCTCTTAAGATGACGGAACCGCGCTACCAAGAGGTTAAGGGACCGGATGTGCCCGCGCTTACCGACGACGACGGGACGCACGTTCGTGTCGTCTGCGGAAGTTTTTGGGGAATGAAGGGACCCATAGACGGGGTTGCGGCTGATCCTATTTATCTCGACGTGACGGTGCCTCCTGGTCGCCGAAAAACCTTGCCAGTGGAGACTACGCGTCACGCCTTCGCTTACGTTTTCGAGGGCAGCGGGAAGTTTTCGAACGCATCGGGTCCGCAAGCGGTTCCGACGGAACGTGCGGGCACGCTGGAAGTGAAGGCCCCGACACTTGCGGACAACCGTTCTCTGATCCTGTTCGACCGCGGCGATGAAGTCGAGGTCGAAGCCGGCGAGGACGGCATCCGATTTCTGCTGGTCTCCGGCAAGCCATTGCAGGAGCCGGTGGCGTGGCAGGGTCCAATCGTGATGAATACCCAGGAGCAACTCCGGCAGGCGTTCCGCGAGCTTCAGGACGGCACGTTCCTGAAAGCCAACAGTACCTTATAGGTGGAGAAGCCGCATTGCGTTGCCCTTCAAGATGCGGTCGCGGTCGGCGGGTGCGAAGTTGAACTGATCGAGGACTGCCGAAGGATATTCGACGTCTTTTGCGGCGAAGTTATCCGTGCCGACGACGATGCGGTCAAATCCGACCAAGCCAATGAGGAAGCGCAGCGCCTCCGGATAATAGATCAAATAGTCGTAATGGAAGCGGCGTAAGTAATCTCGGAAGGGGCGCTGGATCGTGGTTCCGTGGTCGGTCATGTGAAACAGGAAATGCTCGACGCGTCCGGCGAGATAGGGGAAAGCGCCGCCGGCATGGGGCAGGACGATTTGCAGGTTGGGATATTTATCGAGCGTGCCTGTGTAAATGAATTTGCTCGCCAGGAAAGTGTGTTCGATGGGAGCGTCGATCCCGGCTGCTAGCGGCGGAGGCCCGACCGTTCTGCTGCCGCCGAAAGTGTTGACTACACCATCCATCTGGTGAAAGATGATGGGATAATTCAGTTCCTGAATGCGCGCGAGAACCGGTGCAAAGCCTGGCTCGAATATGTAGTCTTGCTTTTCGATCGAATCCGGCAAGTGGACGGCGCGCACGCCGGGCTGTCCCGCCACGCGGTTTAGCTCCTTCAAGGCGAGTTCAGAATCGCGGATGGGGAGTTCTGCGGCGATGACAAAGCGGTCGGGATATTTTTGGTGGACTTGAATACCGGTGTCATTGATCACTTGCGCGAGGTGCGCACCCTGCTGCGCTGACACCCTCTGCCAAGGCATGCCGCCCGAGAGAGTGAGGCAATGCATCAGGTCGCCATGGTCGTCCATCCACTGACGGCGCTTGTCGAGATCGTAGTCCAGCGGATAGGGATTGGCGAGGGGCTGCCCCAGATCAGCCAAGACTTTGTTGTAAGGTTCCGGGGACCAGTGGGCGTGCATGTCAATCGCCGACGGCTTACCGACTCCGCCTTTCCCGGGCCGCGCCGCCCACCAGGGAATTTTTTGCGATGAGGGGGCTTGTGCCGCATTCAGCATGGCGATCGTGGCAGCCGCCCCAACTCCGACTCCTAAGAAATCACGACGTCTGATCATGGATTCTCCTCGCTACTTGACTCGGCCCTTGAACCCTTGCGCGAGCATGGGGATCCGATAAATCGTCTTGGCATTGTTCCGGACACCTTCGGGCGTGTGGAATTCTTTCCCGTCCGGCCCCAGCGCTCCGGCACCCACCACGTAAAGCGTCTTCTTGTCTTTTCCAGAAAACGCCACGCTGATCACGCTGCGCGGCGTCGGGATCAAGCCCAGGTATTTTCCGTCAGCACTCACCACCTGCACGCCTGGGCCGGAGGTTACATACAGCCGTCCCGCGGTATCGATGGCCATGCCGTCTCCATTGCCTCCGGCTTCCAGCTTGACGAAATCACGCTGGTTTTTCACGGAGCCATCGGCCTCGACATCGAAAGCTACCAGCGTCCCGCCGTTGGTCACGTACAGAGTCTTCTCGTCCCGGCTCAAAGTGATCCCGTTGGTGCGTATATTCTCGCCGATGCTGCTGACTTTGCCGTCGCGATTCACATAATAGGTGCCCGCACCGTTGAAGTACACGCCTCCCTTTTTATCCGCAATCAGGTCATTCAGGCGGCCCAAGCTCTTGCCGTCGAAATTGTCGGCCAGCACCTTGTTCTCCGGAACCAAAACCGCTACTGCGGTCGCTTCGGTGCACGGAGGTCCTTGCCGGCCCGGATCGGTACAGGTTCGCTCTACCGCCAACAGGCGGCCGGTGGCGTCGATAGTCAGCGCTCCGGTTCCGTGCGTGTTTTCTAGGAAAGGCGCAACTTTGTCATTCCGGTCGAGCTTGCTGATGCGGTTCGGTTGCTCCTGCGCGAATAGCAACCCGCCATCGCTGGAGGCGATGATCCCATCGGCGTTATCCGTTCCCTGCCAGGCGAGCGTCCAGTGGGCGCCCTGAGCCACCACTCCCGGAATCGCTGTCACGGTGACTTCGCGCACCCCCTCAGGCTGTCCGAAGCCTCTTCCTCCACCGCTTTTTTGCTGCGCGGCGAGGCCCACGCCGAACGCGATCATACAACCGAAGGTCACCCAAAAGGCTTTCATCTCCGCCAGTATATATCGCCAGTCCTTCCAATCTCAAAAATTCGATAAAACAATTTATGCTAAATATGTTGTGATGCTTTCGAGTACTTCACGGACCATGCGGGGCGGCTTCGCCGATCGCGCTGCCCTGCCGAAAGGCAGCAACGGACGCACGCTGTGCCGCTGGTGCAGTCTGGAGGTCCCGGCGCGGCGCTTTACGTTCTGTTCGGATTGGTGTGTGCACGAATGGCGGCTCCGCTCCGATCCCGGGTACCTTCGCGAGCAGGTCCTGCAGCGGGACCGCGGCATTTGCGCGATCTGCCGAACGGACACTCGCGCGGCTTATGGCGAACTGCGGCGCTCCCGCGGGACCCACCGGCTGAGGCTTCTCGCCAAATGGGGGTTCAAGCGGCTGAACCGCAAGAGTCTGTGGGACGCCGATCATATCCTGGCCGTCGCGGAAGGGGGTGGAGAGTGCGACCTCGACAACTTGCGCACCTTGTGTGTTCTCTGCCACCGCCGGCAAACTATCGAACTGCGGCGCCGGCTAGCGAGGTGAGTCCCGTTAAATTTGATAGTGTTTCGTGAAGAATTCCATCGTCTCTTCGGCTGGCACAGCTTTGCTGAAGAAGAAACCCTGTCCTTGCTCGCACCCGCTGGTGAGCAGGGATGTCCGTTGTTCCGATGCGTCGACACCGTCGGCAACGATCGTAAGACCGAGACCATGCCCCAATCCGACCAGAGCGCTCACAATCCCGGCGCTCTCGCGTGAACTCAAGGTTTCGATGAAGCTCCGGTCGATTTTGATTTTGTCAAGCTTGAAGTTCCGGAGATGGTAAAGGCTGGAATATCCGGTACCGAAATTGTCCAGGACAATCTTGACGCCCGCTTTTCGCAAAGCACCGAGGATTACTTGGGCGCCTTCGAGGTCATGAACCAAGGCGCTCTCGGTAATCTCAAGCTCTAGGCGCTCCGGCTCCACACCGGATTCTTTTAGGACCGACAGAATCAGGGAATGCAGGCTACGGTCTCTTAATTGGCTGGGGAAGATATCCAGGGCCAGTGTTACATCCGAAGGCCAAGTCGCCGCTGCCGCGCAGGATTGCTTCAACAGCCGCTCGAAGAGTTCGTGGATGAGTCCATTTTCTTCAGCCACCGGAATGAAGCGGTCGAGCGCGATCTCGCCCAATGAAGCGTCGGTCCAGCGAGGAATAGCCTCGAAGCCAAGAACATTCTTGGTTTTCAAATCAACCACAGGCTGAAAGAACGGGCTGATGCTATTCGTGGCAATGGCGTCGCGCAAATCGCGATCCAGCCGATCCCGTTCCTGAACACGCCGGTCCATTTCCTCCTCAAAGAACCGCAAGGCGGAGCGGCGCTCGGATTTCGCCCGATAGAGGGCCACATCGGCTTTCCTCAAGGCTTCTTGTAAGGATGTCGCGTCACCGGGAATCAGTGCGATGCCGATCCCCGATCCGATCTGATGTTTATAGTTTCCCGTTGAAATCGGATCTTCAAGGGTGTGCAAGACTCGCATCGCGATGTTGGTTGCGGCTTCGGCGCCCATGAGATGCAGGGAGAGGATGGCGAATTCGTCACCTCCAAGGCGAGCCACAAGATCGCCCTCCCGAACCGCGCCGACCAATCGCTGGGCAACAATGGTCAACAGTTCGTCGCCTACGCCGTGTCCGTAGACATCATTGACCCGCTTGAATCCATTGAGATCGAGGAGTAAGACACCATGGGAAGCTCCGGCGCGCGGCGGCGCTGCGATGGCGGCATTCAGTGCCTCGTCAAATTGGCGCCGGTTTGCGAGACCGGTCAGAGGATCCTGGAAGGCGAGTTTGCGGACATGCTGCTCCGCGGCTGCGCGCCGGCGAGTCTCCTGTTTTTGTTCGTGATAGCGTCTCACGGAGAAGATTAACAGCCCAACGCAGAGTATTCCTCCCAGAGTGAGCGCTTCGTCCAATTCGATGGTCTCTTCCCGCACGCTAACGGAATCTTGATTCTCATAGATGTCGAATTCGAACGCGACGAATGCCGCCACCAGCATGATGGCGAACAGGACCGATAGATCCTGGATTGTAACCCGGTGGCGAATCATGAAGCTCCTAAACTTGGCGGGACCTGTGGCGGCTCCCTCCGTCTTCGCGTCAGTAGCGCGTTGACCGTCCATAGACGGGTTCTTCGGTGGCATAGTCAGATTTTGGAAGTTCCTATTTCCGCCAAAGCAGCACGCAGCTCACGTAACTTAGGCGGCTTGCTGAGCACGCGATTAACATGTGGCGGCACATCCCCTTCGGCAACAATGCGCTGGCCCCAGCCGGTAAGCAGAATCACGGGCGTCGAGGGACGGGTCGTCTTCACGGCGCTCGCAACCTTGCGTCCATCGACATAGGGCATTCCCAGGTCGGTAATCACGACCGCAAATGGTTCCTTGCGCTCTTCCGCGGCCTGAAAAAGGTTGATGCCTTCCTGGCCGCCATGAGCGGCAATCACGGCATGGCCGTCGGATTCCAGCGCGTCGCGAAGCGATTTAATCAAGAGCGGGTCGTCATCCACGATGAGGATGCGTTGACGGGAAGGGATCACTTCGGTGGGGTAGATCTCGCTTGAACCGGAGTTGTCCGCGGTCACCACTGGGAACCGCATACGAATCGTAGTGCCCTTGCCACGAGCGCTGTCGATCTCAACTTCCGCGTTGTGTCTTTGCGT
>Ga0207648_10008118_pt1 | contig 10218 bp, 3 predicted proteins | sample KBSMisM32_FD_184310 | JGI IMG/M metagenome (GOLD analysis project Ga0207648, IMG submission 184310) | Miscanthus rhizosphere microbial communities from Kellogg Biological Station, Michigan, USA - KBS Miscanthus M3-2 (SPAdes) (version 2) | ecosystem: Host-associated > Plants > Roots > Rhizosphere... | reverse complement strand
GTGCGTTCCGCTCACGCTTCGCCGCGATCCACTCGGGGCACCCGGGTGTCGATCCGTACACGACCGCGGTGTCGGACGTCTATCAGGATCTCTACGGCGAGGGGAGCTTCACCGGGAAGGGGATCTACGACGTGGACGCGTTCGAGCAGGCGACGCGCGGCCGCTTCCCGGAGAACACCCTGCTCTCGCACGATCTCATCGAGGGGAGCTACGCGCGCGCGGGGCTCGCCACCGACATCCAGGTGTTCGACGACTACCCGTCGCGCTATCTCGCCTACGCGCGGCGCAAGCATCGGTGGATCCGCGGCGACTGGCAGCTGCTGCGCTGGCTCGGCCGCTGGGTGCCGGGCCCCGACGGCCCGGAGCGGAACCGCCTGTCGCTGCTCTCGCGGTGGAAGCTGTTCGACAACCTGCGCCGCAGCCTGCTCGAGGTCGCCCAGCTCGCCTTCTTCGTGGCGGGGTGGACGATCTTCCCCGGCTCGCCGCTCCGCTGGACGCTGCTCGGGCTGCTCGCGGTCGCCGCGCCGTGGATCGTCGCGCTCGTGCTCGCCGTCTGCCGTCCGCCGTTCGACAAGTCGTGGCGGGCGTATTACACGACGGTCGGCCACGACGCGTGGACGAGCCTCCAGCAGTTCGGGGTCGCGGTCACCTTCCTCCCGCACCAGGCGTGGCTCTCCGTTGACGCGATCACGCGCACGCTGTGGCGGACGCTCGTCTCGGGGCGGCATCTCCTCGAATGGCAGACGGCGTCGCAGGCGGAGCGCGCGACGTCCAGCTCGGCGCGCGTCGTGTGGCGCGCGATGTGGCCGGAGGTGGCGATCGCGGGCGTGTCGGTGGTGCTGCTCGTGCTGCGCGCCGAGCACAATGAGGCGCTGCGCTGGCCGCTCGTGCTCAGTGCAGCCCCCCTCCTCGCGCTGTGGATGGCGTCGCCCGCGGCGGCCGTGGAGCTCGCGGTGCCGGCGGTGCAGCGGAAGCGCCGGCTCGCCGCTCCGCTGCGCGAGGAAGCGTTGCGCTACGCGCGCTCGCACTGGCTGTTCTTCGAGAAGTTCGTCGGCGCGGACACCAACTGGCTCGCACCGGACAACTTCCAGGACGATCCGGATCCGGTCGTCGCGATGCGTACCTCGCCGACGAACATCGGGCTGCAGCTCCTCGCCACGGTCAGCGCCTACGATCTCGAGTTCATCTCGCTGGACACGATGGCGAAGCGGCTCGAGCAGGCGTTCCGCTCGCTCGAGCGGATGGGTCGGTTCCGCGGGCACTTCTACAACTGGTACGACCTCCAGGACCTGCGCGTGCTGGAGCCGGCGTACATCTCGACCGTCGACAGCGGCAACCTCGCGGGACATCTCATCGCGCTGCGCCAGGCCTGCCTGACGATGGCGAAGGACGCCACCGACCAGACGATCAAGGCGCGGCTCGACACGATCGCGCATCAGGCGGCCGCCTACACCGAGGCGATGGACTTCGAGTTCCTGTTCGACCAGGAACGGGAGCTGTTCTCGATCGGCTATTCGGTCGGGTCGCACACGCTCGACGGCTCGTCGTACGACCTGCTCGCCTCCGAAGCGCGGCTGGCGAGCTTCGTCGCGATCGCCAAGAACGACGTGCCGGTGGATCACTGGTTCCGGCTCGGCCGCACGCTCACGTACGCGAGCGGCGAGGCCGCGCTCGTGTCGTGGAGCGGGAGCATGTTCGAGTACCTGATGCCGGCGCTCGTGATGCGGTCGTTCCCGCAGACCGTTCTCGACCAGACCTGCCACGGCGCGGTGCGCCGCCAGATCTCCTACGCCGCCGAGCGCGGCGTACCGTGGGGGATCAGCGAGAGCGCGTACAACGTGCGCGACCGACACCTCACCTATCAGTACCGCGCGTTCGGCGTCCCCGACCTCGCGCTCAAGCGCGGCCTGGCGCGCGACCTGGTGGTCGCGCCGTATGCGACGGCGCTCGCGGCGATGATCGATGCACCGACGGCGCTGTCGAACATGGCGACGCTCGAGCGACGCGGCGCGCTGGGCGAGTACGGATTCCGTGACGCGCTCGACTACACGCGCCCCGGGCCCGGTGAGAAGTTCGGCATCGTCCGCAACTACATGGCGCACCACATCGGGATGAGCATCGTCGCCCTCACGAACGTGCTGGAGGGCGACCTGTGGCAGGAGCGGTTCCATGCGGACCCGCTCGTGCGCTCCGCCGAGTTGCTGCTGCACGAGCGCATCCCGCGGCGCCTCGTCTTCCAGCCGGCCGCCCTCGTCGACGGCGGCGAGTCGCTCGCCGAGCCGGAGATCGAGCGGCCGGCGGTGCGCGTCTACGACACGCCGGACACGGCGCAGCCGCGCATCGCGCTGCTCGGGCATCTGCCGTACACGATCATGATCTCCAATCGCGGCTCCGGATACAGCCGCTACGAGGGGATCGCGGTCTCACGCTGGCGCGCCGACGCGACGACGGACAACACGGGGCAGTTCTGCTACATCAAGGACGTCACGAATGGCCACGTGTGGAGCGTCGCACACCAGCCGGTGTGCGCGCCGTACGATTCGTACCGCGCGTCATTCGCCACCGACCGCGTCGCCTTCGACCGCGTGGATGGGCACATCGAGACGCGGACGGAGATCACCGTGGTACCGGCGGACGCGGCCGAGGTCCGGCGCATCACGGTGACGAACAACGGCAGCTCGACGCGCGAGCTCGAGCTGACGAGCTACGCCGAGATCGTGCTCGCGCCCCCGGACGCCGACCGCGCGCACCCCGCGTTCGCCAACCTGTTCGTCCAGACGGAATGGCACGAGTGGTGTTCGGCGATCCTCGCCACGCGGCGTCCGCGCTCGGCGGAGGAGCAGACCGTGTGGGGTGTGCACGTCGTCGCGGTGGACGGCGAGCTCGTCGAGCCGGTCTCCTGCGAGACGGACCGTGCGCGCTTCGTCGGACGCGGGCGCTCGACGCGTGACCCCGCCGCGCTCGACGCGAGCGCGGATGGGCGGCTGTCGATGACGGTGGGCTCCGTCCTCGATCCGATCATGGCGATCCGCGCGCGGATCCGGCTCGAGGCCGGCGAGAGCGCGACGGTGTCATTCACGACGCTCGTCGCCCCGACGCGCGAGCGCGCCTGGGAGATGGCCGATCGCTACGACGATCCGAGCGCCGCGCAGCGTGCGCTGGACCTGGCGTGGACCACGGCACAGGTGGAGCTGCGCGAGCTGAACATCACTCCCGCCGACGCCGCGGTCTATCAGGACGTCGCGGGCCATCTCTTCTACGCCAACCGCTCGCTCGGCGCGGCCGAGGAGGAGCGGATAGGATGTCGCGGCACGCAGCCGCTGCTCTGGTCGGTCGGCGTGTCGGGCGACTGGCCGATCCTCCTCGCGCCGATCGACTCGATGGAGGGACTCTCCACGCTGCGGCAGCTCCTCTCGGCGCACCGCTACTGGCGCCGCCGCGGCATGCAGGTGGATCTCGTCGTGCTCGACACCCATCCGCCGACATATCAGAAGGACGTGCGCGACCGCATCACCGCGACCGTGCTCGCCTCCACCGAGGGGGGCGGACTCGATCATCCAGGGGGCGTGTTCGTGCGGCGCGTCGATCTGCTCGACCCCGACGTGCTGACGATGCTGCGCGCGACGGCGCGCGTCATCGTGCCGTGCGACGGCCGCTCGATCGGCCGGATGCTCGAGCAGTTGACCGGTCCCGACGAGGAAGTCGTCGAGACGCCCGAGCCGTCCGTGTCCACCATGCGCCGGCTGGAGCGCAGCACGCCCGTCGTGATTCGCGCGATCAAGCACATCACCGCGCGACTGCTCGACACGGACACGCCGCCCGACGGGTCCGATGCCGTGCGCGGGCGCGCGAAGGGAGACGACGCCACGGCGGAGGAGATGCACGCGCCGCTCGGTCCACCGCTGCGGCTCGACAACGGGATCGGTGGGCTGACAGAAGCGGGCGACTACGAGATCCGCCTGCGCGGCGGGATGCTTCCACCCGCGCCGTGGGCCAACGTCGTCGCCAACCCGAAGGCGGGGTTCGTCGTGACGGAGCGCGGCGGCGGCTTCTCCTGGACGGAGAACAGCTACTTCTATCGTCTCACGCCGTGGCACAACGACCCGGTGAGCGACCCGGTGAGCGAGGTGCTGTATCTCCGCGACGAGGACAGCGGTGATCTGTGGAGCGCGACGCCGGCGCCGATCCGCCACCACACGCCGTACGTCGTGCGGCACGGCGCGAGCTTCTCCACCTTCGAGCACGAGCACAACGGCATCGCGACGAAGCTCACGCTCGGCGTGGCGCCGGACGATCCGGTGAAGCTCTCGCTGCTGGAGGTGACCAACCGCGGCAAGAAGCCGCGCAAGCTCACGGTGACGTCGTACGTCGAGTGGACGCTCGGTGTGCTGCGGGAGCACACCCGACACCAGGTGCTGACGTCGTTCGACGCGCAGCGCCGCGCCATCCTCGCGCGCAACACCTTCGATCCGCAGTTCGCTGCGCTGCTGGCGTTCTCCGTGCTCAGCGAGCCGGTGACCGCACACACCGGAGACCGGCGCGAGTTCCTCGGTCGCAACGGCACCACGTCGGCGCCCCGCGCGCTCGGCAAGGGGGTCGCGCTCGAGGCGCGCACCGGCGCGGGCATCGATCCGTGTGGCGCGCTGCAGTGCGTGATGACGCTCGCGCCGGGCGAGACGCGAACGCTGTCGCTCGCGCTCGGCGCGGGTGCATCGGAGGCCGAGGCGCTGAGCCTCGCCGAGAAGTACGGCCACGCGTCGCAGGCACGTGCGGCGGTGGAGGAGACGATCGACCAGTGGCAGCGGCGGCTCGCGGTCATCCGCGTGACCACACCGGAACCCGCGTTCGACGCGATGGTGAACCGCTGGTCGCTCTATCAGGCGCTCGCCTGCCGCATGTGGGCGCGCTCGGCGCTCTATCAGTCGAGTGGAGCGTACGGGTTCCGCGACCAGCTGCAGGACGTCATGGCCTTCCTGTACGCCGAGCCAGGCGTGGCGCGTGCGCACATCCTGCGCGCCGCCGGCCGCCAGTTCATCGAAGGCGACGTACAGCACTGGTGGCATCCGCAGAGCGGACGCGGCGTGCGCACGCGCTTCTCCGACGATCTCGCGTGGCTGCCGTACGTCGTCGATCAGTACGTGCGCGTCACCGGCGACGCGACCGTGCTCGACGAGGTGGTGCCGTTCATCACGATGCGCCAGCTCGCGCCCCACGAGCACGAGATCTACGACCTGCCGCAGATCAGTGACGAGAAGGGCACCGTGTACGAGCACTGCCTGCGCGCCCTGCGCAAGGCGTCGACGACGGGCGCGCATGGACTGCCGCTGATCGGCATCGGCGACTGGAACGACGGCATGAGCCGCGTGGGCGTGGAAGGAAAGGGCGAGAGCGTCTGGCTCGCCTGGTTCCTCGCCTGCACGCTGCGCGACTTCGCCGAGCACGTCGCCGCCCGCGGCGACGAGGCGGTCGCGTCGGAGCTCCGCGCGCAGTCGGAAGCGTACGTCAAAGCCGTGGAGACGGAGGGCTGGGACGGTGAATGGTATCGGCGTGCGTACTTCGACGACGGTACGCCACTCGGCTCCAGCTCGAACTCGGAGTGCCGCATCGATGCGATCGCGCAGAGCTGGAGCATCATCTCCGGCACTGGCGATCCGGCGCGCCAGGAGCAGGCGATGCGCTCGTTCGAGCAGCATCTCGTGCGCAACGACGCGCGGTTGCTCATGCTGCTCACGCCTCCGTTCGACCACATGCAGCACGACCCGGGCTACATCAAGGGCTACCTGCCCGGCGTGCGCGAGAACGGTGCGCAGTACACGCACGCCGCGCTCTGGTCGGTGCTGGCCACGGCACTGCGCGGCGACGGCGAGCGTGCGTTCGAGCTGTTCCAGATGCTCAACCCGCTCAACCACGCGCGCAACGCCGACGAGCTCTCGATGTACAAGGTCGAGCCGTACGTCGTGGCGGCGGACGTCTACACTGCCGAGGGACAGCTGGGGCGCGGCGGATGGACGTGGTACACCGGTTCAGCGAGCTGGATGTACCGCATCGCTCTCGAGGCGATCCTCGGCTTCACGCGGCGCGGCGACACGTTGAGCTTCACGCCGCGCGTGCCGGCGGCGTGGCCCGAGTTCACGATCGAGTATCGGTTCGGGAACAGCGTCTACACGATCGTCGTGCGCCAGCCGGGCGACGGGATCAACGGCGACGCCGAGGTGAGCGTCGACGGCGTCGCGCTGGACACGCCGCACGTGCAGCTCGTCGACGACGGGCGGAAGCACGAGGTGGTCGTGAAAAGCCCGGCGTCGAGCGCGCGCGTGACGGCGGCCGCACCGGCGGGAGAGCATTGACCGAAGGTCCATGCCGACGCCAATTCCCCGGCGTCGGCATGCGGTGATTTTTCTCTACCTGCTCTCACGGTCACTCAATTAATGCTCTATTCCCGCCGCGAAGCTCTCGCCCAACTCGCAGCGCTCGTCGCTCTGCCGCTCACGGGACGCGGTGTCATCCCGAGCGAGCGGAGCGAGTCGAGGGATCTGCACTTCGCCTTCGCCAGTCCCCTCGACGGGACGATCCTCGAGTACCAAGCTGGCCGCGCACGCGGACAGTGGACGTCGGCGCGGATCACCGCCGAGGCGATCGAGCGATGCCGTAACGAAGGGATGCGCTGGCGCGCGATCGATCAGATGGCGACCAACCTGATCGCCATCGCGCGCGACTCCGATCTGCGGCTGCGGAAAGGGCGTCTGTTCGGAATGCTCGACGGCGTGCCCGTGTTCGCGAAGTCGATCTACGACATGAACGGCATGCGCACCACCGGCTCCAATGCCGAGTGGGGGGCGAAGTTCAAGAACGATCTGTTACGGCGTGATGCGCTCGAGATCACGCGGCTGCGCGCCGCGGGCGCCGTCGTGCTCGGGAAGACGGCGGCCGACGACTTCGCGTATCACGGCAACGGGACGAGCAGCCTCACCGGGCAGGTGCTGAACCCGTACGACCCCACGAAGACACGCACGCCCGGTGGCTCGAGTGCCGGCTCCGCCGTCGCCGTCGCCGACGGGATGGCGTTCGCGGCGCTGGGCACCGACGACGGCGGCTCCAATCGCATTCCGGCGCAGTTCACCGGCGTCGTCGGGGTGAAGCCGACCTTCGGGCTCGTCGCGCGGAGCGGCGTGATCCCGACGTGGCCGTACCTCGACACGCATGGGTCGCTCGCGCGCACCGTGGCCGACGCCGCGCAGATGCTCGCCGTGATCGCGGGCGCGGATCCGTCGGACCCGTTGACGCGTCCCGTTGCAAGCAATGAGGTCACGCTCGCCACGCTGCCCAAGCTTCGCGACGACGCGCTCGCGGGGGTGCGGCTCGGCGTGGTGGAGGCGCACGTCCCGCGCGCGCAGATGACCGCCGAAGCGATCGCCACGTGGGACCGCGCCGTGGACGATCTGCGTGCGGCGGGTGCGATCGTCGAGACCTTCGACGCGGCGGTGACGCGCGTGAACTACCGCGATCTCTTCGCCGAAGCAGCGAAGGCGCGCAACGACGTCGACGTCGATCCCAAGTCGCCCGCGCCGACGGCGAACGCGCTGCTCCGGTATTTCTCGGGCCGCACCGCCGACCCGCGCATGAACGATCCGAAGCTCGGGATCAGGAACGGCTACGCGGCGTTTCGCTCGTTCTACGACGTGCTCCCGCCGACCTTCGAGGGCGCACTGCCCCTCTTCGACCGCCCGATGCTCGACGACCCGGCGGGCCGTTCGTTCGCTCGCTCGCGCGAGAGCGTCGTGCAGATGCTCGCCGATTCCATGAAGGCCGCGAACGTGGTGGCGATGGTGTACCCGACGATGCCCTTCAACGCGCCGAAGGCCGTGGATCCCTGGCCCGACATCCGGACCCCGCTCGGCTACGGGAACTGGCTCGGCATCCCGGAGGTCTCGGTCCCCGCGGGCTACGGTGCGGATGGAATGCCGGCCCTCAACGTCTCGATCGTCGGCCTCCCGGGCGAGGACGCACGGGTGCTTTCCCTGGCCCACGCCTACGAGCGCAAGTCGAAGCGTTTCCACCCTCCCTCACGCTCCACCTGACCCCATATACTCTCGCCAATGCGAATGCTCCTCCTCCTGCTCGCGATGGCGACGAGCGTCGCCGAAGCACAGACGACCGCGCTTCCCCCCTTGCCCGCGCCAATCGGGGTGCCCAAGCCGGGCCCCGTCACCGACGCGCCCTACGCGCCGCAGCCGATCGTGGCGGGAGGTGTCGTCGTCCCGCTCTACGCAGCCGGCTCGCCCTTCCTCAACGCGAAGCGCGTGCGCGAGGCGGAGGTGTACAACGTCAGCCAATCCGTGCCCGGTCGCATCAACAGCATCGTCAACATCCACAATCCGTCGATCGAGTTTCATCCCGCCGACCGCGCCATGAACACGGGCGCGGCGGTGATCCTCGTTCCGGGAGGCGGGCATAACGCGCTCGTCATCGGCAGCGAGGCGGCGGACTTCGTCCCGTACTTCTACCAGTACGGCATCAACACCGTCATCCTGCGCTATCGCCTGCGCCGCGACGGCTACAACGCCGAGACCGATGCGGTGTACGACGCGCAGCAGGCGATCCGTGTCGTGCGTGCGTACGCGAAGGAGTGGAACCTCGACCCGAACCGGATCGGCATCATCGGCTTCTCGGCCGGCGCCGAGCTTTCCGCACCGTCGGCGCTCTCGTTCGAGGAGTTCGATCGGAAGACCGGCGCGAACGATCCCTTCGCCGGCGTGAGCTCACGCCCCGACTTCGTCGGCATCGTGTACCCCGGACCGACGCCCTTCTCGGTGCGCAATCATACCGGCCCGTCGACGTTCGCAGCGCGCAATCCATCACCGCCGCCGATCCCGCGCAACGCCCCGCCGGCGTTCATGGCGAGCGCCGGCTCGGGTGACCGCATTCACGCGCTGTGGGCGATGGACTACGCGTACGCCATGCTCGACGCCGGGGTGCCGAACGTCGAGATCCATGTGTACGGCAACGGGCGGCATCCCGGCGACTCCCTGTCGGACGGCGGCCGCATGACGGGAGGACTCTCGGCGGCGAACAGCAGGCCGATGAGCACGTGGTCGGCCCGTTTCATCGACTGGTTCCGCGACCTCGGCTTCATGCAGAAGCCGGGCGTGGAGACGAAGGCGGCGCGGGACATCGCCGCCTTCGCCGCTCAGTCACACTGAAACCTCAGTCTCCCCCGGGAGCGACCGCCGGCTGAGCGGCAATCGCCGCGGGTCGCTTCGGCGCGATGAGCACGCCGACGACGACGCCGACCGCGACGATGCCGAGCGCGATCGGAAGACTCGTCGGCTTCGTCACCATGACGAGCGCGACGGCAGCCGCGACGCCCGTGTTGATCGTCGGCAGCAGGACGATCGCGGCGGGGGGCGCCATCTTCGGAGCCGGATGATCCGCGCCCTGCGCGGCGACCATTCCCTCGAGCACGCCCTTGAGCGCGCCGCCCTTGATGCCGAGGTAGGTCCCGGTCGCGAAGAGCCACACGATGCCGAGCACCCCCACCTCGACGAACGCCGAGGACATGCTGACGTGGAGGACGCTCATCATGTACCCGCCGGTAATGGCCAGGACGAGGAGGCAGATCGGGAACAGCTTCGCCGCCGACATCAGCGTGTTGTGCCACTCGAGCGCCTCGCCGAGGGTGCGGGCGCGGACGCGTCGGCCGGCGGCGAGCTTGGTCACCGCCGTGACGCCGGCGGCGACGAACAGCGCGAAGAGATGGACGTACTTTGCGAGAAGGTGCAGCTCCATGGGGTCCACTCGGGTGGGGGGTGGAAGCGAATTTCCATCGCCGCACCGGAGCGCGGAAGGGGCGGCAAATCGCGGACTAGTGGCGATCCAGCCTCTGGTGCGCACGCGCGACCGCCGCGGCGTAGTACTCGGCGCCGTAGTCCTGCGCCGACACGTCGTACCAGGCGAGCGCTTCCGTCGGCCGATGGAGCGCCTCGAGCACTTCGCCGCGCACATAGCGCAGTGGCGCCGGTGGCAAGAAGCCCGCAGAGAGCAGCACCGCGAGGGCCTGATCGGGTTTGCCGCCGGCCAGCAGTCGCCGCGCGGAAAGCTCGACGGCGAGCTCGCGGTGGTAGGCACCGGCCCCGCCACTCGTGTCACTCACGACGGGCGGCGGCAGTGTGAAGGCGGCTGGCGCGGGATCGCTGAGCCGCAGCGCGAGCATCGCCGCGA
>Ga0207648_10008114_pt1 | contig 10222 bp, 8 predicted proteins | sample KBSMisM32_FD_184310 | JGI IMG/M metagenome (GOLD analysis project Ga0207648, IMG submission 184310) | Miscanthus rhizosphere microbial communities from Kellogg Biological Station, Michigan, USA - KBS Miscanthus M3-2 (SPAdes) (version 2) | ecosystem: Host-associated > Plants > Roots > Rhizosphere... | reverse complement strand
GGCGAGTGTGCCGCCGATCGCGTCCAACCGGTCGGCCATCCCCTGCAGCCCCGTTCCGTAGGTCAACTCCGCCATGTCGAAGCCGGCGCCGTCGTCGGTCACCTCGAACCGAAGCTCCCCGTTCGTCTGCGACAGCGTGACCTCCGCCTTGGAAGCGCCCGCGTACTTGGCGATGTTCGTCAGGGCCTCGAGGACGCAGAAGTAGACGGCCGCCTCGGTGTCCTGCGGGTAGCGGTCGACGCCATCGGAACGCACGACCGTCGGTACCGATGCCTTGCGCGCCTGCGCTTGAAGCGCGGCGACGAGACCTTGGTCGGCGAGCAGCGGCGGATAGATCCCGCGAGCCAGGTCACGGAGTTGCTCCAGCGCATCGTTGGCATCGGCCTGCAGGTCGTTGACCATCGACATCGCCTTCTGCGCGTCGCGATCCACGAGCTGACCGAGCAACCGGAGCTTGATCGTCAACGCGACGATCTGCTGTTGCGCGCCGTCGTGCAGGTTGCGCTCGATCCGGCGGCGCCCCTCGTCCTGCGCGGTGACCAAGCGCTGCCGTGAGGCCCGGAGCTCGTCGATCGTGTCCATCAGCTGCTCGGTCAACACCACGTTGCGCATCACCAGCCCCGCTTGTGCCGCGAGATCACGGATCAGCTTCTCCTCGGTGGGCGTGATCGCCTCACCGGGCCGCTTCTCGATCGACAGCGCACCGAGGAACTCCCCTTGGTGACGGATGGGCTCCAGCATCGAGGTCGATGAAACGGCTCCCTCCGCGTTGTCGGCGGCGGCGAGTGGCGACGGGGGATCCGCGTCCACGGGCCAGGTCGCCTCGGCACGGAGCTCGTCGCCGATGCGGATCCAGAGGTCGACCCGGGAGGCACCGGTTCCCTCGGCGAGCGCCCGCGTCATCCGCGGCATGAGCTCGTCGTTCGCGTAGGTGTGCCCGATCCGGTCGGAAAACTCCGAGAGGACCTCATAGGGTGTCGCCCGCTGCCCGTAGACGAGCCGGTCGGCCAAGCGTTGGGCTCGCCGCCGGGCCGGCTGGAACGCAAGCGCCACGATCCCGGCGGCCGCCGCGGACAGGACGGGGCTCGCCTGGCTGCCGACGAGCGCCCCGACGCCGACGACTACCCCCACGTAGACAGCGGTGATGAAGATCGCCATCGCGCCAAACAGCAGCGCCCTGTTGATGACGAGGTCGATGTCGAACAGGTGGTAGCGCAAGACGGAGATCCCGATCGCGATCGGGATCAAGCCGAACGACGCGATGGCGACCGTCTGCAGGACCGCCAGCCACCCAGGCGTGTCGATCGAGGACCACGTGTGGTTGATCGACAGCATGAGCACGACGGCGTACAGGACACCGACGGTCGCCGCCGCGGTCACGAGCCATCGCAGCTGGAGCCGTTCGATCCCGCTCGAGCGCCGGAACCGCATGACCAGGCTCGCCAGCGAGCCGATCACGCCGATCGGCACCATCAGGATCGAGATCGTGGCCAACGACAGGACGGACCGGAGCGCGTCGATGCCGAGCGGGTTCTCCACGTTGGGGAACGAACTTTCGGTGAGCGGTCCCGGGGTCAGCAGGATCGCGAGGAAGGCGACGCCCATACCGACGCCCATGGCCCATGCGAACCATCGCCAGCGGGGTGAGGGCAGGTGCCCCTCGGGGAAGAGCAGGAGGAGGAACGTGACCGGGATCGCCACGATCGGGATCCAGAACGGCTGGCCGAGCGACTCCGCGATCTCCCCCAGGCCTTTCCCACCGAGACCGCCGTGGATCGCGTAACTGCCGTACGCGTCCAAGAAGGCGCTGAGGCCGACGGCCGCTCCCACACCGAGGGTGAGCCAGCTGACCGCGTTGTCCGGGCGTCTGGTCGCGAGCAGATACCCGATGACCGGGAAGAGGAAGAAGCTGATGACGAGCAGATCGAGGCCCTGCGGCTGGGGATCCAGGATCGAGAGCCAGAAGCCCGCGGCGACGCCGGCGATCGTGAGTCCGAGGATGACCCGGGCGAGCCACGCGAGCCGGCCGGCATCCTGGGGTTGCGTGACACGTGCCTCGGGCCGGGACATGCGCGGCATGTTGGCACGTTGGCCCGTTCGGCAGCAGCGTCGCGGCGTCGCCGTTAGGGGGTATCGTGGGCGTGGTACGCAGCGAGCAAGGTCTCTTCCGCGTCCTTCCTGGGGAACAGGAAGTACACGAGTGCGGCGCCGAGCAGGACGGCCACGATCCCCGCGGTGTAGGCCCAATCGTCCCCCTGGAGGAACGACGCCTTGGCCGCAGTCGTGATCTGGTTGGCGTACTGCGGATATTGCTTCGAGACGGACTCGGCGCTGGCGAAGGACTTCGTGAGCTCGGCGGCAACGCTGTCGGTGACCTGTTTGCTGTTGGACGACGCCGCGATCGCGGCCGTCGCAGCGGCCGCGTAACCCGCGGTGAGCAGCGCGCCGAGGATCGACTGCATGATCGCTCCCCCGAGGTCACGCTGCAGGTCTGCAGTTCCCGATGCCATGCCCGCACGGCGCACGGGAACGGAACCGGTCAGGGAGTGGGACGCCGGCGTTCCGGCGAACCCCACCCCGACCCCGAGCAGCGCGTAGCCGAGTCCGACCTTCCAGTACGGGATGCCTTCGTTCCACAGCAGCAGCATCACGACGAAGCCGAGCAGACAGAAGAGGTAGCCGACGAGCAGCGTGAACCGCGCGCCTCGTGACTCCACGAGCTTGGCCGAGCGCGGCGCGATCACCACCATGAGGAGCGCTGCGGGCAGGATCGCGAGGCCCGCATCCAACGTGTCGTAGCCGAGCACGTTCTGCAGGAACTGCTGCCCGACGAACATCGCGGCCATCAACGAGCCGAACACGACGATCCCGGCGCATGCGGCGACCCAGAAGACCCTCCGCTCGGCGATATGCAGGTCGTACAACGGGTTGCGGGCCTTCCGTTGCCGGATGACGAACGCGATCCCCGCTGCGAGCGCGATCGCGACGAGACCGAGCACCAGGGTCCCCTCGTTCGGAACCGGTGCGAAGTTGATCGCCAGGACGACCGCCGCTATCAAGAGGACCGACAGGATGCCGCCCAGGTTGTCGACGGGATCGCTCGTCTCGTTCACATGCGCCGGCACCAGGCGGAATGCCATGACGAGCGCCACCACGGCGAGCGGGAGCGTGACAAGGAAGACGGATCCCCACCAGTAGTGCTCGAGCAGGAACCCGGAGATCAAGGGGCCGAGCGCGGAGATCGCCCCTCCGAGGGCAGACCAGAGCGCGATCGACTTCGTCCGAGCCGGACCCGACCACAGGGCGGTGATGAGGGCGAGCGTGGTCGGGTAGGCCATGCCGGCAGCGAGCCCACCGAGCAACCGCGCGATGAACAGCACCGTGTCCGATGGTGCGTACGCTGCGAGCAAGCAGGCCGGGATCGAGAGACCTGTGCCGACGATCAACATCAGCTTGCGGCCATGTCGATCGCCGAGTGCCCCGAGGTAGAGGACCGACGCCGCGAGCCCGAGCGAGTACCCGACCGCGATCAGGTTCAGCACCGTCTGCGACGAATCGAAGGCGGCGCCGATGGATGGCAGTGCCACGTTCGCAACCGCGAGGTTGAGGTTCGCGACCGCGGCGACCAGGATCAACGCGAGGAGAACCGCTCCTGGATGGTCGGGTGCGGTGGAGGCGACGCCTGCCGATCGATCGGCCGAACCAGCTGAACTCACGGTGGATGCAGCATTACATGCATGCTCGGAGTTCGGGCCGCTCTCGTGTTCGATACGCGAGAGTGACTGGGCGCAAAGGGTCCCCGGGGCCCCCAGACCCGGCATGTAGTCTGCAGGCGTTGGAGGAGCTGCTCGAAGTGCTCGGCGCCATCCTCGCCAGCTTGATCGCGATGTTCGGGGTCGGGGTCGGCACCGTGTTCGCCGCCAACGTCGGCGACACCCGCGAACGGAGATTCGACCTGATCGAGTCCTTCCTCGTCGTCAGCTGATCACCCAAAGGCCGGCTTGTCGCTCCGACCGTCCGGGACCAAGCTTCCTCATACCGGTTGCCAATCCGCTCCGTTGTCCCAGATCCCCGGCGAGTCTGTGACCTGGGTGGCGTTCGAGCCATCGGGCGCGATCGTGATCACGTCGGTGGACGAGTAGGGATCCCAGTAGACCGTGCGGTGGAAGGCGATCAGGCTGCCGTCGGGCGACCATGCCGTTGGGCCGTATTCGACGCGAGAACCACCGGTCAGCTGACTCACGTGGCTGCCGTCGGCGTCCATGACGAAGACCTCGGACTTGCCCCATCCGCCACTACGGATGAACGCGATCCGCGTGCCGTCGGGTGACCACGACGGTCCGGTGCTGTGACCATCGTTGGTGATCCGGGTGAGACCGCTCCCATCGGCGTTCATGACCCACACGTTCGGGTGCCGCAGGTCCGTGTCGAAGCGCACGAACGCGATCTTCGACCCATCTGGCGATATGGCTGCATCACACGATCGCCTCTTCCCGACCATCGTGAGGCCGGAGCCGTCCGCGCCCACGACGAAAAGCCGATAGTTCACTCCCGCCAAGCAGAACAAGATCCGGGTTCCGTCGGGGAACCAATCGGGTCGCTCCACCGATCGCCTCTCGCGAAGCACGACCGTGCGAGCCGTGCCGTCCGCGTCCATCGACATCAGCCTCGCGCCCACGCCTTCACGACCGACCCGCACGAACGCGATCCGTGAGCCGTCGGATGACCACGCGGGGCTGTCGTTATCCGTCCGTGTGAACGTGAGCCGGGTCATGTCGCTGCCGTCGGGCAACATCGTGAAGATCTGGGAATTCCGCAGCTGGCGGCCGAAGCGGGAGAACGCGATCCGCCCGTTCTGCGCCGCGCTCGCTGGAACCGGGACGGTTGCGATCAAGATCGCCGCGGCGGCGATCGTCGAGGCAACGAGAGCTCGGATCCGTCGCATGCGCGTCACCTCCAGATCGCCGAGCGCACCGACATCGATGCACCCTCTGGCAACGTTTACTCTCTCGACAACGAGAGCGCAAACGAGGTGGCGCCTGGCGACGCCGTTCCGCCCGATCGCCTTCGGGGATGCCCGAGGGCGACGAGCAGTTAGTGCGGGTGCGAGCCTAGGCCCTGCGCATCAACCAGAGCACAACTGCGACGATGCCGATGACTGCCAAGATCGTGATGACGACGCCCACGGGTCTTCCCCCTTCCTTACGTCACGCGGTACTGCCGAGCCAGTGTCGAGGGGCTACCCGGTTGCCGCCGGTTTCATGCAATCGGCACCACGGGAAGACGGTGACATGCTGAGCGACGTGCAGCACGTCTGGGTCCCTGAGTCCTCACCTTCGGGCGTGACCCGTGGACGTGGGGTCGGGCGAAACGTCGCCGGAGTGGTGCTGGGTTTGAGTGGCCTTGCTGGGTCGGCCCTGCTCGCTCGGCGAGCGCGGTCGGAGACAGAGGTCGAGATCTTTCGCTCGGCCAACGGCCTGCCGAACAGAGCATTCCGTCCCATCTGGACCTTCATGCAATACGGCACGTTCGGGGCGGTGCCCGTCGCCGCCACGGTGGCCCTCGCCGCTCGGAAGCCACGCCTCGCCGCTTCGATCGCCGTAGGCGGCACCGCGGCGTGGGTCACCGCGAAGGCAGCGAAGCGAGTCGTCGCCCGGGGTCGCCCCTCGAACCTGATCGGCGGCGTGCAGCAACGGGGCACCGAGGAAGGCGATCTCGGCTTCCCGTCCGGTCATGCCGCGGTATCCACCGCCCTCACGGTCGTCATATGGCCCGACGTCTCGACGTACTGGCGGCTCCCGCTCGCGGCACTCACCGGGCTCGTCCCGTTCGGGCGGATGTACGTCGGTGCACACCTGCCGCTCGACCTGGTCGGCGGGTCGGCACTCGGGCTGGCGCTCGGTTGCGCGATCAACATCGTTCGGGGAGACGACGGATCCGTCTGGGCAAGCCTTCCTCCTAGTTGCGGGATCCAGTGTTGAGCCGAGCACGAAACAGGTGCACCTCTCCGGACACGCCCTTGAGCTCCGCCGGGCCGACGTCACCGAACACGAGCCCGTCTCCGCGACTGGCGTCGGCTGCTGCCTGGCTGACCAGGACTTCACCGGCCTTGGCGACGTCGGCGATGCGCGAACTGAGGTTGACGGTCTGGCCGAAGTAATCGCCCTCCTGGAACAAGACCGGCCCTACGTGCAACCCGACGTGAGCTGGCGGTAACCTCGCTTCCGACAGCGCGTCCACCATCTCGAGGGCGGCGCGAACACCGCTGCTCGGGTCATCGAAGTAGAACATCACGCCGTCGCCGAGCCACTTGATGGTCTTGCCGCCGCGCTGCACAGCGCAACGCTGCACGAGTCTCGCGACCATGGTGGCTAGGTTGGCGGCTTCATCGTCACCGCGTTCCTGGGTCAGTTGCGTGTAGCCCGTGATGTCGATGAAGCAGATCGCCGGTAGTCGCTCGAGGCGGCTCCGGATACCCGTTTCCACCATCAGCGCTTCGAAGCCTTCGATCACGTTGGCGGTCCACGCTCGTCCCTGATGCAGGTGGTACATGGCCAGAACGGACCGCTCCATAGCTGGTGCGATGCGGTCCGTGAGGTCGGCGTTCGAGATGCCTTGCGGGTCTGAGCCCGCAGCCATCGCCGGTTCGATCACCTCTGAGTTCCACCACGCCGCCTCTGCGTCGGCGATGCGTCGCGTGCTGTCGCCCTGCACACGAAGGACACGTTCGATGGCGGAGGGACGGAACCCCTCGGCGAGCTGGAGCTCGATGAACCGTACGATCGCCATCTCGTCTTCGCGAAGTCGATCATCGGGAGACGGCGGCGCCATGCCGACCGCTTCACGGATCACCGTCAGCAGCTCGAGAGGGATCCCGGTTCGAACGCTGACCTGCTGGAACGACTCGGGGGCGAGGTGGGCAACCCGTTCGAAGCTGGCCGCGTCGAGGAAGTCGAGCGACAGGGCTCCGCGTTGGATGGCCGTGGCCACGTCGGGAAGCGGGATCCCGGCATCCTCGAGCGACTTGGCCATCTGCACGCGGCGCACATCGCCCGGCGAGAAGCGATCCTCGTCCTTGAGGACCAGGATGCCGAGATCCATCAGCCGAACGACGTACCCGGGCTCCACCCCGGCTCGCTGGGCTGCCTCCTCGCGATCAAGGGGCGTTGGCAGCGGCCGACTCCGTTCGCTCTTGGCTCTCCTTGTGCTCGTAGACGTACACCAAGGTCCCTTCCTCGATATGGGTCGGAAGCATGATCAGGCGTGCATCGGGTCTCACGGGTCCAGCCAGCGCTTGGCCGGTCCGGGCATCGAACTGTGGCCCATGCCATTGGCAGGTGAAGCGGTCATCTTCCAGAACCAGGGGTCCGCCGTGGTGCAGGCACACGTTGACGTACGCCCTTGGCTTGCCGTTCACCATCGTGACGAGAACCTCTCTCCCAAGCAGGTCTACGGAGACGGACCCACTCTCCGGGATGTCGCTCACCGCGATCAGTGGCTCCCTCATATGCTCTCCTTCCGCGCGCTCGCTGCTCACATGGCCGATGCCGGTGTGGTGTGCTTCAAGGCCCAGTCGAGCGCGAAGTCCGCGACGGCCTCCCATCCGGGGATCGCGGGCAGCAGGTGTGGGCCGTCGAACTCCTCGATCTCCGTGACCGACTTCGACTTGTAGTGCTTCACGTTCGAATGCCCGACCTTCGGAGGAAACAGGTGATCCTGCTTCCCGGAGATGAAGAGCAGCGGCGGCCGCGAGTCGTTGCGGTAGTCGACGTACGTGTCGTCCTTGCCCGGGTGGATGTTCGCGAGCGCGCTTCCCCAGAAGACCCTGCCGGAGGCCGGGATGTGGTAGCGCTCGTAAAGCGCCAGCGACTCCTCCTCGCTGAACGTGTTCGCGAACACGTAGTGCCATTGTTCCGGCGTGAAGCCGACCGCCCGATGACGGTTCGCCGGGTTCTTCAGAACCGGGAACCCGGATCTGACCTCCGACAGCGGCAGCACCTTGACGCCTTCCGTCGGAGCTGAGTTCATCGCCACCCCGACCGCGCCGAACCCATGGTCGAGCAAGATCTGCGTGAACGCGCCGCCAGCCGAATGGCCCATGATGATCGGCGGACTGTCGAGCTTTCCGATCATGTTCTCGAGCATGTCGATGATCTCCGGCACCTGGAGCTCCTCGATCGGTGTCGGATCTTCGCGGAGCGCCTCGACCTCGACCTCGAACCCTGGGTACGCGGGCGTCAACACGGTGTAGCCCTTGGCCTCGTAGTACGGCTTCCAGTGTTCCCAACTGCGAGGCGTGACCCAGAAACCGTGGATCAGCACGATCGTGTTGGGAGCCGTATCTGTCGATCTCGCCATGACCATCCCCTCGCTCCGGCGCGCGCATCCTGGCGCCGGTGATCGTCAAACTTTTCGCAGTTGGCGATCACACGGGTGGGTCGCGGCACGGAACGAGGTGAGCACGGGACGCGATCAAGCGGATAGCTTCGCCAGACACGATCGAGCGGCTGCCCGCCAAGGCCCTCTCCCCCTCCGTATGGATACCTCGAAGCTCGTTGCTCCGGAAGTCCACCATTCGAGGTACGTCCGTCTGGGGTCCGTTCGCGAGCAGGCGAACATCGTTCGAATAGTGAGGTCAGCCGATGCGCTCAGCTAGCGACACGATGATCCCTTCCGGCCCACGGATGTAGGCCATCCGCCACACGCCCTCGTACTCGCCGATCCCACCGACCAGTCCGTATCCCTCGGTCGCTGCCCAGTCGACAGCCGCCTGCAGGTCATCGACCTCGAAAGACACGTTGCGCAATCCCAGCTCATTGGCCATGGCGGCCGGTGAGCCGGGCACGGAGTCGGGTCGTAGAAAGGTGGAGAGCTCCAGCCGGGTGCCTCCGTCAGGCGGCTTGAGCATGACGATCTCGGTGCGGGAGTCGGGGATGCCGCTGACCGTGTCCAAGAACTCGCCCTCGACGAACGTCCTACCCTCGATCTCCAGGCCGAGCGCCACGAAGAAGGCAGTCACGCCGTCGAGATCTGCCACCGTGACGCCGACGTGGTCGAAGCGTCGTATCTGCGACATCGGCCTCACCTCCGTCGTCGTATCGATCGTGCGTCCGCCACGCTACGCGTTCTCGGTTGCACTCGATGCGAGACCTCCCACGCGGCGGCCCCCTCTATGGGGACACAGGTTGCCAGTCGAGGCCGGGAGGCCGTTGGCACGCTTGCGGATCTACGTCTGGAGATGAGACGAGGGTCGCCGGTCCCTTCCCATCGGCGGGCATCGTGTGCACCGAACAACCGCTTGCGACGAGGAGCTGTTGCCCGTCCGGCGACCATCGGATCTCCCAGACCTCCAGCCGGCTGCCGGAGGGCGCAGGGATAGGTGGGAGCGGGAGCCGGTACCAGCTGTTGTCGTCGGTTTGGACGATCACGATGCCAGTGTCCGCCTCGCCGCCGTGGTCCAGCAGGGCGAGCGACGTCCCATCCGGGGACCAGCTCGGCGCGCCGTAGCCGTCGAACGTCCGGCCCGCCACGGTAAGCTCCTCACTTGCACCGTCCTCGACAGTGATCAGCCGAACAGGCCGGTGCCCGTCCACGGCGGCTTGACCGATCGCGATACGGTCGCCGGCGGGTGACCACGAAAGCTCACCGTGCGGGACACTTTGCGCCTGCGCAACGAAGGCGCCGTCGCGAGCCGACACGATCCGCACGTAGGCATCAGACCTCTGCGCGACGGCGACGAGTGATCCGTCGGGCGACCATCCGACGTCGCCGATGTCGGTCGGGTCAACTCCCAAGATGAGGATCGGTGGCTCAGCGCCGTCCACATCCAGGGACCGAAGACCTCCTTCATCTGCATAGAGGAGCCTCTGGCTGTCGGGGGCCCACTCGGGGCAGGGCGTTGCATCCGCGGTCGCGACGAGTCGCTCAGACCCGCCAACGATGCCCGCATCGGCGACATCGGCGACGAACACGTCCGCCGATGGGTACTCCTTCCATCTCGTGAAGGCGAACTTTGTGCCGTCCGGCGAGAACGCTGGGCACCACACGGATCCACCCTCGGCGCCGATCGCGAGTCGGGGTGCCTTCGCCTGCTCGGCGAAGTAGATCCCGGCTTTCCCGTGGCTCTCCGCGGGGACGGTGTACGCGACCAAGCCGTTCGAGGCGCTCGGCCTCGGCGTGTTCGCGGGCATCGAGTCAGGAGCCGGCCGGGTCCGCACGAGCG
>Ga0207648_10008111_pt1 | contig 10224 bp, 7 predicted proteins | sample KBSMisM32_FD_184310 | JGI IMG/M metagenome (GOLD analysis project Ga0207648, IMG submission 184310) | Miscanthus rhizosphere microbial communities from Kellogg Biological Station, Michigan, USA - KBS Miscanthus M3-2 (SPAdes) (version 2) | ecosystem: Host-associated > Plants > Roots > Rhizosphere... | reverse complement strand
CGTTGAAGAAACGCATAGAACAGAGTGAGCGGGAAAGAAAAGAACTGGCAGGTATCAAGAAACTCGCGAATGAGAGAGCCAAGAAGGCCAACCTGCATAACAGGAAACTGAGGGATTGTCGCCTTCACCTGAATGACGATCCACCATCCAAAAACAAGGATGATTTCTTTGAACGGATGAACCAGACTACCATCTTCATTACGGAGGGTGATAGCGCCAGTGGTTCCATCACCAAGTCCCGAAATGTAGAAACACAGGCGGTGTTCAGCCTGCGTGGTAAACCATTGAACTGTTTTGGGATGACGAAAAAAGTGGTGTATGAGAACGAAGAATTCAATCTTTTACAACACGCCCTGAATATAGAAGAAGGATTGGAAGGATTACGCTACAAGAATATCGTGATCGCTACAGATGCTGATGTGGACGGTATGCACATCCGCCTGTTGTTAATGACCTTCTTTTTGCAATTCTTTCCTGACCTGGTGAAGAAAGAACATGTTCACATCCTTGAAACACCTCTATTCCGTGTAAGGAACAAACAGGAAACGATCTATTGTTATGATGAAGGTGAAAAACAGGCAGCAATAAAAAAGCTGGGTGGCAAACCTGAGATAACAAGATTTAAAGGGTTGGGAGAAATATCACCTGACGAATTCGGCAGGTTCATTGGTAATGAAATGAAATTGCAACATGTTTTGCTGGAACATGGAGATCATATACAGGAGTTACTGGAAAAATTCATGGGCAAGAACACCCCACAGCGCCAGGAATTCATCATCGAGAACCTGAAAATAGAAATGGATATCCCGATCACAGAAGATGGCAGGAAAATGGCTGATGCCTGAGATTTTTTAACTGCTCCAAACAGGAATGACAAAGCTGGACATTATTCGAAAGACGAAATCACTTTTTATGAAGTGGCGATTGCATGGGTTGGTTGAACCTTTTGCAGGCGTGATGTTGAATGCGTATTATATGTCCAAGCTGAGCAAATGGAGGCGGAAGACGAAGGTGAATGGATATAACGACTGGTATCAGCGTAAATGGGATTATAACCGTCGACACATCCTTTACCAGAATATCAGCCAGCAGGAAGAGTTACAAAACAGTTCGATCGATTATTTTGAATTTGGTGTATGTGGCGGACACTCGTTCAGATGGTGGCTGGAACATAATAAGAATGCCCAATCCCGGTTTTTTGGATTTGATACGTTTGAAGGATTGCCAGAGGATTTTGGACCTTTTGGAAAAGGAACAATGGCTGTTGCTATGGAATCTTTGAATATTACTGATCCCCGTGCCAGCTTTTATAAAGGACTTTTCCAGGATACATTGATCCCTTTCCTGGAAAAATACCAGAACGGGAAAAGAAAGCTGATCCATATGGATGCTGATATCTTCAGTGCTACCATATTCAGCCTTTCGCAATTGTATCGCGTCCTAAATGATGGTGATATTATTTTCTTTGATGAATTTGCAGTGCCCAAACATGAGTTTATGGCATTCAAGATCTTTACGGAAAGCTTTTATGTGAATTATGAAGTAATTGCTGCAGCCAATAACTATTTGTTCCTGGCAATTAAAATAAAAAAATAACTATGATACACATTGTTCATAATGCAGGTGATGTGGATATCCTCACAAAAGCCATTGAGCTGGATGAAACAATGGCAGGAGAGGTGATCCAGGTGAAAGATGATTTTGCCGTAGGGCCAATCAAAGACCTGGATACAGAAGAGGGTTGGAATGCCCGCCTGGACTACTGGCGTGGTTTACTGGAAGGATCGCCCTATGGAACTGACCTGGTGGGTAGCTTTGATGACCGGGAAATGGTTAAGGAATTAAAAAAGAAACTGGATGAAAATCCGGAAGAGCAGGTATGGATATGGATGGGCCAGAACCAGCATGATGTAACCAGCTATTACTGGTTGATGCCCCAGCTCCGCGAATACCAGGGAAGAGTAATGATATTATATATGAACAATCTTCCCTTTATCAATGAAAAAGGACAATTGTTCTACCCTTCCTGGATACATGAGATACAGCCTAAAGAATTTCTAAAAGCTAAAAAACTGGCGAGACCCATTACGCTTAGTGAATATGAAGTGGATCCTGATGAATGGAGAAAACTAATGGAAGAGAGTGCACCGGTACGAATGCTGGAAGGAGGAAAGAAGATAGTAGGTAAGGATGAACGTTTTTATGATAGTGAGATACTGAAAAATATTACCCCGGAATGGCAGAAAGCCACTCGTGCATTGACCAATACCCTGCATCGCATGAAAATAAAAACAGGCGATGTGTTCCTGATGTGGCGTATGAAGGAATTGATAGCATCAGGAAAGATTGAAGTGATGGGAGATCTTGCCAAAGGCTGGAAGGATTTTGATGTTCGCTTACCCGGAAAGAAAAATGAAAACTCAGTAGCAGCAGAAGTTTCTGCCAATTAAAATTGAACTATGTCTAAGTCTAAAGCATCAAGCTTTTTACCAAATGATAAATCGGCGCTTTTTGGCCAGTATAAGGATTGGTTCCTGGACTATGCGTCTTATGTAATCCTTGAAAGGGCGGTACCGGCAGTCGAAGATGGATTGAAGCCTGTTCAGCGCCGGATACTACATGCAATGAAAGAAATGGATGATGGTCGCTTTAATAAAGTGGCGAATATCATCGGCCAGGCCATGCAATATCACCCGCATGGTGATGCAAGTATTGGTGATGCACTGGTAAATATGGGTCAAAAAGACCTGTTGATTGAAACACAGGGAAACTGGGGTGATGTGAGAACGGGTGATGATGCTGCGGCACCCAGGTATATTGAAGCCCGTCTCAGCAAATTTGCACTGGAAGTTGCTTTCAATGCAAAGACCACAGAATGGCAGCTAAGCTATGATGGCCGGAAGAATGAACCGGTTACCCTGCCCATGAAATTCCCTTTGTTGTTGGCACAGGGAGCAGATGGAATTGCAGTAGGATTATCTACCAAGATAATGCCCCATAATTTCTGTGAACTGATTGAAGCATCCGTAAAATACCTGCGTGGAAAACGATTTGAACTGAATCCTGATTTCCAGACAGGAGGAATGGTGGATGTTACCGATTATGACCAGGGTAAAAGAGGTGGCAAGATCAAAGTACGTGCGCATATTGAAGAGATGGATAAGAAGACCCTGGCTATTCGCAGTGTTCCCTATGGTGTAACTACCACCCAATTGATGGAATCCATTGTGAAAGCCAATGACCAGGGTAAGATCAAGATCAAAAAGGTAGTTGATAATACTGCTGCCGATGTAGAAATACAAATTGACCTGGCAGCAGGCATATCACCCGATATTACTATTGATGCGCTCTATAAGTTCACCGATTGCGAGATCAGCATTTCTCCGAATGCCTGTGTGATCGTTGAACAGAAACCTCAGTTCCTGGGAGTAAGTGATCTGTTGAAATTATCAGTAGACAGGACCAAGGACCTGCTGGAGCAGGAACTTAAGATCAAGCTGGCCGAACTGCAGGAAAAATGGCACTATACTTCACTGGAAAAAATATTCTTCGAAGAAAAGATATACAAGGAACTGGAGAAAAAGCATGAGACCTGGGAGAAGGTACTGGAAGCGATCGATAAAGCCTTTGTTCCATTCAAGAAGCAATTAAAACGGGCTATTACAAAAGAGGATATCATTAAACTGACCGAAAAGCCTGTTCGTCGTATTTACAGACTGGATATCGATGCCCTGAATGAACAGATCAAAGACCTGGAAGCGCAGATCAAACAGGTAAAGCATGATCTGAACAACCTGGTTGATTATGCAGTAGCTTATTTTGAGAATCTTCTTGCTAAATATGGCAAAGGAAGAGAACGTAAAACAGAGATCCGCCAGTTTGAGGTGATCGAAGCCAAGAATGTAGCTATTGCCAATACGCGGTTATATGTGAACAAGGAAGAAGGATTTATTGGTACCAGCCTTCGCAAAGATGAATTCCTGTTTGAATGTTCAAACCTGGATGATATCATTGTTTTCGCCAAACGTGGCATCATGAAAGTGGTGAAGGTGGCCGATAAAGTATTTATTGGTAAGGATATTCTCCATGCAGCCGTGTTCCAGAAGAATGATGAACGGACCACCTATAATATGATCTATGCGGATGGTAAAGGCGGTATGAGTTATGCCAAGCGCTTTAATGTGACAGGAGTTACCAGGGACAAGGAATATGATCTTACCAAAGGAGATGAAAAGAGCAAGGTGCATTATCTCAGCGTAAATGCGAATGGTGAAGCTGAAACAGTGAGAATTATATTGACCCCGGGTTCTTCTGCCCATAAAAAAGAATTTGATTTCTCATTTGAAGAACTGGCTATCAAAGGAAGAAGCAGCTTAGGGAACCAGGTTACCAAATACCCGATCAAATCTGTTCGTTTCAAGGAAGCAGGTAAGGCAACGCTAAGTGGACGCAAGCTTTGGTTTGACGATAAGTTTGGTCGACTCAGTGCCGAGGAAAAAGGAGTCTACCTTGGCAGCTTTGAAGCAGAGGACCGCATCCTGGTGATCTATAATGATGGTAATTACGAGATCACTGACCAGGAAATGACCCAGAAGCTGGAAGCGGACAAGGTATTATATATCGGAAAGTTCTTCCCTGAGCGCATCATTACGGCAGTTTATGTTGATAACGATAAGAAGCAGTTCATAGTAAAACGCTTTAAGATCGAGACTACCACGCTGAAATCAAAATTCATGTTCATCAAGGAAGGCGCCGGGAATTATGTGGAGGCCGTATCTACCGACGAGGAACCGGTATTGTCTGTTCAACAGGGCAGGGGAGCACAGATAAGAAAAGCGAAATTAAAACTGGCCAAGGCAGCAGAAGTGATGGGCTGGAGAGCTGTTGGTACAAAACTTCTCGATTATTCCAAGAGCACGGAAATGGAATGGGCAAAGGGAAGTGGAACTAATCAGGCAGAGCTGTTTGAGTGAGCTACTAGCTGCTAGCTTCTAGCCACTAGACAAATGGTTGTAATTGTCCAGCGGTATTCAATATACCTTCGTTTGTCCTGATTAAGTCTAGTGGCTGGTAGCTTATCTTTGAAGATGCGTAAAGTCTGGCTGGCTATTTTAATAATGCTTTCAATAAAAGGATTTGCGAAGCCAGTTCATTATTCTTTTATTTCTCATTGGGAAATTAAGGCGCCTGTTAAAGAAGTATGGGAGTATATCAACAAAGGTGAAGAATGGCATTACTGGTGGAGAAGTGTTGTAAAGACTAAATTGCTGCAGAAAGGTGATAACAATGGCATTGGTGAGATCATACAATATACCTGGAAGAGCTTCCTTCCCTTTAAGCTAAAGATTAATTTCAAAATTACGGGCAAAGATCTTTATAAAGAGATCAGGGGTGAATCTACTGGCGATTTAATTGGCGCGGGTGTCTGGCGGTTTGAAGAAAGAAATGGAATTACCTATGTGGATTATCAGTGGGAAGTAGAGAGCACTAAAAAGCTTGTGAATTTCCTATCTCATTTTATGAAGGGTTTCTTTACCTATAGCCATAATGTGATCATGCGTAGAGGGGAAAAGGGATTGAAGAAAGCATTGCGCTCCTAGCATACTCCAGCGCCATGGTTCTTCGCCCTAATTCTTCCTTTTCGAATTAGAGCCTCACGAACCATACCTTACTTCTTTTTTCTTCGAATGCGAATGGTTGCATTCTTTTCCAGGTTACTTGCCAAACGGATCTCCTGCTGCTTTTTCCCATCAGTAACGATCATAAGAGCCGTATTCGGTGGAATGGATCCCAGGTTATCTGCATACATGCTTAATTCCTGGACTTCTTTAGTAGTATCCAGTTTAAGATCGAAATGAATGGAACGCGAGCTTAAGCGTTGAGAAAAAGCCAGTAACTGTTTATTGAAGAAAATGGAGATGGAATCACCATCAATTTCTCCATTATCGTAAAAGTCTACCTTGATGGAATCAGAAGATACCTCAATTTCGTTGGCAACTACAATCTCCCTTTGTTTGAAGCGGTCTTCAATCACATAGTTGACAACCTTTCTCTGCACCACATTTACTGCAGCCAGTGTATCAAACATGGAAGGTTTCCAGACCTGGTTAGTTTCTTTAAATTCCCGTAATGCCTTCAATACAGAATCCTGTTTGCTCATATCGGCACTCTTACCAAGGTTGAAATTGATATCAGTGCACATGTACTTGTACTCAGGTAATCCAATAAAGGCACCAACCAGGTTAGCTCCATTTTTAGCAATACGATGGGTTGCCTGAAGGGTCATATTACAATCCACTTCCATACTGGCAAGGGAGCCGTGGTAAGTAACAGGAATATTATACAGGCTTAATTGACGGCTTTGGGGGTCATAATTGCCTTTGACCTGTGTGCTGCGGTAAGTATTCTTGAAATAATAGTTTAGGATCCCCTTCACATATCCTTTTTCGGGAGAAAGTATCAGCTCTACGAGGTAATTGTTGTAATCGTTGCCTGTCTTTGTTTTTACACTCCCTTTGCCATACCAATAGCCAAATACGCTCTGAGAGGAGGCATTCAATGTCACAATGAGGAGGGTAAAGAGGGCCAGTTTCTTCATAGTGCGGAAGTTTCGACAAAAATCATGCTTGACTTTAACGAAAATCTTCACAGGATATTTCAGGGGCTGGCAGGTTATTTCAGGAAGCGTTTCATTTCCCTTTCCACGTCTTTCTGCTTGATACTCTCTCTTTTATCGTGCAATTTTTTGCCTCTGGCCAGTCCAATTTCAATCTTTACCAGGTTCTTTTCATTGATGAACATCCGTAAGGGGATGAGGGTGTAGCCTTTTTCCTTGAGTTTTGACTCGATCTTGCTAATCTCCCTCTTCTGGAGGAGCAGTTTCCGGTCTCTTACCGGATCATGGTTATTGACGTTTCCGTGGGAATATTCTGCAATATGAAGGGATTTGATCCATATTTCGCCTTTGTGGATCAAACAATAGCTGTCATTGAAGCTAACCTTTCCCGCACGAATGGATTTTACTTCGGTGCCTAGCAATACCATGCCCGCTTCATATTTGGTATCAATGAAGTATTCATGATAGGCAGACCGGTTTTTGATCTCTGACATCCGATGAGGGAACTATTAATTTTTGAAAAGCTTCAGAACTGTTGACAGTTTTTGTTTCAGCTCTTTACGTTGAACAATAAAATCCAGGAAACCGTGGTCAAGAATAAATTCACTGCGCTGGAATCCTTCCGGCAGGTCTTTCTTGATGGTTTCTTTAATAACACGTGGACCGGCAAAGCCGATGAGTGCACCTGGTTCGGCAATATTCAAATCTCCCAGCATTCCAAAAGAAGCTGAGATACCGCCGAAGGTAGGATCTGTTAACAGGGAGATATAAGGAAGTCCGGCATCGCTCAATTGTGATAATTTGCCACTGGTCTTTGCCAGCTGCATAAGAGAGAAAGCACTTTCCATCATTCGGGCCCCACCACTCTTGCTGATCACCATATAGGGTACATTGTGTTTAATGGCATAATCACATGCCCGCGAAAATTTTTCACCCATAACACTACCCAGCGAACCGCCAATGAATTCAAAATCCATACAGGCAATTACAATATCATGACCGTTCACTTTACCAAATGCAACACGCATGGAATCCTTCAGATCTGTTTTAGACCAGATCTCTTCCAACCTTTTCTTATAAGGTTTAAGATCAGTAAACTCCAGGTAATCTTTACTACGGATATTATCAAACAACTCTTCAAACTGGTTGTCGTCAAAAAGTATCTCGTAGTAAGCGTTGCTATTGATGCGGTGATGATAATTGCATTTGGGACACACAAATAAATGCTCCCGCAATTCAGTCATCGTACAGATATAATTGCAATCAGGGCATTTGGTCCAGAGCCCTTCGGGTGTTTCTTTCTTTTCAGAGGTTTTGGTATTAATTCCTTTTTTGATGCGCTTGAACCAGCTCGTCTTCGTTTCTTCCGTTTTTCCTTCTTCTCCAGCCAGGTTTGCATCGAAATCTTCTACTTGTTTCGCCATAGCCTAACCCATTGGTGAAGCACAAATATAGAGGTTTTGGGATTAAAGCATGCCCCCCAAAGGCGGGGTTATTTCTTCAGTACTTCTTCAAATAATTTCAGCACTCGTTTGTACTCATCCGTCCAGCTACTGGGCTCAACAAAACCGTGATCCTCCATTGGATATACTGCTAATTCCCAGTTGTCTTTGCCCAGTTCGATCAATCTTTGTGATAGTTTTACGATATCCTGGAAATGGACATTAACATCGATCATTCCATGGCACATGAGCAGGTGTCCTTTAAGCCCTTCAGCATAGTAATAAGGTGAGCTGCGGCGATAGGCGAGGCTATCTGTATAGGGTTCATTCAGGATATTGGAAGTGTAGCCATGATTATAATTGGCCCAGTCTGTTACAGATCTAAGGCCGGCACCGGCTGCAAATGCATCAGGTTGGGTAAACAGGGCCATTAATGTGATAAATCCACCATAAGAGCCTCCATAAAGACCAACCCGCCTGGGATCCACTCCGTAAGTACTGACCAGGTATTTTACGCCATCAACATTATCATCAAGGTCTTTGCCACCCATATACCGGTAAATGCCGGTTCTCCAGTTACGACCATAACCCGCACTTCCACGATAATCTATATCCAGTACGTAATAACCCTTATCAACTAAAAGGTTGTTGAACATGTATTCCCTGAAATAACTGCTCCACCACTTATGTGCATTCTGCAGGTATCCTGCCCCATGAACAAAAACCACGGCTGGTTGGTTTGGTTTAACCTGGGCAGGTTTATACAACCTGGCATAAACAGTAGCTCCATCTCTGGCAGGAAAGGTGATCACTTCAGGATCTTTCCATGAATAGGATTTGAATTCATCGCTTTGAGCTTTTGTGGTGATCTGTTCTGCTTTTGATCCCGGTTTATTTTCCTGCAGATATAGTTCCCAGGGCTTATTGGAGTAAGAGTAAAGTATGGCGAGCCATTTTTCATCTGGTGATACAGCCACATTATTGGCGCCGGTCATGGTAGTGATCCGTTCCTTTTTGCCATTGGCAATGGTTAATCGATAGAACTGCTGTTCACCCGGATGTACTTCATTGGTAGTAATGTAAAAATATTTCTTGTTATTGGAAAGCCTGGCCTGCTGCACTTCATAATTTCCTTTAGTGATCGCTTTCTTTTCACCGGTAACTACATTGACAATATAAATGTGAGAATAGCCAGTTGATTCCGACTGGAACCAGAAACTGGATTCGTCAATCCAGCCTGCACTATTTCCACCTGAGATACCAGGGCCTCCAACCCATGCTTCATCACGTTGACGATCTACCAGCTTAAATGTATTGGCTGAAGTATTGTATAACCATAGCCACCGATCCTTATTATCATCAGATCGGATATCAAAGATTGCATAAGCGGAGTTAGCCGACCACCATGGATTGAACACAGTAACGGACCGATTGACATTTTTCTTCTTTCTTTCTTCCAGTTGTTTCGGATAATCCTTAACATAATCCGGAAGATCCTTAATACCCGGAATGGAATCTGTTTTGATAGTATAAACGGTGTCCTTCTCGCGATCATAGATAAATCCTTCAGATGTACCCTGCGGAGCACCTACCTTGGTACGACCCGGAATATCTGTAGTGAATCCTGACTCAGTAACATAACTGGGAATAATGGTTGATTTTGCATTGGTTGCAGCTTTGAATAGTCGATATGAAATAAAGCGACCATCGGGACTGATGGATAATCCCTGTAATGATTTGTCGTCAAGACTGATGGTGCGTAACTCTTTTGGTTTTGTGTTCTTATTATAGAGTTCTGCTGCATCCGTTTTTTCTTTACGGGAGCGAAGTACATCAAAATAATGCAGCTGGTCATTCTTCATCCATTCTTCCTGCTGATTTATATTGTCTTTTCTGTTATTCCCTTGTGATGCGGCGGTACCGGTCCGGATATTTGTTAGTTGTATTGTTTCCCCGGTAGTAATATCCCATGCATACAAATTCTGGTTGCGGTTATAAACAATGCGACTTTGATTGAAAGAGAACTGAGGATTGCTCTCCATGTCAAGTGTGGAAGTAACGCGACGTGTCTTTCCGGATTTGACATCCGTTAAATAAATATCTCCGTCTCTATTAAAAGTATAGGCGGTTCTGTCTGTATTCCAGGAAGCAGCATTTGCATTAATA
>Ga0207648_10008108_pt1 | contig 10225 bp, 8 predicted proteins | sample KBSMisM32_FD_184310 | JGI IMG/M metagenome (GOLD analysis project Ga0207648, IMG submission 184310) | Miscanthus rhizosphere microbial communities from Kellogg Biological Station, Michigan, USA - KBS Miscanthus M3-2 (SPAdes) (version 2) | ecosystem: Host-associated > Plants > Roots > Rhizosphere... | reverse complement strand
ACGTTCGAGTCGTTCGTCGAAGGCAAGTCCAACCAGCTCGGCAAGGCCGCGGCCGTGCAGGTCGCCAACAATCCAGGCAGGGCCTACAACCCGCTGTTGCTGTATGGCGGCACCGGCCTGGGCAAGACGCATCTGATGCATGCCGCCGGCAACCACATGCGCGCACACAACGCGGCGATGAAGGTCATGTACCTGCGCTCGGAACAATTCGTCAGCGCGATGATCGATTCGCTGCGGACCAAGAGCATGGACGATTTCAAGCGCCGCTTTCGCGCGGTCGATGCGCTGCTGATCGACGACATCCAGTTCCTGGCCGGCAAGAACACCTCGCAGGAGGAGTTCTTCCACACGTTCAACGCGCTGTTCGACGGCAAGCAGCAGATCATCCTGACCTGCGACCGCTACCCGAAGGAAGTCGACAATCTCGAGCCGCGGCTGAAATCGCGCCTCGGCTGGGGTCTTTCCGTCGCGATCGATCCGCCGGACTTCGAGACGCGCGCAGCAATCCTGTTGAACAAGGCGGCGTCGCGCGGCGTGGCGATTCCGGAGCAGGTGGCGCAACTCATTGCCCGGCGCATGCGCTCGAATGTGCGCGATCTGGAAGGCGCGCTCAATACGTTGGTGGCGCGCTCGAACTTTCTCGGCCAGCCGATCAGCACGGACTTCGCCCAGGAAACGCTGCGCGATCTGCTGACCGTGCACAGCCAGTCGATCACGATCTCGAACATCCAGAAGACCGTGGCGGACTACTATCAGCTGCGCTTGTCGGACTTGCTGTCGATGAACCGCAGCCGCTCGCTGGCGCGGCCGCGGCAGATGGCGATGGCGCTGACCAAGGAATTGACCGAACATAGCCTGCCGGAAATCGGCAAGGCGTTTGGGGGCCGCGATCACACGACGGTCATGCACGCCTGCCGGACCGTGCGGGACCTGTGTGCGATCGATGGAAAACTGCGGGCTGATTGGGACAAACTACAGCGCGCGCTGACCGGTTAGAATCGCTGGGGATAGCCTGTGGGTAAATTCGGACGGTGATTTTATCCACAGGTACCGCACAGGCGGCGGTGCACGTTACCCGAGCGCAAGTAGTTTTGTAAGCTATTGTTTAATAACAAGTATCAGTAGATTTATAGTTATGCACAGGGACAGCTACTAAAGCTTTGCTATTAATCTATACCCAATAGAAGCAGTACCAAACCACTTGGACTTGACCCTTATGCGATTCAGCATTCAGCGCGAAGCGTTACTGAAACCGTTGCAGCAGGTGGTGGGCGTGGTCGAGCGTCGGCAGACCTTGCCGGTGCTGGCGAACCTCCTCGTATCCGCGGAGGGCGAGCGGGTTACGTTCACGGGGACGGATCTCGAGGTTGAAATGACGGCCGGCACGGCCGCGCAGGATCTCGAACCGGGCGAGACGACGATTCCGGCGCGCAAGCTGTTCGACATCTGTCGCGCCTTGCCGGACGGCAGCAAGATCGAATTCAAGCAAAGTGGCGATCGCGTCGGCGTGCATGCCGGGCGCAGCCGCTTCACTTTGGCGACGCTGCCGGCGAGCGAATTTCCGGTCATCGACAACATCGAGTTGAGCGAGCGCATTTCGCTGCCCGAGGCGACGCTGAAAGACCTGATGGACCGAACCGCGTTTGCGATGGCGCATCAGGACGTCCGCTATTACCTCAACGGCCTCTTGCTCGACCTGCGCGAGCACTCGCTGCGTTGCGTGGCGACCGACGGACATCGCTTGGCGTTGGTCGAGACCGCGCACGCCGCCGGGGTCGGCACGCCGCGTCAGATCATCATTCCGCGCAAGGGCGTGCTGGAGCTGCAGGGTTTGTTCGAAACCGGCGACGGCACGGTCGACCTGGAATTTGGTCGCAACCATTTGCGCGTGCGCCGCGGCGACGTGACATTCACCTCGAAGCTGATCGACGGTCGGTTTCCGGACTACGAGGCCGTGATACCGATCGGCGCCGACAAGCAGGTGCGCCTGGTCCGCGACCAGTTGCGCAGCGCGCTGCAGCGTGCCGCGATCCTGTCGAACGAGAAGTATCGCGGCGTGAAGCTCGAAGTCAGCCCGAACAAACTGCGCATCGTCGCCCACAATCCGGAGCAGGAGGAGGCGGTCGAGGAACTCGAAGCCAAGACCGGCGCGGCCGATCTGGGTGTGGGTTTCAACGTCAATTATCTGCTCGACGCGCTCAATGCGTTGCACGGCGACGACGTGCTGATCTGCCTGCGCGACGCGAATTCGAGTTGCCTGCTGCGGGCCCCGGACAGCGAACAGGCTCGCCACGTCATCATGCCGTTGCGCCTTTGACGGACTTCGGCCGGGCGCCGGAGCGGCGTCCGGTCAGCCGGAACAGCGCAGGAAAGCCGGCGCCTCAGGCCAGCCGAGCGTGAAACTGATCGAACTGCGCCTGGAAAACTGGCGCAATATCGCCGAAACCCGAATTTCCGCCGGGCCGGGCATCAACATGCTCGAGGGCCCGAACGGGGCCGGCAAGACCAGCGTGCTTGAAGCGATCTATCTGCTCTCTCACGGTCGCAGCTTCCGCACGCAGCGGGGCGAATTCCTGGTACGCCAGGGGATGTCGCAGGCGGTCGTTTTTGGGCAAGTCGAGAGCAGCCGGGGGGTCGTTCATCTGGGAATGATGCAGGGCGACGGGCGCTGGAGTGCTCGCGTCGATGGCCAGCCGGCAGCGACGGTCATCTCGGCGATCGGCAACTGTGCGGTGGTCTGCTTCGAGCCGGGCTCGCACGCCCTGATCGCCGGACCCAGCGATGAGCGCCGGCGTTATCTGGACTGGGGTGTGTTCCACGTGGAACCCGACTTCCCGGCCATTGCCAGACGCTTTCGCCGCGCCCTCAAGCAACGCAATGCCCTGCTGCGAAACAACGCGACAAGCGCCGAATTGTCCGCCTGGGATGCAGAATTGGCCCCGGCAGCTCTGGCGCTGAACGCCGCCCGCCTGCGCTACTTCGGTCGTCTGACCCCGGTTCTGCTCGAACGCCTGCGCGTGCTGCTGCCTGATTTGGGCGAGCCAGTCTTTCAGTATCTGCCTGGCTGGAATACCGAGCGCGACCTTGGTTTGGCGTTGAGTGACTCCCATGGCACGGACCGGCAACGCGGGCACACGACTCGTGGCCCGCACCGGGCCGACTGGAAACTCAGTTTCGAACTCGCGCCGCGGCGCGAGCAGTTATCGCGTGGCCAGGAAAAGCTCTGTGCGATCGCCTGCATGCTGGCCCAGGCCCAGCTCTACCATGGCGACCACGGAGAGTGGCCGGTTGTCTTGCTGGATGATCTGCCGTCCGAATTGGACCTCGCGCATCAGCGCGTCGTTGTCGAGGCCCTGACCCGTGAAGAGGCCCAGGTCTTCCTGAGCAGCACGGAGGTGCCGGCGTGCCTGCTGGATGTTGCCGCGCCTTACCGTTCGTTCCACGTGGAACAGGGCCGGGTCTCGGCCTTGCTATAATTGCGGTTTTACCCGGCACGATGCGCCACCGCGCACCGCCCACCTCTAGCGAGCTGCAATGAACGAAAACCAGCAACCAGCCGATCAGTACGATGCCAGCCGCATCAAGGTCCTCAAGGGCCTCGACGCAGTGCGCAAACGCCCGGGTATGTATATCGGCGACACGGACGACGGCACCGGCCTGCATCACATGGTCTTCGAGGTCGTCGACAACTCGGTCGACGAGGCCTTGGCCGGCTACTGCGATCACATCATCGTCACGATCCACCAGGACGGCTCGGTCAGCGTCGTCGACAACGGCCGCGGCATACCCGTCGACATGCAGCCGGAGGAGGGTCGTTCGGCCGCCGAAGTCGTGATGACGGTGCTGCACGCCGGCGGCAAATTCGACGACAACTCGTACAAGGTTTCCGGCGGTCTGCACGGCGTCGGCGTGTCGGTCGTCAACGCGCTGTCGGACCTGCTGACACTGAGGATCTATCGCGACGGCAGCGAATATGAGCAGGAATATCATCTGGGCGAGCCGCAGTATCCGCTGCGCCGGGTCGGCCCCTCGACGCTGCGCGGCACGACCGTGCGCTTCCTGCCGAGCCGGACGATCTTTACCCAGACCGAATTCCACTACGACATCCTGGCCAAGCGCCTGCGCGAACTGTCGTTCCTGAACTCCGGGGTCAAGATCGAACTGATCGAGGAGAGCGCCGAACGCCATGATGTATTCCAATACACCGGCGGCATCCGCTCCTTCGTCGAACACCTCGCTCAGCTAAAAACACCGCTGCATCAAAAGGTTATAACGTTCACGGCACAGCACGAGGAGGGCGTCGTCGTCGATGTCGCGATGCAGTGGACCGACGCCTACCAGGAAACCTGCTTCTGTTTCACGAACAACATTCCGCAGAAGGACGGCGGCACGCACCTGGCCGGATTCCGCGCGGCGCTGACGCGCACGCTCGGCAACTACATCGAATCGACCAATCTGCTCAAGTCGGCCAAACTCTCGCTGGCCGGCGACGACATGCGTGAAGGCATGATCGCCGTGCTGTCGGTCAAGGTCCCGGACCCGAAGTTCTCGTCGCAGACCAAGGACAAGCTGGTTTCGTCCGAGGTCAAGGGCGTCGTCGAATCGATCGTCGGCCAGAAACTCGAGGAGTTCCTCCTGGAAAACCCGACCGAGGCGCGCGCGATCGCGGCCAAGGTCGCCGAGGCGGCGCGCGCACGCGAAGCCGCGCGCAAGGCGCGCGAGATGACCCGGCGCAAAGGCGCGCTCGACATCGCCGGCCTGCCCGGCAAGCTTGCCGATTGCCAGGAAAAGGATCCGGCCCTGTCGGAACTGTTCATCGTCGAGGGCGACTCGGCCGGCGGCTCGGCCAAGCAGGGCCGCAACCGCCGCACCCAGGCGGTGCTGCCGCTCAAGGGTAAAATTTTAAATGTGGAAAAAGCGCGTTTTGATAAAATGTTGGGGTCGGCCGAAGTCGGCACGCTGATCACCGCGCTCGGCTGCGGCATCGGCAAGGACGAATTCAACGTCGACAAGCTGCGCTACCACCGCATCATCATCATGACCGACGCCGACGTCGACGGCTCGCACATCCGCACCCTGCTGCTGACGTTCTTCTACCGGCAGATGCCGCTGCTGATCGAGCGCGGCTACGTCTACATCGGCCTGCCGCCGCTGTACAAGCTCAAGCAGGGCAAGCAGGAGCTGTACCTCAAGGACGACGCGGCGTTGAACGAATACCTGATCGCGAACGCGGTCGAGAACGCCGAGTTCCGCTACAGCCCCGATGCGCCGCCGCTGCAGGGCCCGGCGCTCGAGCGCCTGCTGCACGACTACGATGCCGCGCGCGAACAGATCGACAAGCTCAGCCACCGCGCCGACTCGCAGCTGCTGACGACCCTGCTCGACATGCCGCCGCCGAACGCCGACCTGTGGCAGGATCCGGCGCTCGCGGCGCGCTGGATCGATGCCATTTCTGCGCGCATCAACGCCAACAGCCTCGGCCGCCCGAACTACACGTTCCGCGTGCGCGCAGCCGACGGCGAGCACGTCGCCGCGCTGATGATCGAGCGCAAGCACCATGGCATCAGCGCCAACCAGGTCCTGCCGGCCACATTTTTTGCCGGCGCGGAGTTCAAGCCGATTCGCGACGTTGCCGAGCAGCTCGCCGGCCTGATCCAGCCAGGCGCCGAAATCCGTCGCGGCGCCAACGTCAGCGCGGTGACGCGCTTTGCCCAGGTGCGCGAATGGCTGCTCGACGAGGCCAAGAAGGGCCGCACGATCCAGCGCTTCAAGGGCTTGGGCGAAATGAATCCGGAGCAGCTGTGGGAGACCACGGTGAACCCGGAAACGCGCCGGCTGCTGCAGGTCAGCATCGAGGATGCGGTCGCTGCCGACCAGATCTTCTCGACCTTGATGGGCGACGTGGTCGATCCGCGGCGCGAATTCATCGAGCAGAACGCGCTGCGGGTCAGCAACCTCGACGTGTAAACCCGATGACTCCGAGGCCACGAATGGCACCGAAAAACGGCGCTTTTGTGCGGTAGCAACTTGAGCTGCCGGAAAGCCGGGGTTAACCTTCGCACCCCTATCATGCGGTCATCGCGACAACGGCGACGATCGAATCGCCATCCAGCCCAGGAAATCTGAAGATGCGTAATCTACCGCGGATGATCGTATGCATCGTCGTCGCGCTCGTGTTGAGCTCCGGCGCGGCGTTTGCTGCGAAGAAGGAAGAGAAAAACGAGTATCCGAACGCCACACGCGCGGAACCGAAAACCGAGATGTCGGCCTCTACCCAAAAGGACCTCAACAAGGCTCTCGACCTGATCAGCAGCAACAAGGACGAAGAGGCGCAGCCGTTGCTGCAGAAGGTTCTGGATGACGGCAAATCCAGCAAATACGCCCGCGCGATGGCGTTTTATGGCGAAGCACAGATTGCCAGCAGCAAACAGGATGACGAGGCGGCGATCAAGAGCTTCCGTGACGCCTATGCGCTGGATGCTCTGCCCAACAGCCAGCAGTTCCAGGTCCTGTACAACATCGCGATCCTGCAGCTCCAATCCGAGAAATACCAGGATGCGCTGACCACGGTCAACGAGTGGTTCAAGGTCACGGGCGCGCAGAAAGCCGAAGCGTATGCGTTGCAGGCCAACGCGTACTACCGCCTGGAACAATTCCAGCCGGCCGTCGATGCGATCAAAAAGGCGTTGTCGATGAGCGACAAGCCGAGCGAGTCCTGGTACCAGATCCTGATGGCGTCGTACGCTGAACTCGAGCAGTTCGACGAAGCGGCCAAGGTGCTCGAACAGCAACTCGCCAAGACGCCGAACGACGTCAAGCTGATCACGCAACTGGCGACCGTATACGTCAAGGGCAAGCAGGACCAGAAGGCGGTCGATCTGCTCGCCGGCGCCAAGCAGAAGGGTCTGCTGACCAGCGAAAGCGACTACAAGCTGATGGCCCAGCTCTACGACCAGCTTGAAAAGCCCAAGGAAGGCGCGGCCGTGCTGAGCGAAGGCTTCAGCAAGGGCATCATCAAACCGTCCTACGAAATGTACAAGCTGCTCGGCGATTCCTACGCGCTGGCCGACGACGATTCGCACGCGATCGAGGCGTACGGCAAGGCCGCCGGAATGAGCAAAGATGGCAACGTCGACTACGTGCGCGGCAGCCTGCTCATGAACAACGATCGCGGCAAGGAAGCGGTCGAAGCGCTGCGTCAGGCGGTCGCCAAGGGCGGGCTCAAGCAGCCCGGCGAGGCCTACATTTTGCTCGGCGACGCCGAGAACAACGCGAACAACAGCGCGGGGGCCACGGCCGCATGGGAGAAGGCGAAGGCTTATCCGAGCACCAAGCAGATGGCGGAGCAGCGCTTGAAGAGCGGCAAGAGCGGCAAGGCGCCGGTTACCAAGCACAGCAAGCCGTGATGCAAGCGCTGAAGTCCGGCCTTCGCGAGTAGTCCACGAAGGCCGGGCGCGCGTTTGCTCTTGTGTCAGCGCGGGCAGGTAGTGTAATTTGGTCTGCTACGTTCGCCGTTTGAGCGGGTTTTGCAATTGATGGCCGCTCCGGGAAAGTTCGCCCGGTCGGTGGGGTAATCACGGATTCGTAACTGGTTCAAGCTGATGTCGTCAGACGCATACCAAGATCAAACCGAGCGTTTCAACTGGCGGCGCACGCTGGGCCTGGCTGCAGCATTTGCGCTGCACGCATTCGCCTTCATGATGCTGCTCGCGCCGATGTCGCCGCCGCAGGCGAAGGAAAAGCTCAAGGACAATATCGTGACGGTCGAGTTCATCGAGCCGCCGCCGCCGCCGCCGCCACCACCGCCGCCGCCGCCGGAGCCGCCGAAGAAGCCGCCGCCGAAGATCGTCGAGAAGATCAAGCCGCCGCCGCTGCCACCGCCGGCGCCGCCGCCGCCCGTGGTCACGGAGCAGGCGACGCCGATGTCGACGCCGGCGCCGCCGCCGGCACCCCCGGCGCCACCCGCGCCGCCGGTCGACATCGCGCCAAGCGAGAACATCAGTTACCGCCGGATGCGTCCGCCGAAGTATCCGCCCCAGGCGGTACGCGAGCATCACACCGGCAAGGTCGTGCTGAAGGTGCTGATCGGCACCGACGGCTCGCCGAAGGAAGTGACTGTGGAGAAATCCAGCGGCTACCGCGAGCTCGATCAGTCGGCGGTCGCGGCAGCGAAAACCTGGATGTTCAATCCAGGCAGAAAGGACGGACAGCCGTATGAGGGTTATGCCCTGATTCCGGTGGATTTCAACTTGACCGATCTTTAGATTCTCTGAGTGGAAGAGGTAGCGGTTTGCCTCGTCCGGTGACACTATAGGGCCTCAAACAAAGGGTAGGGTTATGCAACAAGATCCAGCTTCCGCACAGCCAGCTGCACCGGGCAGCGTTCCAGATGTAAGTGCGACCACTCCGGTAGGCAGCCACGGCGATGCCGCGGCCCTGCAGCAGATGGGCTTCGACCACCTGCTCCACAATTTCGATCCACTCGGACTTGTGGTGTTCGTGGTTCTCGTCCTGATGTCGGTGATGTCGTGGTATTACATCGTCATCAACATGTGGCGCGTCGTGTCGATCCGCTCGCGGACCGACAAGGTCCGCCACACGTTCTGGGAAACGACATCGACCCAGGAAGCCGTACGCTTCATGGAAGACCAGCCCAAGTGGGAGCCATTCTCGAAGATCGCACTCGACTGCGCTTCGGCAGCGGCCCACCACCAGCGTCATGAGGGCAGTCGACTGGTCGAGGCGTTGAACCGCTCGGAGTTCATCGATCGCTCGCTGCGCCAGGGTGTCGCCCGCGAAAGCGGTCGCCTCGAAGGCGGCCTGACCGTGCTCGCCACCGTGGGCTCGACCGCGCCGTTCGTCGGCCTGCTCGGCACCGTGTGGGGCATCTACCACGCGCTGATCCGCATCGGTGCGTCCGGCAACGCCGGCATCGAGACGGTTGCGGGTCCGGTCGGCGAGGCGCTGATCATGACCGCGATCGGTCTGGGCGTCGCCATTCCGGCCGTGCTGGCCTACAACTTCTTTGTCCGCGCCAACCGCGTGACGAATGCCCAGTTCGACGAATTCGCGCACGACCTGCACGACTTCTTCGCGACCGGCGCACGCGTCGAGGCGGGAGCCGGCGGCGGCATGGGCCCGCGCCCGCCTGCTGCGGCACCGGCACCGAGAAAGTAAGTCATGGCCTTCAGTTCTGGCGGTGGCGGTGGCGTGATGGCGGAAATCAACGTCACGCCGCTTGTCGACGTGATGTTGGTGCTGCTGATCATTTTCATGATCACGGCACCATTGGCCGCGCACAAGATCAAGGTCGAGTTGCCGATCGCGACATTGGCCAAGCCGCCCGAAGACGTGGCGAACCAGCCGATCACGCTGTCGGTCAAGGACACCGGCGAGTTGTATTGGAACGACGAGCCGATCACTGAAGCGGCATTGCAGGCGCAGTTGCGCGTTGCCGCCCAGCGCACGCCGCAACCGGAACTGCAGATCCGCGCCGACAAAGAGACCGAGTATCAGATCGTCGCGTCGGTGATGACCGATGCGAAGAATGCCGGCATGGTCAAGGTCGGCTTCATCACCCAGGCGTCGAGCGCGCAACAGTAAACCAGCAGGGCCGCCGCGCGGCGCCTGCAGTTTCAGGAACGAGGTAGCAAGTCATGGCATTCAGTTCAGGCGGCGGCAGTGGTCCGATGGCCGATATCAACGTCACGCCGCTGGTCGACGTGATGCTGGTGCTGCTGATCATCTTCATGATCACGGTGCCGATGCTGTCGCACAAGATCAAGATCGACCTGCCGCAACCCACGCTCAATCCACCGCCGGACAATCCGCCGGAGCCGATCACGCTCGGCGTCAAGACGTCCGGCCAGTTGTACTGGAACGACGAGCCGATCACCGAGGCCGCATTGCAGGCGCAGCTTCGCGTCACCTCGCAGCGGAATCCGCAGCCGGAACTGCAGATCCAGGCCGACAAGACCGCGAAGTATCAGCAAGTCGCCACGGTCATGGCCGATGCGAAGAACGCGGGCATGACGAAGATCGGCTTCCTGCCGGCACGCGGCGCGCAGTAGCGCGGAAACCGCGCCGACACGCCGAGACCTGAAACGCCGCGGAAACGCGGCGTTTTGCTTTGTGCATTTGCCGAGTGCCCTGCTGCTGACGATTGCCCACACGCTCGGCAAAGGAGTAGCCTGCTCGTTGCACGCTATGTGAGCCAGGGAGAGGG
>Ga0207648_10008106_pt1 | contig 10228 bp, 7 predicted proteins | sample KBSMisM32_FD_184310 | JGI IMG/M metagenome (GOLD analysis project Ga0207648, IMG submission 184310) | Miscanthus rhizosphere microbial communities from Kellogg Biological Station, Michigan, USA - KBS Miscanthus M3-2 (SPAdes) (version 2) | ecosystem: Host-associated > Plants > Roots > Rhizosphere... | reverse complement strand
CCACGTTCTCTTCAGCTCGGCGAGCGGATCGCCACCGGTGCCGCGCGGCGACCCGGCTTCGATCCAGTGCACCAGCGTCTTGACCTCGTCCTTCGACAGCGAGCGGTCGTTCGAGAACGCCTGGTAGTGCGGATCGGCATGCCACGGCGGCATACGCTCGGTGCGCACGACCTCGCGGATCATCGGCGCGAAGCCTTTGATCATCTCGTAGCTGGTCATCTGCCACGGGCCGATGCCGCCCTGGCGATGGCAGGTCACGCAGTTGTCGATCAGCATCGGCGCGATCGTCTTCGCGTAAGAGATCTTCGCGTGCGCCTGCTGCTTGTCACGCTCGGGCATCGCAATCGGACAGCCCTTCATCTCGACCTTCGCGGTCTTCACCGGCTGTCCGTTCACGAGTGCGCCGACTGCATCGCCGGCATTGGCGATCGGGCCGCGATACGCGAGCTTCCAGCCCTGCGGATTGATCACGAGCACTTCGCCGTTGCGGCGCAGGTCGAGCGACTCGCCGATGATCTGCGTGTCGTCGAGCAGGATCGGGATGTCGACACCCGCCGCCGTGGCTTCCTTGACGATGGCCGCCGAGGTGTCGGGCAGATTGGAATCGATCATCAGGACTTCGACGCCCTGGGCCTTGTACTGGTCGCGCAGCGACTTCAGGCCGGGCATGGCGTCGCGCGAAGCCGCGCAACCGTTGCCCTGTGCCATCAGCACGACGGCCTTCATGTCCGAGAGGTAATAGAGCTCGCGCGAGCCGCCCTGGTGATCGAGCAGCCGGAAGTTGTCGACCGTCTCGCCGGGGCTCAGCGCAAAGGCGAATTTCGCTGCGCAGAAAGACGCGATGGCGACGATGAGTTTCGAACGCGTATTCATACGGTTGCAGGTCCTGCTGCTTCGGATGCCGGGAGTCTGCGACGGGGCCGGGTGGCAGTCCATCGCGGGGCCGCGGTTTTAGTGCAAAGAATCGTATCGATCGGTGTCGATTCCATAACGTGTCGCGCGTCGTCCTTCCGTTCCACCCAAAGTCAGCGAGAGGACCCTCACCATGAGCGACCTGCAGATCATCGGCGCGCCGGCCAGCAACTTCGTCTGGGCCACGCGCATCGCCTGCGCCGAGAAGGGCGTGCCGTATACGTTCATCCCGACCCTGCCGCATACGCCGGAAGTTCGCGCGATCCACCCGTTCGGCAAGATTCCCGTCGCCCGCCACGGCGCCGTGGCGTTGTGCGAGTCACGGGCGATTTGCCTGTACATCGAGCGTGCGTTTCCAGGCCCGGCGCTCGTGCCGGCCGATCCGGCAGGCGCGGCGCTCGTCGAGCAGTGGCTGTCGCTGATCAACACGCACATCGATCCGCTGTTGGTTCGTCGTTATCTGCGTGCGTACTTCTTCCCCGAGACGGCCGACGGCAGCCCGGACCGTAAGGCGATCGAAGCGGCGTTGCCTGACATGCGCACGCAATTTGCCGTGCTCGATGCAGCAGTCCGCGCGACCGGCTACCTCGCGGGCAACTCGTTCACCCTCGCCGACATCGATCTGTTGCCGACGCTCTTCTATATGAACAAGATGCCGGAGAGCCGGGCGATGCTGGCGCAGTCGAAGCATCTCAAGGCGTACTTCGACCGCCACATCGAGCGGCCGAGCGTCAAGCAGACGTTTCCGGAGTCGATGCCGGAGCGCTTCGTGCACGTGCTGGCACAAGTCGCCTGAGCTGTCACAGTCGAGGAGCAGGAGTCGATGCGCTACATCTTTCTCATCTACAGCCGCGAACAGGATCGCGCGAGCATGTCTGCCGAAGAGGGTCAGGCCATTCGGACGCAGCATTGGGCTGTGCAGGACGAGTCAGGGCGCAAAGGCGTCTTGCACGCTGCGCAGCCGTTGCAGCCGACGAACACTGCGACGAGCGTGCGCATGCAGGATGGCAAGCCGTTGATCGTCGACGGCCCGTTCGCGGAGACCAAGGAGCAGCTCGCCGGTTACTACCTGATCGACTGTCGCGACCTCGACGAGGCGATCGAGTGGGCCAAGAAGATTCCAAGCGGCTGTCGCGGCGGGCCGGGGTGCATCGAAATCCGGCCGCTGATGGAGTTGCCACCGCGTTGAACGCGGCAAGCGCACGCGCGGTTGTCGAAGCTACGTTCCGACGCGAGCACGGGCGGATCATCGCAGCGTTGATCCGCCTGTGCGGCTCGTTCGATCGCGCGGAAGAGGCGATGCAGGATGCGTTCGCCTCCGCGCTCGCGCACTGGACCGAGCAAGGCATTCCAGACAATCCCGGTGCGTGGATCACGGCAGCGTCGCATCGCAAGCTCATCGATGTCGCGCGCCGTGAGCGGACTCGGCGCGAGAAGAGCGAGCTGCTGCGTGATGATGACGACGAGTCGGCGGCAGAGGGGGGTGCGTCGTTCGACGAAGCCGCCGCCGGACTTCCGGATGATCGACTGCGATTGATATTCACATGCTGCCATCCTGCGTTGAATCGCGAAGCGCAGGTCGCGCTCACCTTGCGAACGCTCGGTGGATTGACCACCGACGAAATCGCGCGCGCATTTCTGTTGCCGGAGCCGACGCTGGCGCAGCGGCTGGTGCGCGCGAAACGCAAGATCCAGCAGGCGCGCATTCCGTACGAAGTGCCGCCCGAGCACGCGTTGCCCGAGCGGCGGGCGTCGGTCCAGGCGGTCATCTATCTCATATTTAATGAGGGCTATCTGGCCACGAGCGGCGACAGCCTGGTGCGGCGCGAGCTGTGCGCAGAGGCGATTCGTCTCGCGCGGCTGCTACGCGAGCTGTATCCGCAGGATGCGGAGACGGCGGGTCTGCTCGCGCTGATGTTGCTGCATGACTCGCGTCGGCATGCGCGGGTCGATGGCAGCGGTGCGTTGATTACGCTCGAGGAGCAGGATCGCGGCACGTGGGATCGTGAAGAGATCAATGGAGGCCTCGCGCTGGTTGAGTTGGCGCTGAGCTGGCGCGCGCCGGGCCCGTACCAGATTCAAGCTGCCATCGCCGCGTTGCATGCGCAGGCTGCGACGCCGGCGGAGACGGACTGGCCGCAGATCGCGGCGCTGTATGCCGAGCTTGCGAAGTTGAATCCGTCGCCGGTGATCTTGCTGAATCGAGCCGTGGCGATCGGGATGAGCGAAGGACCGGAGCGGGGATTGATGCTGATGGATAGTCTCGGTGTCTCCGGCGCGCTATCCGAGTACTACTTGCTGCACGCTGCGCGAGCAGACATGTTGCGAAGATCGAATCGTCGCGAGGCAGCGGCGGAGGCCTATCGTCGCGCTTTGGCGCTGGCGACCAACGAAACCGAACGCCGCTTCCTCCAACGTCGGTTAGGAGAGCTGTAGGTCGGGCTTCAGCCCGACTCCGCAATCTCCGCCAGTTTCCTCGCCACCTCTGGCGCTTGCGGCATCACAATCCGAAACGTCTCACTCAACACCCGCTGCAACTCCGCCGCACTCGTCAGCTTCATCCGCACCGTCTCCTCACCGAGCCTGTGCACCGCCAACTCGTTATCGAGCAGCGCATACCTGCGTTCCGTATCCGTCCGCGCCGCGATCAGCCGCTTCACGAAATGCGACTGCGGATGATTCGACAAGTACCAGCTCGTCAGCTCGTAATCCGGCAGCACCTGCTCCTGCAAATCGAATCGATACAACGTGCGCCACTCACCGCGCACTTCCGCCTGCACCGCGTAGTCGGCGCCGATCCGCTGCAACCGAAACGGCTCGTGCGGCGTCGCTTGCGGCGTGTGCTCGACCAAACGCAGCGGCGCCGTTTGCGTCAGACCACCGAAGCCAACGTCTGCAATCCACAACTCGTCCTCGATGTCGACCTGCAGCAGCATGTGCGTGCGTGGTCGAATCGCATTCTCTGCATTGTTCCAGAGCACGCGCGCCGCGAGGCCTGTGACTTTGAAGCCGATGCTTTCGAGCGCGAGCTTCAGGAGCAGATTGTGCTCGTAGCAATAACCGCCACGTCGCTGCGTCACGAGTTTTTGTTGCAACGATCGCGCATCGAGCAGAACTGGCCAGCCCAGCAGCGGATTCAGATTCTCGAACGCGATCGCTTGCGGGTGCAGACGGTGGATTGCGCACAGCGTTTCGAGTCGCGTCGTCTTCGGTCCGTCGTAACCGATGCGTTCGCAATAGGCGCCGAGGTCAAAATCGTCCTGCATGCGCGGAGTCTACAACCTAGAATCCGCATGTGCCGCAAATCTACCAGGAGACGCGCACTCGCTTCTTCGACCACCCGGCGGTGCGAGTCGAAGGCGCGGCGGCGCGCGCTGCGCGAAACTGCTGTACGTCGGAAGCGTTCACGCCGGCGTTGCAGATCATCCTGACGCTGCGCGGTGCGTTCGTGTACGAGCTGGGCTCGTCACGTTCGTTGCTGACCGCCAACCATGCGCTGTTCATCGGGGCAGGTGACGTGAGTCGCGATCGCTTGGTCGACGATCAACCGCTCGACTACATGTTGGTCACGCCGCACCTCGATGCGGTGCATACGATGTTGGGTGATGCCGTCGCTGCCGGGCTCGTCAAGCTTGGGCGCAAGACGCGGGTGAATGGTGCGCCGACGAAGTTGCAACGCGCAGCATCGGCGCTGTGGAATCTGTACTCGTGCCCGGATGAAATCGAGGTCGAGCAGCTGGTCGTCGAACTGCTGACCGCCATTGTGGCTGCGGCCGGTATCGAGCCGATCACTCACGGGATCCCGGCAACCAGACTGATCGGCGCCACCAAAGAACTGATCGGCTCCGCCCGCGAACCTCGATCGCTCACTGCTATTGCCGCGCAACTCGACGTCTCGCCTGCTTACCTCACTGACCTGTTCCGTCGCCACGAGGGTGTGTCGATCGCGCGCTATCAGCGTCGTCTGCGCCTGAGTCGCGCGCTGGTCGAGCTGCCCGACACTGCAGACATCGCGGCGCTCGCCCTGGAGCTGGGCTTTTCGAGTCACGCGCACTTCTCGACGGCGTTTCGCGCAACCTATGGCATGACTCCGTCTAGCTACCGAAAGAATCTGAAAGCGCGCGTGGCGCCGCAGCGGCACAATGCAACTCATGCGTACCTCGATTCCGCTGTTGCTGCTGGCGATCCTGAGTTGTCATTGCGCGTCCGGCGCTAGCTGGGATGCGCTGTTCCCTGCGGCCGATGCCACTCCGAAGGTCCTGGCACCAGGCGTTCTCTGCACTGGGGACGATGAATCGCACGCCAGTGTCTTCCCCGACGGGCACACGCTGTACTTCCTGAAGAACACACCGTCGTTCGATTTCTACACCATCGTTTTCAGCGAGCTGCGCGACGGCAAGTGGAGCCGGCCGCAAGTGGCGCCGTTCTCCGGTCACTACGCGGACGCCGACATCGTGTTCACTGCCGACGGTCGTCGCGCGTACTTTGTTTCGACGCGCCCCGTCGACGGTAAGCCGCGTGAAGATACGGAGATCTGGACGATGGAGCGCGACGCAAGCGGCGCCTGGAGCGAGCCTCGGCACGTGGCCGAGCTATCGAGTCCGACCGACGAATGGTTTCCGACGCTGACCGCGGACGGCACGATCTACTTCGGCTCGGGTCGCCCGGGCGGCGTCGGCGGATTCGACATCTGGCGCGCGCGCTACGTGAACGGGAAATTCCAGCCGCCGGAGAATCTCGGTGAGCCCGTGAATACCAAGGGCGGCGATGAGATCGAGGCGTTCGTTTCGGCGGACGAGCAGCTGTTGATCGTCGCGGCGCGCAATCGCGGCGACGCTGTGGGCGCGTACGACTTATATGTTGCGCACCGGCGCGGTTCGGGTTGGGACACGCCCAAGCATCCAGGTCCGCCGATCAATTCGACCGGCTGGGACTTCGCGCCGCGGCTGTCGCCGGATGGGAAGGTCTTCATCTTCACGAGCAATCGTGGGTTCGGTTCAAAAGGGCTGGAGCGGAAGGTAACGTTCGATGAGCTCGAGCGGCAGCTGCATGGGCCGGGCAACGGGCTGCGAGATATCTACTACGTTCGCGCTGACGCGCTGCTTCGCTAGTCGGGCTAAAGCCCGACGTACAGCCCTCGCTCCGACGTCGGTTTTTTGCGCTGTAGATCGGGCTTCAGCCCGACTCTGACTATTTCTTGTTCGCCGCCATCGACTCGCGCTCGATGACCTCGCCGTGCAGGATCACCTTCTCGATCTGCGCCCACGCGCGCATCGATTCCAGCGGATTCCCCGTCAGCAGCAACAGATTCGCCTTCTTGCCCGGCTCGACCGTGCCGTAATCCTTGTCGAGACCGAACTGCTTCGCGTTGTTGAGCGTCGCTGCACGGAAGATCGTCGGCAACGGGATGCCCGATTGCGCCATCAATCGCATCTCGCGATACGTGTCGTAACCGGGCTGGCTGCCATACGTCGGTGCTGACGGCGTATCGCTGCCGACCAGCAGCGGATGGCCGAGATCGTTCAGGTATTTCAGCGCGCGCATGCCTTGCTCGTTCTGCTTCAGCCAGCCATGCATGATCTTCATATCGACCGACGGCGGAGCGCCGTCGCGCATGATCTGTTTGAACCACTGGCCGGGCTCGGTTGCGTACCACGCGAGCACCGTGGGCGCGACCACCTTCGCGTACATCGGATCCTTGAGCGTGTCTTCGCGGAACATATCTGCCGTGCCGGGCAGCACGCGCAGCGTCGCCTGATAACCCATGTTCCTCGCGTGGATCTTGCGCAAGTGCTCGGCGATCGGCGCCGGCACGCCCGGCTGACCGTCGTACTCGCCCCAGTTCCAAAGACCGTGCGCCAGCACGTCGACGTCGGCATCGAGCGCGATGCGCTGCATGTCGAGCGCGTTCGCATGCGCGAGCAGCACCATCTTGTGTTTGCGCGTTGCTGCGCGGATGCGCGTTAGCGTGTCCTTGCTCATCAGCGGCCAGTTCGAGGCCGGACCGAAGCCGTCTTCGATGAATATCTTGAAGCAGTGCGCGCCGCCCTGCGCAGCGCGCTCGACGACCGCTTCAGGCGTGTGCTCGGCTTCATTCGCACCCGCAGGCAACGGATGTTCCTTCGCGTTCGCAGGCTCGTACACGTATTCCGGAAATGCCTGGTAGCGCACTTCCTTCGGAATCATCGCCGTCGGATAACCGTCGAGCACGGGCGCGGAGCCGCAGTGAAACAGATCCGGCTTGACCGGCTGACTCTCGAAGCGCTTCAGACCTTCGCCGAAGCTGGCGAGATCGAGCAGCTGCGTCACGCCGAAATAGAGATAGCTGCGCGGCTGCTGCTTTTGATACGCATCACGCAGCGCGACGAGCTCAGGATCGTTGCCGAGCGGCGGAATGCCCGCCGAATCGCTCGCATGCACGTGCGAGTCCATGATGCCCGGCGTCAGGAACTTGCCACGCCCGTCGATCTTGCGCGTGTCGCCCCTGGCAGCGACGGCCTGCTGACCGACCGATACGATGCGTCCGTCGCGAATCAGCACGTTGCGATCCGTGAGTGGCTGCGATTGCTCCGGCGAGATCACCGTGACGTGCTCGATCAGCAGATCGGCGGCCGGTGCGGCAGCGGCCGCGAATGCGCTCAACACGAACAGGCAGAGGTGCTTCATTTCCGTTCCTTAGATGAACGAGCGGCAATGACCGTCCAGTTGAGACTTCGCGGCTTCGTATTCGGTTGCAAGGCGCTCGACCAGTGCGCTCACCGGCAGGACTTCGTGGATGTCGGCGACGCCCTGGCCGCTGCCCCAGACGTCGCGCCACGCCTTGGCCTTCGTGTTGCCGCCGCTGCCGAAGTTCATCTTGCTCTTGTCCGCGGTTGGCAGCGCGTCGGGGTCGAGGCCGGCATTGACGATGCTCGAGCGCAGGTAGTTGCCGTGAATGCCGGTGAACAGATTCGTGTAGATGATGTCCTCGGCCTGGCTGTCGACCAGTGCCTGCTTGTACTCGGCGCTCGCGTTCGCTTCCTCGGTCGCGATGAACCGCGTGCCCATGTACGCGAAGTCTGCGCCCATCGCTTGCGTAGCAAGAATCGCCGCGCCGTTCGCAATCGCGCCCGACAAGATGACCGTCCCGTCGTAGAACTCGCGCACTTCTGCAAGCAGCGCGAAGGGCGAGAGCGAGCCGGCATGTCCACCGGCACCCGCGCAGACGAGGATCAGTCCATCGACGCCAGCCTGCAACGCGCGCTTGGCGTGCTTCACGTTCGTCACGTCGTGATAGACGAGTCCGCCGGCTGAGAAACGATATCCCAGCGAATATGGAAACGGTCCTACCGCCGGTTGTGTTGGATTGTTTCGCTCGTGCCCCGCGCCAAGATTGTGTCCCAATTCGTGAGCGAGCGTCAGATTTGGCTGGCCGATGGAGTTATATGCGATCGCAGAAAAGGCGAGCGAGCTGTTCGGCGGCTTCACGAGCGCTTGCACCGACCGGATCGCCAGTCGCGGCACGAAGTCCATCTGATCCGCTTGACGACTGATCGAGAACGCGCCACTGATCAAAGCTTGGGATGCGATCACGACGGCTGCGGTTGCGAGTCCGACCATCGGCAGGCGCAAGTAGTCCGGGACGAGGAGGAAGAGAGCGCCATCGAGCGAGCTGGGCGAACGAAGGATCAAGGATCCCTGGCCGAGGTATTGGAGCGTCAGGGCCGGGAATACGAGGAAGAACCATGCTCGGCGGATCGGGGGAAGTCCGAAGTGACCGAGGTCGGCGTATAGGGCCTCCGCGCCGGTGACGACGAGGACGACCGACGCCAACGCGAAGAAGGTCACGGTCCAGTTCTCGAACATGAAGTTGACCGCTGCCGAGGGCGCGAGGGCCTCGAGGATCTGCGGATGGTGGATGACTTCGACCAAGCCGCTGATGCCGAGAACGAGGAACCAAACCGCCGTCACGGGCCCGAACCACCGGCCAACCGAACCGGTCCCGAATCGCTGGATCGAAAACAGCGCCGTCAGGATCGTCAGCGTCAGCGGGAGGACGAGGTGCTCAAGGCTCGGGGAAACGACCTCCAACCCCTCGACCGCCGACAGCACCGAGATTGCGGGCGTGATCATCCCGTCGCCGTAGAAGAGTGCGGCGCCGGCGAGTCCGAACGCCACCAGGGCCAGGGCCGCGCGCCTGTTATGGAGGCGGGCGCGTTCGACCAAGCCGATCAAGGCCATGATGCCGCCCTCGCCGTGGTTGTCGGCGTGGAGTACGAAGGTCACGTATTTGATCGAAACGACGATCGTGATCGCCCAGAAGACCAGGGAGATGACGCCATGGACACTCGCCTGGTCGAAACCGACACCGTCGGTCGCAAAGACGGCCTGGAGGGCGTAGAGCGGACTCGTGCCGATGTCGCCGAAGACCACCCCGAGCGCGGCAACCGTGAGAGCTGCGCCGCCGGGTGTCAGGGCCCTTCTCGGCACTTCAGATTCGTCGGGCTGCCCGTCGCGCTTAGCCAGGAGCCCCCTCGTTTGCGGGAGCCTGAGGTGTCGTGACTCTCAATTCAAGCACCCATGGCATTCTAAAGTCGTCCGAACGGACCGGGTGAGCGTCAGGGCTCGACGGCCGGCTCGGCGTCGAGCAGCTTCAGCGCGCCGGCGGCATTGACCGAGCGTGCGATCGCGATCGCCTCGGTGTGAGCGGCGTGGCGACCGTCCTCGTCGCCGGCGGCCGCGCAGACCGCAGCGCGGGTGCTGAGGGTCATGATCACCATCGGCTGCATCCCCTGCCGTCGGGCCTGCTGTATCCCGTCCTCGATCGTCGCCGCAGCGCGCGAGATGGACGCCTCGTCCCCGCGCTCGAGCAGCGCCTCGGCTACGGCGACCGCCGCCGGCGGCAGAACGATGGTGATGCCGAACCGACGCGCCATCTCGAGTGCGGTCTCGCCCGCATCGATCGCTTCATCGATCCGGCCGAGGGCCGTGTAGGAACGGGCGAGGCTGACCCAGGCGTACGGCACGAGATCGTGGCCCACCCCGCGATCGGCGACGAGATCGATCGCGGCGCTCGCCACCTCGATCGCGCGATCGGGCTCGCCGGCGCTGACGAGGAGCGTGGCGAGCCAGCCCAGCGCGAGGTTCCGCGAGAACACATCGCCGATGTCGGACGCGATCTCGGCCGCGCGGACGGCATCTGCGACCGCCTCCTCGTCGATCGGGCGCTCGCCCCAGTAGGCAAGAGCGGCGGAGCAGCTGTATGCCCAGGCCAGCGCCTCGGGGTCGAGCCGTTCGCAGGCCTCGATGCCCTCGTCGAGCGCGGCTCGCGCCTCCT
>Ga0207648_10008105_pt1 | contig 10229 bp, 9 predicted proteins | sample KBSMisM32_FD_184310 | JGI IMG/M metagenome (GOLD analysis project Ga0207648, IMG submission 184310) | Miscanthus rhizosphere microbial communities from Kellogg Biological Station, Michigan, USA - KBS Miscanthus M3-2 (SPAdes) (version 2) | ecosystem: Host-associated > Plants > Roots > Rhizosphere... | reverse complement strand
CGATGCGCGGCGCGAAAGCGATCTGACCCATGAGCGAGCATCCCTCTCAGGTCTTGGCGCGCTTTGCCGCCACGCTGCGCTTCGACGAGATTCCGTCGGCGGTGGTGCGCCGCGCGGAAGACCTGTTTCTCGACTGGTTCGGCTCGGCGCTCGCCGGCAAGGGCGCCCGGCCGGTCGAGACGATCGCGCGCTTCGCGCACGACCAGGGCCCCGCCGACGGACCGAGCGAAGTGCTGATCTCGCGCCGACGAACCAGCCCGTACTTCGCCGCGATGGTCAATGCCGCGGCCTCGCACTTCGCGGAACAGGACGACGTGCACAACGGTTCGGTCTTTCACCCCGCAGCGGTGGTGTTCCCCGCAGCACTCGCGACGGCACAGGCGCTGGGCCGCTCCGGGCCCGAGCTGCTCGCGGCGTCGGTAGCGGGATACGAGGTGGGCATCCGCGTCGGCGAGTTCCTCGGGCGCGCGCACTACAAGATCTTCCACACCACCGGAACGGCCGGCACGCTGGCCGCGGCAGCCGCCGTGGGCCATCTGCTGAAGCTGGACCCCGAACGCATGCTGCATGCCTTCGGTTCGGCCGGCACCCAGGCCGCGGGGCTCTGGGAGTTCCTGCGCGATGCCGCCGACTCCAAGCAGCTGCACACGGCGCATGCGAGCTCGGCCGGGTTGCTGGCTGCGCAGCTCGCGTGCCAGGGCTTCACCGGTGCGCGCCGCATCCTCGAAGGCGCGCAAGGCCTGGCCGAGGGCATGGCGAAAGACGCCGACCCCGCGCGTCTGATCGATGGCCTGGGGTCACGCTGGACGCTGGCCGAGACCTCGTTCAAGTTCCATGCGTCGTGCCGCCACACGCATCCGGCGGCCGACGCGCTGCTGGCGCTGACGCGCGACCACGGCCTGGGCGCCGACCGCATCGCGCGCGTGACCGCTCATGTGCACCAGGCGGCGATCGATGTGCTGGGGCCGGTCGTCGACCCGCAGACGGTTCACCAGGCCAAGTTCTCGATGGGCACGGTGCTCGCGCTCGTTGCACTGCGGGGCCACGCAGGATTGTCCGAGTTCGATGCGCACTATCGCGACCCGGAGGTCGTCGCATTGCGCGACAAGGTGCGCATGCAGCTCGACGCCGAGGTCGACGCCGCGTACCCCGCCCGCTGGATCGGCAAGGTGGTGGTGGAGACCACCGACGGCCACACGCTCGCCGCGCGTGTCGACGAGCCGAAGGGCGATCCCGGCAACACGCTGACACGCCCCGAACTCGAAGACAAGGCCCTGCGGCTGGCCGCCTATCGCGACGGCGCGGCCGAAGACGAGATGCGCCGCGTGATCGAGCGCGTCTGGGCACTGGCCGATGTGCAGCGCGTGGGCTCGTTGCTCGCATGATGCCGCGCTCGTATCTGTTCGTGCCGGCCGACCGGCCCGAGCGCTACGCCAAGGCGCTGGCGTCGGGCGCAGACGCCGTGGTCGTGGACCTGGAGGACGCGGTCGCGCCGGCGGCAAAAGACGGGGCGCGGGCCGCCTTGGCCGACTGGCTCGCGCGCGACGCCGGCCAGTCCGCCAGGCGCCCGATCGTGCGCATCAATGCGGCCGACACTCCGTGGTTCGCCGACGACCTGGCGGTGGTTCGCTCGGCTCGTGTCGCCGCTGTGATGCTGCCCAAGGCCGAGCGTCGCGACGACCTTGCGCGCATCCCGCACGAGTGCCTGCTGCCGCTCATCGAAACAGCGGCCGGTGTGGATGCGCTGCCCGAGCTGGCGCGCACACCCCGCGTGCATCGACTGGTCTTCGGCTCGATCGACCTGCAGGCTGACCTCGGCATCGCGGGCGACGATCAGGAACTGCTGCTGTTCCGCTCGCAGCTCGTGCTGCAGTCGCGCCTGGCGGGCATCGCACCGCCAGTGGACGGCGTGTGCACGGCGATCGACGATGTGCCCGCCCTGGAGGCGCAGACGCTGCGCGCGCGCCGCCTCGGCTTCGGCGCCAAGCTGTGCATCCATCCGCGTCAGATCGACGCCGTCCACCGTGGCTTCACGCCCAGCGCCGAAGAATTGGCGCGGGCGCAGCGCGTGATCGAGGCCTCGGGTGCCGCCGGCGGCCGCGCCGTCGCGGTGGATGGCAAGATGGTCGACAAGCCCGTGTTGCTGCGTGCAAGGGCGTTGTTGCGGCAGGCGGGGCACCGCGATTCGCACCTTCCGTGAACGCGACGGAAGATGCCCGATGAGTCGGGCCTGGCGATTCCAGCCGCCTGCGTTGCCGTTGTCGTTCTCACGCCAGTTCGGAACGACGACAGCTTTGGCGATGTCTGCAAGCGCTGAAGCTGTCGCCCTCGTCGGGAGAGCACGCGCGATACCCGATTGCTTGCGGAGGCGCGTTGAGTCAAGCATCCACGCGTGCAATCGACAGCAGTGTGATCAGCCGGGCAGCGGCCGGCGAAAGGTAGCTGTTGGTTCGATGGGTGACGACTAGTCTTCGCTTCATCGTCGTTTCCTTCAACGAAACTTCCTTGAGCTTGGTACCCCTTTGTTTACCCTGCAGGTGGTGCCGCGAGATGAAGCTCAGAAGGCCGGTCTCCGCGATCAGCGTCGGCAGCATCAGCAGCATCGTGCTTTCGACCTGGACACGCGGCCGCGGAAGGTGCCGCCGGTCGAACGTGTGATCCAGCCAGTCTCGCGTAGGCGCACCGGGTGGCTGCAGCGCCCAGCGGAACGAAGTCAGGTCTTTCAATGTCGGCTTCCCGTTGAAGAGTTCATGCGTGGCGCTCGCGGCGACGACGATGAAATCCTCTGCCAGTACCTGAGAGACGAACCCGTCTTCGAACGGGCTTTCGGTCCCCACCATCAGGTCGAGTTCGCCTGTTCGCAACAATGGCTTGAGCGTATCGATCAACCCGACGACCGTTCGCAAGGTCACGTCGGGCGCCTCAAGTAGCAATTGGCGCGCGACTGGCGGCAACAGGAATTGAGCCGCTGTCGGCACGATTCCGATGCGCACTTGACCTGACAAGCCTTGGCCGATGTTCGCGATCTCACGTTGCGCGTCTTCAACGTCGAAGCGCATGCGTTGCGCCCACTTCAGCAGAACCCTGCCCGCAGCCGTCAGCCGGATGCCCCGTCCGGCCTTCTCGAACAACGGGGCGCCGCACTCCTCCTCCAGTCGACGGATGCAGCCGGTGAGGGCGGGCTGGGTCCGATGCAGTTGCTCCGAGGCCTTGCCCACGTGCTCCAGGTTGGCGATGACTTCGAAATAGCGAAGGTCTCGAAGGTCCATACCAAAAGCCAGATTGATGGTTCGCGAAATACTATCGATTGGACTGTAGGTGTTGCGGCGCCAATACTCAAGCCCAGAGCAAAGGCCCGTATGCCACGGGCCAAACCCAGGACCTAAGGAGACAGCATGACCTTCACCCGACGCGCCCTCTTGGCAATCGCCGCAACGACTCTCACAACCGGCGCATTCGCGCAGGCAGCTTCGACAGGCTCTGGACAGGCCTGGCCCGCCAAAGCCATACGGATCGTGGTGCCGTTTCCGCCCGGCGGCGGCACTGACATCATTGCCCGCGAGACCAGCCAGAAAGTCGCCGCCGCCACCGGTTGGACGTTCATCATCGACAACAAGCCTGGCGCTGGCGGAAACCTCGGGGTCGACGCCGTTGCGAAGTCGCCTGCCGACGGGTACACCATCGTGCTCGGTCAGACGAGCAACCTGGCCATCAACCCGACCCTGTACACCAAGCTGCCCTACGACCCGCAGAAGGATCTGGCACCGATACTCGTGCTCGCCGATGCGCCGCTCGTCATGGTGACCGGTGCCAAATCGCCCTACAAGACGCTCGCGGATGCAGTCAGCGCTGCCAAAGCCAAGCCTGGTACGGTGAACTTCGCGTCGCCCGGCAATGGCACGGTCGCCCACCTGACCAGCGAACTGTTCCAGAAGGCAGCGGCCGTCAAGACGCAGCACGTGCCCTACAAGGGCGCGAACCAGGCACTGACCGATGTCCTCAGCGGCAACGTCGAGTTGTACATGTCGTCGGTGCCGACACTGCTCGGCCAGATCAAGCAGGGCAAGCTCCGCGCTTTGGCCGTGACATCTGCCAAGCGCGTCGACGATCTCCCTGAGGTGCCGACGATCAACGAGTCCGGCTACAAAGGGTTCAACGCGGTAACGTGGTTCGGGCTTCTCGCGCCCGCCGGCACGCCCAAGGACATCGTCGCGCGCCTGAACGCAGAGTTCAACAAAGCCCTGCAGCAGCCCGCGCTGCGCAAGCGCCTCGGCGATGAAGGTGCCGATCCCGTGGGCGGCACGCCCGAGCAGTTCGCCTCTCTCATCAAGGACGACCTCACCCGCTGGGGGAAGATCGTCAAGGACTCCGGCGTGAAGGTCGACTGACCCCGACCCGCCGCATTCAGACCATCACCCGCCGGCGCATTCGCCGGCACCCACAGGATAGAGACCATCATGAGTCAAGCCGCTGCATTGCCCGACGTCATTCGCGACATCGAACGCGTGGACGCCGCCACCATCGCCGAAGCCGCCAAGTACCCCTCGTCCATCCTCGCCGACGTGGCCGGACGGCGCGGCGCCTTGAGCGGCCGCATCGCGCCGCTTGCGCCGTCAATGAGGTTCGCGGGCCCCGCGATCACCGTCGAGGTGCGACCCGGCGACAACCTGATGATCCACGCGGCCATGGCCATCGCCAAGCCGGGTGATGTGCTGGTGATCGACGGCAAGGGCGACCTCAGCAGCGCACTGATGGGCGAGATCATGTCGCAGCAGTGCGTGGCGCTCGGCGTCGTCGGCGTGGTCATCGACGGCGCCGTGCGTGACAGCGAGGCCATCCGCGAACTGGGCCTGCCGATGTATGCCGCCGGCCTGAATCCGAACGGCCCGACGAAGTTCATCCCAGGGCGCCTGAACCATCCGATCTCGATCGGCGGCGTCAGCGTAAATCCGGGCGACCTCGTGGTTGGCGATGCCGACGGCGTGACCGTGATCGAGCACGACAAGGCGGCCGGGATACTCCCGCTGGCCGCCGAGAAAGTGGCGATGGAAACCAAGCGCATCGCCGACATCAAGAGCCGCAAATCGCTTCGTCCCGGTTGGCTCGACGGGGCGCTTCGCGCGGCTGGCGTGATCAAGGAAGGAGAGACGCTGTGAGCAGCAAGCCCGTCTTTCTTGTCACCGGTGCCGACCTGGCGCCGCAGGCGGTGGACCTGCTCAGGGACTATGAAATCGTCTATGCGGGCAAGACGCCCACCGAGGACGACATCGTCGCACTGTGCCAGCGGCACGATCCGGTGGCGATCATCGTGCGCTACAGCAAGGTGGGTGCTGCCGCGATGGACGCCGCCCCGAGCCTGAAGGTCATCTCCAAGCACGGCAGCGGCACGGACACGATCGACAAGGCGGCCGCCAAGGAACGCGGGATCGAGGTCGTCGCCGCGCTGGGGGCAAATGCCGCGGCCGTCGCCGAGCAGGCGCTCGCACTTCTTCTGGCCGCAGCCAAGTCCGTGGTCATCCTGAATGACCGCATGCATGCCGGCCACTGGGACAAGGCCACGCACAAGAGCGTCGAACTCGACGGCCGCACGGTCGGCGTCATCGGCCTGGGCGCCATCGGCTTGCGCTTCGCTCGCATGGCCGATGCGATGGACATGCGCGTGCTCGGCTTCGACCCGTACGCCACGAATCTGCCTGCGTACATCACGCCGGTCGACATCGACACGATCTGGCGCGAGTCCGACGCGATCTCGCTGCATTGCCCGCTGACCGCGGACAACGCGAAGCTGATCAATGCGAAGACGCTTGCGATGTGCCCCCAAGGCGTCATCATCGTCAACACCGCGCGTGGCGGCCTGATCGACGAAGCCGCGCTGCTCGAAGCGGTCCGATCGGGCCAGGTCGCGAGTGCTGGACTCGACAGCTTTGCCGTCGAACCGATGACGGCGCCGCATCCGTTCCATGGTGAACGGCGCATCACGCTCAGCCCGCACATCGGCGGCGTCACCGCCGACGCCTACGTGAAGATGGGCGTCGCCGCGGCGCAGAACGCGTTGGCCGTGCTGAACGCCTGAGAACCAGCGCAACGGGGAAGTGGGCGGGTGGATCAAGTCTTACACACCAAGCTCGACTGAAGAGTGTTTTCCAGGAGACACGCCATGAAACGATCGATTCGCTTCGCGTTGTGCGCGGCTTCCCTCTCTATCGCCAGCCTTGCTCAAGCCCAGGCTTCGGCAGGCTCAGTACAGTCCTGACCGACCAAGCCCGTCAAGATCATCGTGCCTTACCCGCCCGGGGGAGCCGTCGACGCGGTCACGCGCAAGATGGCCGCCAAGTTGCACTGGGGGACGCCACCTCTCGGGCAACCGCCGGTCACAACCCGCCAGACAGACCTGCGCCAATGGTGGAAATTGAGGCGTTGCGGCTGACCGTCAGGCGAGCCGCGCACCCGCTTGGAAGCGCATCAATTTTCCAGGAACAGGTCCGAGATCACCGATCGCAACCACCGGTTCGCCGGGTCCTGCTGGTACCGCTCATGCCAGTGCTGCTTAATGGCAAAGCTGGGAAACTCGAACGGCGGCGGGAAGACCTTGACGTCGGCGATCCGCAGCAAGGTGTCCGCCACGCGCTGCGGCACCGTGATCATCATGTCGGTGCTGGCGACGAGGCCACCGATGCCGAGGAAGTTCGGCAGTTGCAAGACGACCTTTCGGTGGACCCCAAGGCGCTCGAGTTCTCGCTCGACCAGTTCGTGTCCGGTGCCAGCAGTCGGCACGAGGGCGTGTCGTTCGCGCCTGAATGCCATCTGCGTGAGACGTGAACGAACACGCGGGTGCTCCCGCTGCACCACGCAGGCGAAGTTCTGGTCGAACAACTTCTGCTGATAAAAGCCCGCCTCCAGCGCCGGCATGTAGCCCACCGCCAGGTCGGCATCGCCGGACTCCAGCATCCTCGCCGTCTCGTTCGAGATGTGCGTGATCTCGACCTGAATGTTCGGCGCAACTTCGCTCACGCGGGTCATCAGCGCCGGCAGCAGCGCAATGTGCGTGATATCGGTCATGCAGACGCGAAACGTCCGGGCTGCCTTCCCCGCGTCGAACACCGCCTGCTGCCGGGTGACGATGCGCAGCAGTTCGATCGCTTGACGCACCTGGTCGACAAGGGCAGTCGCGTGGGGTGTCGGCTGCAGGCCGTCCGAGGTACGAACGAACAGCGGATCACCGAAGTGGCGCCGCAGGCGCGCCAGCGCGATGCTGACCGACGACTGGCGCATCCCCAGGTTCTCGCCGGCGCGCGAGACATTGCGCGTCTTGTAGACCTCGTCGAACACCTGCAGCAATTTCAGATCCATTATTTAGATTCCCGTTTTCTGATATTGACAGCATGCCATGGACGAAATACTGCCTGCTGCCTACGATTCATGCAACCGACAACCACCCGGAGCCCCGCATGAGTCCTTCCACCCTTCATGAGCCCGCGCGAGAGACGCCCGTGTTCGGCCGCTTCGACGTGGTCGTACTGGGCGGAGGGCCGGCCGGCATCGCAGCTGCGGCGGCCTCCGCGCAGGCGGGAAGCCGCACCCTTCTGATCGAGCACTACGGCTTCCTCGGCGGCATGGGCACGGCCGCGGGCGTCACCAACTTCTGCGGACTGCACGCCAACGTACACGGCAAGATCCAGCAGGTCGTGCATGGGGTGGCCGACCAGCTGCTGCAGCGCATGCGCTCGCTAGGCGGGCTGAACGAGCCACACGTCATCTTCGGTGGCAGGATCGCCGCGCAAGCGTATGACAACGCCGCCTTCAAGGTGGCCGCCGATGGGCTCGTGACGGAGAGCGGCGCGCAGCTGCTGTTCCATGCCCGCGCGTGCGGTGTGATCATGCGGTCGCCCCGCGAGATCGAGGCGATCCTGATCGAGACGAAGTCCGGCCGCCACGCCGTGGTCGGCAAGGTCTACATCGACTGTTCCGGCGACGGCGACCTCGCCGCCCAGGCCGGCGCACCGTTCGAGAAGGGCACTGATGGCCACAGCATGCTGTATCCGTCGACCATGTTCCGCGTCAACGGCGTCGACCCCGAGCGTGCCGGCGACGCCTGGAACCACTTCGGTCGCTGGATGGAGGAGGCCGAGCGCGGCGGGCGCAAGTTCCCGCGCAAGACGCCGATCATCCGGCCGCAGAAGAACCCGATGGAGTGGCGCGCCAACGTCACGCAGCTGGCGAATCCCGACGGTTCGCCGGTCGACTGCACCGACGCCGTGCAGCTGAGCGCCGCCGAGGTCGAAGGGCGGCGGCAGATCGTCGACTTCTTCCAGTTCCTGCGCGAATCGGCGCCAGGCTTCGAGCAAGCGTACATCCTCGAAATTGCCCCGCAGGTCGGCGTGCGCGAGACGCGGCGCGTGCTCGGTGGCTACCAGCTGACCGAAGCGGACGTGCTCGAGTGCGCCAGCTTCGACGACACGATCGGTGTGAACGGCTGGATGGTCGAGGCCCATGTGGCCGGCGACATTGCGTTCAAGTGGCAGGACATCCCCAACGTGCGCGGCTTCAACCACCTGCCTTACCGAATGGTCGTGGCCCGGGGGATCGACAACCTGCTCGTCGCGGGTCGCTGTGCATCGATGACCCACATGGGCCAGTCGGCTGCACGGGTGTCCGGCGCCTGCTTCGTGATGGGACAGGCCGCCGGCACCGCCGCCGCCCTGTCGCTTGCCGCCGGTGTGCGTCCGCGGGAACTGGATGTCGCCAATCTGCAGCGTCGGCTCGAACACGACGGCGCCTACCTGGGCCGCGACGCCTGACCCCATTCAACCTCAAGGAGACTCCGATGAAACGCAATCCGCTGACGGCGCTGTGCCTGTTCGCCGCTATCACCACCACTGCCATGGCCCAGGAGTGGCCGACGAAGCCGGTCAAGATCATCGCGCCCTTCGCGCCGGCGTCCACGCCGGACACGCTGGCCCGCGTGTTGGCGCAGAAGCTGCAGGCGCGGCTGAAGCAGCCGTTCACTGTCGAGAACAAGCAAGGCGCCGGCGGCATGATGGGCACGGACGCCATCGCCAAGGCGGCGCCAGACGGCTACACGCTTGGGGTCAGCATCGTCGGGCCGCTTGTCAACAACAAGCACCTCTACAAGAAGATGCCGTACGACCCGGCACGCGATCTGGCGCCGATCATGATCGCCGTGACGCAGCCGAGCGTTCTGGTCGTCAAGAGTGAAATGCCGGCAAACAACCTGGCCGAGCTGGTGACCGAGTTGAAGAAGCGGCCAGGCAAGTTCAACTACGCCTCCATCGGCAATGGCTCGCTGTCGCACCTGACGATGGAGCTGATCGCGCAGAAGAGCGGCACCGAGATCGTCCACGTGCCGTATGCCGGCTCCGGCCAGGCGGTGCTGGCCTTGATGGCCGGCGATGCCGACATCGCCTGTCTCCCGGCTCTGGCCGTGCTGCCGCACGTCAAGAGCGGAAAGATTCGCATCCTCGGTGCCAGCACGGCCAAACGATCGAGCCTGCTGCCGGACGTGCCCACGTTGAAAGAGCAAGGCTTGGCGGATGTTGATGCAGGCGCATGGATCGGCGTGGTGGCGCCCGCGGCGACGCCCAAGGCCTTGCTGCAGCGCATGCACAAGGAGATCGCGGCTGTTCTCCAGGAGCCGGATGTGGTGCAGGCACTGCGCGCCCAGATGATGGAAGTCGTCGGTGGCTCGTCTGAGTCCTTCGGTGCGTTCATGCGTGAGGAAGACGAACGCTGGACGCCGGTCATCGTCAAGAACAAGATCACGCTGGACTGAATGTCCGCTTCCTTCGTCGGCGAGAGGCGTTTTTCACGACCGACTGCTTTCGGGCCGCCCGTCGCCGCCTCAAAGCCAGTCGAGCGGACTTCGCACGCCTCGACCGATCGCGTCGGGCACAATCGAAGTTCCTCTTTCCGACACGTGAAGAAGGAGCCAAGCAATGAGCGTGACGTTCTCCGTCGGCGACATGACGGTCCACCGCATCGTCGAGCTCGACGCCCCGTTCTTGCCGGCGCTCGCGATGCTTCCTGCACTGACGCCCGAACGGCTCGACGAGAACCGGAGCTGGCTGCGGCCGCACTCTCTCGACGCAGACGATGTCTTCAGACTTTGCTATCAGTCGTACGTCGTCCGGACCCCGCATCACACGATCCTCGTCGACAGCTGCCTGGGCAACGACAAGCAGCGCCCGCGGCCGGAATGGCACATGAAGTCC
>Ga0207648_10008102_pt1 | contig 10230 bp, 9 predicted proteins | sample KBSMisM32_FD_184310 | JGI IMG/M metagenome (GOLD analysis project Ga0207648, IMG submission 184310) | Miscanthus rhizosphere microbial communities from Kellogg Biological Station, Michigan, USA - KBS Miscanthus M3-2 (SPAdes) (version 2) | ecosystem: Host-associated > Plants > Roots > Rhizosphere... | reverse complement strand
AATTTTGGTTGCGTGGCCGAACAGAATTTTTGAGAAAGTTTTTACACCGTTGTAGGCAGGCCACATCCGAATCGGGTCGAAACTGTCCCATCAAAGCCTGTCTAGCCAGCCGTCCGGACCGGCACTTCCGGATTAGCCAGCCTATTCACTCGCAGAGTGCTTGGGCTGAACGCAATCCCGTCCTGCGCGTTGGGGCGGCGATGGTTCAAGAGTCAGCACTCCTCCTTGCGCTTGCTATGGCCGCCGCTCCGGTGCCGACACCGGCGAGCACGGCTGCAACGCCGCAGGCGCAGGCGATTTTCGAGCGGGACTGGGTGCTGATGAACTGGGCGCTCAAATTCTATGACGCGGACCGTGACATCCTGCTGTCGACAGGGGAAGCGGCCCGGGCCGCCGGGGCATTTCGCGAGATGGCCGACACCGACGGCGACGGCCGCGTATCAACCGACGAGTATCGCGCCGCGCGCAATTTCATCCTCGCGCGCTACTGACGCTCAGCTCGCTCGGGCGAGCTGCCGCGCGGCTCCAGGCGATTCCCGGTCCCGATCCGGAATTTCTCCAGAAATCCGCGACGCTCGCCGCCGACGCCTTCCTGCGGCTCTACGGCGCGGATGGTGAGGGCGCGGGCAAGAAGCCGGTCTCGAAGCGGCCGCTCAAACCGGCCGGCAAGGGGGCCGCGGCCAAGGGCAAGAAACGCTGAGCCCAAAAAAGAAGAGCGCCGGATGGGGCCGGCGCTCTTCGGGAAGGTAATGGTAGTTCCACTCACCTACCAAGCCCTTGAAGTGATTCGAAGATATCGAAAGTTAGTGTTGTGACGCGGCTTGGGTTATCCCCGCCGTCGTGGGGAGCGGGCTGACACTCTATTCGGGGCGGGTGATCGCGCTTGGGCGCTTGTTGCTGGCGACCCTGTTCATGGTGGCAATCGGCATCGACATCAGCCAGCCGGCGCTGGCGCCGCTACAAACCTACATGCTGCTCGTCGGTTACCAGCTGTTCGCCGGCGTGATCGCCGCGGTGACCTGGAACGACTGGTGGCTCGACGCGAAGCTCGCCGGGCCGGCCCATGCGGTCGACATCCTGATGTTCACGATCCTCGTGTTCCTGACCGAGAGCTACACCAGCCCGTTCTTCGTCTTCTTCGTTTTCATCCTGCTGTCGGCGTCGATCCGCTGGGGTTGGCGCGAAACCGTGCTGACCGCGATCCTGGTCGCGATCCTGTATCTCGTCGCGGGCATCGTCTCGGCCAACTCGAGCATCGGCTTCCAGCTGTACCGATTCATCGTCCGCGCCGGGCATCTGGTGATCCTGTCGCTGATCATCATCTGGTTCGGCATCCACCAGTGGCGCGCGCGCATGCCCTCGGCCGAGGAATTGCTGGCCGAACCGCGGCTCGACCGTTCGCCGCTGGAGACCGGCCTGGCCGCGACCATGGAAGCGCTGCGCGCCGCGCGCGGTGCAATCCTGTGGCACGACGCCAATGGCGAGACGGTTGAGATTACCAGCCGTAACGGCGAAGTCGCGGTGCGGTCGCTGGATGGCGCCGCGCCGCCGCCGATCACGGACATGTCGCTGCTCTACGATTTCCCGCGCGGACGAACCCTGATGCGCGACGCCGAGCGCAACTTGAGGACGCTGCCGCCGGAAGAGCTGATCGGTGGCAAGCTCATCGCCGGACTGGAGCTCGAGCGCGGCCTGGCCGTTCCGCTGCGCACCGGGACCGGCGAAGGCCAGCTGTTTCTCGAAGGCCTGCCGCTATCGACCGATCACCTCGACATCGGCGAGCAACTGTCGGCCGACCTTGCGGCCCATATCCAACGCCATGCCTTGCTCCGCGCGGCGGCGGAAAGCGCCGAAGCACGCTCGCGCATCGCGCTCGCCCGCGATCTCCACGACAGCGTCGTCCAGTTCCTCGCCGGCGCCGCATTCCGGCTGGAAGCAATGAAGCGCTCGGAAGCTTCGGGCCGACAGCTCGAGCCCGAGCTCAACGAACTCAAGCAATTGATGCTGCAGGAACAGGGCGAGCTCCGGGCATTCATTACCGCGCTTCGCACCGGCTCGAAAATTTCGTTCACCGACCTGTCCCGCGACCTGGAGTCGCTGGCTGGGCGGCTTGCGCGGCAATGGGCGATCGACTGCGAATTTGCTGCGGACAATACGGACCTGATGGTGTCGACCGACCTCCATCTCGATGCGCACCAGATCGTTCGCGAGGGGATCGCCAACGCGGTCCGCCACGCCGGCGCTAAATCCGTGCGCATCGCCGTGGCGGTCCGCAAGCAGACGATCCAGATCGACATGATCAACGACGGTGCGGCTTATCCCAGGGAGGGCGATCATACCGACCTGCCGAAGTCGCTGCGCGAACGGGTCGACCAGGCGGGCGGAATGATCGACCTGTCGCGCGGCATGAAGGTAACCAAACTTTCGATTTCCCTCCCCATCGGTGGACGTAGCGCATGACCCGAATCCTGCTGGCCGACGATCATCCGATGATCCGCACGGCGATCGAAGTGCTGTTGCGCGACACCGGGTTCGAGCTCGCCGGGACCGCCGCGACCGGCGCGGAGGCGCTGAGCATTGTCGGCGGCATCGACCCCGACATCCTGCTCGTCGACCTCGAAATGCCCGAAGTCGGCGGGATGGAAGTGATCCGCAAGCTGCGGGCTGGTGCCGGAGCGCTGAGGATTGTGATCCTGACCGCGGCGATCGACGACCCGTCGCTCATGGAAGCCAAGGCGCTTCGTGTGCAGGGCATGGTGCTGAAGAATTCCGACCCCGCCTACCTCCTCGAATGCCTTGAAACCGTCCGTGCCGGGCGGACCTGGATGGATCCGGAACTGCAAGGGCGGGTCGATCGCCTGGCCGAGAGCTTCACTGGCGAGCGGGTGGCCCTGGCGCCGCGCGAGCGGCAGCTGATCCGTTATGTCCGGCGCGGGCTGCGCAATCGCGAAATCGCCCAGGAACTTGGCGTGACCGAGGGCACGGTGAAAGTCTATCTCCATGCCGTGTTCGAGAAGCTCGGGGTCAAGAATCGGACCGAGCTGGCGATCCGCGCCGATGAGTTTTTGGCGGAAAGTTTCTCCGGCGATTAATCGCCTGCTCTCTGCGATCATAATATAGGCTTATCGAATCGCTCCGCGCATTAGTTGGCGCGGCGGGCCCGATCGGCATTAGTCCGCGGCCCGTCGAACAACTGATGAAGGATCGGAAGAAATGACGGCGCAACACGAGTGGACGCCCGAGATCGGCGTCCTGGGGACGGGGCGCATGGGATCACGACTAGCGGCGATGTTCGCCCGCGCCGGGCGGCGCGTCTTGCTCGGCTCGCGTGATCCGGACCGGGCGGCAGCAATTGTCGCCGACCTGGACATCCCCGCCCTGCGAGCCGGGCGGAACGCCGACGCGCTCGATGCGCCCGCCGTCGTCCCGACGATCGCGGTGCGCGACGGCCTCAGCGATGTCCTCAACTGTCACTGCCGGACGCTCAAGGGGAAGGTGCTGATCGACGTCAGCAATCCATTCAACGCCGACTATTCGGATTTCGTCACGCCATGGGACACGAGCGCGGCCGAGGAATTGCAACGCCAGTTCCCGCAAGCGCGCGTCGTCGGCGCCTATAAGAATGTGTTTTGGGAGGTGTTCGACCATCCGCAGTTCGGCGAAACGCTGAGCGACGTGCTGGTGACTGGTGACGACGCCGCGGCGAAAGCGGAATTCCTGGAATTGGCCGCGGGCACGCCGTTCCGCTATCTCGACGCCGGGCCGCTGATCAACAGCCGCACGGTCGAGCGGCTGACCTTCATCACCAGCAGCCTTGGCCGCGACTTGCAGTCCTATCCGAGAATGAATTGGCGCCTGCTGACGCAGGACCTCGCGGCAGCGGCCTAGCCGGCCATCCGCTTGGCGCTGAGCCCCAGAACCATCTGGTTGGCGCGCTCGTAGCTGAGCGGCTTGCCGAACAAATAGCCCTGGATGGTGTCGCAGCCGAGATCGCGCATGCGCTCGAAATCCTCGGCCGTCTCCACGCCCTCGGCGGTGATCGACATGCGGAAGCTCTTGGCCAGCTGGACGATCGACTGGATGATCGCGACGTTCTCCGGCCGCGAGCCGGCCTCGCGAACGAAGCTCCCGTCGATCTTGAGCTTGTGGAACACGGCCTTGTTCAAATAGCCGATCGACGAATAGCCGGTGCCGAAGTCGTCGAGCGCGATGCCGACGCCAAGCGAACGCAGGCGTTTCAGCGTATCGAGCGTCGAGCCGTTGTCGCCAAGGAACACGCCCTCGGTCACTTCCAGCTCAATGCGGTTGCCGGGAAGCTTGTAGCGCGCGATCGCCTCGCTCACGACGTTCGGCAGGTTGGGCTGGACGATCTGTTTCGGGCTGATGTTCAGCGCGACGGTGATCGGCTCCGGCCAGGTCGCGGCGGCGCGGCACGCCTCGTCGATCACCCACTCGCCGATTGCCGGCATCAGACCGGTCTCTTCGGCGACCGGGATGAAGACGTTGGGCGGGACGAAACCGCGCTGCGGGTGATTCCAGCGGATCAGTGCTTCGAACCCGACCAGCTTCTGGGTCTTGGCATTGACCAGGGGTTGGAAGGCCAGGTGGAACTGCTGCGAGGCGATGGCCGAGCGGAGGTCGCTTTCGAGGCGGACGCGATCTTCTTGCTCCGACTGGAGCTCCGACGAGAAATAGCGAGCGCAGCCCCGGCCAGCGTCCTTCGCCTGGTAAAGCGCGAGGTCGGCCTTGAGGATGAGGTCGTCGACCGTGGCGCCGTCGATCGGGCCGAACGCGCAGCCGATCGAGACGCCGATGCGGATCTCGGTCTGGTCGATTACATACGGTTCCTTGATCGCCCGTATGATGCCGTCGGCGAGCGTTTCGACTTTCTTCCGGCTCTGCGCGTCGGTGATGACGATGGCGAATTCGTCGCCGCCCATCCGCCCGACGTGGCCATCCGCCGCGACTTCATCGACCAGCCGCTTGGCGACTGCGCGAAGCACGGCATCGCCCTTGGGGTGACCGAAGGTGTCGTTGACCGGTTTGAAGCCGTCGAGGTCGAGAAACATGATGGCGCAGGGGCAATTGCCGCCCGTCGCGGAGCGCAGCGCTTCGCCGAGCAGCTGGCGGACGCGGCCGCGATTCGGCAGGCCCGACAGGACGTCGACATTGGCGAGATGGGTCAGGCGCTCCTGCGTCTGACGGATCTCGGTGATGTCGGAGCCGACGCCGCGGAAGCCCTCGAAGCGGCCCGCGGTATCGACGATCGGGTCGCCCGCGATCGAGATCCAGCGCGACCCGCGCGCCGTGCTCAGCTCCATGTCGAGCGAGTTGAAGGGCTGCTTTTCGAGCAGGACCTTGCCCAGCTCGGCATGGCCGCCAAGGAGCGCCGGTAGCGAATGGCCAAGCAGGGCGCTGGCGGGCTTGCCGAGCAGGGCGCTCATGCGCGAGCTGATGTAGGTCACGCGATTCTCGCCATCGACCGCCCACAGCCAGCCCACGCCGCGCTGCTCATATTCCTGGAGCAGCAGGCTCGCGCTTTCACTCTGGCTGCCGACATCGGCATTGGTCTTGAGCTGATGGAAGGCCCAGCGGGCGACCGTCATGACGCCGATGACCGAGACGCCCATGGTGAAGACGATCGACAGCATGTGCTGGACCGGCATCGAATGCCGTCCGAGCAGGAGCGAGCCGCTGACCGCAAAGGTGAACGCGACCATCCACGCCGTCGCGCAAGCCGGGATGACGACCAGGCCGAGCGCGCCGATGCCGAGGCCGGCGGTGATTGAGGCGGTGATAACCTGGGTCGCCGGATCGAGTGTCGGAAACAGGTAGAGCGGAAGGCTGAGCCACGTTGCGGCGCGCAGCGCGACTTCGCCGACCAGGGTCCACTGCGGGACCTTGCGGCCCGAACGACCGACGCAGGCAATCGACTGGTGCCGGGCAAATTGCATCGCGCCGAGATTGATGACGGTCACCGCGAGCATCCACGGCAGGATGTATTCGGATGGCGCGGCGCCCCACAGGTTAACCGCCATCATCAGTGAAGCGACGATATTGGCGGCAGCGAAGAAAGGCGCGAGCTGGGCGCGCGAGATCAGCTGGACATCGCGCAACGGCGAGCTGTCCGCTTCATTTTCACGCGCAGCGAGACCCGCCGACTCCCCTCCCGGGAGCCGTGCTGAGACCAAGCGCTTATACCGATCTGGAGCTTCGTACATCCGCCCGCCGTTCCACCTGAGCCAAGCCCATTAGCCAAAGAGAGTTGAAGGCCGGTTAAGGCCATTCCTTTTCCGGGGTGTCGCTGGCGATTTGGCGGATACCGTTAAATATCTGATTCTATGCAGAAAGCTGCGCGCGACCAGCCGATTTCCAGCATTTACGGCCAGCGGTTAAGTTCGTCGCTTGTCGAATCTCGCGCAGGGGGAGCAGCGGGCGCGGCAAGGAAGGCTGGTGAGTGCCGAATAGTGCCCTTGGGCTTCGCCGGCGGCTCGCCTATATCGATACGATGGCGACCGACAGCGCGACCCTCGAACAGCGAGCGGCCACGCCCCAGCGGGCGTATGACACGCCCAAAATCCAGTCGCCGGCGGCGCCGATCGCCCGCGGCATTGGCCTCGATCGCCCATTCTTCGACGACAAGAACCGCGCCTTCTGGCTGCTCCAGTCAATTGGCTGGGGCGGCTATTTCTTTCTGCGGACGATATCCGGCTTCGCCAACAGCAAGAGTTGGATGTTCGTCGTCCATACCCTGCTGCTGACCGCCACCGGCTATTCGCTGACCCTGCTGATGGCCTCGTTGTTCCGGCGCCTGATCACGCTTCGACCGGCGCTGACGCTCACCCTGTCGTTCAGCGCCGTGGTGCTGGCCTCGACCGCTTTCTCGGTGATTGAGACGTGGAGCGTTTCGACCTTCATCAACCCCGATTTCCAGCCGGTCGGGGCCGGGCGCTACCTCGGCGCCATCCTGCTCGATTTCGCACTGCTCGCCGCCTGGACCGCGCTCTACTACGGGATTAATTACTTCCTGCTGCTCGAAGACCAGATCCGGCAGCGCGAGCGGCTCGAAGGCGCGGCGTCGAGCGCGCAGCTGGCGATGCTTCGCTACCAGCTCAATCCGCACTTCCTGTTCAACACGCTGAACTCGATTTCGACGCTGGTGCTGCTCAAGCAGACCGAGCGGGCGAATGCGATGCTGGCGCGGCTGTCGTCGTTCCTGCGCTACACGCTCGCCAATGAGCCGACCGCCAAGGTCACGCTGGCGCAGGAGGTCGAGACGCTGAAGCTCTATCTTGAAATTGAGAAAATGCGCTTCGAGGATCGGCTGCGACCGCATTTCCGGGTCGAACCGGATACGATCGGCGCGCGGCTGCCGTCATTGCTGCTCCAGCCACTGATCGAAAATGCCATCAAATATGCCGTAACCCCAAGTGAGAATGGCGCCGACATCTGGCTCAGCGCCACGCGCGAGGGGCAGGCGGTGCGGATCGAAGTCGCCGACAATGGCGACGGTACAGCCTCAGAAATTGCAGCGAGCCCTTCGACCGGCGTCGGACTGGCGAACATTCGCGACCGTCTGACGCAAGCTTATGGCGCGTCGCATCGTTTCGAGACCAGAAAGAACGAGCGCGGGGGCTTTAGCGTTATCGTAGAAATCCCATTCGAAACCGGAGACAAGGCCTGATGACCATCCGGACCATATTGGTCGACGACGAACCCCTCGCGACGCAGGGGCTGCAGCTCCGCCTGCAAGCGCATGAAGACGTGGAAATCGTTGCGACCGCCGCCAACGGCCGCGAGGCGATCCGCCAGATCAAGACCAACAAGCCCGACCTCGTTTTCCTCGACATCCAGATGCCGGGGTTCGATGGTTTCTCGGTCATTCAGGGGCTGATGGACGTCGAGCCGCCACTGTTCGTGTTCGTCACGGCCTATGGCGAGCATGCGCTCCGCGCCTTCGACGCGCAGGCGGTCGATTATCTGATGAAGCCGGTCGACGAGGACCGGCTGGCCGCGACCATGGATCGCATCCGGCAACGCCTGGCCGAACGTCGCGGCATCGAAGATTCGGAGCGCTTCAAGGAAGCGCTGGCCGAGCATGCCCCGGAGGCCGCCGAGGAAATGGCCGAGGCCTCGCCCGAAGCGCCGGCGCCCGGCCGCTATGAGAAGATGATCAACATCAAGGACCAGGGCCAGATCTTCCGGGTCGATGTCGACACAATCGAGCGGATCGATGCCGCTGGCGACTACATGTGCATCCAGACGGGCGAGAACACGCTCATCTTGCGCGAGACGATGAAGGATCTGGAAAAGCGGCTCGACCCGCGGCGATTCCAGCGGGTTCACCGCTCGACCATCGTCAATCTCGACCTCGTCCGGCAGGTGAAGCCACATACCAACGGCGAATGCTTCCTGGTGCTGGATTCGGGTGCGCAGGTGAAGGTGTCACGAAGCTACCGCGACGTCGTGGCACGGTTTGTTCACTAACGAAGCGAACATCATCATTGGGGGTAAGGATGGCCAAGGTCACTGGGCTCGGCGGCGTGTTCTACAAGGTAGCCGATCCGGAGAAGACGCGCGCTTGGTACCAGGCGAACCTGGGCGTCGGTGGGCAATGGGGTGCGATGTTTCCGTTCAAGGGCGACGATCCCGAAGGGTTCACGCTGCTGACGCCGTTCAAAGACGACACCGACTATTTCGCACCGGGCGAAAAGCCCTTCATGATCAACCTGCGGGTCGACGACATGGACGGAATGGTCAGCGACCTGGAGGCGAAAGGCATTGAAATCCTTGGACGCCAGGACGAGTCGTATGGCCGCTTTGCCTGGCTCCTCGATCTGGACGGCGTGAAGATCGAATTGTGGCAGCAGCTCGGGCCGGCGCCCGAGTAATCAGGCGGCGGCCGGCAGGCGAACGGTAACGCTGGTCCCCTCACCCAATATGCTCTTGATCTCGAGCGTGCCGCGATGGCGCTCGACGATATGCTTGACGATCGCGAGGCCGAGCCCGGTGCCGCCGGATTCGCGGCTGCGCGCCGGGTCGGCGCGGTAGAAGCGCTCGGTCACGCGCGGCAGATGGTCGCGCGCGATTCCTGGCCCGTAGTCGGTGATGGTAAGCGCAACCCACCCATCGCGCTGGGACGCCGTCAGCCGGACCTTCGCGCCCGGGTCGGTGCAGCCGTAGCGCACGGCGTTGCTAAGCAAATTGTCGACAACCTGGACAAGTTGCGCGCGGTCGCCGCGGATCGGCGGAGGGTCCTTGGCGACGTCGACGACGAAATCGCATTGTGCCGAGGCGCGCGACCGCGCGGCGTTCGCCACTGCGCTGTCGACGATATCGGCGAGATGCACATCCTCGTCGGGGGCGAGGAACCGGTCGGCCTCGATCCGCGACAAGCTCATCAAATCCTCGATGATCTGGAGCATTCGCCGGGCCTCGTCGCGGATGGTGGTTCCAAACCGGACGCGAAGCTCCGGCGGGAGGTCGTCCTCTTCCGCCAGCGTCTCCGCGTAGCCGAGTACCGTCGACAGCGGCGTGCGCAGCTCATGGCTGGCGTTGGCGACGAAATCGACGCGCATCTTCTCGGCGGCCACGGCGGCCGACCGGTCGGTGAGACGAACCAGGACCGACGTACCGTCGAAGTTGCGAATCGCGATCCGCCACGAGCGCCCGGGATCGACGAGACCGGTTACGTCGATGTCGCCCACGCGGGCCGCGAGGATATGTTCGAGCGCTTGCGGATGGCGAATCGCGAGGCGCACGTCGCGGCCCTCGATGCGCTCGCCGAGCAGCGCGCGCGCCGGCGAATTGGCGAGCAGGACGATGTGCCCGCGCACCAACAGCACCGGGTCCTCAAAGGCCTCGATCACGGACCGGACTTCAGCTTCGTCGGAAGCCATGAAGGCCTGTGTAGCCGATTGTTCTTCCGGCGCTACGCCCGGAACGAACGTGGCCCCCTCGTCGACTGGACGAGAGGGCCGCCTTTCAGCTTGAAGGGGAGAGGAAGACTGAAAGGCTGACGTTCGTTTCACGCCCTAGAAGTCGACCTGGGCGCGGATGCCGGCCACGTCGACGCTGAACTTCCGCTTGTTAGCCGGATCCGTGAGGTCGACCACGTTGCCCGGAAGGCCCGCCGCGCGCTGGCCGCCAGTCACATTGATATGCGAATATTGGGCCATGAAGCGGAGGTAGTCGGTCGGGTTCCAGATCAGGCTGCCCTGATACGCCAGC
>Ga0207648_10008101_pt1 | contig 10230 bp, 9 predicted proteins | sample KBSMisM32_FD_184310 | JGI IMG/M metagenome (GOLD analysis project Ga0207648, IMG submission 184310) | Miscanthus rhizosphere microbial communities from Kellogg Biological Station, Michigan, USA - KBS Miscanthus M3-2 (SPAdes) (version 2) | ecosystem: Host-associated > Plants > Roots > Rhizosphere... | reverse complement strand
TTTGGCCGGCGATGGCTATCTCGAAATCGTGAATCGAGGCGGCGCCGTTCATCACGAAGCCGGTGATCCATCCGCGACGCATCAGGTCCAGCAGGATATCGGCCAGCCCGCACTTGACCACGTGCCCGCCCATGCCCCACAGGATCGCGCGCTTCTGCGCTTTGGCCCGCCGCACTGCTTCAACGACGCCTCGAAACGAGTCCGCCGCCAGCAACTTCGGTAGCGAATCCAGCAGTCCCGTCACGCCATCGCCTTTTTTGTAAGGTCGCGCGAAGTGCTCGATCTGCACTTTCCCGCCGCGCGCATCAATCGGCACCGTCTTCAGCCCCGCGAACGACAGTGGCTGTTCCGCGTATTTGCTCATGCCGCTTTTCCGCCGCGTAGCGCTTTCTTCAGCGCTTGCCCCGTGTGGCTCTTGCTCACTCGTAAAATCTCCTCGGGCGGCCCGCAAGCGACGACATGTCCGCCGCGTTCCCCGCCTTCCGGCCCCAGGTCGATCACCCAGTCGGCCGTTTTAATCACGTCCAGATGATGCTCGATCACCACCACTGTATTGCCCAACTTGACCAAGCTGTGCAGCACATCCAGCAATTTGCGGACGTCCTCGAAATGCAGCCCGGTGGTCGGCTCGTCCAGAATGTAGAGCGTCTTGCCGGTCTGCCGCCGGCTCAACTCACGCGCCAGCTTAATGCGCTGCGCTTCCCCGCCCGAAAGCGTCGTCGACGATTGCCCCAGATGCAAATACCCCAACCCCACTTCCGTCAGCGTTTCCAGCTTAGCCCGAATCTGCGGAATATTTTCCAACAGCGAGAGCGCGTCTTCCACCGGCATCTCGAGCAGGTCCGCAATGGATTGGTCTTTGTATTTTACCTGCAAAGTTTCGTGATTATAACGCCGCCCACGGCACACATCGCAGGTAACGTACACATCCGGCAGAAAATTCATTTCGATACGCTTCTGCCCGTCGCCCTGGCACGCCTCGCAGCGACCGCCCTTGACGTTGAAACTGAAGCGTCCCGGCTTGTAGCCACGCGCGCGCGATTCCGGCAGCTTCGAATATAAATCTCGAATGTGCGTGAACACCTGCGTGTAGGTGGCCGGATTCGAACGCGGCGAACGACCAATCGGCGCCTGGTCGATCTCGATCACTTTGTCCAGTAGATCCAGGCCTTTGATGGAGGTATGCGCGCCCGGCTCCGCACGCGATCCGTACACTTCCTTGGCCGCCGCGCGATACAGAATATCGTTCACCAGCGTCGATTTGCCGCTCCCCGAAACGCCCGTCACCGCCACGAATAATCCCAGCGGAAACTCCACGTCGATCTTCTTGAGATTGTGCTCCGTCGCTCCCTGAATTACGATACGCCGCTTTCCCGGCAGGTTCCGCTCCGTAGGCAGAGCAATCACGCGTGTGCCCGCCAGATACTGCCCGGTGAGCGATTCAATATTCCGCTCGATCTCCTTCGGAGTCCCCTGCGCCACCAGTTGCCCACCCAGCCGGCCTGCGCCCGGACCCAGATCGATAACGTAATCGGCCCGCTCAATGGTCTCGGCGTCATGCTCCACCACCAGCACGGTGTTGCCTAAATCCCGCAAGCTCTGCAGCGAATCCAGCAGCCGGTCGTTATCGCGCGAATGCAGCCCAATCGACGGTTCGTCGAGCACATACAGAACCCCACGCAGCTTCGAGCCTATCTGCGTAGCGAGCCGAATTCTCTGTGCCTCACCGCCCGATAGAGTCGCAGCCGACCGCTCCAGACTCAGGTATCCCAGGCCCACACCGACCAGAAACTCCAAACGGTTGCGTACCTCGTCCACCGGACGCTTCCCGATCTGCGATTCGCGCCCTTGCAGCTTCCAGTTCCTCACAGTCTCAAGCGCGCGCGTCACCGAAAGGCCCGTGAGTTCTGAGATCCCCACACCCTTCACCTTCACCGCTAGACTCGACGGCTTCAGCCGCTTTCCCTGGCAATCCGCACACACGGAAGCCGATTGATACTGCAACAGCCACTCACGTGTGTTTTCCGATACATCTTCCTGCTCGTAGTATTGATCCAAAGCCGCGATCAGCCCGTCGCTCAACGCGTCCTGCGCCTTTTTCGACAGCTTCTCAAACGGCTTCTGAATCGGAATTTTCAAGCGCGCCGCCAGCAGCTTCAAATCCCCATTCACGTACGTCGAGCTACCGCCGATCCCCAGCGCCCCGTCCAGCAGCGGCTTCGAGGGGTCGACAATCACCTTCGACGGATCCCAGTTCCAGCGGCTTCCTAAGCCCGTGCACGTCTCGCATGCCCCAAACGGACTGTTGAACGAAAACGACCGCGGCTCCAGTTGCGGCACGCTCGAGCCGCATTCCGGACACGCCAGTTTCTGCGAGTACAGTCGCTCTGGCCCATCCACCTGTGCCACCAGCACCAACCCTCCGGCTAGCTTGGTCGCGGTCTCAATCGAAGCTTCCAGACGCTTCTCCACTTCCGGTTTGATCAGCAGCCGGTCCACCACCACTTCGATGGTGTGATTCTTGCGCTTGTCGAGCGTGATCTCTTCATCCAGCGGGCGCAGCACGCCGTCAACGCGCGCCCGCACAAATCCCTGTCGAGCCAATTTTTCGAGCTCCTTGCGGTACTCACCCTTGCGCCCGCGCACTATAGGCGCCAGGATCATCACGCGTTCCTGCGGCCCCAGCGTCATCACCTGCTGTAAAATCTGCTGCGCCGATTGCCGCGAAATCTCCAACCCGCAAGTGGGGCAATGCGGCACGCCAATCGCCGCGTAGAGCACGCGCAGGTAATCGTAGATCTCGGTGATCGTCCCGACCGTAGACCGCGGGCTCCGGCTAGTCGTCTTCTGCTCAATCGAAATCGCCGGGCTCAGGCCGTCGATCGAATCCACCTCCGGCCGTTCCATCTGATCCAGGAACTGCCGCGCGTACGGCGACAGCGTTTCGACGTATCGCCGCTGCCCTTCCGCGTAAATCGTATCGAACGCCAGCGAAGATTTGCCCGACCCGCTTAGTCCCGTAATCACCGTCAGCGTATTGCGCGGAATCGCCACATCGATGTTCTTGAGGTTGTGCTGCCGCGCCCCGTGAACCGTAATTTGCTTGAGCAAGTACCCATTGTCCCAAATACAGGTGGCCCAAATACCTGGCCCGCCGGTTCGCTATACTAACCACAATCCGGTTGATCCCCGTCCGCTATCCCGGAATTCTCAGGAGGCAAGGTGAGTTTTGAAGCATCTGTGCGGTATTCAGGCGATATCGCCATCCTAGATCTGGCGGGCCGCATTGTTTTAAACGACGGATCGGCCACCATGCGCGAGGCCATCGCGAAACTGCGCGCGGCCGGTTCCACCAAGATTTTGCTTAACTTGGCGGACGTCAGCTTCATGGATAGCTCGGGACTCGGTGAGCTCGCCAGCGCCTACGCCGCCAGCAACAAATCCGGCGGGCAATTGAAGCTGGTGAATATCCCGGCACGGATTATGGATCTGCTGCGCATTACCAAGCTGGACAGTGTTCTCACTTCCTTCCCCACGGAGCCCGCCGCCCTGGCGAGTTTCAACGGCGCCGCCGGAGCTTGATTCCCGCGGCCGCGCGTCCGGCGGCCAAATGTGATTGAATATAGCGTGCTCTGAGCAGGAGGACGCTATCAGTGTCGACAGCCGCTACCGCCAAAACCGTTACGCCGCCCGCGTCTGAACCTAGCGTTGGCTACGCACGCTACGTCGTATTCGTCCTGATGGTGGTTTACACCCTGTCGTTTATCGATCGCCAGATCTTGAGCCTCCTGGTGGGCTCCATTAAGCGCGATCTGGCCATCAGCGACACCCGCATCGGTCTGCTGCAAGGCTTGGCGTTCGGCGTGTTCTACACGTTCCTGGGGCTGCCGCTGGGCCGGATCGCCGACACGCGAAACCGCAAAAATCTGATCACCGTGGGCGTGCTGTTCTGGAGCTTGATGACAGCGCTCTGCAGCGGCGCGCGCAGCTTCACGACGTTGTTCCTGGCGCGCATGGGCGTAGGCGTCGGCGAAGCCACGCTCGCTCCCGGCGCGTTTTCCTTGATCACAGATTCTTTCCCGAAGGAACGCCTGGGCCGTGCGCTCAGCGTTTACTCGATGGGTATTTTCATCGGTTCCGGCCTGGCGCTGATCGTCGGCGGAGCCGTGGTCGATTTCACCGTGCGCATTCCCTCCGTAACCCTGCCTGTCCTGGGACTGATGGCCTCCTGGCGCCTCACATTCTTGATCGTAGGCATCCCCGGCCTGCTGGTGGCGTTGTGGGTCTACTCCATCCGCGAGCCGCTGCGGAAGAACGTTCTGCGTGCCAGCGATGGCAGCCCCGTGCACCTGTCGTTGCCTCAAGTCACCGAACAAATCCGCTTGCGCTGGCAGTCCATCGCCGGGATTTCGCTGGCCATGATCTTCCAATCCATGTGCACCTATGGGCTCACGGCCTGGGCCCCCGCGTTCTTCCAGCGCATCCACCACTGGAGCGCGGGACAGACCGGACGCAGCCTGGGCCTGATCATCCTCACCTGCGGCTGCCTGGGAATGTACGCCGGGGGAGCGCTGGCCGATCGCTGGAAGAAACAGGGCGTCCTCGAAGCCCCCTTGCGAGTGGGCGTGATCAGCGGCATCGGCGTGCTGTTGCTGTTCCCGATCGCACTGACCGCCGCGAATCCCTACGTGACGCTGGCGCTCTTGGCGCCCGGCCTGTTCTGCCTTGGATTGCCCATGGGCGTCTCCTACGCGGCCTTGCAGTGGATTCTCCCCAACCAGGTCCGCGGCCAAGTCTCCGCCCTGTTCCTGCTGGTGTTCAACCTCGGCGGACTCACCCTCGGACCGCTTCTCCCGGCCGTGCTCAACGATTATTTGTTCCACTCCGAGCAAGCCATCGGCACGTCGCTCGCGATTTCGATGGCCATCGGCGCGATCCTGACCGCGGGAGTGTTCCGCGTGTTGTATGCACCATACCGCAGTCATTCCGCGGCCATGGACGCGCTAGCGCCGCTCCCAGAAGTCCGGTAATTCCGCCACCGAATCGAGCACCGCATCCGGCTTGATGGGGCCATGCAGATCGCGGGTTCGAAACTTGCCGGTCTTCACCAGAGCAGCCTGCATGCCAGCGGATTGCGCCCCGGCAATGTCGCTCTCGATGTCGTCGCCCACCATCAGGATCTCGCCGCTCGGAACACCCAGTCTCGCAGCCGCTGCATGAAAGAAGGCCGGCGCCGGTTTGCCGAATACCAGCGCATTACGGCCGCTGGCATTTTCGAGAGCTGCGACGAACGGAGCCACGTCCATTGAAATCCCGTCCGGCGCTCTCCAGTAGCGCGTCATCCCCAGCGCGATCAGCGTAGCGTCAGGGTTCGCGTGCAGTAGCCGGAAGGCTCGATTGAGTGTCCGAAAATCCCAGGCGCTCCCCAGATCGCCGATCACCACGTAACGCGCGCCGCTCTCCGCGTCGTCCGCCAGACATTCCAGCCCGTCGAATGCCGCCCGCGCCGCCGGACGCAGAAAGAGCGCGACGCTTCCACCCTCTTGCGAGCGCAGCCAGTCCGCGGCAGCCTCGCACGGTGTCATGATTTCTTCGGGACTCGCCGGAATTCCGAATCGCGCCAGTTTATCGGTCAACGCATCGCGCCCGCGTGAAGTGGTGTTGGTGACGAACAGATGCGGGACTTGCCGCTCGCGCAACCAGGCCAGCGTTTCCACCGCCCCGGGGATCGGCTCCTCGGAGTTGTACAACACTCCGTCCATGTCGAAAAGAATGGCCCGCATGGGAGCGGGATTTACGCCATCCGCAGCGCGGCGGCGAGTCCCTTGTCGGAACGCACGTGCCAGATGCGCGCATCCATGCAATAGTGCGTGAAAGCGACGCCCCACACTGCGGCCTGCGCCGTGGTATACGGCAGCATTGCCGACGGAATGAAGTTCAGTACCAGATTCAATACGATGGCAACCACAATATAAACTCCGAAGCTGCCCACCAGATGCGCCGCCAGCCCGTGGCGTTCGACCGCTCCCGGTTCGCTGTAGCGATTACTGTTGTGGAACCACATCAAGCGGTGATATTGAAAGCTGTGGAACAGACCCAACGCGATGCCGGCCCGCACGATTCCATTGGGACCATAGTGCGAACCATATAAAAGCGCCACCCACTGCAGCGGAATTGTCATCGCCAGAAGCCCCAGCTTGGGCCAATTCATGGGTAGCCCCGCGCGCAGCTTCTGCGCCTGCCGCAGCAGCCACGCCACAGCCAGCAGGGCCCACAAACTAACCGCCACCGTCGGCAGCCACGCCAGCAGGGGAACGGTTTGGATTATCACCGGGCGCGTGCGCAACACAAACATGCCCAGCGGAATCAGCAGCGAACCCAGCAACAGCCAGCGGTCTAGTAGAAAATCCGTCCGGTCCTTGTTTTTGCCCTTGTACAGCATCATGAATCCGAAATGCTGTTTCACGATGTGAAACTGCTGCCAGCACACCGCGAACAAGAAGAATAGCGAACCAAAGCCCGCGAATACGACGAGCGGTCCCAGCAGCAGCAGTGGCACCGGAATCCACAGGAACCAACCCAGCCGGGCACGCTCCGCCTTATCGAAGTAGGTACGCGTGATGGTGGATTGAACGTGCGGACCGTCGATGCCGAAAAACCAGATGAACTGAATTAAGGCGACGCCAACTCCCAGCGTCATGAGACCCAAGGCCAAGTAGCTGATCACAGCCGAGCCGATAAACCAGATTAGATCCTGCCGCTTGGAGATAATCCATTGCGTCGGCTGAGGTCCCGCGAGCGAAACACCGGCCCCGGGCTGGAGGGTTGCCGTACTCATGGCACGTCTTTCGTATATCGTACCAGCTGGCTTGAATCTTTAGGCGGTCAGGACGTCTTACCGGCTGTACTTGGCGCGCACTTCCGCTTCCGCTTTGAGCCAGTCCTCTTCGGGAGATCCAGGCCGGTCCGCACGCTCCAGCCAGATGCGGTAGGCCACCTGTGCAATCTCCTTTTGATGCGCGACAGCATCAAAGGAAGGGAGCGACGCCGCTGCGGGCACGCTAGGAGTTCCCCGCCGGGGACTGCGCTGAGCTTTCGGCTCGGCGGGCTTAGAGGGAGCTGTCCGGGTGATGGCCATGCAATGTTTCTCCTTAGTATTGCGGACAACAGGGCCGTCGCGGATCGCCGGGGATGGTGTTTTTATTGTAGCGCATCGTTCGCATGCCGCACGTCTCTAGAATGCCAATTTCCATACAACTTTTCTATACAGGTGATAAACTACCCCGCATGAGAACTATCGGCTGGCTGGTCGCAATCCTCTTGTTGATCCTGCAAGTACCGTTGGCCGCGCAAGGCCGCAACTACGGCCGCTCGCAAGTGATCACGCAGCAAGGGATCGCCGCCACCAGCCAGACCTTGGCGTCGCAAGCCGCCGTGCAGATTCTGGCGCGTGGGGGCACAGCCGTCGATGCCGCCATCACCGCGAACGCGGTGCTCGCCGTAGTCGAGCCCATGAAGAATGGCTTGGGCGGTGACTTGTTCGCAATCTACTGGGATGCGAAAACCGGCAAGCTGCAAGGGTTGAACTCTTCCGGACCCGCCCCGCGCGCCTTGTCGCCCGAATTCCTGGCCAAGCAAGGCGTCAAAGCAATGCCCCAGCAAGGCATTCACAGCTTCACCGTTCCGGGAGCTGTCGACGGTTGGTGGAAAATGCATCAGCGCTACGGCAAACTGCCCTGGAAAGATCTGTTTCAGTCTGCCATCGCTTATGCCGAAAACGGCTTCCCGGTTTCGGAGGCGATTCAGGAATCCTGGGCCGATCCCGCGAATCAACCGCGCATCAAAGCCAATCCGGAGTCGGTCCGCGTGTTCCTTCCCGGCGGAAAGCCGCCGCTCGAAGGCGATCTGTTTCGTAATCCCGGAATGGCGCGCGCCATGCGCCTGGTAGCCGAGAAGGGTCCCGACGCTTTATACAAAGGTGAAATCGCCGCCGCCATTCTGAAGACTTCTCACGACCTGGGCGGAACCATGACCGCCGAAGACCTGGCCGCGTATTCCGCCGAGTGGGTGCAGCCCATCTCCATCGATTACCGCGGCTGGCGTGTCTACGAGCTGCCGCCCAACGGCCAGGGTATGGCCGCGCTCGAAATGCTGAATATCATGGAAACCGCCCCGCCCACGCCGCTAGGCGCGTTTAGCCCCATCGAAATGCACAAGCGCATCGAAGCCATGAAGCTCGCCTACGCCGACGTGCGCCGCTATGATGCCGACCCGCACACCTACGACGTTCCCGTGGCCCAATTGCTGTCAAAAGAATACGCCCGCAAGCGCGCCGCCTTGATTGATCCCAAGCACGCCAACTGCGAAGTCCCCGCCGGACAGCCGGTCGGCAGCGATACGACCTATCTGACCATCGTCGATAAAGACGGCAACATGACCAGTTGGATTCAAAGCGTCTATTCGGAATTCGGCTCCGGCGTGACCGTAGAAGGCATGGGTTTCATTCTGCAAAACCGCGGCGGTGGATTCACTCTCGAACCCAAGCACCCCAACGTGCTGGTAGGCGGCAAGCGCCCCTTCCACACCATCATCCCCGCCTTCATGGAGCGCGGCGATCTGCACATCGGCTTCGGCATCATGGGAGGTTTCAATCAGCCGCTGGCGCACGCCCAGTTCGTCTCAAACCTGGTCGACTACAACATGAACCTGCAAGCCGCGCTAGAAGCCCCGCGCTTCACCAAACGCAACTCCACCGGCTGCGACCTGTCGATTGAAGTGCGCGTCCCCGCGGCGACTCTCCAGCAACTCTCCGAACGCGGCCACCAAATCGCCATCCGCCGCGAGTACACGCAGGAAATGGGCCGCGGCCAGGCGATCCTGCACAACTCCAAGACCGGCACCAACTACGCCGCCTCCGACCCCCGCGCCGACGGCGCCGCCGTCCCCGAGCCGATTCGGTGAAAGAATCCTGCGTCATAACGGTACGCACCAAGCAGCGAACACGCACGGCCTCAGCGAGGCGCACATCCAAAACCGAGGTTGGCGTGCGTCAGTGGCGCCTCGAACACATCCGGCAAGGCCTTCGCGAAGTCCAAGCTGGAAGGTTCGCCAGTTCAGCGGAAGTGAGCCGCATTATCGCCGCCCTTCGCGCGGCGCGACGCTAAGCGCATTCGTCATTCTAATCGAGTACGACTCGTACTCCTTGGGATTCCAGACTAGCCACCACATTTGCAAGAATTCTCTTGCGTTCCGGTGCGTTGATAAGCTCGCCTTTGCTATCGTCCCAAGTCACGATCGAAGCAACATAGATTTCAAACCCGTCCGTCAGCAGTTCTCCGGCTATCCTCGTCGTACGCCCGCCTTCCCGATAAATGACAGTTTGGCGGTCGATAATATTCGCACTCAGTCTGTTCTTGAACAACAGGCGGCGGAAGTAACCAAACAGCTTCATCGATCAGCCAATAGCCGCCTATTTTTCCGGCTGCTCGGTCGCCCGCAGGTCGAAAACTAACACTTCCGCGTCGCGACCCTGGTCTAAGACTAGTTGCCGTTCGCCGCGAACCCGCGCACCGTCGCCTTCCGCGAGCGGCGTGCCGTTGAGCGCGACGCTTCCCCGCACCACGTGGACGTAAGCACAGCGGTCAGGCCCGAGCGCCATTCCGAAGTTCTCCCTGCCGTCGAATAGTCCCGCGTAAATCCGCGTGTCCTGATAGATGCCGAGCGAGCCGTCCGCGCCATCCGGTGACAGCAGCAACCGCAAGTGCCCACGCTTTTCGATGTCAGAAAAATGCTTCTGCTGATACCGCGGCGCGACGCCCTGCCGGTCCGGCGCCACCCAGATCTGGAAAAAATGCACCGGCTCGGACTTCGAATGGTTGAACTCGCTATGCGTGATCCCACTGCCCGTGCTCATCGCGATCACATCGCCCGCGCGTACCACCGAGCCTTCGCCCATCGAGTCCTTATGTTCCAGCGCGCCCGCCAGCACGTAGGAAAACACTTCCATGTCCTGATGCGAGTGTGTGGCGAAGCCTCCGCCCGGCGCCACACGGTCTTCATTCAGCAGCTTTAAGTCCGAAAAGCCGTCTTGCGCAGGATCCTGATACGGCCCGAAGGAAAACGTGAAGCGCGCTTGCAACCAGTCCTGCTTGCCCGTGCCGCGATCTTGTGACTTGCGAAGTTCCAGCATGTTGCTACGCCACCTTGATCGTCAGTTCACCCAACTTGTCG
>Ga0207648_10008098_pt1 | contig 10233 bp, 6 predicted proteins | sample KBSMisM32_FD_184310 | JGI IMG/M metagenome (GOLD analysis project Ga0207648, IMG submission 184310) | Miscanthus rhizosphere microbial communities from Kellogg Biological Station, Michigan, USA - KBS Miscanthus M3-2 (SPAdes) (version 2) | ecosystem: Host-associated > Plants > Roots > Rhizosphere... | reverse complement strand
TTGATCGAAACCGTTGATATATTGGTTTGGATGAGCGTGTAACCGTCGGGAGGCGCCTTGGCAACCGCATCCATTGCAATGATACCGGCCGCGCCGCCGCGATTGTCGACGACGACCTGCTGGCCAAACGCCTTGGTGAGTTGCATAGCGTAACTGCGCGCGACGAAATCGGCGCCACCGCCGGGCGGCACGGGGACCACGAGACGTATCGGTTTTATTGGAAAATCCTGTGCGCAAGCTGATGCCGACAATCCCGCGCATGCGACCGCCGCGATCGCGCCGCGTACGGCATATCGAATGTTGCGCGCTGCTGCAGGCCAACCCACCTCGTGCTCCCGGCTCACCATTTCACTCTACGTTTTCGCGTTAGACTAGCACACGTTTTAAAACTTAACCGAGCCACCGCATGCAGCAACAGGAACTCATCACCACCGATCGTTTCATCACGCACGTATCCACCGTTCCAGCTACAGCCGGTCAGACCGTCGGCCTTTTTGTGCGCGAACGAGCCCTGGACTCCACGCTTGCGCAGCCAGCACCGCCCGTCGTGGTCATGGTGCACGGCGGTTTTGCGACCTCGGTAGTTGCATATGACCTCGCCTACAAAGATTACAGTTTCATGGCGGCGCTCGCGCATGCGGGCTTCGACGTGTTTGCGCTGTCGCATACGGGCTATGCGCCCTCGCCGCAGCCCTTGATGGACGACCCATGCAATGTTGACAGTGAATTCCAGCCGGAACTCATTCCTCACGTATTAAGTGTGCCGACGCCGCCGCGTTATCCGCACAAGCTCGTGTCGAGCCGCAGCGAATGGGACGAACTCGCCACGGTCGTCGAATTCATCCGCCAGCTGCGCGGCGTCGAACGCCTGTCGTTCGTCGGCTGGTCGACGGGCACACCGCGGGCGGGCGGTTTTGCCGCAATGCATCCGGAGCTCGTAGATAAATTGGTAATGTTCGGGCCCTCTCCCTATTTTCCTAATGAGCAACCGCCGGCTCAAATTCCCGAGGCGGGTTCGCCCCTCATCTTGCAAACCCGGGAATTCCTGCTGCATCGGCGCTGGCAGGACCATGTACATTGCGAGGGACAACTCGAGGACCCCATGATCTGCGAGGAAGTATGGAAAGCACTGATGGCGGTTGACCCGGTAGGCGCAACCTGGGGCTCCGACGGGCGCGGCATCATGCGTGCACCCAATCGAATGAACTTCGGTTGGCGGGAAAATCTGGCGCGAATTCAAGCGCCCACGCTGATGCTGCTCGGCGAATTCGACAATTACGCCAAGCGTCTGGAAGCATGGCGCGGTTTGAAACACGATCACAGGATGTTCATTAAAGTCCCGTGCGCGTCGCATTTCATGCAATTTGAGCGCGCGCGTCACCTGCTCTACCGTTCTACAGCTGCGTGGCTCTCGACCGGGGACTTCAGCGGGCATGCGCGTGGAGAATTCCACGCGGACGCCGCGGGAGAATTAAAGGCTGCGTCCGCCTGATTGATAATCTCGAGCGCGCGGAGCAATAGACCCTTCAGGAGTCCCGCATCCGTCTGGCGCGCTTGCCAGTAATTAATCGCTGCGCCCTCCCTAAAGTCACGCGCACCGCCAGGCGCGCTAGCGGTGTGCCTTTATTGGCGGGTTCAATTTGCCGGGACGCCAGTTAACGCGGCAGCTATTCCAGCGCGGCCACACGTGTAAAGTTTTCTCGGAACGCGCGCCGCGTGAACTGCGTCACACAGGAGCGCCAACTCGCAGGAACGTTTTATACGATCTGCATGTCAACCGTAACTTAGTCGCAACATCGGCGAATATCAATCGACCTGCTAAGTTACAATGGCACCCCCACGCTGCACCGGCCGTCGCAATGGCGCCCGCCGCAGGCATTCAAAGTGGCGATGAGCCAGGAGAACAAGAATGTTGCCCAGTACCATGAACGCGATCACCATCGCCCGCGCAGGCGGTCCCGAGGTGCTCGAACCCGTTACCCGCCCCGTGCCGCAACCCGCCGCGGGACAAGTGCTGATCAAAGTCGCATACGCCGGCATCAACCGCCATGACTGCGGCCAACGGGCCAGAGGCTACGGTCCGCCCGGTGCAACGGACATTCCGGGGCTCGAAGTCGCTGGTGAAATCGCGGCGGTCGGCCCGAACGTCACGCGCTGGAAAGCCGGCGACCGCGTTTGCGCGCTCGTCAACGGCGGCGGCTACGCGCAGTACTGTATTGCCGCGCAGGAAATTACGCTGCCAATACCGGAACGCTTCGATCTGAAACTCGCCGCCTCGCTGCCCGAAGCGTTGTTCACCGCGTGGCTCAACGTCTTCATGCTCGGCCGGCTGAAAGCCGGCGAATGGCTGCTCGTCCATGGCGGCTCGAGCGGCGTAGGCACGATTGCAATCCAGCTCGCGCGGCTGGCGGAAGCCAAAGTAGTAGCGACCGCGGGCAATCCGGCGAAGTGCGAAGTGTGCGTCAAGCTGGGCGCCGCCGCCGCGATCAATTACCGCGATCAGGATTTCGTTGCCGGCGTCAAGACGGCCACGGACAAGCACGGCGCTGACGTGATACTCGACATGGTCGGCGGCAAATACGCGAAGCGCAATATCGAAGCGCTCGCGATCGACGGCCGGCTCGTCCATCTCTCAGGCGGCGACGGCACCGAATTCAGCGTGCCGGTTCCCGCAATCATGGCAAAGCGTGCGGTGGTGACCGGCTCGCAACTGCGCGTTTCCCCGCTGCCGTTGAAAATCGAAATCGTGCGTCAGGTGATGGAGCGCGTGTGGCCGCACCTGGGCTCGAAAGTCACGCCGCTGATCGATTCCGTCATGCCGCTCGCGGACGCCAAAGGAGCGCACGCGCGCATGGAGACCAGCGCGCATATCGGCAAAATCCTGCTCGAGATCAAACACTGACATTCCGTTCCGCCGACCCGATGATCAACAATTTGTTTTCCCGCCTGCCGCAGCACCAGCACACCGATCCGGCGCAGCGCGCGCTGGGCGTGGCGGAGCTGCAACCCGATTCCGCCGATGTAGCGCACCTGCTGACCGCGGACCCGGCACCCGAAGTCCGCATTGCCGCGGCGCGCCGCTGCGCCGACGCGCGCAAGCTCGCCGCCGCGTGGCGGACGGAAACCGATGACGCAGTGCGCGCGGCGCTTACCGAAAGCCTCGTCGATGCATTCGACGCGCTGCACGATGCGGAGCGCCGCGCCGGCGTGCTCGGTGCAATCGATGACGAAAATCTGCTGATCGAGCTGGCGCTCGCCGCGGGTCATGCCGAAACGCGCAAAGCAGCGGCAACGCGCATCACCAGCGCAGCCGGTCTGCGCAAGCTCGCCGATGCGGCGAAAAGCAAGGATCGCGGCGTCGCGCGCATCGCTCAGCAGCGCCTCGATTCGATGACGAGCCGCACTGCGCAAATCAGCGAAGCCGACAAGATACTTGCCGAGCTGACGGAGCTCGCCACGCGCAGTGGCCCTATCGTGAGCGCGGTAGTCGAGCTTGGCCGCCGCTGGCATGCGCTCGATATGAGCGGCGATCCGGCGCGCGCCGCGAGCTATCAGGCAGCCCGCGAAACGGTGCAGGCGCGATTTGCCCGCGAGCAAGACGAGCAGCGCGGGCGCACGCAGTTCGAACGCGGACTGCACGAGTGGTTATCCAAGCTGGCGCCGCCGCCCGCCGCGGAGGACATTGCGCGGCTGCGCGCGGAACTCGCCGCTCTCCGGACGGAAGCCTCCGCACGCGACAACCAGCCGGCGCTTGCGCAACTCGAAGCCGCGGAAGCGCGCATCGCCGGATACGAACGCGATGTCGCCACGTCTGCGAACGTCGAGGCGCTCGTCGTCGAAGCCGAGCGGCTCGCCGCCGGCACGACGGTAGACGACGCGCAATTGCCGGTGCGCTGGCAGGCGCTGGACCGCAAGCTGCGCACGCCGGCGCTCACGCAGAGATTCGAAACGGCGCTGATCATCGTCGAGCAGCGGCGGCTCGCGTTTCTGGAAACCACGCGCCAGCAGACGCAAGCCGTGCGCCAGCAGGTCCATAATCTGCTGCACGCCGCCGAGCAGGCGCTCGCCGCCGGCCAATTGCAAACGGCGCGCACCGCCGCGGACAACGTCAAAAAAATGAAGCTCGCTGCCGGCCTGCTGCCCAAGCCGACCATGCAGCGGCTGGGCCGGCTCATGCACCAGCTCGTCGAACTCGAACGCTGGGAATCGTTCGGCCAGCAAAACGCGCGCGTTCAGTTATGCGAACGCGCCGAGGCGCTCGCCGCGCAAACGCTGGATGCGCCGCAACTCGCCGCCGAAGTGCAAAAGCTGCGCAACGAATGGAAGGCGCTCGACCAGCAGCATGCAGGCGTGCCCAAAGCGCTGTGGGAGCGTTTCGACGGCGCCTGCGAAAAAGCGTATGCGCCGGCCGCACGCCATTTTGCGGAACAGGCGGCATTGCGCAAACAGGGCCGCAAGCAACGCGAAGAATTCATCGCCGCAGCCGCGGCCCACGCGCCAACGCTGCTGGGCGAGTCAGACGTGGGGCGCGACTGGCGCGCGATCGAGCGGTGGCTGCGCGAGACCGAGCAGAAATGGCGTGAAGGCGAGCTCGGCAGCGTCGAACCGCGGGCATGGAAGAAGCTCGACTCTGAACTAAAGGCAGCGCTCGCGCCGTTGCGCGATGCGTTGTCGACGGCGCGCGAGCAAGCCAAAGCCGCGCGTGTTGCGCTGATCGAGGAAGCCACGGGTCTCGCCGCCAAGGCAATGGAGCGCGATACTCTCACTCACGTGAAGGCGCTGCAGGCCAAATGGCAGGAGCAGGCCAAAGCGATCTCGCTGCTGCAGCGCGACGAACGTCCGCTATGGGAGCAATTCCGCGCCGCCTGCGACGCCGTCTTCGCGGCCCGCGATGCGAAACGCAAAGAGCAGGTGGACATAAAACAACAGGGCCGGCGCGAACTCGAAGAACTCTGCGTGCAGCTCGAGGCGCTCGCCGCGGCGACCGGCAAAGGCGATCAGGAAATCCGCCAGGCAGCGCGCGCCGCGGCCGAGCAATGGCGCAAGCTGCGCGGCGGCCACGATCCAGCTTTGCGCGGCATCGAAACGCGCTTCAAAAAAGCGCAGACCGCCGTCGATGCGATGCTCGCGGAACGCGCCCGCGCGCAGAAGGCGGCCGTGTGGACGACGCTCGCCGCGAAAGAGCAGGTGTGCGAAGAATTGGACGGCCTAGTGCGCGCGGGCAACGCTGCGCCGGATTCAGGTACTGCTTGGCAGGACAAATGGGCTGCACTGGCTGCGCTGCCCGACGCATGGGAGAAGAAAATGCTTGCGCGCCGCGATGGCGCGTTGAGCGCCCTCGCCGATCCCGCGCAGGCTGCCGGATACAGCGCAAGCATCGAACGCGGAAACGACGGGCGCCGCGAACGATTGCTCGAGCTGGAGCTTGCGCTCGGGCTCGACAGCCCGGCGGAATTGCAGCAGCAGCGGCTCGCGCTGCAGGTCAAGCAACTGCGCGACCGCTTCAAGAACGAAGCGACGACGGGCGCGAACACGCCGGTCGAGCGCCTGCTCGCATGGTGCGCGGAACCCGGCGTGACCGACGCTTCCGACCGCCAGCGCCTCCAGCGCATTTTCGCGAAAGTCGCCGCCAAAGCTTAGCGAGCCAGGCGCAGCAGTCCGCTGATGCGCAATCCGGTCAGGTCGCGGTCTTAGTGAATCTTATCGTCACCGCACGCGCGGCGAAGTCCGTCACCACGTTGATGAGCGCGGGCTTGCCATTTTTGAGCGCCGCTTTCGCGCGCTCCAGCGCCGGGCCGATATCCTCCGGTTTCTCGACCTGCTCGCCGTGGCAGCCGAGGGCCTGCGCCATCAGATCGAAGCGCGTGTAGCCGAGGTCCCGTCCCGGCTTGTCGTGTTTGGGGTCGGCGGTCCACCCGCCGTTGAGGCTGATGATGACCAGGATCGGCAATTTGTGGCGCGCGGCGGTATCGAGTTCCATCGCATTCAGGCCGAATGAGCCGTCACCGTGCAAGACGACAACCTGCTTCTCGGGAAACGCTGTCTTGGCACCGACGCCGAACGGCATGCCCACGCCCATGATGCCGAACGTGCCTGAGTTGATGCGATGGCGTGGGTTGAACGTCGGTATCGATTGGCGGCCGTAATTGAGAATTTCCTGCCCGTCCACTACCAAAATAGCGTCCCGATCGATGAAATCGCGGACTTCCTTGCACAGGCGCAGCGGATGGATCGGCACGCTGGCCGTGGACATCGCCTGTTCAGCCTCGGGACGTTTGGTCGCTTCGATCGCAGCGAGATTGCCGCGCCAGTCCGCGAACGCGCCGCCATTGATGCGCGAACCCGCGGCGGCCAATAGTTGCTGCATCACCGCTTTGGCGTCGCCGACGATACCGATGTCGACGCGGGAACCGGCGCCGATTTCGGCCGGATCGATGTCGATGCGGATTACTTTGGCATCCTTCGACACGCGCGGCGGCGAGATCTGGCCGAACACGTAGTTCAAGCGCGTGCCGACGATCAGCAGCAGGTCAGCTTCTTTCAAAGCCGTCGAGCGTGCGTTCAGAAAAGCGTTCGGATGGTCCTCCGGCAACACGCCGCGCCCCTGCGGTGTCGTGTAAATCGGCATGCCCGTATCGAGCACCCACTTGCGCAACTCATCGACGGCGTCGGACCACAACACGCCGCTGCCGGATAGCACCACAGGCTTGCGCGCGCCTTCGATCAGCTTGATCGCCTGCTGGATCAGCGCGGGATCGCCCTGCGGGCGATTGCGCGCGAGCGTGCGCGTAAGGTCCGGCCATTTCACCAGCGTCTCGTCGATCTCGTTGTTGATGACATCGGACGGCAGGTCGAGATAGACCGGCCCCGGCTTGCCCGCAATCGACTGGCGGAACGCGAGATCGATCATTTCGGGAAGGCGGCGCGTCTCATAGACGCGTTGCGCCCACTTGGTGACCGGTTTCATCACCGCCACCTGGTCGATTTCCTGGAAGGCGCCGGTCAGGTACTCGTTGACCGGGCTCGAGCCGCCGAACGCCACGATCGGGCTGCAGTCGATCAGCGCGTTGGCAAGGCCGGTCGTCAGGTTCACGGTGCCGGGACCCGAGGCGCCCATGCACAGACCCGGCTTGTTGGTGACGCGCGCATAAGCATGGGCGCTCATCGCCGCCGCCTGCTCGTGGCGCACGTCGATGCCGCGGATGCCTTTTTGCATCGTGCGGGTCAGAACGCCGTTGATCGGCCCGCCCATGATGAAAAAGAAATCCTTGATGCCAATGCGCTGCAGGGTTTCGGCGACGAGTTCATTGCCTGAAATGTTTGCCATGATCAATTCATCCCTAATGTTTGCCGGCGATTTTGAGCGGCGTTTCTTTCACATACTCCTTGATTTCGTCCGCGCTCAGGCCTGCCCACTCGGCCAGGACATCTTCGGTATCGTGCCCGAGCATCGGCGCACATTTGACTTCGACGTTGCTCGCTGACATTTTGACCGGCCAGCCGGGCATCCAGATTTCGCCACGCTGCGGATGGTTGACCGGCGCAAACATGCCGCGCTTGCGCAGGTGGGGATCAGCCGTGAGTTCCGCGGTATCGAGCACCGCACCGGCGGGGACGCCGGCGTTCTGCAGCTTTTCCATGGCCTCGATCTTCGTATGACGCGCGCACCATTCCGAGACCAACCCGTCGACCACCTCAGCATTCTTCACGCGCATCGCCGGCGAGGCGAAACGCGGATCGTCCTTGAGATCCTCGCGGCCGATCACCGTCAGCAAGCGCTGCCAATGCCAGTTGCCGGCGCGCGAGTTGTAAACCATTACATAGTCGTTGGGGCCGCCCGGTTTGCAGACGTACAATTCGCTCGGCGCGGTCGCGCCGATCGAGCTCTGGTTGCCGGTCCTCTCCACCGGCTTGCCGAACATCAGCTGGCCCGCGAAACAAATGCGATTGAAGTTGATCACCGCGTCCTGCATCGACACTTCGATGCGCTGCCCGAGCCCGGTGGCATGGCGCTGGTTCAGTGCGGCGAGGATGCCGACCAGGCAATGGATGCCCGCGCCGGTATCGCCGACGTGCGGACCGGGACGCAGCGGCGGGCCGCCCTCGACGCCGGTGATGGCGAACGCGCCGCCTACCGCCTGCGCGATCATGTCGAAGCTCAGATATTTTGCGTAAGGACCGTCGGGCGCAAAGCCCTTGATCTGCGCGAAGATGAGTCGCGGGTTGATCTTTTGCACCACGTCCCAGCCGAATCCCATTTTCTCGATGCCGCCGGGCGACATGTTCTCGATCATGATGTCCGCTTCAGCGACCAGCTTGTTCATCACCGCCTTGCCGCGCTCCGACTTCAGGTCGCAGACGAGGCTGCGCTTGTTGGCGTTCATGATGATGAAGTAAAACGAATCGACGCTGCCGGTGTTGCTCGATGCAAAGCGGCCATTCTCTCCGCCCTGCGGCTCGACCTTCACCACGTCCGCGCCCAGCCATGCCAGGGCCTGCGTACACGAAGTGCCAGCTTCGTACTGAGTCAGGTCGAGGACCTTGATGCCCGCCAGCGCGGTGCTCGTATTCGGATTCTTGGGCGTCGCGTTCATGCTTTTCCTTTTTCGATGTCTGAATTGCGATTGACGATTCGGGTTGAATGCCCGCCGGCGCTTCCCATGCCGCGGCGGCGTTTCTGTCCCCTCCCTTGCATTTTTCTCATGCTCTCCCCCGCTTTTCGTCGACGCGCCCGCTCTCGCCGCGGCAAATCGGTCGCGGGCGATGATGGTCCGGGTTGTTAGAGGAACAGGACGACGGCTGGCGCAATAAAACTGACGTTCATCCCGATAGTAAACCGGGTTCACGCCGCTTGCCAGTCTGAATCTGCCGCGCCCGCTTTTTTGCAAGGCAGGCCCTGTGGACCGGCACTTTGCAAAGCGCTTGCGTGTTACATACAATGGTTTTTTGGCCGGTAAATTCCCGCTCTGCCGATGCCCATGCAGCAAACTTACATCGTCGACTCCGCCAACGCCCCGTGGAAACGCGGCTCTACCGAGGGAATCACGTTCGCCTGCCAAGTGCTGCTGTCCGGCGAAGATGGCGGCCCGGAGGCGTTGCGCTTCCGTTTCGACGACAGTCCGTCGGTGTACGGCCACATGCATCTGACCTCGCAGTTTCAGCTGCTCTTGAACGGCGCCATGGACTTCCCGCGCGGCGTCAAGCATCTCGAGGCGCTCGCCATTCATTACACCGATCACAACATGCCCTACGGGCCGTTCGCAGTGTCGGGCGGGCACGACATGCTCGTATTGCACCCGAAAGCCGGCGGCATCATTGCGATGTCGAACCTCGATGCGCGGCGCCAGATCCACCTCGGCGGACGCATTTTCGCCGCGCTGGCGGCCGATTCGGCCTGGCAGCCCTTGCCCGGAGTGCCTGACGGATCGTTCAAGCTTCTGATGCCGCCCGATTACGGCCCCGCCGCGGTGATCGTCAAAGCGCCGGCCCATGCCTCGCTCGCCATGCCGGCGGCCGAATTCGGACGCTATGAAGTCGTGCTCGCCGGTTCGGTTATCATGGAGGGCAAGCCAATCGCCGCGCCGGGTTTCCGCTATGTGCGCGGCGAGCAGCCCGCCGACCCGCTGGTCACCGCGGAGCACGGCGCGACCGTCGCCTTTCTGAGTTTCGATCGCGACGTGCTGGCCGGCGGCATCACCGGCGAAGGCCTGGCGGTTGAAGCGGCTGAAGCGATGGCCCGGGCAATTTAGCGAAGGAGACGCGCGATGGAAACGCAGTCCACGGCAAAAACCGAAGCAGCGGCGGCACGATTTCGCGTCGCAGTATTCGCGGACTTTGTGTGCCCCTACAGCTTTCTCGCAGTCGAGCAGATCGACCGCCTCGCGGGCGAGTACGGCGTCAAGCCGATGTGGCGGCCGCATTGGCTGCATCCCGACACGCCGCCCGAGGGCTGCGCGCGCGAACGCACGCCCGAAGCTGACGCCAAAGCCGAGCGGCGCAACGCGTGGCTGAAGGAAATGGCGCCCGACCAGTACGCGCGCATGCATTACCCGGAAAAACGCCAATTCAGTTTTCTCGCGTTCGAGGCGCTCGAATTCGCGTGCGATCACGGCCGCGATTTCGCATTCAAGACCGCCGTTTACGATCTGATGTGGACAGAAGGGCATGACATTGGCGAGCCCGAGACGCTGATGGCGGCGGGCGAGCGCGTGGGGCTGGATCCGGCGGAAATGC
>Ga0207648_10008097_pt1 | contig 10233 bp, 6 predicted proteins | sample KBSMisM32_FD_184310 | JGI IMG/M metagenome (GOLD analysis project Ga0207648, IMG submission 184310) | Miscanthus rhizosphere microbial communities from Kellogg Biological Station, Michigan, USA - KBS Miscanthus M3-2 (SPAdes) (version 2) | ecosystem: Host-associated > Plants > Roots > Rhizosphere... | reverse complement strand
CGATGCGGCGGTGCGCGGCAAGCCGGGCATCATCGCGGTCGTCCCGCTCGGCAGCGCGGTGGCGGTCGTGGCGGAGCACTGGTGGCAGGCGCGCGCCGCGCTGGAACAGCTCTCGGTCGCCTGGGCCGACGGTCCGGCCGGCAAATTCGATGCGGCCGCGATCGACGCGCTCTATCGCGACGCGATTGAGCGGGGAGCCTGGGCCGCCGCCGAGCGCCATGGCGACGCCGTCGGCGTGCTCGCGCGCGCGCCACGCGTCTTCGAGGCCGAATACTGGTCGCCCTGGCAGGCGCATGCGCCGATGGAGCCGATGAATGCGACCGTGTCGGTCGGCGCGACCGGGACGACGGTGTGGGCGCCGACCCAGGGACCGCAGATGGCGCAGATGGTGCTCGCCGCCGTGCTCGGGATCAGTCCCGAAAGCGTGACGGTGCACCGCACCTATCTCGGCGGCGGCTTCGGTCGACGCCTGCTGGCCGATTACATTGCGCAGGCAGCGCTCTGCTCCAAGGCGGTCGGCCGGCCGGTCAAGCTGATCTGGCATCGCGAGGAGGATTTCAAGCAGGACGTCTACGACCGCATCTGCTCAGAATTTCGAACCTTCTTCCAACAGCTTGGGCCTCTTGACCTGCGGTTCGTTCCCATCTCCGCTCTGCAGGGGGACATGGTCGTCCAGCGCGGAGAGAATCTCCCGTGGTACACGGGAGACACTGTGATGGAAACGCTCGAGACCATCGACGTTGAGCAACAGGACGCAAGTCACCTCCGCTTTCCCATCCAGCTCGTCAACCGCCCGCCGCTTCCGGAACTCGGGGACTTCCGTGGATATATGGGAAAGATCGCATCCGGCCGCGTGAACGTCGGCGAGCAGATCGCCATCATGCCCGGCGGACGCCAGACGAAGGTGACGGGGATCCTCACATTCGACGGAGAACGCAACACCGCGTTCGCCCCACAGTCGGTGACATTGACGCTGGCAGAAGACGTCGATACGTCGCGTGGAGACATCATCACCGGCATCGACGACGCGCCCGTCCCCCGAACCGAACTTGAAGCGACGGTTTGCTGGATGAGCCCGAAGCCGATGAAAGCCGGCGGGAAGTATCGGCTGCGCCATACAACGCGGATCGTGAAAGCGCTGGTTTCGGGAATTCAGTACCGAGTGGATCCCAATACCCTGGAGAAGCAGGCGAACCCCGCTGAAATCAAACAGAATGACATCGCTCGCATTTCTCTGAAGACCCTTCTGCCTATCGCCTGCGACAGCTATCGCGAAAACCGCGAGACCGGCGCGTTCCTTCTCGTCGACGAAATCCGTCGCATGTTGAATGGCCTGCGCCGAAAGCTAAGCGCGGCTTCATAATCTCGTCACACGTCACTCGTCACATGTCACTTTTGATTAGAGGCGGCGAAATCGTCACCGGCACGGAGCACTACATCGCGGACATCTTCTGCGAGCACGAGCGGATCACCCATATCGATCGCAGCATCGATACGCCGGCTGGCACGGTGATCAACGCGAGCGGGAAATATGTGTTCCCGGGGTTCATCGATCCGCATGTCCATATTTACCTGCCGTTCATGGGGACTTTCGCCAAGGACACTCACGAGACCGGCAGCAAAGCGGCGTTAGTGGGAGGGACAACAACGTTCACAGAAATGATCTGCCCGGCGCGCACGGTGGACACGCCATTGAATTGCGCGATCCACCAGGCTTTGCCGGCATCGCCGAGATAGCGCTCGGCCAGCGACGCCATCGTGTCGCCGTCGCGCACCGCGACGATCGCGAAGTCCTCATCGCGATTGATGACCGGACCGGCGTCGGGCGGCGCGACGAAAACGGGTGCCGGCGCCTCGGGCGCCGGAGGCGGTGTCGCGCAGCCGGCAATGGCCAGCACGAGGATCCCGAACGCGCGCAGCGCGCGTCTACGCGCTGTCTGGCGCAGGCGCGGTCGCAGGTTTGGGTGGCTCATAACGTTTTTCGAGAGCGGCGGCAGTCTTGTCGAACTCGGCGTAGAGCTCGCCGAATTCATCTTTCCGTTCTTCGGCGATCCGGTAGTCGTAACGACCGTTGGCAAGCTCCTGCAACGAGTTTTTCATGATCCGGATGGGCGCTGCCAGCCGCTGCGCAAGCAAGTAGGTGCCGCCGGCCACGGCCGCCACGGTCACGATGGTCAGGATCGAAAGCAGCACCAGCATGAGATTGGCGACGGCGGTGAGCGGCGCCTCGTAGATGCCGAGATGGATGCCGCCGATGGTCTTGCCCTGGAACAGGACCGGCGCGGAGAAATCGAGAACCTGCCGGCCGTCGGCAATCCGGTGTTTTTGCACGGTGACGCCGGGATCATTGGACGGCACAGGAGTGGCGTCCTGCGGAGGCACGTATTTGTTGCCGACCTCGTCCGCGTTGTTGCTGGCGCGCACGACCCCCTGATGGTCGATGACCTTCATGTAGTTGAAATCCTGGCGGCCAAGCGTCTCCTGGACGAAGACGTCCATGCCCGCCCAATCCTCGGACAGCAAGGGCACCGCATTCTGCGTCGCGGTGAACTTCGCGAGCGAGCCGCCGTAGTCCTTCACCTGATCCATCATCGCTGCGTATTGCTGGTGGTACAGGACGGTCGCCGTCAGCGTCATCGTGATCGCGACCACCGCGGCCATCGTGAGCGCCCACCGGACGGCGAGCGGAATGCCGCGCCGCCCGTGTTTCTGGTCGGACTCCGCGATCTCGCGCGACACGCCCACCAGCGCCTGCGCGAACTCTTCGCCGCTCTGGAAGCGCTTGTCCGGCTGCTTCTTCAACGCGCGCTCGATGACCCGGCGCAAGCTCAGCGGCAAATCCCCGCGGACCTTGTCGAGCGACGGCGGATCGGTCTTGGTGATCTTGTAGGCGACGCTGATCAGCGTGTCGCCTTCGAAGGGCAGGTGACCGGTGAGAAGCTGGTACAGAACGACACCGGCGGAAAAGAGATCGGAGCGCGAGTCGACTTTTTCGCCGACGACCTGCTCCGGCGACATGTAGTGGGGCGTTCCGAGCACGTTGCCGATCTGCGTGCGCGTTGCATCGCCCTGTTCGCTGCCGTCGATGCGGCAGATCCCGAAGTCGGCGACCTTGATGACGTTGGTGTCGTTCACCCGCATGATGTTGCCGGGCTTCACGTCGCGGTGGACGATTCCCTTCTTGTGCGCGTAGTCGAGCGCGCGCGTCAGCTGGATGCCGATCTCGACGATGTCGCGCGTCGACATCGGCTTGGTTCCCTTCAGCGCTTCGGCGAGCGTCTGGCCTTCGACGAGCTCCATCGCGATGTACGGATGGCCCTGGTCTTCGCCGACGTCGAACACCGTGACGATGTTGGGGTGCGACAGCACGCCCGCGCCCTTGGCCTCGCGCAGGAACCGTCCGTGGTACTCGCCGTCGAGGCGCAGCTGGGCCTTCAGAAGCTTGATCGCCAGTGGACGGTTGATCTCGGGATCGAAGGCCTTGTAGACGCAGGCCATCGCCCCTTCGCCGATGATTTCGCGAATCTGGTAGCGTCCTAGCCGGTCCATGGGAGCAGTGGTATCGATGGTGAGCCGTCGCTTTGGCTGTGAACAGGAATGAGTATGCCAGAACGGGTTGCGGCACGTCTTTTTGTCCCGGCGGGAACGGCTTCCGGGCTTCGCTAACGTGTGACAAATCCGTCCTGCCGCGGCGTTTCGTCCGCCCCATTGGGCCATGCTTCGTCCATGAAGCCGCGCGCCTCGGCCAGCGCGTCGGCCAGCCGCAGCTTTTGCCCCTGGGCGTACGCGTCCGCGAAGGCTGCGTCGCCCATCGCGGCGCGCGGCGCGGTCGCGAACGCGGCCGTGATCGCGTCATCGCGCAGTGCGCGCGCGCTGCCCATCGCGGCGGCCGATGCGTCCGCCGCGCCGGCGAAGCGCGCCGCCCGTGGCCAGGCCGCGGCGGCCGCGGCAAGCTCGCCCGCGACCTCCAGGTCGTTTTCGCCGTCGAACCGTGCGCCCGTGGCCAACGCGAGGTCGAGTGCTTCCCGCAAGAGTTCACGCGCCCGCGCGAGATCGCGTCGCTCGAGCGCCAGTCGCGCGAGATCGCGCAGGCACACGTGCAGCGCCGCCAGATCCATTTCGTTGCGGGCAAGCGCCAGCGATTCCTCGAGCGCAGCGACCGCTGCCTCGAGGTCACCGGCTTTGCGATAGAACTCGCCGACGTCGTCAAGCGTTTCGCGCAACACCGATGGATCGCCCAACGCGCGGGCGGCAGTGATCGCGTCGTCGAGTGCGCGGCGCGCGCCCGCGACGTCGCCGTTGCGTTGCGCGACATCGCCTGCCAACGCCAAAGCGCGGCAGCGCAGATCTTGCGCATCCAGATGAACGGCGAGCGTTACGCATTCGTCGAGCCACGTGCTTGCCTGCCGCGTGTCGCCGCACATCGATGCGTGCCGGGCCGCACCGAGCAGGAGGTCCGCGCGCATCCGCGCTGGCGCCGCCGCGTCCGGATGCCCCAAGGCTTCGCGCGCAACCTGGCTGCCGCGCGCAAGCAAGCCTCGATCGAGCCAATACAGCTCGAGCGCGTGGGCGAGCCGCATGCCGTCGTGGCCGCCGTGCGGGTCCTGGGCGCAGAAGGCATGGGCGATCATCAGGTTGTCGAATTCGCGGTCGAGGACTTCGCTGGCCTGTCGAGCCGCGGGGCCATGCAGTGCCTTGGCGGTGTTCTCGGCCAACGCCACGTAAAAATCGCGATGGCGGCGCCGCACACCGGGCTCGTCGCCGCTCGCGGACAGTTTTTCCTGCGCGAACTGTCGCAGGGTGGCCAGCATCCGGTAGCGGGGCTCCCCGCCGTCATGCTCGACCTGCAACAGCGACTTGTCGACCAGCCGCGTCGTGAGGTCCAGCGCGTCGAGCGCGTCATCGGCGTCGAATGCCACTTTGGCGGCCGCGGACAACGTGAAGGCGCCCGCGAACGCCGCCAGCCGGCGCAACAACTGCTGCTCGTCGGCGTCGAGATGGTCATGGCTCCAATCGATCGACGCGCGCATGGTCTGGTGCCGCGCCAGCATCCTGTTCCCCCCGCCGAGCAGGCGGAAACGATCGTCGAGATGAACGCGTATCGCATCGAGCGCGAGAAATTTCACGCGCGCTGCCGCAAGCTCGATGGCCAGCGGAATGCCGTCCAGCTGCCGGCAGATGTCGGCGATCGTGGCGATCGCCTGCGCGTCGGGCGCGAACTCCGGCACCGCAACGCGCGCACGGTCGACGAACAAGCGCACCGCCTCTGATTGCGCCAGCACTTGCGGCTCGATGGCGTCGTCGCGAGGGGGTACCGACAAGGCCGGCAATGCGTATTCGCGCTCGCCGGGAACCAGGAGTGTCTCCTGGCTCGTGGCCAGGACCGCCAGCTTTTCGCACGCGCCGAGCAGTTCCTCGACGAGGCGCTTGCAACCGTCACGCACGTGTTCGCAGGTGTCGAGCACCAGCAGCACGGAGCGATTGCCGAAGCGCTGCGACAATCCCTGCGTCGCCGACACGCCCTGCATCTCCGGGACGCCGACGACCGCAGCTACGGCGGACGCCAGGTGATCGGCATCGGTCAGCCCGGCCAGCTCGATCCACCAAACGCCAGCCGGGAACCGGTCGAGCAGGTCCTCCGCGAGCCGGTGTGCAAGGCGTGTCTTGCCCGCGCCGCCAAAACCGGTCAGCGTGAGCAATCGCGATTCCTGCAGGAGTTGCCGGCAGTGCGCGAGCTCGCGTTCGCGGCCGACGAACGACGCCAGCTGCGGCGGCAGGTTATTGGGCGTTTTCGGCGCGGTCACCAAGGAAGAATCGAGCAACGCAAGATTGGCCGCGGCAGCATCGGCCAATGCGGTGACGCCTTCGATCTCGGCGACGTCGAAGCTCTCGATGTAGTCGTGGTCGCCGCTGGCGAGCATGCCGATGAGCTGTCCGCGCACGCGCAGCGGCCACACCAGCGGACCCGTGACGGACGAGCCGATATCGGCCGGCGCCACGGGCGCGTGTGCGCCGCGAAGCTTGGCGATCACGGGATCGTCGTCCGCGAGCGATGGCGGCGTGTCGGCGTTGGCACCGGCGACCACGCTGAACGGGCGGCCGGTGCCGCCGATCAACAGCACGGTGCCCTTGGTACCGAACAACTCGTCGAAGCGAGCGACGAGTCGTTGCTCGAGTTGCGCGCGTTCGCCGATGACCGAGATTTCATCGACGAGCGCCGCGAGCGCCGCCCGGTGCTTCTGGGTATTACGGGTAAAGCGGGATTCGAGCGCGCGCGCGACGCGCCGCTCGACCAGCACGAAAACGGCGGCGAGGACGGCGATGAGCACGAGCCCGACCTCGAAGCGCGTCGACTTCGTGGCGAACACGTAATAGCCGATGATGCCCTTCGCGGCTGCGAGCAGCCCGAACGCAATCAGCGTGACGGTGACCAGCAGCAGGCGCCGGCGCGTCGTGCGGTCGACAAAATAGCGAACGATCCGCCGGCGCAACGGCCGCGATGCCTTGCGCGTTGCCGCGGGCCTTTCCTGCGGCAGTTTTGCTGCCGGAGCGGTCCGTTGGGGGGGATCGGTGGCCATGGAGCCGCGAGATAGGCAAAGGCCGGGCAGGCCGAGGGAGATTAGCACGGCGCAGGGCCGCCCCAAGCCGGGCGCCCCCAGTGGGGGAATGCGCGCAGCGCCTCGGGGCGTTCCTGCCGCACGGCGCAAGGCCGCCCCCAGCCGGGCGTGCCCCCAGTGGGGGAATGCGCGCAGAGCCTCGGGGGTGTTCCTACCGCACGGCGCAGGGCCGCCCCAAGCCGGGGGTGCCCGCAGTGGGGGAAGGCGCGCAGCCTAGCGGGACCCCCAACCAGGGCGCGCCTCCGGTGGGCATCGGGGTGGATCGCGGCCGGCCGCGGGCCACCCCCCAAATCCTTCATGCCCCTGGGGCAGGACTGCGCCTCGGCGCGCGGCATTCTCCTGCCACTCCGCCAACTATCGCGCCGCACCGATCGTGTCGAAGAATTCCTTCATCATGAATGCCTCCAGCTCGCCATTGTCGCTGGCGCGCGCCGACAACGTGATCACCCGGCCCAGCCGGCGCGACTCCCATGCGAAATCTCCGTCTTCGTGATCGCGAATGATCCCGATGATCTTGCGCACCATCGCGATTTGAATGCTGCTGTTCGTACCCTTCTTCACCTCGATCATCTGCGGCACCCGGCGCCTGATTTCCTTGTTCCATCCGTAAAACATGAATTCGGCGTCGTCGGAGCCCAGGCGCCTCACCTCGAACAGGCCGCCCCCGTTGCGCGGATCGTTGCCCAGGTTGGGGGTGCGTATCGCCGCGAGATTGGCGGCGACGATGCGATCGCGGCGCGCGGTGTCGGACTCGGCGGGCTCGGAGGCCGCGCCTTGCGGTCCCGAGGATTCCGTTTCACCGCGGGCGCGGCGCTTGGCAGCCATGTACGCTGAAAGGTCCATCTCCGCCGGGATAGGCGGTGCCGGGGCCGCTTTAGGCACCGGCGCTGGCGGCGGCGCGATGACGGTGGGAACCGGCGAAACGGGTGCGGCGATGATCGGCGTCGGCGGTCTTGGCAACGGGCGCAGCACCATGGTCGGCAGTCGTACGGCAGGCGGCTGCGCCACCGCGGGTGGCGGCGGCGTGGGCGGCGCTGCCGCAGCGGCATTCTTCGGCAGCGCCGCCAACCTCACCGCGAGCGGTCCGCCGGACTGGCTCGATTCCTGCGGATTTGCCGCAACCAGGCGCACATGCGGAAGCCAGACCCACATTACGGCGACGTGAATCATCAGCGACAGGATGAAGGTCAGCCACACCAGCGGCACGGCCACCACCGCGCCTTGGCGCGGGGAGTCGTCGCTCCAGTGCTTCATGATGTGTTCGACACCGGGCGTCGGGCGCCCGGGCGACGTCAACTCACGCCATCGGCGCCCCAGGTGCCCGTCCATCCAATCGAGAAAGGTTCCACTCACCGTGCCGGTCCATTACCGTCGCGAACGCACACGCGCCAAGTTCTGACTCACCTTGGTGTCGCTGGTTCCGGACGCGACTCTACCGGAGGTGCGGCGGGCGTCGCCGCATCGATTGTGCGATCGGGCTTGAATTTCCTTGCGTGCAGCGGCCGTCGATGTCGTCACGCCGCGCGATACATCGTCGTCACGCACGCGCCGCCCAGGCCGAGATTGTGCTGCAGGCCGATGCGCGCGCCGGTCACCTGGCGCGCGCCCGCCGAGCCGCGTAACTGGTGGGTGAGCTCGCAGCATTGCGCAAGTCCGGTCGCGCCCAAGGGGTGCCCCTTGGACAGGAGCCCGCCTGACGGATTGGTGACGACCTTGCCGCCATACGTATTGTCGCCGTCCTCGACGAAGCGTTCGCCACCGCCTTCGGCGCACAGCCCGAGCGCCTCGTAGGCGAGCAACTCGTTGTGCGCGAAGCAGTCGTGCAATTCGACGACGTCGACGTCCTCGGGCCCGATTCCGGCCGCGGCAAACGTCCGTTGCGCGCCCGCACGCGCCATGTCGTAGCCGACGACCCGCATCATGTCGTGCGCATCGAACGTGGACGGCGTATCGGTCGTCATCGTCTGCGCGGCGATCCAGACGTTTTTCGCGAGCGCATGCCGGTCTGCGAACGCCTCCGACACGAGCACGGCGGCCGCGGCGCCGCACGTGGGCGGGCACGCCATGAGCCGCGTCATCACGCCGGGGATCAACACCGGCGACGCCATGACTTCTTCGGGTGTGACCTCTTTCCGGAAGAGCGCGAGCGGATTGTTGGCCGCGTGCCGGCTCGCCTTGGCGCGAATTTTTGCGAACGTTTCCATCCGCGTGCCGTACTTCCGCATGTGGGCGAGACCGGCGCCCCCGAAATAGCGCAACGCCAGCGGCACGTCCGGCATGCCGACGAGCGCGGCGGTTTCCTCATCGAAGCGCTCGAAGGGAGACGCGCGATCGTTGAACTTGCGACCCAGGGCGCCGGGCTCCATCTGCTCGAACCCGAGCGCCAGCGCGCATTCGACGGCACCCGACGCGACGGCTTGCCGCGCCAGGAACAACGCCGTCGATCCCGTCGAGCAATTGTTGTTGACGTTGACGATCGGGATGCCCGTCATCCCGATCTCGTAGAGGACGCGTTGCCCCGACGTCGAGTCGCCGTACACGTAGCCGACGAACGCCTGCTCGATGTCGATGTAGGCGACCGCCGCGTCGGTCAGGGCTGCGCGTGTCGCGGCCGCGCCCATCTCGGGGTAGGGCGCGCTGGCGCCGGGCTTGGCGAACGGGATCATCCCGACGCCGGCCACAAAGACCTTGCGTGACATAGTCCTTTCCGTCCTCTCCGCCAACCGTCGTTATCCAGTGTAGCGTACGTTAAACTGGGCTCGTTCGCGTTGCGAGAAGTATCGGGCCGCGGAAAGGTAAAAGCATCGTGAGCATGCCCGCATTGCCGATGGTGGCGACGCACGAGGTCGTCAATCAGGTGCCGCCGCTCGCGGACTTCAATGTCTACGCGTGCGACGCCGCGCTGCGCGACGCCGTCATCCGTGAAGGCGCGGGCGATGCCGACGCGTGGCTGCACGCGCGTGGTTCCGAAGTGGGCTCGGCGGAGATGCAAGCGTTCGCCGAGCAGGCGAACCGGTACACGCCGACGCTCAAGTCCTTCGACGCCAACGGCCGCCGCCGCGACGTGGTCGAGTTTCATCCGGCCTATCACGCGCTGATGAGCTATCTGCAGCGGCACGGTGCGGCGGCGGCTCCGTGGGCCGCGCCCGGACGGGGCGCCCATGTCCGGCGCGCGGCGCTCTATGTCATGTATGCGCAGCTCGAGGACGGCACGCTGTGCCCGACGACGATGACGTATGCGAGCGTGCCCGCACTCCAGCGCGACGCGGCGCTCGCCGCGCAATGGCTGCCGCGGATCTACACCTGCGAATACGATCCGCGCTTCCTTCCGGCCGACGCGAAAAAAGGCGTGACGCTGGGCATGGGGATGACGGAGAAGCAGGGCGGCTCCGACGTGCGCGCGAACACCACGCGCGCCGATCCCGCGGGAGGTCGCGACTATCGGATCGTCGGTCACAAGTGGTTCTTTTCGGCGCCGATGTGCGACGCGTTTCTGATCCTCGCGCAGGCGCCGGGCGGCTTGTCGTGCTTTCTGCTGCCGCGGTTCACGCCTGACGGCGAGGTCAACGCCATCCGCATCCAGCGCCTGAAGGACAAGCTCGGCGATCGGTCGAAC
>Ga0207648_10008096_pt1 | contig 10235 bp, 8 predicted proteins | sample KBSMisM32_FD_184310 | JGI IMG/M metagenome (GOLD analysis project Ga0207648, IMG submission 184310) | Miscanthus rhizosphere microbial communities from Kellogg Biological Station, Michigan, USA - KBS Miscanthus M3-2 (SPAdes) (version 2) | ecosystem: Host-associated > Plants > Roots > Rhizosphere... | reverse complement strand
TGTTCGCGCGCAAGGTGAACTGGCACGAGACATGGCACACGATGCAGGACGCGTCGCTCCCGATCCTGCTCGGGGCCGCGGCGGTCAATCTCGCGTCGATCGTGGTGAAGGGGGTGCGCTGGTGGGTGTTCCTGCGCCCGATCGGCTCGCGCTCCCTTCCCCTCGCCCTCCGGGCCACCTTCGCCGGTGCGGGCCTCAACAACGTCCTGGTCGCGAATGGTGGGGAGGCGGCGCGTGTCGTCTTCGTCGCCCGCGCTGCGCACATACAGAGCGCCAAGGTCCTCGCGACGCTGGCGCTGGAACGACTCTTCGAGCTCGTCGGCTATGTCGTGCTGCTCTCGCTGGCAGCCACCTTCCTCCAACTGCCGCACTCGCTGGAGCGGGTCAAGCCGTTCGCGATCGCCATTCTCGTGGGCATGCTCGCGCTCCTGGTGTGGCTGCTGCGACGGCCCGACGTCGTCGAGAACGTTGCTGGCCCGAAGCCGGTAAGTTGGCGCGGACGGCTCAAGGAGTACGGAGCGCGCTTCGTTCAGACGATCGGGCAGGTCTCGAGCGGACCGCGCTTCATCGCGGCGCTCACCCTCAGCGTGCTGGCCTGGGCGCTCCAGGTGTGGACCTACCATCTCACGGCGCAGTCCGCACACCTGCCGATGACGATCGTGGCCACCATCGCCGCCTTGCTCGCCGTCAATCTCGGCTTTGCTCTCCGTGCGACTCCGGGCAACGTCGGCGTCTTCCAGGCGGCGTACGCGGCCACGGCTGCAGCGTTCGGGCTGGATTACAACAAGGCCGTCGCCGTCGCATTCCTGATCCAGGCGCAGCAGATCCTGCCGGTCACACTTCTTGGCATCGCGATGGCGCCCGAGTTCATCTTCAAGAAGGGTCAGCGTCGCGCGAGCGACCTTCCGGGCGAGATCCCGAGCGCGTCGCGCGGCGAGGCCGGCGCAGGGAACTGAGCGCGAATTTTCGGCTGCGGTGACCCCGCGATCGTGCTGGCGGCCACGACGTTGCGCCATCTCTGCCCGCTACCTAGACTCCCGGGCATGAGCCGACTCCTGACGTTTCCCCAGCGCTTGTCGAAGCGCGGCATCCGGGTCCTGGCGCTGCTGTTCTGCGCCTCCCTTGCCCTCGCCTCGAGCTGCACCAGCGACTACAAGCAGTGCGTCGACTGTCCCGGGAGCCCGGCGCTCATCCCTGGCAGCTTCGTGCTGACGGGCGTCGACGGGAATAACCTCCCGTACACTATCCCGACCAACAACACCATCACCATCCTCGCGGGCGACTGCGTCACGACGTCGAATGAGAAGTTCACGCTCCACCTGACCACGGTCACCAACGGGAAGGATACGGTGACCGCCACGGCGGACGGATTCGTCCTGCCCTTCAACAAGGGATCGGTGACCTTCGCGTTCAGCGCCTCCTCGGTCCAGTCGACGGCGCTCATCACCGGCGATGGCTTCGCGCTCAGCTATCTCGGTGTGGTCCTCCAGTTCACGCGCCAGGGCTAGCTCGAACCCTTCGACTCACGGTTCGTAAGGAAAACGGCGCCCATTGCTGGGCGCCGTTTTCGTATCTGGACCTGCTGTCAGTGGAGGCGCGGGGAATCGAACCCCGGTCCGAAGCTAGATCGACCACAAGCACTACGTGCGTATCCCACCGATTGATGTCCCCGACGGCTGGCCAGTGGGCCGCCCACCGCAAGGTGATCCTCCTAGAGTTTCGCTCGACGGCGGAAGGCGCACCGCCAAGCTAGCCCGGATTTCCGTTACCCATGAAACCGCCCCGGGCGGGCTTTCTCATGGGCACTTGCAGGCCTAACTAGAAGTTAGGCGGCAAGGGCGAAGTTGTTGTTCGCAGTTGGATATTTCCCGAGTGTTTAACGAGGTGCCCGAGGACCTCGGCACGCGCTCACGGCTTCACCAGTCCCGTCGAAGCCAGTCGCCCCCTTACCTCACGAAATCTAGCCGATCAGCCGCTGCAGTCAAGCGAACGCTGCCCTCTCATGCAACTTGAGATACAGCTGCTCAACCCATTGTGCGGCCTTTCGTTGCTGGTTTCGACCTCACCCTGTTTCGCCCTTCGTGCTTCGCGATGTACAGCGCCTTGTCCGACGCGGGGAAGAGCTGATCGCGATCCTTCACCGTCTCAGGGAACGTCGCCACGCCGAACGAGGCCGTAACAGGAATCTCGGCACCGCCGTGCCGGAATGGCTGAGCCGCGATCCGCGCACGGAGGCGTTCGGCGACCTCGACGGCATGCTCGCTGTCGGTAAACGGCAGCAGCATGGCGACCTCTTCCCCACCATAACGCACGCAGATGTCGAGCGACCGAACGCCGTCCTGGAGGATGCGGGCCAACTGCTTGAGCACCGCGTCTCCCGCCTCGTGCCCCCAGGTGTCGTTCACCCGCTTGAAGTGATCGATGTCCACGAGCACCAACGACACCGGGTGCCCCTGTCGGTCGGCCGCCTCGAGACAGCGCTGAAGCTGCTCGCCAAAGTGATGGCGGTTCCACAGCCCGGTCAGCGGATCGGTACGCGACCGCTTGTCCACCTCGGCGAACTGCCACACCAGCTCCAGGGAGCCCGCGACGATCGCACCGAGCACCGCCAGCGGGCGCCCGTCTTCCAGCGTCAGGCCGCGAACCTCCGAGGCCTCGAGCACGAGGGCGCCCAGCGTGCGTCCATCCTTTGCCAGCGGCACGATCGCCACGGAGCCGGGCTCCTCGACGGCCCTGGGCACGCCGTAAAGCGCGCGGTCGAGCGTCGCGGTACGCGCGTCCTCCAGCACCTGGAGCTTGCCCGCGCGGCACCCTTCCGCGACGATGCTGCCCGCGCCCAGCGCCGCCGGCACCTTCAACCCGCAGTTCTCCGTGGCGTAGGTCAGTTCGCCCGTCTCGTCTTCGGCGGACCACCGAACGAGTACAGCTCCCCGGGCCCCGGTAATGTCCAGCGCCGTGTCGCAGAGCGCGCGGGCAAGCCCTTCTCCTGTCTTTCCCCCTTGGAGGCGCTGGACGGCATCCAGGAGCGCCTGGCTCTGGCGCATGTGCCGAGTGTGGCGGCGGCGGACGTCCACGAGCTCCTGCACCGTTCCGAGCTGGTCGGCGAGCCGCGGGAGCCAGTCCCGCAGCGCGGTGCGATTCCAGCCGAGCCCGTTCCGGTGCGTGAGGCTCAGGACGCCCATCAGGGTCTCGCCCCGCCGGATCGGCGCCGCGCCAACGTGGACGACTTCCTCGTGGCCGACGGTCTGGACGATCCCGCCTTCGGCCGACCACTGCACGAGCGGAGCCCACTCCGTGATGCTGAAGAACGAGGGCCTCGTCCCCTCGGAGGACCAGACCTCGGGCGCGAGCGTGTCGCGCTCGGGTCTCCAGCGCCAGAAGATCGCCTCCTCGGCGCCGGAGACGTCACGGAAGTCGATCAGCAGTTGTACGACGACCGCTCGATCGGCCCTTTTCTCCCTGACTTCGAACTCGACGCGGATGTCTCGCCGGAGCGCGTTTGCGCTGATGACCGGCTGGTGATCCGCGGTCGGCATCTCGGCGTCGATCCGCGCGAGACGCCCTCGTGCCGTCGCCAGCTCGCGCCTGGCGGTCGACGCCTGGCGTAGAGCGGCGCCCGCCACGGCAATGGCGGCGACAGCGGCGAGGAGAGCTGCGATGAGCAGCATCGGCGGATCGTTCAGCGGGTTTGGGGCGAACGGTCGTCGTCCGCCGCCGCCCCCTGGCTACGAACGTGAGCCGTGCAGGATGCGTGCGGCGGCCACCGCCGCACCAAATCCGTTGTCGATGTTGACGACAGTCACGCCTGCGGCGCAACTGTTCAGCATCGTCAATAACGGCGCAATTCCGCTGAACGCTGCACCGTAACCGACACTCGTGGGAACCGCGATCACGGGTACGCGCACCAGGCCGCCGACGACGGATGCCAGGGCGCCATCCATTCCGGCCACGACGATGATCACGGCGGCGCGCTCCAGCACCGCGCTGCTGCCGAGCAGCCGGTGAATCCCGGCGACGCCGACGTCCGTGAGGCGTTCGGCAATGCAACCCATCGCATCGGCCGTCACGGCCGCCTCTTCCGCCACGGGGAGATCGCTCGTGCCGGCGGTGACGACGAGCACCGAGCCGCGGGCAGTCTCTGGTGGCTGCACGGCGCGCACACGCACCGTTCTCGCGAGCGCGTTCGACTCTGCGCCGGGCAGCGCTTCGAGCAGCGGCGCGACGGATTCAGGCGCGACTCTCGTCACGAGCACGCCGTCGCCACGTTCGGCGATCCGTTGGGCGATGGCCACGAGCTGCTCGGTCGTCTTGCCCGCGCCGTACACCACTTCGGGAAAGCCCTGACGCAGCGCCCGGTGGTGGTCGATCGTCGCGAAGCCGAGCGACTCCGTGGGCTCCTGAGACAACGAGACCAGCGCGGACTCGATCGGCATCGAGCCGTCCGCGACCTTGCCGAGCAGGTCGCGCACGCGCTCCCGCCTCACGCCGCCGTCGCCTCCAGCGAACGGTCGTCGTCGTCGCCGCCGTCGGACTGTCCGGGTCGGGCGAATGGATCGTGCGTCGCGAGGTAGTCCGCGAAGATCCCTTCGATCTCGCCGAACGACGTCACGGCGAACAGGCGCCGACGCAGCTCGGCGCCGGCGTGCAGCCCCTTGGCATACCAGCCGAGGTGCTTGCGGAACTCGATCGCCGCGCCGCGCGGATCCGTCTCGTACTCCATGACCATCCGGGCGTGCGCGAGCGCGACGGCGAACCGTTCCTCGATCGTCGGTGCCGGACGTTTCGGGCGCCCCGCGAGTAGATCCTTCACCTGATCGAAGATCCACGGCTGGCCGTACGAGCCACGCGCGATCATGATGCCCTCACAGCGTGTCTGATCGAGCATGCGGATCGCGTCCTCGGCCGTCTTGATGTCGCCGTTACCGAGCACCGGGATGTCGAGCGCCTCCGCGACGGCGGCGATCTCCTCCCACCGCGCGTGCCCGGAGTACATCTGCGTGCGCGTCCGCGGATGCAGCGTGAGCACCTTGACTCCCGCATCCTGGCAGCGCAGCGCGATCTGCACCGGATCGCGCATCTCCTCGTTCCAGCCGCTGCGGATCTTGCACGTGACGGGCAGATGCGTGGCGGTGACGACGGCGCGGATCACCTGCTGCACCAGGTCGAGGTCACGCAGGCATCCCGAGCCGCCATTGCGCCGAACCACCTTCTTCACCGGACATCCGAAGTTGATGTCGATGAACTCCGGCTGGAACACGTCGGAGACGAAGCGCGCGGCCTCTCCCATCGCCACGGGGTCCGCGCCGAAGATCTGCACGCCGATCGGGCGCTCGTCGGGACCGAACGCCAGCTTGTGGAGCGTCGCCTCGTTCTCGCGACGGATTCCTTCGGCGGAGAGAAACTCCGTCACCACCACGTCCGCTCCGTGCTGGCGGCAGAGGCGCCGGAAGGGCGACTCGGACACGCCGGCCATCGGGGCCAGATAGAGTGGTACGTCGGCGAGGAGCGGGAACGGAAAGGCCATCCCGAAAGTTACCGACGCTCGGAAGTGCAAGCAACGTCATGGTTTGACAATCTGCGGCGCGCGCGAATAGCTTCCTCGGCTCGACACGACCACCCGCCCTCGGTGGCACACGCCATCGGTCAGCGTCACGCACCGTCAGCACCGGATCCAGCCAGATGGAATTGCGCGAGTTCTTCAGCGAGGACGCAATCAAGCTCGAGCTCGAAGGGGAGTCGAAGGACGACATCCTCAAGGAGCTGATCGCCCTGCTCAAGCTTGACGACAAGTCGGAGGGGATGCTCTACAAGATGCTGAAGCGGCGCGAGAACCTCGGCTCGACGGGGATCGGCCGCGGCATCGCCATTCCGCACTGCCGTTCGCTGGTGGTGAACAAGCTCCGCGTCGCCTTCGGGCGGAAGTCGCGCGGCGTGGACTTCAAGGCGATCGACGAGAAGCCGGTGAACTTCTTCTTCCTCATCGTCGCCCCGCCGCTCGAGGTCTCGAACCAGTATCTGCCGGTGCTCGGCAAGATCGCGCAGTTCTCGAAGGAGAGCGACGTTCCGCAGCGTCTCCTTGGACTGACGGAGCCGGCGCAGTTCCTCGAGCTGCTCAAGGAGAAGGGCGTCTAGCTCGCCGCTGGCCTACGCGCGGCTCCCTTCTCAGAGGCGCAGCGCGACCAAGGCGAACGTCAGCATCATGGCCACGGTGAACGCGACGAAGTAGGTCGCGGCGATGGCGCTGCTTCGCAGAAGGGCGCTCCAGGCCGAGCCGCCGTAGACGCGCCGCACGGCGAGCACCATGTAGATCGCGATGGCGAGGAAGCTCGTGGCGACGGCGAGCGCGTCGACTGCGGTATTCCGCGTGACGCGAGGGACGAGCGTCAGCACCAACGCGACGAAGAGGAACGCGTGCGTGTGCAACGCGAACGCCAGGTGCTGGGGATACCGCATGCGTCGTCCGCGGAACACGAGCGCGACGAGCCCCGCGAAGATCGGCACGAGCACGAACATGACGTTCGGAATGTCCTGGCGCAGTGAGGCGGTCGTCTCGTTACCGTGGCGCAGCGCGTTCCCGAGCATCCGCCCGAACACTCGCTTCGTCGACTTCTTGCTCTGCGCCATCCGATCCGCCTCGACGAGCACCTCGCCGACGCTGTCGCCCTGGATCGTGAGCATGCCGACCTGCGACGTGCCCGCCTTCGCAACCACGATGCGCGGTTCGGGTGTGAGCGCCTTGAGCGCGAAGAACAGAACGCTGAACGTCAGGTAAAGGCGAAGTGGAGACAGATACCTCGCGCGCCTGCCGGCGAGGTACTCCCGCGTGAGCTCGCCCGGCTTCGTGAACAGGAGCCGGAAGGTGGCCGCGAGCTTGCCGTCCCAGTGCAGAAACTCGCTCGCCGCCTCGTGAACGAACTCCCCGACTGTGGGATTCGGATCGATCGCCGCCTGCCCGCATGCGGGACAGTAGCGCAGCGACACAGGCTCGCCGCAGTTCAGGCAGACGCCGGGCGCGCTCGCCTCGGGAGGACGCATCACGATGGATGCGTCGGCCGTTCGCGGCGACGTCCGGGTCGTGCCGGGCATCAGATCATTCCCACTCGATCGTGGCGGGCGGCTTGGAGCTCACGTCGTAGACCACCCGGTTCACGCCATCCACCTCGCGAATGATCCGATCGGAGATGCGCGCCATCACATCGTGCGGGAAAGCATACCAGTCGGCCGTCATCCCGTCGGTGCTGGTGACGGCGCGGAGCGCCACCACGTTGTCGTACGTCCGTTCGTCGCCCATCACGCCGACGCTGCGGATCGGCAGCAGGACGGCGAACGCCTGCCAGATCTCGTTGTAGAGATTCGCGCCGCGAATCTCCTCGAGATAGATGGCGTCCGCACGCCGGAGCACGTCGAGCGCGGGCTCGGACACGGCGCCGAGCACGCGGATGGCGAGCCCGGGTCCCGGGAAAGGATGCCGTCCGACCATCTCCTCCGGGAGCCCGAGCTCGCGCCCCACGTTGCGCACTTCGTCCTTGAAGAGCTCTCGCAGCGGCTCGATGAGCGCGAACTTCATGTCGGGCTTGAGCCCGCCGACGTTGTGGTGCGTCTTGATCGTCACCGAGGGACCTCCCGTCGGCGACGAGCTCTCGACCACGTCGGGGTACAGCGTCCCCTGCACCAGGAACTTCGCGTTCGTTCCCGCCGATGCCGTTGCCTCCTCGAACACGTCGATGAACGTGTGGCCGATCGCGCGCCGCTTGGCCTCGGGATCCTCGACGCCCTCGAGCGCCTTGAGGAATCGCTGAGACGCATCGACCGTGACGAGCTTGATGCCCATGTGCGTCTTCATCGTGCGCTCGACCTGCTCGCGCTCGTGAAGCCGCAGCAGGCCCGTGTCGACGAAGACGCAGGTGAGCTGGTCGCCGATCGCGCGATGGACGAGTGCCGCCGCGACCGAGGAGTCCACTCCGCCGGAGAGTCCGCAGATGACCTGCGCGTTCCCCACCAGCGCGCGGATCTTCGCCACTTCGTCCTCGATGAACGCCCCGGCCGTCCAGCTCGGCGTCGCACCGCAGACCTTGAAGAGGAAGTTCGCGAGCAGCTCTCGGCCGCGAGGTGTATGCGCGACCTCCGGATGGAACTGAACTCCAAAAATCGGACGGGACTCGTGCTCGAATGCCGCGAGAGGATTTCCTTCGCTCGCGGCGGTGATGTGGAAGCCGGGCGGCGCACTCTCGATGTGATCGCCGTGGCTCATCCACACCGTCGCCGTCTCGTTCGGGTCGAATCCCTCGAACAACGCACTGCGCACGGTCGGGCGGATCTCGGCGCGGCCGTACTCGCGCCGGCCGCCGCGCTTCACCTCGCTCCCCAGCAGATGCGCGATGAGCTGCATCCCGTAGCACACGCCGAGCACCGGTGCGACGTCGAACAGCGCCGGATCGGCGGTGGGCGCATTCTCGGCGTAGACGGAGTTCGGGCCGCCGCTGAGGATGATGCCTGTCGGCTTCCACTCGCGGATCCACTCTACACTGCGCGTCGGGGGATGGATCTCCGAGTAGACACGCGCCTCGCGCACTCGGCGCGCGATGAGCTGCGTGAACTGTGAGCCGTAGTCGATGATGAGGATCCGGCTGCCAGCCGTCATGTCGTCCAGTGCGCGGGGTCGAGACTGAGGAACTCGACCTGTTTCGTGTCGAGGTCGAGGATGGCGGCCTTCGGTGTGCCGTAGAGCCAGCCGCACGCCTCGCCGGGATTGACGATGAGCGTGTCGCCGCGGTGCTTCATCTCCTGCTGGTGCGTGAAGCCGTGCACCACGATGCTGTGCCCCTCGATGCTGCGCGGCTGCACGTCGCCGATATCGTGCACGACGAGGACACGCTGCGACGCGAGCTCGAAGCTGTGTGGGCCCTCGTACAGCTCGGCCCCGAATCCTGCGGTCGCCTTTGCGAGCAGGCCCTGCGTGTCGCCGTCGTTCTTGCCGAACACGCCGGCGAGCGACATGCTCGCCTCCTCGATCGGGCGGAGCGAGAACGGCGCGCAGTAGTCGCCCGCATGGATCAGCATCGCGACCCCAGCCTCCTGCATCAGCCGCACGAATTCCGCGATCACGGGGATGCGATCGTGCGTGTCCGCCATCAGTCCGACGCGCATCAGGCCGTCCTCCAGTCGGGGTCGACAACTTCCAGATGCACGAGATCCTCGTACCGCTCGCGCAGCGTCACGACGGCGTAGCGATCACCTTCCACCAGCACCTCGGCGCCGCGCGGACGCGTGTTGTAGTTCGACGCCATCACGTAGCCATAGGCGCCGACGTCGTGCACGGCCAGCAGATCTCCGGCGGTCGCGTCGTCCATTTCTCGGCCGAGGGCGAGGAAGTCGCCGCTCTCGCAGATCGGACCGACGACGTCCGCCGTCATCGACTGTCCGTTGGGCCGCACGGACTCGATGCGGTGGTAGGCGTCGTAGTGCGAGGGGCGGATGAGCTCCGTCATGCCGGCGTCCGTAATGAGGAAGTCCCGCCCGCCGCTGTGCTTGCGATAGAGGACGCGCGTGAGCAGCACACCGGCGTTGCCGACGATGAACCGCCCCGGCTCCATGAGGAGCGTGAGGCCTGTCGGCACGACGCGTTTGACGAGCGCTCTCGCGAAGCGGCCGAGGTCGGGCGAGACCTCGTCCGAGTACGAGACGCCCAGCCCGCCCCCGATGTCGAGGTACCGCAGCGTATCGATCCCCTCGCTGCGAATCGCGTCGAGCAGCCCGGTCAGCCGCTCCACGCCGTCGACGTAGGGATCGATGCGGAAGAGCTGCGACCCGATGTGCATGTCCAGCCCGTGCAGCGCCACGTTCGGCAGCGAGGCCGCGACGCGCGCGACGTCGAGCACCTCGTCGAAGGGAATGCCGAACTTGGCTCCGCGTTCGCCCGTCTTGATGTAACGATGCGAGCTGTCGACGGTGACTTCTGGATTGACGCGCAACCCGACCCGTGCCGTCAGCCCCTCTTCGCCCGCGAGCTGATCGAGCGCGCGGACCTCGGCTTCGGACTCCGCGTTCACCAGCTTCACGCCGGCCTGCACGGCCTCGCGGAGCTCCTTGTCGGTCTTGCCGACGCCGCCGAACACGATGTCGTCGCCGGTGAAGCCGAGTCGCAGCGCGCGGAACAGCTCACCACCCGCGCGGGTGGCTGGTTTCATTTGCAGAACGCGTTTGAGGCCGACCGTTTTCGACGGGTCGCGCGCAAA
>Ga0207648_10008095_pt1 | contig 10235 bp, 8 predicted proteins | sample KBSMisM32_FD_184310 | JGI IMG/M metagenome (GOLD analysis project Ga0207648, IMG submission 184310) | Miscanthus rhizosphere microbial communities from Kellogg Biological Station, Michigan, USA - KBS Miscanthus M3-2 (SPAdes) (version 2) | ecosystem: Host-associated > Plants > Roots > Rhizosphere... | reverse complement strand
AAGATTCACGAATCAAATATTACATAATTCGTCAGAAGAAAGAATGAATTTCTATAAACGAGTTGGAGAAAAAATATTTAGACAAAAACTTGCCGGTTCTGAAGAAGCAAGTATTGTTTGTTTGGGCGGATTTTCAGAAATTGGTAGAAGCGCAATGTTGATCGTTACTCATGAGAGTAAGATACTGCTTGATTTTGGTATCAAGAGTAATCAACACGAAGACAATGACATATTGCCACGATTGGATATTTATGGGATAGGCATGAATGAAATCGATGCGGTTATTATTTCCCACGCACATCTTGATCACTGTGGAGCTGTACCTGTCTTATGCAAATATGGATATGATGGTCCCATATATTGTACTGAACCTACTTTTCCAATTATGATATCAGTACTACAAGACTATGTTTCAAGGACCAAAGAAGCATTTTACTCGTCAAGAGATATTGAAAGCCTAATTACTCAAGTAATTCCTCTTAATTTTGGAGCAGTTACCGATATTTCCCCAGACGTTAGAATAACTTTTGCAAATTCTGGACATATGATAGGTTCTGCCTCTACGCATTTGCACATTGGAAATGGTGATTACAATATTCTGTATACTGGTGATTTGAAATTTGGTAGACTAAATACTGTTGACAACGCTTTTTGGAATTTCCCAAGAGCAGAAACGCTAGTGATTGAAAGTACTAACGGAAATAGAGACGATAAATTTGTTACTCGAGAGGTCGCAGAAGATAGCCTGGTCAGAGGTATTAATTCGACCATTCAGAATGGCGGAAGGGTTTTGATTCCAGTTCCTGTCCTCGGTTTATCTCAGGAAATTTGTGTTACCTTGGGAATGTTAAGGAGCATCAATAAAATAAATCCAGAAAATATTTTTGTTGACCAAAAAATTCTGGACATGTTCTTTTTTTATGAGATGTATTCGGAATATTTATCAAAAACACTCAAGCAGCGAATTAGTGAGAGAACTGAAGATCCCCTTTACATCAACAAACTTGTGAGCTTAGAACCATCAGTAAATTGGAATGGATCAATAATATTGTGTCCATCCTCAATGTTGACAGATGGTCCATCAGTTAAATATCTTAATGAAATAGCAGGCGATTCTCTGAGTAAGGTTATTCTTTTATCAGAACAATTTCAGTCTACTCCAGGAAGACTCCTTCAAGAAGGGCAGCGGAATATTACTATAGGCGGTAATGATCTTGAAGTAAAGTGCAATATTGATGTGATACCCGGGTTTAGTATCCACAGTGATTACAATCAGTTATTGGCTTACGTAAATCGATTGAAACCAAAGCTAAAAAAGGTAATTACTAATCATGGAGAAGGAAAGAAATGTCAAAATCTGGCAAATTCAATAAACAAGATATTCAAGGTACAAAGTTTCCATCCACTCGTGCAAGAATCAATTAAAGTATTGTGAGCGTATTAAAAGATTATTTTAGATCCTGTATGCCTTTCCAGATCTTTACATCTGGTGGTGTAATTACTACCCGTTCTTCACCCAATCTTGCAATGTCTCCACCTGCTGATTTAACAAAACTATACAAATCATCTATTGCCTTTCGTAGGGTTTCTATATCCTTTTGGGCCATGGGTGTTATTCGTACTATCAGAATCATGTGCTTTTTAGCATCATCTTTAATCGAATCCACATCGCTAATGTCTTTTAGAGTTATGGCCTTAAGGTAAATGGGTTGGTTTTGCAAGGTAGCATTTCCTCTCTTAGTAGCTTGAGAGGTAAAAAGTCAAATAGTTATTCTGGTCAAATATTTTTAACCTGTAGCTTCATTTTTTGCAATCTCTGGGTCGGAAAAACCAACGGTAATTTAAAAAGTTATGGATTTTATACTAGATTTTATTGACTTACGATATGAATAATTGATATAATATTCATCATTCGGTAAAAATTCTATCATTATCACCAGAATGAGTGATAAAAATCTAAAGTGAGTAGGTTAATGATTTTGGTATTAATGAAAAAATATTTCAGTAATTATCTATTTGTACGGTTACAAAAATATCCGCAAGCATCGTAACTACGAGGTATTCTAAGAAATCTAATTCTCCAATTCCAACAATAGTCGGTTTATTGTTGAATAGACACCGTTCAAGTTGGTAATACAATGCACAATGCCTTCAATATTATTTTCACTCATCTGTATACCTTTGTTATACTTTGTCTCAATTTTGTTCTTGTCCGTTTCCATATACATAGTATAGATTGTATGCTCTCTTTGTAGAGAACAATTATGAGTATATTGTCTTATCTCAAATTTATGTATATTAACCCCATCTATAACAGTTTTCTCTAAAATCATGATTTTCTTAATAGGGTTACCTTCCCAATGGTTGAGATCATCATCTCGTTTAAATGTCATTTTTTTTCATATTCTAGAAATCTTACCCATTCTGGAAACCATAAATTATATTCTGAAATCCCGATACCTTTGGATAGAATTGAAGGCGAATTATAAAATACATTATTTGCGCCCAACTCCTTAGATATCCTTATATTTAGTTCCTCTAGTGAGGGCACCTGTCCGATATATTTATGGGCAATCAATTCTCTATTATGAGTATAGAGGCCAACCTGTCGACCGTCCACGGTTGGGACATAGCTGACAATAACGGAAACTGATTTGACACCTGCCCTTCTTAAATAATAAATAGTTTCCTTTGCAGTGATTCCAGTTTGAATCGTTCCTTGAATTAGACCAATGTTTTTTTGGCTAATTTTATGTTTAAGAATATATTTTAATGATTTTCCGGAAGTTATCATCTTATTCTTACTAATATTCTCAGAAAAATCTATCATTCTATCGGAATCATCATACCTGTCATTTATTATGGCCTCACCCAAGTCAAATTTTGGAATATTATTCCTGTATTCTGCACTAAACCCAAGAGTCATTGGTCTAGGATAATCAGGTTCTGCGTAAGCTGCATCAATATCTACGTTAGAATGTGTAGAAAGAAAGTCGGCTTGTACCTTTCCAATCCTCTTTCTAGTTTCATAAATTCCTTTTCCATTGATAGTAGCAGTAACATGAGACTCTCGGATAAACTCAAAGGGATCTATCATTGTTCTCGTAGTGGGAAGAGAGAGTATTTTTTGCTGACCATTTTCAACATCCATCTTGATTAATTGTCCTGGTCTTATATCTTCAAAATTCATATTTGGGAAAGGGATGCGAAGCGAATTTTCTGAAGCTATTATGGAGACAGAATTATTCTTGTCTGTACCACTTACAAGAGGTTTAAAGCCAGTAGAATCTCTATATGAATAAATCTTTCCATCATACATCATGGTTAAATTGCCCCTCAAATGCCTGTCCAAAAATTCACAAGCTTTTTCAGCGTTCTCCTGATCTATTAATAATCTCTTGAAAATACCATAAATCTTGTAAAGTGAATCGGCATTAGCCGCGTCACCCACAAGTGGATGCAAATGCAATTTTTCAATGTCAACAAAGAATCCGTCAAGCACCACACTGATCTTATTCATGCTTCTAAACCTAGGGGTTCTTTTGGATAAATAGCCTAATCCGATCGTATACCTAAGGTTACTATTGTCATCAACGGTTTTTGGAATTGAACGATCTCCGGGAAAGGGGCCAATACCACTAGATACCAAATTATCCATAATTATTTTCCAGTAAGCTTTTCCTCTATGTTGAAGCATCTGCAATGAATTGATAAAATATGAGACTAGGATTTCTCTATCCGCTGTATAATTTGCAATTGCAAAGATGCCGGCCAATGAACATTACTAGATCTATTGAGAAATTAAATATTTTGTTTGTGCAGACCTCGCCTTTAACGAGGCAACAGTTTAGGGGAAAAAGCAATGTGAAAGAATATAGACATGCTAAAAGCAACTGAAATTAATACTCTGGAAGATGGGTTTGGAATTACAAGGGGATTGAGACTAACAAATGCTCATGTAAATCCATGTCTTGGAAAATGACGATATTCAAGAAAAAAATAGTTCAGTATCCATTATATTTGGATAATAATTTTGGCACCCTCGTGAACACTATTAAACAAATCAATTGAGACATTATGATTCATACAATATACTAACTAATACAATAGAATTTACTGTCTCCATTCCTTATCAAAACATTTAACTCAAGTAAATTTGCAAAGCAAAAATGCGAATAAATGAAATTTATTCAAGGGAAGTGATCTAAAATTAAAACTTTAATTCCTATGATATTTCTAGTTGCCAGTTCTAAGGAAGGGACCATGTTATATTTCGTGACTTGCGAACTTAATTTCTTGAAAAACTAATTCCCGAACTTTTCATAGATTTCATGGGAAAAGCTCGTCGACTTATTTGGAGGATGATGTCACCGTGTTCATTTTCTGATCAAAAAAATGTTAGTGAAAAATCAGTATTGAAAGGGATGAATTAAGTAACTTTTTATTCTCAATTTCATATGATACTACCACGAGTATCCAAATAGATTTTGTTATGTATCTCCGTGAATCGCTTAAATAAGACACAATCGCATAATGAGTATGTTTAATCCTCTCAATTTAAAAATTGATCATGTCCACCTTAACGTATCTAATTTAGAAAAGTCACTTCAGTTTTATAGATCTATTCTCGGATTTAGTATAGCAAGAAAGAATCACAAAACAGCATTGTTATCTACAGACGATAATAATTCAGAGTCATTTTTGGTTGCATTATCAGAATCTGACGAAGAGGGCCCATCAACAGCACGAAATAGACAAAAGGCAGGAATGTATCATTTTGCAATATTATTACCCGGAAGAAAGTTTCTGTCACTTTTTCTAAGGCATTTACGAGAAAAACTTGATCCTGAATACTATGGGGGTATGGCGGACCATGGTGTGTCCGAATCTATTTACATACATGATCCAGATTTTAACGGAATTGAAGTATATACAGACAGGTCTCCCTTGAAATGGAAATGGGCTAACGGGAGAGTACAAATGATAACGGAGCCTTTGGACACAGCGAACCTATTGAAAGAATCAACCGCAACTGACTTAGAATGGCATTCTCTCCCTCAAACAACATCAATAGGTCATGTTCATTTACATGTTTCTGATCTTGGTAAAGCAAAAACATTCTATAATGAAGTTTTAGGGCTAAATCATACTGCTACCTACCCTGGGGCATATTTCTTCGCATCAAATAGGTATCATCACCATGTTGCTACGAATACTTGGCTCGGAGAGAACATTAGTTCTGCAGGGAATAATGAATTGGGACTGGATCATTTTGCAATAAATTTGAATGATATAGGCGAGCTTAGATTACTCAAGGATCATTTTTCAGAATTTCATATTGACATTGATGAACAGCTAATCGAAAGTGACACGCAATTTACTTCATCATTTTATGCTTATGATTTTGATGGTATACAAATACAATTTTTACATAATAATTAATAGGATTAGGATAAAGAGATTGATTAAACGAGATCTATTACTGAGGATTTCTTAGGTTGGAATAAGATCTTTAGAAAATGACTGGAAAAGAAACCATTCAACTATATCCGATATTACTAGTTAATTTTATAAGCACACTGGGATTTAGTATCGTTCTTCCATTCCTTATCTTTTTAGTTAGAGATTTTGGTGGAAATGCAATAGTTTATGGTGTGTTGGGGGCAACTTATTCTGCTTTTCAACTTATTGGTGCTCCTCTACTCGGAAAATGGGTCCGATGTGTATGGCCGGAAAAAAGTTCTTTTGTTGAGTAATGCAGGAACTCTAGTAGGTTGGATATTCTTTTTTATAGCACTCCTTATACCTGATCAAAAATTGAGCCTCAATACTCTTATTTTTGGAACTTTTACTATGAGTCTTCCAATACTTGTGATATTTTTAGCTCGTGCGATCGATGGAATTACCGGAGGTAACGTTTCTGTAGCCAATGCCTATCTTTCGGATATATCATCTGAAAAAGACCGCAGCGACAACTTTGGAAAAATGGCCATGTCGGCTAATTTAGGTTTCATCTTGGGTCCTGCAATAGCTGGCATCTTGGGAGGTACTATGTTCGGTTCACTATTACCAATTTTCGCAGCATTACTTCTATCTATGTTCACGCTAGTTGTGATCGGATTCAGACTAAAGGAATCTAAGCGATTATCAACCGAAATCCCTATCTCAGAAGAAGGGAGTATAAGAAAAGTATTCGCACAAGAATGCAAGCCCTGTTACAAAGTACAAGAACCAAAACTCAAATTTCAAGAGGCATTCAGGCTAAAACATATCTCTTATTTGCTTGTATTGTATTTTTTGATATTTCTGGGTTTTAACATCTTCTATGCCTCATTTCCTTCTCATGCAGCGAGCGACTTAAAGTGGTCAATAACTGAGCTGGGTATATTTTACGCTGTACTAAGTGGAATAATGGTCTTCATCCAGGGTCCAGTCCTAAGTAGAGCATTAAGAAAATTTTCTGAAGAAAAGTTGGTTATAATTGGAAGCATGATTCTGGGTACGAATTTTGTTTTACTAATTATAAGCAACAATTATTGGGTATATGCTGCTGTCATCCTATTTGCGATTGGTAACGGCCTCATGTGGCCTTCATTTATGTCTATATTATCAAAGCGCGCAGGCTCAGCTCTTCAAGGATCCGTGCAGGGTATAGCAGGTAGCTTTGGAGGACTGGCAAGTATTATCGGATTAATTCTGGGAGGTTTTTTGTACCTATTAATTGGACCAATTACATTTCTGATTAGTGCTGGAGTAATTTTCACGGCTTTCGTTATGTCATTCCGGTTATTGAAAATTAAGGATTCTGATTAGTATCATCCACTAATTTGAAACATGACATTGAAGTACAAATACCATTGTTTACATGAATTCAGTTAGTGATAGTTAACATGAAGAACAGTTTTCAAGTCCTATGAAAATAAGTAGCTCCTAACTTAGCTAGTCAAACTACTTGAAATCATTACGCAAAACTATTCTATAGCGAGCTTTGCCCGATTCAAGATGTGCCATTGCATCATTGACGCATGACAGCGGGAATTCTTCTATTATTGGTTCAATCCCGTGTCGGTTGCAAAAATCAAGCATCATCAGAATTTCTGCGGGGCCTCCGATAGGTGAAGCACTTATAGATTTCTCGCCAGAAAGTAGGGGAAATATAGTAGCTTTTACCTGAGAAGCTGCTCCAACAATATGTAATTTCCCACCTGGGCGGAGTGTATTAATGTAATTATCCCAATTCAAATCTACATTCGCAGTAACTAGTACCATGTCAAATTGATTTGTATATGGCTTTAAAGGCTCAGAGCCTTTTGAGTTTATGAAATTGTCGGCTCCAAAATCTCTCGCTTCCCTCTCTTTTTCAGGATTGGTAGAGATGGCAGTAACCTCACATCCCCATGCGTTTAGAAATTTGATAGCCATATGTCCTAAACCACCTATTCCCACTACTGCCACATGATCTGTAGGTTTTATATTATTATGAATAATAGGATTGAAGACGGTTATTCCGCCACAGAATAACGGACCAGCAGTTTTGATATTTATGTTCCTAGGAAGGGGAAAAGCCCATAATGCTTGGCATCGCACTTTATCCGCATATCCACCATGTCTACCAACTATTACATCTTCACCGCTACGGCAACGGTTATGATGACCGCTCAAACATTGGTCACATACCTGACAAGATCGGGCTCTCCAACCTAATCCCACGTGTTGTCCAACTTCGAGATGATTTACCATATTCCCTTTCGCAGCCACTTTGCCGATAATCTCATGTCCAGGTACGAAAGGGTATCTTGTAAATCCCCAATCGTTCTTAAGCATACTTAAATCACTATGACAAATACCACAATACTCGACATCCAGCTCCACTTCATCAGATTTCAAGGAATCTAATTCGTACTGAAATGATTCTAACTTTCCATTTGGTTCACGAGCTGCATATGCTTGGATATTCAATGACAATATACCGGTCGAAAGGGTATAAAAGTACAACTATCGCTAGGCCACACAAAGTCGCTACAAACTCTTTGCTGGGCCTAGCTCTTACGAATTAAAAAAATTTAAACCGAGTAGTAACATTTTCCTTTCCTATTGAAAGCAAAGTGGATATACTTTATCGTATTTTTTTTTGTTTTCATAATAAATAAAATAAACTCTAAAGGTTATCATGCTGTCGATACTTGTCATCGCCCTAGATATGGTAAATTGTTTCGCAATAATTTAACAAGAAGTTAATAAAATAATGAACACTTTAAATTATGAATTATGATAATCATATTAATTGCTCATAGGTTTAATTGGTAAGGCAAATGTTGGCAAGTCCACGTTCTTTTCTGCCTCTACCGATAACGTTGTGAACATTGCAAATTATCCATTTACCACAGTCAAGCCTAATCTGGGAATTTGTCACGCTAGGGTAAAATGCGTATGTACAGAATTTGGGGTAAAAGATAATCCAGTTCATTCTATTTGTATAGATGGAGTGAGGTTTATTCCAATTGAAATAGTAGATGTAGCTGGTTTAGTTCCTGGTGCTCACGAGGGCAAGGGACTTGGAAACAAATTCTTAGACGATGCAAGACAAGCAGATGCCCTTATTCATATTATAGACCTATCGGGTTCTACGGATTCAGAAGGAAAGCCAATAGCAACAGGTACAGGCGACCCGGTGGAAGATATTAAATTTGTTGAAGAAGAATTTGATCTTTGGCTTGTATCAATTATTAAAAGGGATTGGGACAAAATAAAGGAGCTTGATTCATCGGGTCTAAACACAACTCAAATTTTGAGAAAGAGGTTGTCAGGACTAGGAGTAACTGAATCAGCTATAGACAAAGTTCTGAACAACTTGAATTTACATAATAAGAAAATCAAAGATTGGACAGAACAAGAAACATTAGATTTTTGTCACAATTCAAGAAGCCTTGTAAAGCCTGTAGTCATTGCTGCGAATAAAGCTGACATTTCAACTTCTCAAAATTTCCTGCAACAGCTAAAAGAAAAGTACCCTCATGTAATACCCTGTACATCAGAATTAGAAATGTTGTTACGAAAAGCAGCAAAGAATGGATTTGTTCATTACCTTCCAGGCGATAATTCATTTGAAATAAAGGAAAGTATGCAATTAAGCGAAAAACAAAATGATGCTCTACAGATTGTTTCAGAATTCATAAAAAAACATGGTACAACTGGCATTCAAGAGATAATAAATCTTGCATGTTTTAATCTATTGAAGAAAATAGTTGTATATCCAGTTGAAGATGAATCAAAATTGACCGATAAAAAAGGAAACATTCTTCCAGAAGCCTATTTACTAAATGAAGGATCTACTGCAAAGGACCTTGCAATTGCAATACATCAGGAATTAGGAAAAGGCTTTCTTTTTGCGATAGACGTTCGAACAAAGAGAAGGTTGGGTGCAGATCACAAATTAAGAAATAATGACGTGATTAAAATTGTATCAGCGACAAGTAGAAAGTGATAGCCATGTTGTGTCTAGGGATTGAAAGTACAGCACATACTTTTGCTTGTTCTGTAGTCAAGTATTCAGATTCAGATATTGGTAAATATCCTAATATTCTTTCAGACGTCAGAAATGTCTTCAAAGCTCCCGATGGGTCGGGAATTCATCCGAGGGAAGCATCTCGCCATCATGCATCAGTAGCAATAGAAGTTCTCAAAAAATCTTTGGAATCTTCTAAAATAAAGTACAAGGATTTAGACGTTGTTGCGTACTCCGCTGGGCCAGGACTTGGTCCCTGTTTGAGGATCGGAGCTGTCATTGCTCGTTCCATATCTTCATTTTATGATATTAGATTAGTCCCGGTTAATCATGCATTAGGGCATATTGAACTTGGAATGAGTCTTACAGGTGGCAATGATTCTCTTGTACTATTAGTTTCTGGAGGACATACTATGATACTGGTATTTAATAACAAAAGATGGAGGGTAATAGGAGAAACATTAGATATCACATTAGGTCAACTTCTAGATCAATTTGGACGTTACCTAGGTCTGGCTTCTCCATGTGGTTCAGAGATAGAAAAGTTAGCAACCAAGTCATCCAAAAATTATATCTCGTTACCATATTCAATAAAAGGGAATGATATTACTTTTTCAGGAATTCTTTCCGCTGCAAAGAGATTAATTTTGAGTGGTAAATACACAAATGAAGACATATGTTATTCGATTCAAGAGACTGCATTTGCAATTATTACAGAGGCAGTTGAGAG
>Ga0207648_10008091_pt1 | contig 10238 bp, 12 predicted proteins | sample KBSMisM32_FD_184310 | JGI IMG/M metagenome (GOLD analysis project Ga0207648, IMG submission 184310) | Miscanthus rhizosphere microbial communities from Kellogg Biological Station, Michigan, USA - KBS Miscanthus M3-2 (SPAdes) (version 2) | ecosystem: Host-associated > Plants > Roots >... | reverse complement strand
GTCCACGCGGAGCATCTGGATCATCGCGAGCGCGACCAGGGCGATCACGCCGGCCGCGAACGGCACCGGCCAGAACACGTCGACCGCCGCCTTGACGTCGGCCTCCATGTGGGCGAGCAGCTCACCCGTGGGGGTCTCGCGGTGGAACTGGAGCTGCAGGTCGCGATAGCGGTCCGACACGTCTCGGCGCAGCGTCGCCATCACGCGTTCCCCCGCAACGCCCGAGTAGTACCGGCGCACCATGATGCCGAGGGCCCGCAGGCACCCGAAGGTCATCAGGGCGAGGACCGCGAACCACACCCGGGAGGCGGGCACGTAGCCATCGGTGTTGGGATCGAACGCAGGCTGCAGCACGTTGTTCGTGGCGCTGGCCAGGGCGGTCGTCAGCAACACCGAGGACGCCGCGAACACGAGGGCGCCGGCCAGGGAGATCAGGAACGGCTTGGGGTGCAACTTGATGTAGGTCCAGACCAGCCGCATGCCAGACAGGAACAACCCGCGGGTGCGGGGCGTGCCCGAGGGCGTGTTCGTCTGCTGCAGGGTCGCGGCCATGCCGCATATCATGCCGCGCATGAGCGAGGAGCGACCCTGGCTGTCTTCCTACCCCTCTGACGTGCCTCGTTCGTTGGCTCCGTACCCCGAGGGAAGCGTCTTCTCGATGCTGGAGTCTTCGGCCCGCCGGTTCCCAGACCGTCCCGCGATCGCGTGGTTCGGCAAGCACATGACCTACGCAGAGCTGCTCGCCGAGGTCGAGCGGTGCAGCGCGATGCTCGCGGGGCTTGGCGTCGGCAAGGGTGACCGGGTGGCCCTGATCATGCCGAACTCGCCCCCGTTCACGATCGCGTTCTACGCGTGCATGCGGCTCGGCGCCGTGGCGGTCGGCAACAACCCGATCTACACCACGCGAGAGATGCGTCATCAGCTGGACGACGCCGACACCAAGGTCGTCCTGGTGGCCGACCTCATGTACGCGGACTACGCGCCGGTGTTCGCCGAGCTGGGGATCGAGCAGGTCGTCGTGACCCGGCTGAACGACTACATGCCGCTGCTCAAGAAGCTGCTCGCGCCGGCGCTCAAGTTCAAGAAGCAGCAGGTGGCGAACGGCAAACCGTGGCCGCCGGTGGCTAAGGACGCTCCCGTGCTGCGGTGGGCCCAGACGCTGGCGTCAGCCGGTCCCGCTCCGCCGGTCGCGACCGTGCGCCCGACGGAGGACGTCGCGGTCCTGATCTACACCGGCGGCACGACCGGCATCGCCAAGGGCGCGATGTTGTCGCACCACAACATCACGTCGAACGCTCGCCAGAGCGGGTCCTGGTTCCCGTCGATCGAGGACGGCCGCGAAGCCCTGCTCGCGGCGTTGCCCTTCTTCCACTCCTATGGGCTGCTGGCGATGAACCTGTCGGTCCTGATCGCCGCCAAGCTCATCCCGATGCCCAACCCGCGCGACATCCACATGATCCTCGAGCTGACGCAGCATGAGAAGCCGACGCTGTTCCCCGGGGTGCCGCGTCTGTACGTCGCGGTCAACGAGCATCCTGACGTCGGGAAGTTCGACCTGAAGTCGATCATGGCGTGCGTCTCGGGCGCGGCGCCGCTGCCGGTCGCGGTCGCGAAGGAGTTCGAGCGCGTGACAGGGGGCGGGCAGCTCGTCGAGGGCTACGGGTTGACCGAGTGCTCGCCGGTCACGCACGCGAACCCGTTCAACGGACCGCGCAAGCCGGGCTCCATCGGCATGCCGATCCCCGACACCGACGTGCGGATCATCTCGTTGGACGATCCCGACAAGCTGATGCCGGTCGGGGAGCCCGGTGAGCTCTGTATCAAGGGACCACAGGTGATGCTCGGGTACTGGCGCCGTCCGGAAGAGACCGCGCTGGCGATCCGCAACGGCTGGTTCCACACCGGCGACGTTGCCGTGAGGGATCCGGACGGGTACTTCAAGATCGTCGATCGGCTGAAGGACATGATCATCGTCTCGGGATTCAACGTGTATCCCAACGAGGTCGAGGACGTGCTCTACCACCACCCCGCGATCTCCAAGGCAGCGGTGATCGGCCTGCCGGACGACCGCACCGGGGAGCGCGTCAAGGCCTACGTCATCCTCAAGGAAGGCCAGACGCTGACGGCCGAGGAGCTGATCGCCTGGTGCAAGGACCCGGAGCAGGGCCTCACCGGATACCGCGCGCCCAAGGAGATCGAGTTCCGCGACTCGTTGCCCGAAACGCTGGTCGGTAAGGTGCTCCGGCGTGCCCTCCAGGAAGAGGAGCGCGTCAGGCGCGAAGCGGCCACGGCCGCATCGTGAACCCGATCCGCTGGGACCTCGGCGAAGGACTGATCGTCCGCACCTACCTCGCCGGTGACGCGCAGGAGCTGTTCGACCTCATCGATGCGAACCGTGAGCGTCTGCGGCCGTGGATGATCTGGGAGCCGCAGACCAGGAGCGTCGCCGACTCGCTGGCGTTCATCCAGCGGTCGACGTCGTCCGCCACCGACATGGAGGGCAACGGCGTGTGGCTGGACGGCGTCCTGATCGCCGGCGTCGGCCTGGGCATCGACACGATGTCCAACAGCGGTGAGATCGGGTACTGGATCGACGGCGGTCACGAAGGCAAGGGGATCGTCACCCGCGTGTGCCAGCGCTTCTTCGACTTCGCGTTCGACGAGCTCGGCCTCCATCGGATGGAGCTGCAGGCCGCGACAGACAACGCGCGGTCGCGCGCGATCGCCGAGCGGCTCGGCATGACGCAGGAAGGCGTCGCCAGGGACGGGATCCGGGTCGCCGCCGGCTACCTCGACTCCGTCTCGTACGCAATCTTGGAGGACGAGTGGCGAGCACGTAGGGTGCCTGCGTGAGACCCGATCTGAGGATCGAGCTCGGCGGCGGGGCCGTGCTCCGACCCTTCACGACCGACGATGCCGAGGCGCTCTTCCGCGTGATCGATGCGAACCGCACGCGCCTGGCACGGTGGTTCCACTGGGTCGACGACTCGACGGATGCCTCGTCACAGGCTGCGTGGATGGACTCGCGTAGCGGCGACCAGCGCTCACTGGACGCGAACGGCATCTGGGTCGGTGACGAGCTTGCCGGCGGATGCGATCTCGTCATCGCGGGCACCGACGACAGTGGTGAGCTCGGGTTCTGGCTCGACGAGGCCTTCGTCGGGCGTGGGCTCGCCACGCGCGCGTCGCAAGCGCTCATCAACCGGTGCTTCGAGAGCGAAGGCCTGCATCGGGTGCAGCTGCGTGCGGGCGTCGACAACCTGCGGAGCCGGGCGGTCGCGAAACGCCTGAACATGCGCGAGGAGGGCGTGCTTCGTGGCGCCGGGAAGGTGGGCGGCGGTCTCTACGTCGACCTGGTGATCTACGGGCAGATCGTCGACGAGTGGCGCATGACGGTCCGTTCGTGACGATCCGCGCCGTCATCTTCGACCTCTACGGAACCCTCGTGCCCGAGTTCCCGCACGAGGACTTCTCCGCGTCGATCGATCACATGGCCTCCGTCCTCGGCGCGGACCCCGTCGCGTTCCGGGACGGGTGGAACGACACCGTCGAGCTGCGGCAGACCGGCGGGTTCGCGACGCTGGAGGAGAACGTGCTCGCGATCACCGCGAAGCTCGGTCTCGCCGAGCCGAGCCCGGTCGACGTGACGAAGGCGCTCGCCCGGCGCGCGGAGATGTACGACCGATGGTTCCATCCGCGCGCGGGTGCGATCGAGACGCTCAGCGAGCTTCGCGCCCGCGGGTTCCCGCTCGCCTTGATCTCGATGTGCGCTCCGGACACGCCGCCGATGTGGCACGCGTCGCCGTTCGCCGGCCTCGTCGATGTCGAGGTGTTCTCGAGCGAGGTCGGCCTTCGGAAGCCCGATCCGGCGATCTATCGATACGCGTGCGAGCGGCTCGGGGTCGAACCGGCCGACTGCCTGTACTGCGGCGACGGCGCCTACCGCGAACTGAGCGGGGCCACCGAGGTCGGCATGACGGCCATCGAGATCCGCGACCCAGCTGTCGACATCACAACGCTGCTGCACCTCGAGGGCGAAGACTGGAGCGGCATCCGGATCGCCGACCTGCGCGAAGTCCTCTCGATGGTCTGAGCTGCGGTTCGCTATCCGCCGCCGCACAGGTCGGTCAGGCGCGTGCGGAAGGTCGGCTTGCGAGCGAGGCAAGCTCGACGGCTTGCTTCGGGATCGCCGCGACCGCACCGACCACCAGCGTCGCGGGAGGGCCTATGCTCGCGGCCGCCGCCAGGTCAGGCAGGTCGCGAAGCGTTCCGATGACGGAGCGCTCCTCGGGTGTGGTGGCCCACATGATCACCGCGGCGGGCTCCTCGGCAGGACGCCCGGCATCGATGAGCGCCCGACACGTGTCGGCGAGTCGACCGGCTGCCATGAGCACCACCAAGGTGTCCGTCGCCGTGGCGACCCGAGAGAGGTCGACGGCATCCGGCTCATGCGCGGTCCCGGCCGTCGAGGCGGTGACGACCGCGAACGAGCGCGCGACACCGCGGTGCGTGACGGGGATGCCGGCGGCGGCGGGCGCGGCGACCCCGCTCGTGACACCGGGGATGACCTCGCAGGTCACCCCGGCTTCCGCGCACGCGAGCAGCTCCTCGCCACCGCGGCCGAACACGAACGGATCGCCGCCCTTCAAGCGCACGACCGTTCGTCCGAGCTGCGCGTGCTCGACGAGCACCGCGTTGATCTGGTCCTGCTTCATGGCGTGGCCGCCCGGTTGCTTGCCGACGTAGATGCGCTCGGCGTCGTGCGGCGCCAGTCCGAGCAGCTCGGGCGCCGCGAGCCGGTCGTACACGATCACATCCGCCTCTGCCAGCGCGTTCGCGCCCTTGAGGGTGATCAGGTCGGGGTCGCCGGGCCCGGCCCCGACCAGCACGACACGCCCGGTCACTGCCGAGCTCCGTCCAGTAGGCGCGTCACCAACCGGCCTCGCAACTCTTCTGCACCACCGGCGCGAACCAAGGCGGCCGCCTCGTCTGGATCGAGCGCGTCGCGCCAGCGCTGGGACCGCTCCTCGATATCTGGCAGCAAGGGCAGCGTTTCCTCCCTGACCTCTCGCAGGACCCGCAGCACCTCCGCCCATTCGGGCCCGTACTCGTTCTCGAGCTTCACGCGCAGCTTGCGTGCGAGCGCGGGGGAGGCGCCGCCGGTTCCGATCGCCAGCAGCAGCTCCCCGCGCCGGACGATCGCCGGCATCGCCCAGTCGCATGCGGGGGTATCGTCAACTACATTGACCAATGCACCCGCTGCGCGTGCGGCCTGCGACAGTCGCTTGCGCTCTCCCGGATCGGGGTCATGGGCGATCACGAGGAACGCCCCGGCGAGGTCGGCCGTGGTCCAGGCTCGACGGGCGACGAGCACGCCTTCGAGCAGCTCCAGGCCTTCCAGCCGCTCGGCGGGCGCGGTCGACACGACCAACACGTCGGTCGCGCCGCCCGCCAGCAACGCTTCGACCTTCCCTTCGCGGATCGGGAGCGCTCCGATCACGACGCAGCGCCGACCGTCGAGCTCGAGGAGCACGGGGAAGCCGAAGGGCGCCATCTACCACGTCCCTGTCTTCGCCGGACGTTCGCTCATGCGGAGCTGCCTCGTACCGGCGACGCATCCGCTTCCGCCCGCTCGCTGTCGGACTTCGTGCCGAGCAGCTGCACGGAGCAGTGGATCCCGCACTCCTTGTTGGTGTCCTGCTCCCACCACCAGCGACCGGCACGCTCGGGCTCGCCCGGCATCACGGCACGTGTGCACGGCGCACAGCCGATCGAGGTGTACCCGTGGTCGAAGAGCTCGTGGTACGGAACTTCGTTCTCGCGGATGTAGTCCCACACGCGGTCGAGGGTCCAGTCGGCGAGCGGATTCAGCTTGACGATGCCACCGTGCTCCCGATCCATCTCGACCTTCGCGATGTTGCGGCGGCTCACCCACTGTTCGCGACGCAGGCCGGCGATCCAGGCATCGAGCGTCGCCAGCTTCCGCTTCAACGGCTCGACCTTACGGATCGTGCAGCACGTCGTGCGCAGATCGACGCTTCGGTACATCGCGTTGGGGCCGTTCTGGGTCTGGAACGAGGCGACGGCGGCGGCGTCTGGCACCTCGAATTCAACGTCGATGCCATAGCGGTCGCGCACCTCCTCGAACAGGGTGTAGGTCTCCGGCGGCAGGCGGCCGGTATCGAGCGTGAAGACGCGGATGCTCGGGTCGATGCGCCACGCCATGTCGACGATCGCCATGCCGTCGACGCCGCCCGCGGCGCTGATCGCGAGGCGCGGGTGGAACGTCTCGATCGCCCACTCGAGCAGATCCTGGGCGGAGGCGTGCTCGAATCGGTCGGCCGCGTCCTTGACCCACGTCGACTCCTCGTCGACGACAGCGAGCGCCGGCTCGTGGATCGGTTGGATCGGGTCTCTGTCTGCCATCTCGGTGCCTCTGCGGTTTCGCGTGTCCAGCCCTGGGAACGGAAAAGGCCGCCGGTGCGGCGGCCTGGGAATGCAGATGTGGTGGGCGGCTACCGCATGCGGTGGCGTGCGGGCATCTCCATGCCCGCGGACCGGCGACAGCACAGGCGCGACGGCACCATGGCCGCCACCACCCCCGCCGCTCGTGTCTGGATCAAAGCCGCCTCCGAAGCTGGAAACCTGCGGTCTTGCAGGTGCAAAAGGCTATCCGCCGGCCCCGGGATACGTCAAGGAAGGCGCGCTTGGCTTGGTTCACGAAGGGGGGAGCAGCGGGATACCTTCGGAGCGGAGGGCCGCCCACAGCATCTTGAGCAGGTCCTTGTCTGTCGCGGTTGCCCCCGGCACCTCCGAGGGCAGCACGATCGCTTTCGGCACCGGCTTGAGGTTCGCCTGGATCTCGTCCATCAGCTCTTCCCAACCATCGACGGGGGTGCTGATCTCGATCCGGAGGGTGGAACCGGTGCGCTCGACGGACCAGGGCATGCGGCTTCTTACCTGTTGGAGCCCAGAAGAACAAGATTCCTTACGAGGGAACCCATCTAGAGCCGGGACTGTCCTCGCACGTCGCGGGCGCGCCGGGGCGTTGTAGGTCGGAGGGAGGATTCGCGGGATCTGGGCCTCCAGAGTAGGCTTCGCCTGCAACCAATCCGTCGGATCTGCAAAGGGGGGTACATGGAGACGCCTGCCAGGGTGGAGGCTCGCGCGGCCGTCGGCGAGGCTTCAGGCACGTGGTGGCTCTTCCTGATCACCGGGATCGCGTGGCTCCTGCTCTCGGTCATCGTGTTGCGGTTCAACATCACCTCGATCGCCGCTGTGGGGGCCTTGTTGGGGGTCGTGTTCATCGCTGCGGGCGCCAACGAGTTCATGGTGATGGCGCTTCGGGACATGGGGTGGAAGTGGCTGCACGGGATCCTCGCCGTGATCTTCATCATCGGCGGCGTGTGGGCGTTCATCCACCCGATCGACGCCTTCTATGAGCTCGCCGCGATCCTCGGCTTCCTGTTGATCTTCAAGGGGACGATGGACGTCATCGGCTCGGTGATCCAGAAGGAGATCAGTGCACTGTGGTGGCTCGGCCTCATCACCGGGGTCCTCGAGCTCCTGTTGGGTTTCTGGGCGTCGCAGCAATACTTCGCGCCGCGGGCCGCGTTGATCCTCGTGTGGGTCGGGTTCTTCGCGCTCTTCCACGGGATCGGCGAGATCGTGATGGCCTTCGAGATGCGCCGCGTGCACAAGGCCATGACCTGAGGGTCCCGAACCGCATCGACGAACAGGGAGGGATAGGGATGTCGGACCGACCAAGTAGCTGGGCATTGGGGTTCACCGCCTTCGCAGCGTGGATGCTGATCCTGATCGGCACGTTCCACGCGATCGACGGGCTGTCCGCGATCTTCAAGGACGAGATCTTCCTGCCGGTGCAGGGCTACCTATTCAAGTTCGACACGACGACGTGGGGATGGATCCATCTCGTCGTCGGGATCGTCATCGTGCTCGCGGGTCTCGGCCTATTCAGCGGCGCGGTCTGGGCTCGGACGATCGGCGTGATCCTTGCGGCCGTCAGCGCGATCGCGACCTTCGCGTACCTTCCGTGGTACCCGATCTGGTCGATCGTCATCATCACGCTTGACGTCATCGTGATCTGGGCGCTGACGGCGCACGGGCGCGACATCACCCGGGTCGACTAGACACCGGTTCCGATCGAGAAGGGAGTTGCGGTGCTCGCCACCGAATGGAGTTTCGGGTCCGTCCTGTGGACCATGTTGGTGTTCTTCTTCTGGGTGATGGCCATCTGGATCTTCATCGCGCTGTTCTCGGACATATTCCGTCGCAACGATCTATCGGGTGGGGCGAAGGCAGGGTGGATCTTGCTGATCTTCATCCTGCCGTTCGTCGGGTGCCTGATCTACATGATCGCCCGGCCGAAGATGACCGAGCAGGACCGCCAGATGATCGAGCAGGCGCAGGAGGCCCAGCGGCGGATCGAGGGGTACTCGGCAGCCGACGAGATCCAGAAGCTCAGCGCGTTGCGCGATAGCGGCAAGATCTCCGCCGAGGAGTACGAGGACCTGAAGCGCAAAGCGATGATGGAGCTCTGATCGATCGGTCTCAGCGGACCGACGCGCCGGCCCGGTAGATGACGAGCTCGTAGAGCCCGAAGACCACCAAGAGGCCGACGAAGCCCCAGAGCGAGAGGTTCGCCAGGAGCAGCAGGAGCACGCCGACACCCGCGCCGCCGAGCATCAACACGTCTCGGTGGCCCGCGACCCAGTCGAGGCTGCCGCTGCCCTGGCGACCTCGCACCGCTCCGACAGCCGCTGCCGCGATGTCGGCGGTCCACCTGCGGATGCGGACCGCCCACGGATAGGGACCGGTGATCAGGGCGATCACGAGCACGAGCAGGGCGAACGCGAGCAGCCAGCCCGTGTAGCGCAGCAGCGCGCCAAGTACCTGGTCGACGACCGCGCGTGCGGCCGCTTGATTCTCGGGCTTGACCCGGTTCACGATCACGTCGCCCTCCGCGATCGAGAATCGCCGCTCGACCACGAGGACGACGAGCAGCGCGACCGTCAGTTGGATCAGGGTGCGCCGCCGCCGTCGGGATATCCAAAGCGCGATCGCGGCGCACACGAGGAAGAGCAGCGCGAAGGCAACGACCGCGCGGCTCGCCAGATCGACGACCCGCTGCACCGCCTGCAACTGGCTGGCGTCGTAGACGACGATCGTGCCGAACCCTTCCGGGAGGTCCACCCCGAGCGCCGACTCGAGGCGTGTCACCGCCTCGGACGGGATCTCATCCCCGGTGATCTGCGGGAGCGTCACCGGGTGGCCGATGATGCTCGTGACGACGCCGGTCATCGCCGCGAGGCCCTGGTTGACGAGCGGGAGCAGGTTGAGCACGACCTTGTCGCCTTGCACCTGGACGGTCTCACCCTGGGTGCCGATGTCGCCCTCGAGCACGGCGATGAGCTGCGCGTGCGCGAAGCGGTTGGCCGCTTCCCACGAGGTCGCGAAGGTGTCACTCGCGAGGACAGCTCGCAGCTGATCCTGCACGAAGCCTTGGACCCCGTTCGCGATCGGTCCGGCGAGGAACGCGAGTCGTGGGCTCCGTTGTTGCAGGGCCGCCGCCAGCCGGTCCTGCACATGGAGCGCCGTGAAGACCTCCTCGGTCACGGTGCGGGCCAGGTACTCCTGGACGGCGGCGTCGCGGGCGAGCGGAGCGACCGTCGCCACGTACCGGTCGGTGTCGAGCAAGGTTCGGCGCGCCCACGTCCCCGGCACCGCGACCGCGAACAAGAGGATCGCGAGGACCAGGAACACCGTCGTGAAGACGGTCGCGATCCGATGGCGCCGTTGCGGTGCGCCCTCGAGCTTCTCGACGCGGCGCTCCAGGGCGTCGCGTTCCGCTTTGAGTCGTTCGACGTCGCTCGTGTCGGCTATCCGGTCCTCCATCCGGTCGGCGCTCGGGGAGGATACCCCGGGTTCCTCGAGGGCGCGACGCCGCGTTGGGTCGAGGTGTGCGCAGGCACTCGAAGGCTAGAGTCCGAGCTTGGCCGAGTCGGACACGGAGGTAGGGGCCTGTGACGACCGAAGAGGGCAGCCATGGAAGCTGGTGGAAGCGCGCCCTCGTCGCGCTCGGTGCTGTGATCGGCGTCTCTCTGGTCTGGGGGTGGTTGCGCCCCGAGCCGGGGGAGATCGACATGGAGCTCGTGCCCGAGCCAGCCGAGTCGACGCCGGTCGCTCCCGAGGTCGTGGTCGCGCCCGACCCGAAGACG
>Ga0207648_10008090_pt1 | contig 10239 bp, 8 predicted proteins | sample KBSMisM32_FD_184310 | JGI IMG/M metagenome (GOLD analysis project Ga0207648, IMG submission 184310) | Miscanthus rhizosphere microbial communities from Kellogg Biological Station, Michigan, USA - KBS Miscanthus M3-2 (SPAdes) (version 2) | ecosystem: Host-associated > Plants > Roots > Rhizosphere... | reverse complement strand
TTTATGGTGACAAGAACAACTGGTGGGCGGCGTACGCGTTCTGGGTGTTTCAGCTGTTCGGGTTCACCAACGCGAAGCTGCTCGATGGCGGGCGCATCAAGTGGGAGCAGGAGGGCCGTTCGTTCAACACCGACGTCCCCTCTTATCGTGCCACCAACTACAAGGCGCCCAAACGGTCGGACGAGAAAATCCGCGCGTTCTTCAAGCAGGTGGCCGAGCACTCGGCGGCGGGCAAGCCGCTGATCGATGTGCGCTCGCCCGAGGAATACACGGGGCAGCGCACGCACATGCCCGACTACCCGCAGGAAGGCACGCTGCGCGGCGGACACATCAAAGGCGCACGCAGCGTTCCCTGGGCGCGCGCCGCGAATCCGGACGGAAGCTTCAAGGACGCCGCTGCGCTGCGCGCGATCTACGAAAGCGAAAAGGGACTGAAGAAGAGCGACGACATCGTCGCCTATTGCCGTATTGGTGAGCGCTCCTCGCATACGTGGTTCGTTCTCACCTATCTCCTCGGCTACGATCGCGTCAGAAATTACGACGGAAGCTGGACGGAGTGGGGCAACGCGGTACGAGCCCCAATCGAAAAGGGTCCGGAAAAGTGACGGCTCCGGCACCAGCGCAGACTATTGCAAAACCATCGCTGATCCATGTGCAGTGGGTTGGTAAGCATGAATTCGAGACGGGCCGCCCGGGCGGACCGACGGCCCATCTCGATGGCGACGGGAAGACTGGCCAGAGTCCTCCGGAAGCACTCCTGAGCGCGCTGGCGACGTGCATCTCGTACGATGTTGTGGACATCCTCGCGAAACAGAAGACGCCGCTCAAATCACTCGAGATCGATGTCGTCGGGGAACGAGTTAACACCGTGCCGCGCCGCTACCGGCACATCACGCTCAACTTTCGAATGAGCGGTCAGGGTATAGAGAAGGACAAGGCCCTGCGCGCGATCGAGCTTTCGGCAAACAAATACTGCTCGGTGCGCGACTCGTTGCGGGCTGATATGCAAATCGACTGGACTGTGGAGATCTCGTAGCTGCTCCGCGATCTCGCCTGGCCGCGGTGAGGCTTACGATTTCCTCTTTGGAGTTCGCGGCATACTCCTCCGCTCGGAATCTTCCATTTCCTCCCGCAGCCTCAGATAGCTGTCGTAGCGCTCGGCGCTGATTGCGCCTTGATCGACGGCGGCGCGCACGGCGCAGCCCGGCTCAACCCGATGGGTGCAATTTCCGAAGCGGCACTCCGTGATGTGGATGCGGAATTCGCGGAAGCACTCATCCAGGTGCTCCGACGCGAGGCCCCACATTCCGACTTCCCGCAACCCGGGAGAATCAACCACGTAACCCGCATCGGGTAACGGATGGAGCAGTGCGCCGACGGTTGTATGGCGCCCCTTGTTGACCGAGTCGCTGATCTCGCCGACTCGCAGATCGAGTCCCGGATACATCGAGTTCATGAGCGACGATTTGCCGACGCCGGATGGCCCGGTGAGCACCGACGTCCTGCCCGCCAGCTGATCGTGCAGCTCATCGAGCCCGACGCGTTGCTTCACGCTGGTGAAATGAACGGGATAACCGGCCGCCGAGTAGTCGGCGAAGGCGCGCTCGACGGATTCCCTGTCGACGAGCTCGACCTTGTTGATTACCACGCGAGCTTCGAGCGAGTTCGCCTCGGCGATGACCAGGAACCGGTCGAGCATTCTCCGGTGGGGCTCGGGTTTGGCCGCCGCGAAAACGACCACCACCTGATCGACGTTGGCGGCGACGATCCGCTCGCCTGCGCCTTCACCCGGCGCGCGGCGCGCCAGCTGTGAACGCCGCGGGAGGATGTCGGCGATCGCCCAATGCTCACCGCGCGTGTCGATCTCGAGGATTACCCTGTCGCCGACGGCCAGCTTCCTGGATTCTTCGCGCTCCTGTTTCAGCTTCCCACGCAACGACGCCTCGTGCGTCTCACCCGATTCGGCGCGGACATGCCAGACTCCGCCCGTCCCCTTCAGCACGACGCCTTCCTTGCGCGTCAATTACCCTCGCTGCGCATCACGTCCCACCAGGGACGCTCGCCGGTGCTCCTGGCCTTGATAAGAGCGTCGAGCCTGGACTTCACCTCATTGAGCCGGATCGCGCCGACCATCTCGCGCGCTTCCGCTTCGGTCGGAGCATAGGCGAGAAACTCGGTCTCCAGATGTCCGCTGGCGACGGGATCGCCCTGACCCCAACGGACGAAAAGCAGGTACGCGGCGAAAGGAAGATCCTTCTCGCCGCTGACGTCACTCATTATTTCCACACTGTACGATGCACCGTCATTGCCCTCGAAGGCCGCGGGGCGATCGTGGACGGCCATATAGCCGCCGATGGTGTTCGGATCTCCCTTCGAGTGATCCGGGGGAATGAACCGTCCCATGCTCAGCGCCTGCCAACCATTTCCTTCACCACGTTTCCGGTGAGGAACGCGACGTTAGCCGGCCGCTCGGCGAGCCGGCGCATCAGGTACGGATACCACTGAGTGCCGAACGGGACATAAACGCGCATGCGATAGCCTTCGCGGACCAGCCGATCCTGCAGATCACGCCTCACGCCGTAAAGCATCTGAAACTCGAACCGGTTGGGCGCGATGTCGTTTGCCTTCGCGTAGCGTTTGGCTTCCTTGATGATCGCCTCGTCGTGGGTGGCGATTCCCGGGTAGTTGCCCTTCGACATCAGCTCCTGCATCGACTTCACGTAGTTCGCATCGACGTCCTTCTTCGCTGGAAAGGCAACGGTTTCCGGCTCCTTGTACGCGCCCTTGCAGATTCGCACCCGCGCTTTGAGAAGATTGGCGTGCTGAATGTCGGCGAAGGTCCGATAGAGATAACTCTGCAGGACGATGCCGACGTTCTCGCGGTAGGCGGGAAAGAGACGCTGCTCGAAGAGGTCCAGCGTGCGCTGGGTGTACTCGCTCGACTCCATGTCTATACGGACGAACGTGTTGTAGTCCCGTGCTCTCTGAAGAATCCGGTGCATTATCGCCACGCACAGCTCCTCGGAGATGTCGAGTCCCATCGCCGTCAGCTTCACCGACACGTTGGCGTGAGCCTTTCGCTCGTGTATCCGATCGAGCATCGTCAGGTATTCCTGACATGCCGCCCTCGCCTCGGCCTCGTTGTGAACGCTTTCGCCGAGCAGGTCGAGGGATGCGGTAATGCCCCGGGCATTGAGCCGCGCGACGGCTGCGAGTGCCGTGTCGAGCGTCTCGCCGGCGACGAATCGGTTGGCAAAACTCTTCGCAACGCGATTATTGCGGACGAACTTGAAGATCCGCGGTTGCGCGGAGAGATAGAGCAGGGCGCTACGAAGCATTTATTCCTGGGGTTCCTGTAAGGAGGAAGCGGAAGATCGGCGCGCCGGTGCGCGTCCGCGGCGCGACAGGTCGAAGATTCTCGTCACCGGATATCGACCACCCTTCTTCAGCTCGGAGCCGAAAAGATTCCAGGTGACAACACCGTCGTCGCTCTCGGGCTCGAGGAGATACACGATCAACGTTCCACGCGCCTGGGCAGTCGAAACGATGAAGGACTTCGGTGGCAACCCCTGCAATCCCCGCTCCCACCTGCCCCGCAGGCGCACTTCACGATGTCCCTGAAATGGACGTGGCGATGTGATGATCGAGTCGATGGCGAACGAGTCGCCGCGCGCAGTCCAGGCCGAGTCCGACCGATCGACACGGATCCCGTGCAGGCGAAGCAGAGCGACAACAGCGGTGTCACGCGGCGAGATGACGTAAGCGGCTGGTGGTACGCGATCGAGCGTGGAAGTGAAGCGATCGTAAACCGGCATCCGGATCGCCTTGAATATTCCCGTGCGGCGCTCGCCTTTCGGAACGCCGGGCTGCGAAAGCGTGGAATCGCCGGTCTTGAGCAGATCTTCCTTGATCACATCAAGCTTGCGAGGCGTGGCCGTGAGCTCCGATCGGATGGCGATCATCTGCAGCGAGTCGGGCGATCGGCCCCAGGCCAGCGGCTGACTGTCGGCGCGTGCGCTCAACGAACGAATGGCGGTGCCTTTCTGCGCCACCAGCGACAGTATCTCGTTGACGAATGCGTAGGTGACAGCAATCCGCTTCGACAGTGAATCGTGCGAGTACGCCTCGCTCAGAATCCCGATACGTCCACGAATACCATAGTAGTTGGTGCCGAAGCGGGGGCGCGAATCGTACGTCGCCCATGCCTCGCGTACACTCGTGTCAGCGATCGGAGCCCGCTCATCCGAAACAAAATTCCCGTAGTCGAAAACCTCGAATCCGTTCCTGTGCATCCGGTCGCGCAGAACGGGGAGAAGCGAATCGCGAGCATAGATCCCGCCGAAGACGGCCGCTGGGCTGAGCGACGGTGAATAGGTGAGTGCGTAGCCGTGAAAGCTGCCGTCGGTGGTGTGGAGATCGACGAAAACGTCGGGATCCCACGCGTTGAACATCGCCAGCGACGCGCGGGTTTCGGGCGCCTCCGCTTTTACATAGTCGCGGTTGAGGTCGAGGTTCTGGGCGTTGGCGCGGGTTCCGACCATCTCCGGGCCGTTCTGCTCGGTCCGGTTGGTCGATTGGGGAGCGAAGCGTTCGTTGCCGTCGGCGTTGTAGATGGGGACGGCGATCAGGACGATCGAGTCGAGTGCGTTGGGTTTGTTCGCGAAGGTGAGATCGCGGAGCAATGCCAGCAGCGCGTCTTTGCCCTCGACTTCGCCCGCGTGAATGTTGCCCTGCACATAAACGATCGGTCGGCCCAGCTGCTTCGCCTCAGCCAGCGACGAGACGATCGGCCGCGACGCAATGATGTACGGGATGTCGCGGCCCTCTGTCGTTTTGCCGATCGACCCGAATCGCAGCGGGGCACCGAGATTTCGCAGTGAATCGAGAAACTTCCGCACGTCGGCGTAGTGCGAGGTCTCCGCGTACCGGGTGAGCTCGGGGCGAGTCCGCGGGTAGTCAGCGGGAGTGATCGGACGCGACAGACCGTGCGCGCATCCCGTTCCAGTTGCCGCCAGAATCGCCAACAGGGACGAGCGCACTGCGGATGCTACTGCTCTCACGAGCGCTCGTCGGGGTAGAAGACCTGCCTGCGACGCGCCATCTCGATCAAAAGATCCGACGGCTCGAAGCGTCCGGGGAAGCGAGCGTTGAGATCCTCGAGCCGCTGCACCACGACGTTGACCCCCAGCGAATCCATGTACCGGAACGGACCGCCGCGGAACGGCGGGAATCCAATTCCAAAAACCGCCCCGACGTCGCCATCGCGCGGGGACCTGATGATTCCGTCACTCAGACAGCGCGCGGCCTCGTTGAGCATCGCCAGGACCGTCCGCTGCTGTACCTGCACGGCCGGCATCTCCGGAATCACTGGCGTTTCCGGCGATGTCGGGGGCGTGAGTGATTTGACTACCGGAATCGCCCCCGGCGCCAGAAACAGCGAGTAGACCGAGGGATCCACTTCGCCCTTCTTCCCTTCCTTGTCGTAGAGATAGAAGCCTTTTTTCGATTTTCTTCCCTGTCGTCCGGCGGCCACCACAGACTGCAGCGATTTCGCCGGCTGCATCCGGTCCGGGAAACCTTCCGCCATGATCTTTCCTGCCTTCGCCGCTACGTCGAGACCCACTTCGTCGATGAGGGTAATGGGCCCGACCGGGAATCCGAAATCGACGAGCGCCTTGTCGATGATATCGATGGCGACGCCCTGATCGAGAAGGAGTCCGGCTTCGTTGATGTACGGAGAGAGAATCCGGTTCACATAGAAACCGGGCCCATCGTTCACGACAATGACGGTCTTGCCGAGCTTCTTGGCGTAAGCGACGGATGTCGCGATGACCTGTGGATGCGTCTCTTCGGTCGTGATCACTTCCACCAGCGGCATCTTGTGCACCGGCGAGAAGAAGTGCATCCCAAGCACGCGCTCCGGTCGACTCGATGCCTGCGCGATAAGACTGATCGGAATCGTGGACGTGTTCGTCGCGAATATCGCCATCGGGCTGATCGCCGCTTCCGTCTCCCGCAGCACCTGGTGCTTGATCGCGAGATCCTCGAACACCGCTTCTATCACCAGGTCGACGTTCCCGAACCCCGAGTAATCGACGGTGCCTCCGAGCAGGGCCATATAGTCGCTGTACTGGACTTTGGTGATCTGCTTCCTGGTAAGCCGCTCTCTGAGGACGTCGCGTACCGCAGCGTATCCCTTGGCGACGCGCGCGTGATCGGCGTCCTTGAGCCGCACCAGGCTCCCGTGCTGGACCGCGATCGAAGCGATGCCGGCGCCCATGAATCCAGCGCCGATGATCGCAATCTTCTCGACCGGCAGCGGCTCGAAGTCCGAGACGGGCAGCTCCGGATGCTGCGCGGGTTCGACCCCTGGATCCTTCTTGAGCTCGTTGGTGGCGAAGAAAAGGAAAATCAGCTGCCGTGACACGTCCGTCATCGCCATCTCGCCAAAGCGGCGGGACTCCTCGCGATATCCGTGCGCCGGCCCGCGCTCGTAACCGGCGGCGACGACGTCTATTGCCGCCAGCAGTGCGGGATAGTTTCCCCGCGATTTCGACAGCGTCTGCTCGCGCGCCTTGCGCAAGACGATGGCGCGGCCCGCCGGATTCCCGTCGAGGAGAATTCCTTTCATCCCCCCGGCGTGTTTCTCACTCTTTCTTCTTCCTTCGGCGACCTCGCGCGCGCGCTGGATCGCGATGCTGCGAAGAATCGAGGGATGCACCAGCTCGTCGACGAGGCCGAGTTGTAGCGCCTTCTTGGCGCGGACGTGCTTGCCGGTGAGGATCAGGTCGAGCGCGTTGGTGAGCCCGATGCGGCGCGGAAGTCTTTGCGTGCCGCCGGCGCCCGGGATCAGCCCCAGCTGCACTTCGGGCAGTCCGAGAATGGTTTTCGGATGATCGGTGGCGATGCGATATCTACAGGCGAGCGCCGTCTCCAGGCCTCCGCCAAGGCAGGCGCCGTGGATTGCCGCGATTATCGGCACCCGGAGATTCTCCAGCGAGTCCAGCAGCATCTGTCCGTCACGACTCAAACGCTCGGCGTCGCTGGCGGTTTTCAGCTGCAGGAATTCCTCGATGTCGGCGCCGGCAATCCAGACGTCGGGCTTGCCACTGATCAACACCGCCCCCTGAACCGTCGGATCCTGGTCGAGGCGAGTCACCAGTGCCACGAATTCATCCTTTACGGCCCGACTCAGCTTGTTGACCGACTCGTTGGGAAGATCGAAAGTGATGACAGCGATTCCATCGGTCACCTCGACCGAGAGCGCGGGATGCCAGCGGGTCCCGACCAGTCCTCCGATGGACACTTCGGATGCCGAGCTCATCGCGTCCTCTCCACCACCATGGCGAAGCCCATACCTCCAGCCGCACACACGGTCATCAGGCCGAACTGACCGCCACGCCGCCGTAATTCGTGAAGCAGCGTTGTGGTAATCCGCGCGCCCGTCGCGCCGAACGGGTGTCCGATCGCAATCGACCCGCCCATCACGTTGAGCTTCGCGCGATCCACTTCACCGACCGGCTCCGTGAACCCGGCTCGCTCCGCCCAATACTTCGATTCGAATCCCTTCAGGTTGGACAATACCTGCGCGGCAAACGCCTCGTGCATCTCGACCAGATCGATGTCCTGCAAAATCAGCCCCGCTCGTTTCAGTGCAACAGGAGCAGCAAGCACCGGCGCCTGAAGCAGCTGCTCGCCCGGATCCAGAGCGGCGTACGCGTATGATCTGATGATTCCAAGCGGAGCATAGCCGAGCGCTTTTGCCTTTTCCTCGCTCATGAGCAACACGCAGGCACCGCCATCAGTGAGCGGTGACGAGTTGCCGGCGGTGACGCTGCCGTATTTCCGGTCGAAAACCGGTTTGAGCGCGGCAAGCTGCTCGTAGCTGGTGTCTTCGCGGATGCCGTTGTCGGACGTGATGACGTTTTCGAACTTCGGCGGGATGTACACCGGCATGATCTCATTGGTGAGACGCCCGTCCGCGGTGCCGGCGGCGGCAAGACGATGAGACCGCAGCGCGAAGTGATCCTGCTCCTCACGCGTGATGGTGTTGAGCTTGGCCATTTTTTCCGCCGACTGGCCCATCGTCTCACCAGTCGAGGGCTCGGCGATGGCCGGCGTGATGGGAACGAAGTCCTTCGGCCTCAGGCGGCTGAGCGTCTTGAGACGAGCGGGCAATGACTTGGCTTTGGACGCCAGAACGAGCGTCTCCGCCATCCCCGCCGAATGGAGGATCGGGATGTTCGACAGCGATTCCGCGCCACCGGCGATCGCGACATCGAGATGGCCGAGGGCGATCTGGTCGGCGGCATCGGTGATCGCCTGGTTGGCCGAAGCACAGGCGCGGCTGACCGAGAATGCCTGCACTCCTTTCGGAAGCTGAGGCATCAAAGACACTTCGCGTGCGATGTTCGGCGATATAACCGACGGAATGACGGTCCCGAACACCAGACCCTGTACTTCCTTTCCGTCCAGATTCGTGCGCTGGAGAAGCTCGGCGACGCAGAGCTTCCCGAGGTCGATTGCGGATATTGATTTGAGCGCCGTTCCAGCTTTTGCGAACGGCGTTCGTACGCCGGCGACGATTGCGACGCGGCGCCCGTTCCCGAATGTAGCCATGCAGGGAACTTAGACGGGCGCCGTTTATCTATCTAGGACGTGCTCTTCCCTCTGCCGGTATTTTCCTTTGCAATCAATTGCTGCTTGCGCTCGATTCCCCAGCGATACCCGCCGAGCTCGCCGCTCTGGCGGATGACGCGGTGACAGGGAATGATCACTGCAACCCGATTGTTCGCTATCGCACTGGCGACGGCGCGCACCGCCCGCGGCGATCCGATCGCATCGGCGATTTCGGCGTAGGAACGCGTCTCGCCAAACGGGATCCTTTGCAGCTCACGCCAGACCTTCCATTGGAATGCCGACCCTTGGACGTCCAAGGGGATTTCCGGGGCCGCGCTGGAACCCTCGACTGAAGCGACCACTGCTTCAACCAGAGTGCGAAGCGAGCTGGACGCATCATTCGCACGAACGCGAGTGGCGGCGGGATATTCGTTCTCGAGGGCAGTTTCGAGAACGCCCGGATTGTCGCCAAGCGTTACTGCGCAGACGCCTCGATCGGTGGCACCGACGAGAAGAAATCCGAGCGATGTCCGGACGATCGTGTACTCGATCCGCGCGCCTGCTCCGCCGCGTTTGTAGCTAGCCGGTGTCATGCCGAGATGGGTGGGCGCGTCCTCATAGGCGCGGCTACTCGATCCGTATCCCGCTCCAAATGAAGCGCGACTCACCGTCTCACCGCGCTTGAGCTCGTCCTTCAATCGTTGGCTCTTGCGCGCTCTCATGTACTGAGCGGGCGTGAGACCCAGCGCTTCCTTGAACTTCCGTTGCAGATGATACGGGCTCATCCCGGCCTCTTCGCCCAGGCGCTCGAGGGTAATTCTTTCCTCGCCCAGGTGCGCGATGTGGCTGTCGATGAAATCCCGCGCGCGCTGAATGGCGGTGTTTGGTGACTTGGCGCGGTTCGGGCGGCACCGCTGGCAGGCGCGGAACCCAGCCCTCTCAGCGGCTTCGACCGAGGAGAAAAACGCGATGTTGTCGCGCTTGGGCTTCCGCGACGGGCACGAAGGCCGGCAATAGATGCCCGTCGTCGTCACGCCGTAGAAAAAACGCTCGTCAGCCGAAGCGTCGCGATGGAGCACTTGCTCCCAGGCAGTTGCTTCAGTCATGGGAATCGCCTCCACTTTCCGCGCCGATCTTGTCCTGGCCTTCATTCATACTCGCTCGTTCGATACGAAAATCATAACAGCCGGCGTCGACTGGGACTACGCGATGTTCCTGCATTAGATCCTCACCGTTTGGCGTTGCGCTTTGCCGATGACGAAGGATGCCCGGCGCGCTCTGGGCACGATATCCGAATCTTGCGGTCAAATTCCTTATACTTCGGGTTCCCGACACCCATCCGACCCCGACCGCAATGCCTGGAATTCTCGAAGACGATTTCGATGTCCTCGTTATTGGAGGCGGCATTACCGGCTGCGGCGTCGCGCGCGATGCGGCGATGCGCGGGCTCAAAGTCGCGCTGATCGAACGTGACGATTTCGCCAGCGGTACCTCGGGAAGATCGTCGCGGCTGGTACACGGCGGCATCCGGTATCTCGAGCACGGACAACTGCACCTGGTTCGCGAGTCGATTCGCGAGCGGGAAATATTGCTGCGGATTGCACCCCACCTTGTAACGCC
>Ga0207648_10008087_pt1 | contig 10241 bp, 11 predicted proteins | sample KBSMisM32_FD_184310 | JGI IMG/M metagenome (GOLD analysis project Ga0207648, IMG submission 184310) | Miscanthus rhizosphere microbial communities from Kellogg Biological Station, Michigan, USA - KBS Miscanthus M3-2 (SPAdes) (version 2) | ecosystem: Host-associated > Plants > Roots >... | reverse complement strand
CCGCGAATGGCTGCCAGCGACCGCGAGCGAGGCAACGTGGGCGATCGGCGGCAGCCTCAACGCTCCCAAGATCGAGGACTACTACTTCACGCCATGGGCGCTGGGGTACGGCAACGTCGTGAAGTTCGATCACGACTTCGTCGGGCGACAGGCGCTCGAGAGCATGGCGAACGACAACCACCGTCAGAAGGTGACGCTGGTGTGGGATCCGGCCGACGTCGCCCATGTCGTCGAGTCGTACATGCACCCCGACGAGGTCCCACCGCTCTACATCGAGTTGCCGCGTGCCACGTATGCGACATGGCAGTACGACACCGTGCACGACGACAAGGGCAACGCGATCGGCGCCTCGACCTACACCGGCTTCACCTGGAACGAGCGGTCGATGGTCTCACTCGCGGTCGTCGACGCCGAGCACGCCAAGCCGGGAACGCGGGTGTCGCTGACGTGGGGCGAGCCCGATGGTGGAGCGAAGAGCAAGCCATGGTTGGAGCCCCACCGCCAGGTGGAGATCGGTGCAACCGTCGTACCGACCCCGATCGGTGGGAAGCACTAGGCGAATTCACTCGACGCTGTCACCCCAGTGGTCCCAGACGGACCATGCGGCAACCAGCGTCGGTCGATGCGGAGTCCGTCTAGCATCACGGACATGCCCGCTGCCAAGAAAGCCTCGAGCGCGCCCAAGCTGCTGTCCGGCGGCAACCCGCAGATCCCCAAAGGTGACGGCGACGCGCCGGTGCAGGCCTACCTCGAGGCCATGCCCGGTTGGAAGGCCGACCTCGGACGCAAACTCGATTCGCTGATCGTCGGTGTCGTTCCCAACGTCCACAAAGCCGTGAAGTGGAACTCGCCGTTCTACGGCGTCGAAGGCGACGGCTGGTTCCTCAACTTCCACTGCTTCGCGAAGTACGTCAAGGTGGCCTTCTTCCGCGGGACGCAGCTCAAGCCGGTCCCGCCCGGCGAGTCGACCAGTGGCGACACCCGGTATCTCGACATCCGCGAGAACGACGAATTCGACGAGAAGCAGTTCACCAAGTGGGTCAAGCAAGCGAGCAAGCTGCCGGGCGAGAAGCTCTGACCAACATCCGCTGACCGTCCACGCCGCCGCGTGACTGTCGGCGCACACCATACTTACGCAATGCGCGTCGTCCGATTCGTGGTTCTGTCCACGGCGGCCGCAATTCTCACGATGTCGTGCTCCGGTGGTGGCACGCCGTCGGTCACTCTTCCGCCTGGCGTCACTGCACCACCAGGTCTGGGCACCGGGCCGCCGTCGAGCGGTGCACTCACGCTTCCGCCGCTCACTCTGCCGGAGGTGACCCTGCCCTCGCTCACGCTGCCACCGCTCACACTCCCGCCGCGCACCGAGGCCCCCACCACTGAGCCGCCCCGCACGCTGCCGCCCACAACGGCCCGACCGACCACCGTGCCGCCCACAACCGTGCCGCCCACCACCGAGCCACCCCCGACCGTGCCACCCCCAACCGAGCCGCCACGCACTGTGCCGCCGACAACTCTTCCGCCACCGACGCCTTCGCCGACAACCCTTCCGCCGACAACCCTCCCGCCGACAACCCTCCCGCCGACAACTGCGGCGACCACAACCGAAGCGCCAATCGCGACGTCGGAGCCCGAACAGACGACATCAACCGAGCCCGGGACTGTCTCCACGAGCGTTGGTGAGAGTGAAGGGTCAAGCGGCACGACGTGGTGGCCGTGGTTGCTGGGCGGCCTCGTGGTGGCGGCCATCATCGGGACCATCGTCTTCGTCAGGTCTCGGAAGGGATCCGAGCCGACTCGATGAGCCATGAATCGGGGCGGCCATTGTCCAGCGGCCGCGCGCCGACGACGCCGAGCGGCCGGGGCAACTGGCGTTCGCGATGGTGGGCGGTCCGAGACGGTGACGAGACCGGGGCGCGCTGTCAGCCTCCTGGCGGTGTGTAGTCGATCGATCGGCGGGTCGCGTCGTCGATCTCGTCGGCCGTCAGCAACACAACGGTCCGAACCGTTGCCCCGCCGCCAGCGGTGACAGCCAGGGCCAACGCGGCAGCAGAGGTGTTGTCGGGGAAGTCGGCGATCACGAACACATCGGTCGAGCCGAATGCGAAGTAGTACTCGTCGATCGCGCCGCCGGCACTCTTGGCGGCGGCCTCCGCGGCGGCTCGGCGAGCGGATCCACCCTTTGCCTTCACCCCCTTCACGCCGTCGAGGGTGTAGTTGACCTCAAACAGGTACTTGGCCATAGCGTGACCTCCTCGTAGGGGTTGCAACGCTATTCCTCGGTCGATGAACCGGCAAGAGCAGACGCGAAGACCTGATTGTCAGATCGATACGACGCGGTGGCCGGGCGTCACGGCGTCTCGACCGTCCGTTTGAACTTCGTCATCAGATGTACGCCTGCCGTCACCGGCGGATACTTGGGCTGCTCACCGCGTCCGAGGCAAGTGGGCAAACAGGCCACCACACTGTCGTAGTTGGCGTTGTGGAAGAACGGCATGCTCTGCCGCCGCGATGCTCGTGTCGCTCCGATGTCCGGGTTGACGACTCTGTGAAGGGTCGAACGCCAACGATCGTTGGTCCACCGCGCCAGTAGGTCGCCGACGTTGACGACGAACGCATCGGGAATGCTGGGGATCGGTACCCAGCGCTGGTCGTGCGGGCTGCGCACTTCGAGCCCGCCCGGCGCATCGTCCTGACGGAGGATGGTGAGCGTGCCGTAGTCGGTGTGTGCACCCGCACGCAGTTGGCCTGGGCGCGGGGCGGTGGTCTGCGCCGGGTAGTTGACGGCCCGCAATGCGCTCGGTGACCTGTCGATGTACTGCTCGAAGTAGTCCGAGGGAAGGTCGAGACCGAGCGCGAACAGAGTCATCAGCCGACTCGACAACCTCAGCATCTCGCGGTAGTAGGGCTCCCAGGTCGATCGCAACTCCGGGAGCGCCGTGGGCCACAGGTTCGGGCTGTAGACCTCGGCCTCGCCGGGGTCGTCGATCGGGTGATCCGGCGAATCGATGGGCCCGACGTTGAACACCTCCTTGAGGTCCGGCGCTCCGTCGGTGTCGACAGATCGAGCGAGCGTCTCCTCGGCCATCGGGATGTAGCCGTAGGGGTATCCGCCGGACGGTCGGACAACGGACATCCGCTCCTCGAGCGGAAGGTCGAAGAACGCGGTCGCCGCGCTCCACGCAGCATCGGCGACGTCTTGCGGAAATCCGTGATTGACGATCTGGAAGAACCCGACGTCGCGACACACCTCGTCGAGATCCGAGCCGACGATCGGCGAATCGCGGTCGAGGTCGATCGTGGGCACGTTGGACGTCATGGGGGTGCTCCGACTCGTTTGACTTCAGATCCCTCCGAGCGCGGCGTGGTCGGCTGAATCGCCGGCGGCCGCGGGCTCGAGGATTCGGCGCGCCAGGCTCTTCGCGTGCTGCATGTCGAAGTGACGCATGGTGACGAGCCGCTGTGCGTGCTGACCGCCGCCCGCCAGTTGGCTGGTCGCGTACGACCAACCGCCATATGCGTCCGCAGTGGTGTCGCGGAGGTAGTGGAAGAGGCGCAGGCGCTGCTCGGCGGACAGCGTCGATGTTGCCAGCATGGTTTCGAGGCCGTCGTGGAGGTCGGGGTGCTCGAAGTCTGCGAACGTCGGGGCGTTGACGGTCAGTGTGCCGGCGATGTCGTGGAGTGTGTCGAGCAACTTGGCGTGGAACTCGTTCTTGTAGTACTTGAGCGCACTGATGTACAGCGGCGACGGCGTGACGATGCCGTCTTCGTTCTGCTGACCATTCGCCATCGCCGCTTCACCCGCCGCTTTGCACATGGTGTCCGTCGCGGATCGATTGCCGGTAATCCTCTGCGGTGAGCATCTCGCGGGACGCTACCGACGCACCCGCCAGCGCATCGAACTCAGCCGACAGATGTCAGATCAGCCATCCGATTCGGTCGATGACGACATCGGTGCCCGACGCACCGCCGTGGATCTTGATCCGACCGGCCGAGTCGAGCGCGGTGATGACGCCGTTGGCGACGTTCTGGTTCGGGCCCGCCCAGTTGATGCTGGAGTTGCCGGGCCAGACCACGTTGGCCGGGAAGACGGCGACGAAACCACCTGGGCCTGTGTTGGTGACCGTGAGATTGAGGACCGCACCACGTGCGCCGAGAAACCCGAGATCGACGACACGATCCTCGCCTGGCTGCAGCGGACCGCCCACGTCGCGGGTGTCGAGAACGCGTGGCGTCGCGCCGCTGAACGGGATGAAGCTCTGCGTCGGAGGCGTGTAGCCGATCGTGACACCGAAGAGCGCAGAACCCCCCGTGCTCAGAAACGCGAAGAGCGCCGACTTTCGGTTCGGGATGGTGATTCCGGGATTCAGGTTGAACGTGATCTGGGCTGCGTTCGCGCTGCTGGGCGGCGTCTGCTGGAACGGCGTCGCAAACGGAGTGACGGTGATGTGATCGCGCAGCCGGATCTCGCAGACCGGCTGACTTCGGTACGAGATGTCGACCTGGAAGATCGTCGAACCGACGGGGATCGGGATCGGCGCGGCGAGATAGTGACCCGAGTTCGTGGACTGCACACCAGTGGAGTCGGTGAAGAATCGAGACTCACCGAAGTCAAAAACGTTGAAGGCCAGTGCGTCGATCTGCATGTACGTAAGAGCCGGGTTGATCGTCCCGAACGCCTCAGTCGGTGGGACAGTCATCGGCGTCACACTGGGCGACGCGAGAACTCTGGGGACCTCGGCGAAGCCAGTGGCCGCAGCTGCCCCGGCGGCGATGCCCAGGCCGGCAAAGGTTCGACGCGTCAGCGCGCCCTCATGGTCATTGTCCGTCGTCATCGGTCACCGCCATCTCGAAGGGATCGTCGATCTGAACATACTCGACCCGGCGCTCGAAGACCTGTCGATGTAGTGCTGGATGTAGTCCGACAGAAGGTCGAGACCGAGCGTTGCGCAGCAAACGTTCGGAACCCCGCGGCGGGCCCACAGAGTAAGGTCCTCGACGATGCCACCCAGGAGGTTCCCATGAGCGTCGTTGTCCGATTTCCAACTTCCAACATGACGAGAAGCCAATACGACTCCGTCCACGACGCGCTCGAACAATCCGGGAATTGGCCGGCTCCCGGATGCTTGTCCCACATCTGCTTCGGCGACGAGGACAACCTTCGCGTCAGCGAGGTTTGGGAATCGCGCGAGCAGCTTGCAGCGTTCGGAGAGACACTGGGCCCACACATCCAAGCAGCCGGAATACAGATGTCGGGCGAGCCGGAGATGTTCGACGTCGTCAGATTCGAGACGTTTGCAACCGACTAGCCGCGAACGTCTCCATCGCACCGGGCAAGCACTGCCGGTCGAGTGAGCGCGTAAGGATCAGTGCAGTGAAGATCGCCGTCATCGGTGGTGGAAGCACCTACACGCCCGAGCTGGTCGATGGCATCGCCCGGCTACCTGACGAGATCGAGGTCGACCACCTCGTGCTGTGCGACCCGGACCCGACCCGTCTCGACGTTGTCGCCGGTGTCAGCCGACGGATCGCCAGTCGTCGTGAGTGGCACGGGCAGCTGACCGCGACGGCCGAACTCGCCGAGGCGGTTGACGGTGCCGACTTCGTCCTTCTGCAACTGCGCATCGGTGGTCAGGCCGCGCGCCACCTCGACGAGACCATTCCGCTGAGGTGCGGATGCGTCGGCCAGGAGACCACGGGCGCCGGAGGTTTCGCCAAAGCTCTCCGAACGGTGCCCGTGGTGCTCGACATCGCAGACGAGGTTCGGCGCCGAGCAGCGTCGGATGCGTGGATCATCGACTTCACCAACCCGGTCGGGATCGTCACGCGCTCGTTGCTGGATCACGGTCACCGGGCCATCGGCTTGTGCAACGTGGCGATCGGGTTTCAGCTGCTGTTCGCCAGCTGGCTCGATGTCGACGCCCGAGCCGTACGGCTGGGTCACGCCGGCCTCAATCACCTCACATGGATCCGATCCGTCGAGGTCGGCGGCGACGACGTGCTGCCTCGGCTCATCGAAGAGCACGGCGAACAGTTGGCAGCGCGGGTCAACATGCCGTTGCGACTGCTGCAGTCACTCGGCGCAATCCCCTCGTACTACCTGCGCTACTTCTATCAACACGATGCGGTGGTCGCCGAGCAACGAGGCCAGCGGACTCGGGCGCAAGAGGTTCTCGACATCGAGCGCGAGCTGCTGGAGATCTACCGCGACCCCACGGTCGACACCAAGCCCGAGCTGCTCATGCGCCGAGGCGGCGCGTTCTACAGCGAGGCGGCGGTGCAACTCCTCGCGTCGCTCTGGAACGACACTGGCGATGTTCAGGTCGTCGATGTGCGCAACAACGGCGCACTGCCCGAGCTGCCCGACGATGCGGTCGTCGAGATCCCATGCTCGGTCCATCGCACCGGCGCGAGACCTGCTGTGTCGTCCGGGCTCGACCGGGTGAGCAGCGGGCTCGTCGGCGCGGTTGCGGCGTACGAGCGGCTCGCCGCGGAGGCGGCCGTCACCGGCGATCGCGAGACCGCCTTTCTGGCGCTGCTCGCTCACCCGTTGATCGCCCAGATCAAACCGGCGGAACAGTTGCTGAACGACATCCTGGCGGAGAACGCAGCGCACCTCCCCCGGTTTCGAACATGACCTCCGTGGTGCTTGCCGTCGACGGCGGCAACTCCAAGACCGATGTAGCACTGGTCGACGTCCGCGGCTCGGTGCTCGCTGCTGTACGCGGACTGGGTTCGTCGCCTCACTACCTCGGCCTCGAGGGTTCGCTGGAACTCGTCGACGCGCTGATCGGTGAGGCATGCGACGACGCCGGGATTCACCGCAACGCGGACGACACCCAGGTCGCCGAGTTCGGTGCGTGGTTCATGGCCGGTGCCGATCTTCCCGCCGAGGAGCGCGCCTTGTTGCGCGCCATCGACAGGTTGGGTCGAACGCCGCACAACTCCGTCGCCAACGACACGTTCGCCATCCTGCGGGCCGGTACCGACGACGGCTGGGGCGTCGCCGTCGTGGTCGGTGCCGGCATCAACTGCGTCGGGCTGGCGCCGAATGGCCGCCGGGCCCGCTTCGGCTCACTCGGAGCGATCACCGGTGATTGGGGTGGCGGAGCCGACATCGGAATGGCGGCGCTCGGCGCCGCAGTGCGTGCCGAGGACGGACGGATCGGTCCGACGAGGCTGCGCCGCGACGTTCCCGATCACTTCCAACGAAGACGTGCGGCCGATGTTGCTGTCGACGTTCATCAAGGCAAGCTTCATCAGCGACGCCTACGCGAGCTTGCGCCCGTCGTCGTCGCCGCGGCAGAGGCCAACGATGAGGCTGCGATCCAGATCCTCGAACGCCAAGCCGACGAGGTCATCTCGTTTGTAGTTGCCGCGATTCGGCGCCTCCGCATGACTCGCCTCGACGTACCGGTCGTCCTCGGCGGCAGCATCATGACGGCTCTGTCGCCGCGGTTCGTGTCCAGGATCGAGGCCGGTGTGCAGCGGGTCGCCTCAACGGCGCGCTGCACCGTCTGCTACGACCGCCCGATCGTCGGAGCTGCACTCGCCGCGCTCGACCTCGCCGGTGCGGCCCACGCCGCGACTGCTCGGGTACGGGCAAACCTCAACGACGGGCGGATCCGCGTGGTCGACATGTGAGATCTGCAATTTGTGTTGTGCCCCACCGCGACGATCTGGGACCGTTCCGGCGTGCAGTACTGATGTTCTTCGGGCTATTCCTGTCCGCGGTCTTGGAGAGAACTCCGCCCTGTCGTGGGTAATCGGTCTGTTCGGGCTGCTGGTATTCGTGAGCGCCTCAGGTTTGGTCGAATTGGCTATGGCGCTGTGGTACCGGAAGCAGCGCCGACACGCGCGTCGTTGACCGCCAACCACGGTGCCGGGACACGCTGAGTGCCCGACGCCGCGCGTCATCAGATCGGAAAATCTGGCGCCTCCCCAACTTTGTCGCTCCCGAAGGGTCCAGCGTTTTCGGAGCGACAAAGTTCGCTGGCTTGCGCCCCCAGCCCGGAGGGTGGCCTCGCTGACACTCAAACCGCTGGCATCCATCGAAGAAAGCACGCCAGTTCACCAAGATCATCGCAAGGATGGAAGCCCTCGCGCGAACCCTCCCGGGCTTCGCAGAGCGAGCACTCACATGACGACAACGTTCCGGCGCCTCACGGCCGTCGAATCGCATAAACACAGCTATGAGCTGGTAATTAGTGGGCGTGACGGGACTCGAACCCGGGACCTCTACCGTGTCATGGTAGCGCTCTAACCAACTGAGCTACACGCCCTTACAGGCGCGCCAGACTACCAGTCAGCGCAGGCGCAGCGACACTTCATTGGCCAGCAGGCGACCGCGGCGGGTCAGTCGCACGCGCTGTCCGTCGCTGTCCACAAGGCCGTCGAGATCGTCGACATCGAGTGCGGAGGACGGCACTCCGTCGCGCATCCGCAACGCCAGTTGCAGACCTTCGATCCGTCGTGTGTCCTCGTCGAGCGTCTCACCCGCGGCTTCGGTTGACTCGCCGGCTGTCACCGCGGCGATGTACCGCTCCGGCGTGCGCACGTTCCACCAACGGTGGCCGTCGTGGTGCGAGTGAGCCGCCGAACCGAACCCGCGGTAGTTGCCCTGCCGCCAGTAGAGGATGTTGTGACGGCATTCGTGGCCGGGCAACGCCCAGTTGCTGACCTCGTAGTTGGTGAGACCGGCGGCCGTCAGCAGATCGTCGGCCAACTCGTACTTGTCGGCCAGGTCGTCGTCGTCGGGATGACGCGACGGGTCCTCGGCCAACGGCGTGCCGGCCTCGATCGTCAGCGCGTACGCGGACACATGCGGAGGCGAGAGGGCGAGGACGCCCTCGAGCGTCGACCGCCAGTCGTCGAGGGTCTCCCCCGCGCCGCCATAGATGATGTCGAGGTTGAACGTCGGCAAGCCCGCCGCACGAACCGCTTCGACCGCACGCACGACGTTGGCCGGCACGTGAGTGCGCCCTAGAGAGGCGAGCACCGACGGCACCATCGACTGCACGCCGATGCTCACGCGGTTCACGCCGGCGGACGCGTACGTCTGCATCAACTCGACGGTCACGTCGTCGGGGTTGCACTCGACGGTGACTTCGGCGCCGGGCGCCAACGGAATGGTCGTCAGCACGGCAGCCAACTCCTCGGCCGGCACCCGCGTCGGCGTACCACCACCGACGAACACGCTCGTCACTGGGTCGAGCGCCGCCCGGGAGATGTCGTCGCGCAATGCGTCGAGATAGTCGCCGATCAGATGGTCACGGTCGGTCCACGTGGCGAACGCGCAGTAGTCGCAGCGATGCCGGCAGAACGGGATGTGGATGTAGACGCCGAACTGGCCCGTTGACGTATGGGTCACTACAACGGACGGTACAGGAGGTCGAGCGCATCCAGACGCTGACCCACCTGGTCGACCGGCACGTCGAGCATCGCCGAGATGGCTCGTGTGTCGTCGCCCCGCACCGTGATGACCTTGCCGTTGAAGTCCTGCCGCTGCACCTGGATCATCTTCAGGAAGCGCACCAGCATTTCGAACGGCTGCCCGCGGAGCTGACTGAGCTTCAGCAGGTCGACCGCCAACTTCTTTCCGGCCGTGTCGCCCTCGATCGGTGCCGTGATGTCTTCACGCGGCAACAGCTGATCGACCGGCACGTTGTAGAACTTCGCCAGCCGCTCGAGGCGCGGCACCGAAATGGCCCGCTCGCCGCGTTCGTAGGCCCCGAGCACGGACGCCTTGAACTCCTCGTTCGACGTCGCCTCGACCTCTTGTAGGGACAGGCGTTTCTGCCGGCGGATGACCCGCAGGCGTTCGCCCACCTTTCTGCTGTACGGCGATGCCGAGGCATCGTCTTCATCGAACTCGCGCATTGGCCCCGCTCTCCTCGCTATTTCCCGCCTAGCCACAATTGCATCGGCAACTGTCGCAGGTTTGTTGAGGGGTTACAACTCTCCGTGGCGAAATAGGTCATTTGGTTTACTCTGAGTCAGCATAAACGCTGCAGCGAGTGCTGCCGTTTCCACTCGCAGCACGTTCGCGGAGAGCCGCACATGCCGCCCGACCACATCGCGCTCACCCTGCGTGAACCCACCTTCCGGGCCGACGAGAATCGTGTGGGTCTGTGGGTCGAGCGCGTCGCCGTCGGGGTCGGCGAGCGCGACTCCGCTGATTCCCGCAGCCTGCGGGAACGGCACGACTTCACAAACTTCCGGGAGCCAGACGCGCCGGGACT
>Ga0207648_10008086_pt1 | contig 10242 bp, 10 predicted proteins | sample KBSMisM32_FD_184310 | JGI IMG/M metagenome (GOLD analysis project Ga0207648, IMG submission 184310) | Miscanthus rhizosphere microbial communities from Kellogg Biological Station, Michigan, USA - KBS Miscanthus M3-2 (SPAdes) (version 2) | ecosystem: Host-associated > Plants > Roots >... | reverse complement strand
CGCGCCCTGAACGGCCCTGCCCGCGAATCGGGCTCGGTCTTTGCCCTAGGCCGGCGCCCGGCGCTTTGCGGCAGACTCGCAGCGCGAATTGCGCAACCCCTCAAGGAGCAACAAGATGAATCGATCGATCCACTGGGCCCGCTGGACACTCGCAGCCGCAGGCGTCGCGGTCGTCGCGGCCTGCGGCAGCATGGGGGCCGGCAAGACCGGGATGAGCTTCTTCGTCACCAGCGCCAACCCGGGCAAGGGCGCCGATCTCGGTGGGCTGGCCGGTGCCGACCAGCACTGCCAGACCCTGGCCCGCGCCGCCGGCGCGGGCAACCGCACCTGGCACGCCTACCTGAGCCAGCAGCCGACTGCGAACGTGCCGGCCGTCAACGCGCGCGACCGCATCGGCAAGGGCCCGTGGATCAACGCGAAGGGTGTCGTGGTCGCAACCGACGTCGAGAACCTGCACGCGGCCAACAACATCAACAAGCAGACCGCGCTGACCGAGGCCGGTGCGGTCGTCAACGGCGGCGGCGACACGCCCAACATGCACGATATGCTGACCGGCTCGCAGCCCGACGGCCGCGTCATCGAAGGCAACGTCAACACGACCTGCGGCAACTGGACGCAGAGCGGCGAGGGCTCGGCGATGCTCGGCCACCACGACCGCAGGGGCCTCGACGACAGCGTGCCGGCCAAGTCGTGGAACTCGTCGCACCTGTCGCGCGGCTGCAGCGCCGATGCGCTGAAGGCGACCGGCAGCGCCGGGCTGTACTACTGCTTCGCGGCCGATTGATCCGTCGCAGCCGCCGCGCGTCGCGGCGGCTGCTTGGCGCACCCAGACGCCGGACGACGACGTGAGCCGATCCGATCGGGCCGTACGACTGAAGCGACGCCGAACCCTTCGACAGGGCATCCAGCACCGGACCCTTGGTCGGCCAAACGATGGCTTCAGGCGGCAGGCCTGAAGCAGCGCGCGGCGAACGCCAGGATCATGCGCGTGGCGTCCGGCCCGCGCGGGTCGCTGTAGGGCTGGCCCGCGGCACCGCCGCTCCAGGCGTGCCCGAGGCCGGAGATTTCGCACAGGCTCGCGACCACCTTGCGGCGGTGCCTGAAGTCGGTCACGACCATCGCGTGGCGTTGGCCGCGCTGCAGCCGGCGCTCGGCCACCGGCTTCGCGCCCGACGCCGCGGCCCACCACTGCGCCGTAATCAGTGCGTTGCGCGGCGCGACGACGCCGTCGGCACTGCCATGGATCACCAGCAGCGGCGGTAGCAGCAGCCCGTCGGCCAGCGGCGACAAGCGGCCCTGGCCGCGCATCGCGCGCAATGCGGACGCGGCCGAATGCGCCGCGCCCGCCGCCACCCCGGAATGCATCGCGACCGCCTTGAAGCGCTCGGGGTAGCGCACGCCCAGCCACGCCGCCATGCTGGCGCCTGCCGACAGGCCCGCGACCGCGACCCGGGCGCGATCGATCGCGTGCAAGGCACAGACCTGGTCGATCGCCGCGATGATCAGCGCGGCCTCGCCGAAGGCGCGGCCCGAATGCGTGTCGTACCAGTTCCAGCAGGCCTGCGGATTGGCGATGCGGTCCTGCTCGACGAACAGCACGAAGAAGCCGGCGCGCGCGGCGAGGGCCGGCACACGGGTGCTGCGGGCGAACGAGGCGGCGTCTTGCCCGCAGCCGTGCAGCATCACCAGCAGCGGCAGCGGCACGCTCTTGCGTGCACCCTTGGGTTTGTACAGCTGATAGCGGCGCGCGCCAGCCGGGCCGAGTGCGATGCCGGTCAGTGCTGCAGCCGGATCAGCTGCCGCGGCGCGGCGCGGGCGCGCTGCGGCGCTGCGCTTGCGCGCGGGGCGGACGAGCTGCTTGGTGGCCTGCTTCGTGGCCTGCCGAGTGGCCTCGACCAGCGCGCGCGAGCCCGCCTTCAGCGTCGCGCGCGTCAGCGCACCGAAGCTGCGCTGCAGCGCCGAAGACAACGAAGACTTGCGGGTGCGTCGTGCCATCGCAGAGCCGGGCGGGCGGAGCGACCCGCGACGGGCCGGAGCCCCATTCTCGCGCGGCCTCGCTGGCGTCGCTCGAGGCCAGAGGCGCAGGATCAGACGTGCATCAGCGCGGCCGCCATCGCGAGCGCGGCCGGCACGGCCTGCACGAACAGGATCTTGATGCCGACCGTCAGCGCGCCGTACAGCCCGGCAACGACGACGCAGCCGAGAAAGAACAGTTGCACCGGCAGGTTGGCCGTGGCCAGGCCCCAGATCAGGCCGGCCGCGAGGAAGCCGTTGTACAGCCCCTGGTTCGCCGCGAGCACCTTCGACGCGGCGGCGAACTCCGGCGTGCTGCCGAACACCTTGCGCCCCAGGGGCTTGTCCCAGAGGAACATCTCGAGCACGACGATGTAGAGGTGGATCAGCACGACCAGACCCGTGAGGACATTGGCGATCATCGGCAGGCCTTTCGGGGCAGCGTTATCGGGCGGGAGGTAAAGAAAGAGAAGGATAGAGAAACACTTGTGTTTCCATTCGGTATCATAATGTTTTCAGATCATGCCCGCAAGACCTGCTCCGTCGCGCCCGAATCCGCCGTTGCCGGCATTGCCGCGAGGCCGCCACCCGCTGACGCAGCAGGCGGTCGCGGCGTCGCAGCGCCTGCGCCTGCTCGATGCGGTCGCGCAGGTGGTGGCGGCGAAGGGCTACGGCGCCGCCACTGTGGCCGATGTGATCGGCCGCGCGGGCGTGTCGCGGCGCACCTTCTACGAGCAGTTCACCGGCCTCGAAGATTGCTATCTGGCCGCTTACGAAGACGGCATGCGCAGCCTGTTCGATGCGATCCGGCGCGCGCTCGCGGCGCTGCCGCGGGCCGGCATCGAAGCGCGCATCGACGGCGCGATCGGCGCTTACCTCGCGGCGCTGGCGAGCCAGCCGGCCGCCGCCTGGGCCTTCACGATCGAGGTGATGGGTGCCGGCCGGGCGGCGCTCGATCGGCGCGCCTGGGTGCTGGCGCAATGGGTCGCGCGCTGGCGCGGCATGCAGGCACACCAGGGCGAGGAGGGCGCACCGGCGTGGCCGGCGCGCAGCGACGCCCATCTGCTCGCGCTGGTCGGCGGCAGCGAAGAGCTGGTGCGTGAAACGCTGCGCCGCGACGGCGCGCAGGCGCTGCCCACCTTGCGCACGGCGCTGGTCGAGGTCGCGCTTGCAATGCTCGGCGCGTCGCCAGCAACGCGATCGCGGTGATCCGGCGCACTGGCGGCGCCGCGCCGCGCTATGCTGGCCGCAACCGGAGAACCACGATGACCCCGAAGCAGCTCGTGACCCCTCTGCTGGCACTCGTCATGCCCGTCGCGGCGGCCGCGGCGCCGCTCGCGATCAGCAGCTCCTGGGTCGACCTGTATGCCGGCCCGGCGCCCGACTACCCGCTGGTCGCGCACGTCGGCCCCCACACCGCGATGACGGTGCAGGGCTGCACCGCGGGCTTCGTCTGGTGCGACGTGCTCGTCGGCACCGACCTGCGCGGCTGGGTCGATGCCCGGACCATCAGCTTCGCGTATCGCAGCGCGAATGTGCCGGTGATCCGCTACGGCGCGGTCATCGGCATCCCGATCGTGAGCTTCGTGATCGGCAGCTACTGGCGCACGTACTACCGCGACCGCCCGTGGTACGGCAACCTGCAGCGCTGGGAGCGCCATCGCCCGCCGCCGCGGCCGGGCCCGATCGTGCGCCCGGCGGTGCGGCCCGGCCCCGGCGTGCATCCGCCTGGCGCTGTGCCGCGGCCGATCGTGCGCCCGCCGGTGTCGACGCGACCCATCGGCGCGCATCCGCCGGGCCACGCGCGGCCGCCTGCCGCACGCGCGCCGAGCGGCCGCTTGTCGGGCGCGCATCCGCCGACCGCGCGTTCGCCGAACACGCACCCGCCGCACGCGAAGCCGCCCGGTCATCGTCGGCCGTCCGGCGCCGGGCGTCCCGGCGAGGCTGACCGACCCGAGGGCGGCGTACGCCCGGCGCCGCGTTGAACGCGCCCGCTGCCGCCGCGCCGGGGCTGAGATTCCTGGCCGGCTATCCCGACGAACTGCTCGCGCAGGTGCGGCCGCTGCTGGCCGAAGGGCGGGCGCTTGCGCATCTGCGTGCGCGCTATCCCGACGCGCACGAGGTGCGCACCGACGCTGCGCTGTACGACTACACGGTCGCGCTGAAGAACCGCCACATGCGCAACGCGGCGCCGCTCGCGAAGGTCGTGTACGACAACCGGCTCGATGTCGTCGCGAACGCGCTCGGCACGCACACGACGATCGCGCGCGTGCAGGGCAACCGGCTCAAGGCGAAGCGCGAGATCCGCGTCGCCGGGGTGTTCCGCGACGCGCCGGCCGAGTTCCTGAAGATGATCGTCGTGCACGAGCTCGCCCATCTGAAGGAGCGGGCGCACGACAAGGCCTTCTACGCGCTGTGCACCCACATGGCGCCCGACTACCACCAGCTCGAGTTCGACCTGCGGCTGTATCTGACGCAGCTCGCGTGGGCGCCGTCGCTCACCAGTCTTCCTTGACCGCCAGCGCGGTCTCGCGCCCGGCCGCGCGCCGGGCCGCGAGCCAGGCAGTCGAGGTGCCGGCGAGCAGCACCGCCGCGCACAGCGCCGCGAGCCGGCCCCAGGGCAGCAGCAGCTCCATCGTCCAGTGAAAGCTCTGCGGGTTCACGACCTTCACCAGCACGACGCTGACCGCCAGCCCGAGCAGCAGCCCGAGCAGCGCGCCGGCCGCGGTCCAGACCGCGCCCTCGACCGCGACGACCGCGAGCACCTGGGCGCGCGTCAGGCCGAGGTGCGCGAGCAGGCCGAATTCCTTGCGGCGCGCCAGCACCTGCGCCGAGAAGCTCGCGGCGATGCCGAACAACCCGATCGCGATCGCGACCGCCTGCAGCCAGTAGGTCACCGCGAAGCTGCGATCGAAGATGCGCAGCGAGGTCGTGCGGATCTCCCCGGCCGAAGCGAACTCGAGCAGTGCGCCGTCGAGCCCGAGCGCACCGGCCGCCACGCGCAGTTCGCGCTGCACCGAGGCGAGATCCGTGCCGGGCTGCAGCCACAGCGCGAGGTCGTTGATGCGGGTGTCGCCGCTCAGGCGGCGGTAGTCGTCGTCGGCGATCGCGATCGCGCCGTGCTGGCGCGCGTAGTCGCGCCAGACGCCGCGCACGAACACCGGGCTGCGCCCGCCGGCCGGCAGCGGCAAGGTCAGCGTCGTGCCGGGCGCTGCGCCGTACAGGCTCACCATCGCCTCGCTGACGAACACGCCGGTCGCCTGCGGCGGCAGCGGCCGCAGCTCGCCGACCAGCGGCAACGACCGCAGCGGGTCGCCGAGCGCGCGCGCGATCAGCACGACCGCCGGCCGGGCCGGATCGAGCTGGAGCTGCGTCACGCGCTGCGCCTCGACGCGCTGTACGCCGGGAATGGACGCGGCGCGGCGCGGCAGGTCGGCCGGCAGGGTCACGACATCGCCGGCGACCAGCGACGCGCCGGCGCGCGCATACAGGTCGGCGGGCAGCACCGTGTCGAGCCAGCGCGTGACCGAGTCGCGAAAGCTCGCGACCATCACCGTCAGCGCGACCGCCAGGCTCAGGCTCGCGACCACGCCGGCGACCGCGATCGTCGCGGTGTGGCGCTGGTGGCGCGCGCGTTCGACCGCGAGCAGGCTCAGCGCATGCGTGGGCGGCGCGATGCCGGCCAGCAGCGCGCCGATCGCCGAAGGCACGCAGGCGATGCCGCCGAGCATCAGGCACGCGACCGCGGCGTAGGCGGCGAACGGGATCTCGCCGATCGGCGGCAGCAGCGCGAGGCCGACGCCGGCCACCAGCAGCAGCGGGCCGAGCCAGGCCGGCGCCGCGCCGGCCATGTCGATGCTCAGGCCCTTCAAGGCCTGCGCCGGCGCGAGGCGCTGCGCCGCGCGCGCCGGCAGCCAGCCGCCGACCACCGCGGCCAGCACGCCGAGCAGCCCGTAGACCAGCGCCGCGCCGGGATCGAACTGCAGGCTGGGTGCGACCCCGGGGAAGTAGCCGCCGCCGAGGTCGCCGGCGAGCAGCCGCAACGCCAGCGCCGCGAGCGCGGTGCCGAGCGCGAGGCCGAGCACGCTGCCGACCGCGCCGAGCAGCGCCGATTCGGCGACCACCAGGCGCAGGCGCTCGCGCCCGCCCAGGCCGAGCACGCCGAGCAGCGCCAGCTGCGGCTGCCGCTTCGCGACCGACAGCGACAGGATCGAGAACACCAGGAACGCGCCGGTGAACAGCGCGACCAGGGCCAGCACCGTCAGATTCACGCGGTAGGCGCGCGAGACGTTCGAGACCCGCTGCAGCGCCTCGTCGGGCGCGGCTGCGCGCACGCCGGGCGGCAGCGCGAGCTCGCGCAGCACGGCGGCGCGGTCGGCGCCGGCGCGCAGCCGCACGTCGATGCGGCTGAGCCGGCCGCGCCAGTCGAACGCGATCTGCGCGCCGGCGATGTCCATCACCGCGAGCGCACCGCCCTGTGCCGCGATGCTGCCCTGCACGCGCAGCCGCGCGCTGCCCGAGCCGGTCTGCACGCGCAATGCAGCACCGACAAGACGGCGGCGTGCCTGCGCGTTCAGGAACACGATGTCGGGCGCAAGCAGCGCGAGCCGGTCGGCGCCGGGGTCGGGCCGCGGCATCAGCGCCGGCGCCAGCGGTGCCGCGACCAGCGCATCGAGGCCGACGACCTTCAGCGCGACGCGCTCGCCCTGGGGATCGAACGCGAAGGTATCAATCTCAATCACCGGGCTCGCGATCTCGACCTGCGGATGGCGCGCGACGCGCTCGTACAGCGCCTCGTCGAACCCACTGCGCTGCGCGCGCAGTTCGAAGTCGGGCTGGCCGTTGACCGCACGCACCGCGGCACTGAACTCGCTCAGCGCCGACTGGTTGATCAGCTGCACCGAGAACGCGAGCGCGACGCCGAGCAGTACCGCGAGCAGCGCTGCGCCATGCCGCCACGGGTGGTGGTGCAGCTCGGGCCACGACAACTGGCGCAGCAGCGACACCATCATCCGTTCGATCTTTCAGCTTCAGGCGACGCCGGTGCGCATGCCGTCGGCGGTCAGGGTCAGCGTGCGATCGGCGCGCGCCGCGGCGGCGCGCGAATGCGTCACCAGCACGCAAGCCGCGCCTTCGCGGCGCACCTGCGCCGAGAGCAGGTCCAGCACGCGCTCGGCGGTGCCCGGGTCGAGGTTGCCGGTCGGCTCGTCGGCAAGGATCAGCTGCGGCCGGTGCACCAGCGCGCGTGCGATCGCGACGCGCTGCAGCTGGCCGCCCGAGAGCGTCTGCGGCAGCCGCGCGCCGAGGTCGGCGAGCCCGACCGCATCGAGCACCGCGTGCACGCGCGCCATGTCGGGCCGGCCCTGCAGCAGCAGCGGCAGCCCGACGTTGTGCGCGACGCTCAGGTGCGGCAGCACGTGGAAGGCCTGGAACACGAAGCCCAGGTGCACGCGCCGGAACCGTGCCTGCTGCGCTTCGGTCAGCGCGCCGATCTCGGTGCCGGCGATGCGTACGCGGCCGGCGTCGCTGCTGTCCAGCCCTGCAATGCAGTTCAGCAAGGTCGACTTGCCGACGCCCGATTCGCCGAGCACCGCGACGAACTCGCCGCGCGCGAGCCGCAGGTCGACCTGCGCGAAGATCGTCGCATCGCCGTAGCGCTTGGCCAGCGCGTCGACCTCGAGCAGCGGCTCGGCGATCGGCGTGGGCAGTCCCGGCAGGGGCAGCTCGACGTGCGCGGGCGGCCGGGCCAGGCTCATCGCGGCGGCAGCGCGTGCAGCAGCCGCGTGGCCAGCGCGACGACCGCGTCGGTCGCGTCGTCGCGGTCGCAGGCGACGCATTCGCGCTGCGGCATGCTGCGCAGCCAGGTCAGCTGGCGCTTGGCGAGCTGGCGGGTCGCGGCGATGCCGCGCTCGGGCAGCTCATCGAGCGTGCCGTGGGTCAGGGCCTCCCAGGTCTGGCGGTAGCCTACGCAGCGCATCGACGGCAGGTCGGCATGCAGGTCACCGCGTTCGCCGAGGGCACGCACCTCGTCGACCAGCCCTTGCGACAGCATCTGCTCGAAGCGCGCCTCGATGCGGCGATGCAGCCAGGCGCGGTCGGTCGGCTCGAGCGCGATCAACGGCGGCAGCGCGCGCACCGGCTTGGTCTGATGGAAGGCCGACAGCGGCTGTCCGCTGACGCGGTAGACCTCGAGCGCACGCTGGATGCGCTGCTGGTCGGCCGGCGCGAGTCGCGCGGCGGTGACCGGGTCGACGCGCTGCAGTTCGCGGTGCAGCGCATGCAGGCCTTCGCGCTCGAGTTGCTCGGCGATCGCGGCGCGCACCGCGCGGTCGGCGGCCGGCATCGCGTCGAGCCCTTCGAACAAGGCCTTGAAGTACAGCATCGTGCCGCCGACCAGCAAGGGCAGCGCGCCGCGGGCTTCGATCTCGCCGATCAGCCGGGTCGCGTCGGTGACGAAGCGCGCGGCCGAATACGACTCGGCCGGGTCGATGATGTCGATCAGGTGGTGCGGCACGCTCGCGCGTTCGTCGGCGCTCGGCTTCGCGGTGCCGATGTCCATGCCGCGATAGACCAGCGCCGAGTCGACGCTGACGATCTCGACCGGCTGGTGCCCCACCCACGCCTGCGCAATCGCGAGCGCTGCGGCGGTCTTGCCCGATGCGGTCGGGCCGGCCAGGCACAGGTAACGCGGCGTCGCGGTCATGGCAGCATTTCCGCGCCGAGTGCTTGCGGTGTCGCGTGCCAGGCCGACGACGGGTCGCCGTGACGCTGCACCCAGGTGAAGGCGACCAGCGCGAGCAGGATGCTAAACAGGCCGACCCCCAGGGTCATCGGCAGCACCGAATGCGCGAGGGTCGCGCCGACCCAGATCCCGACCCCGAACGCGGTCAGCATCATGGCGAAGCCCGACAGCGACGCCGCGGTGCCGGCCTTGTCGGGGAACGGGCCGGTCGCGCCGACCTGGCCGCAGGGCTGGTGGATGCCGTGGCCGATCGCGAACAGCCACTGCGGCAGCATGATGGCCCACACGCCGCGCACGTCGGCCAGGCTCAGCGCGGCCATGCCGAGGCCGCCGGCGAGCGAGAACAGCGCGCCGCGTCGGACGGCGCCGCGCAGCCCGTGGCGCAGCAGCAGGCGCCGGCACAGCCAGGTGCCGGTGACGTAGGCCATCGAGCCGGTCGCCAGGATCACGCCATAGGCCGCGCGTGAGGTGCCGAACATGTCGATGAACACGAACGACGAGCCGGCGAGCAGGAAGAACAGGCCGCCCCAGGTGCAGCACAGCAGCGCGGTCCAGGCGCGGAACGTCGGGTGCGCGAGCAGCGCGCCCCAGTTGCGCAGCAGCTGCGCCGGGCGGGTCGCACGCGCGTCGCGTTGGGCGAGCGTTTCGTCGAAGCTCAGCGCGATGAACGCGAGCGTCGCGGCGCCGAACAGCGCGGGTGCGAGCAGCACTGCATGCCAGCCGAACGACTGTGCCAGCAGCCCGCCGACGATCGGCGACAGCATCGCGACGATGCCCAGGCCGCCGAGCGCGCGCGACATCGTGCGAGCGCCTTCGGCCGGCGCGAACAGGTCGCGCACGATCGCGCGGCCGCAGGTCACCGCGGCGGCGAGCGCCGCGCCCTGCACCGCGCGCCACAGGATCAGCCACTCGATGCTGGGCGCGAGCGCGCTGAGCAGGCTGGCCGCGGTGTACAGCGCCATGCCGACCAGCAACACCGGGCGGCGGCCGAAGCGGTCGGCCAGCGGCCCGCAGGCGAGCTGGCCCACGCCGAAGCAGACGATCAGCGCCGACAGGGTCAGCTGCGCGGCACCGAGGCTGGCGCCGAGCGCGCGCTGCAGCCCCGGCAAGGCCGGCAGGTACAGATCGGTCGTGACCGGCTGCAAGGCCAGCAACAAGGTGATGGTGGGCACCACGACCCGCGGGGGCATCGTGCTTCGCGCGGCGTCAGGCAACGGCATACGGCGAGGTTAGCAGGCCGGGCCGATGGCATCATCGGGCGATGCGACTGGCGCTCTTCGATCTCGACCACACCCTGCTCAGCGCCGACAGCGATGTGCTGTGGTGCGACTTCCTCGTCGACCTGGGCCTGCAGCCGGCGAGCCTGCGCGAGCGCAGCGGCCGCATCGCGGAACGCTACAACGCCGGTACCGTGGTGCCGCGCGACTACTGCGACTTCTATGCCGCGACCCTGGCCGGCCTCACGCCGACCGAACTGCTGCCGTTGC
>Ga0207648_10008077_pt1 | contig 10252 bp, 11 predicted proteins | sample KBSMisM32_FD_184310 | JGI IMG/M metagenome (GOLD analysis project Ga0207648, IMG submission 184310) | Miscanthus rhizosphere microbial communities from Kellogg Biological Station, Michigan, USA - KBS Miscanthus M3-2 (SPAdes) (version 2) | ecosystem: Host-associated > Plants > Roots >... | reverse complement strand
AACTCGACCCCTACGTGAACGTCGACCCGGGCACGATGAACCCGTTCGAGCACGGCGAGGTCTTCGTGCTCGACGACGGGGCCGAGACCGACCTCGACCTCGGGCATTACGAGCGGTTCCTGGATGCGGATCTGCACCGCGGCTCGAACTTCACGACCGGTGCGGTGTACTCGGCCGTGCTCGCGAAGGAGCGGCGCGGCGACTACCTCGGCAAGACCGTCCAGGTGATCCCGCACATCACCGATGAGATCAAGGCGCGTGTCCTCGCCCTGGCCGAGACCGATCAGGCCGACGTCCAGATCGTCGAGATCGGCGGCACCGTTGGCGACATCGAGTCCTTGCCGTTCCTCGAGGCTATCCGCCAGCTCCGCAACGAGGTCGGGCGCGAGCGGTGCGCGTTCGTCCACGTGTCCCTGATGCCGTTCATCGGCCCCTCGGGGGAGCTCAAGACCAAGCCGACGCAGCACTCCGTCAAGGAGCTCCGCTCGCTCGGTCTGCAGCCCGACGCGATCGTCTGCAGATCCGACCGGCCGATCGGTCGCAACCTCAAGGAGAAGATCTCGCTGCTGTGCGACGTGCCGATCGCCGGCGTCGTGAGCGCACCCGACGCGCCGTCGATCTACGAGGTGCCGTTGGTGCTCCACCGTGAAGGTCTCGACGATCTGCTGTGCGAGCATCTGCAGATCGACGCCGAACCGGATCTCTCCGAGTGGCTCGACCTCGTCGAACGCGTGCATCTCGCCGCCGACCCGGTGGATATCGCCGTGGTCGGCAAGTACGTGTACCTGCGTGACGCGTACCTGTCGGTCATGGAGGCGCTGTACCACGGAGGCTTCCATCACGGAGCCGAGGTGCGGCTGCATTGGATCGCGTCCGACGATCTGGGCGGGGACCAGACGGAGCTGGTCCTCGCGGACATGGACGGCATCCTGATCCCGGGTGGATTCGGTGTGCGTGGTGTCGAGGGCAAGATCGATGCCGTGCGGTACGCGCGCGAACGAGGGGTGCCGTTCCTCGGCATCTGCTTGGGCCTGCAATGCGCGGTCGTGGAGTTCGCGCGCAACGTCTGCGGTCTCGACGGCGCCCACTCCTCGGAGTTCGACCCGGCCACCGTCCATCCCGTGATCGATCTCCTCCCGGAGCAGAAGGATGTGACGGACATGGGCGCGACGATGCGCCTCGGCGCGCAGCCCTGCTACATCGAACCCGCAACGCTCGCCGCGAAGGCCTACGGCGTGGACGTCGTCGAGGAGCGGCACCGGCACCGCTGGGAGGTCAACCCCGCATATCACGAGGCTCTCGTCGCCGGTGGCATGGTGATCAGCGGTTCGTCGCAGAAGGGCAGGCTGGCCGAGATCATCGAGTTGCCGGACCACCCGTTCTTCATCGCGGGGCAGTTCCATCCGGAGCTGCGATCGCGGCCGACGCGACCACATCCGCTGTTCCGCGACTTCGTAGGGGCCGCCAAGGCGCATCGTGCCGAGCGCGTCCCCGAACCTTCCGCGTCGATCTCGGGCTGAGGCTCGGGTGTCCGAGCCGGCGGCGTCACACGTCGCATGGTCGGGCCGCTACCTGACGGTCGCGATCGAGACGTGGCCCGACGTCGGTGAGCACGAGGTCGTCCGCAAGCACGACGCGGTCGCGATCGTGCCCATCACGTCCACCGGCGATGTCCTGCTCGTCCGTCAGTTCCGCCCACCCGTGCGGACCTCGCTGATCGAGATCCCGGCGGGATTGCTCGACGTCGACGGGGAGGACGCGCTCACCTGCGCGGAGCGCGAGCTGACCGAGGAGACGGGGTACCGTAGCGAGGCGACCGCGTTCCTGGGCGGCACGTTCCTGTCGCCCGGGTTCACCGCGGAGTACGTCCACCTGTTCTGGGCCAGGACCGCTCCCGAGCCCGTCGGCGAGCCCGAGGCGGGGATCGAGGTGGTCCGGATGCCGCTGCACCGTGCGATCGCCGGCGCCCGAGACGGCAAGGTCCGCAACGCGATGACCGCGCTGGGCCTGCTGCTCGTCGCCGAGGTGCCCGCCTTGCGCGACGCGGCGACATCGCCGTCCTAAGCTCGCGCGATGGACCCGACGTCGGCGGCGCGGCGGTACCTCGACCACCTCACCGTCGAGCGCGGTCTGGCGGACAACACCCTCGCCGCGTACCGGCGCGACCTGGATCGCTACCTCGCGTTCCTCGCGGGCCGCGGGGTCGAACAGCTCGATGCGGTCGACCCGGGCACCGTCCGTGCGTTCGTCGCATCGGTGTCGGCTTCGACCCACGGCCCCGACGGCGAGCCGTATCGAGCGACCACGGTGTCGAGGGCGCTCTCGACCGTTCGGACGTTCCATCGGTTCGCGGTCCGTGAAGGGATCGCAGAGGATGACCCGACCGCCGGCGTCGTCCGACCCCGGCTGCCGCGGGCGCTCCCGCATCCGTTGACGGTGGAAGAGGTCGCCACGATCCTCGAGGCGCCGCGACCCGAGGAGCCGCCAGGCCTTCGGGACCGAGCGATCCTCGAGCTGCTGTACGGCGCCGGGCTGCGGGTCTCCGAGCTCACCGGTCTGGACGTCGACGACCTGGACGTCGAGGCGGCGGCCGTGCGGGTACTGGGGAAGGGCGCGAAGGAGCGCGAGGTGCCGATCGGTCGGATGGCCCGTGACGCGATCGATGCGTATCTCACCCGCGGACGCCCGGCGTTCGCGGGTCCGCGCTCGCGCGCGGCGCTGTTCCTCAACACGCGCGGCGGGCGCCTCACCCGCCAGTCCTGCGCTCGCCTCCTCGAGACGTACGCGCACGCGGCCGGTATCCGGCGTCGCGTGACACCCCATGACCTGCGACACTCCTTCGCGACGCATCTGCTCGAGGGGGGTGCCGACGTGCGAGTGGTGCAGGAGCTCCTGGGTCATGCGAGCGTCGCGACGACCCAGATCTACACGCTCGTCACGACCGAGCATCTGCGTTCCGCTTATTACGCGGCGCATCCGCGCGCCCGGCGCTCGGCATCGGCAGGAGCAGCACGATGACGGTGGATGCGGCCAGCCGCCGGCAGGCGCTCCAGGAGCAGGAACGCTCCCTGCGGCGTGAGATGGACGAGCTCGGCGCGGACCCCGACGCCGATGAGGTGGCGTTCGAGGCGGACGCCGGGTTCTCGGACCGTTCGCACAGCACCGTGGAGCGAGGCCGGGTGATCGCGACCGCACGCTCGCTTCGAGCGAACCTCCGCGACGTCGAGCGCGCCCTCGCGAAGCTCGAGGACGGCACCTACGGGCGATGCGACCGCTGCGGGGGTCCGATCGGCGACGAGCGCCTCGACGCGATCCCATGGGCGCTCCTGTGCATCGACTGCAAGAAGCTGGTCGGCTGACGTGCCGGCACCGCTCGTGCCGCGCGCGTGTGTGCTCGTCTGCGACTCGTGGGGGATCGGTGATGCGCCGGATGCCGACGCCTACGGCGACGACGGCGCGAACACGCTGTCCCATGTCGCGCACGCGGTGGGCGGCCTCACGGTCCCGGCGCTGGAGGCGCTCGGCCTCGGGTGTCTCGCGGAGATCGAGGGCGTCGCCGACCACGCGGAGCCGGGCACCGCGCACGGACGCGCGACGGAGGTCTCCGCTGGCAAGGACACGACGACCGGACATTGGGAGATGATGGGGATCCAGGTCGACGAGCCGTTCCCGTTGTACCCGGATGGGTTCCCGCCCGAGGTGATCGAGCCGTTCGAACGAGCCGTCGGCCGCACGGTGCTCGGCAACGTGCCGGCGTCGGGGACAGAGATCATCGCCGCGCTGGGCGCCGAGCATCTGGCGACCGGGCGACCGATCGTCTACACGAGTGGCGACTCCGTGTTCCAGATCGCGACGCACGTGCGCGTGGTGCCGCTCGAGGTCCTCTACGCATGGTGCGAGATCGCGCGTGCGCTCCTCACGGGTCGGCATCGTGTCGGCCGGGTCATCGCGCGGCCGTTCGACGGCGAGCCGGGCGCGTTCGTCCGCCGCCCCGAGCGGCGCGATTACAGCGTGCCGCCGCCGGGCCCGACGGTCCTCGATCGCGCGAAAGGCGCTGGGCGGACCGTGCTCGCGGTCGGCAAGATCCAGGACATCTTCGATCACCAGGGCATCACGGATGCCACGTACACCGAGACGAACGACGACGGGGTCGATCGGACGATCGAGGCGCTCACGAACGGATGGGCCGATCTCGTGTTCACGAACCTCGTCGACTTCGACTCGAAGTACGGCCATCGCAACGACGCCGTCGGCTACGCGCGGGCGATCGAGCAGCTCGACCGGCGCATGCCCGAGCTGCTCGCAGCCCTGGACGGTGGTGTGCTGCTCCTCACCGGCGATCATGGGTGCGACCCCACGACGCCGTCGACCGATCACACCAGGGAGCGCACCCCGCTACTGGTCGCTGGGTGCCCCGACGGACCACACGACGTCGGGACCCGCACGAGCTTCGGCGACCTCGGTGCGACCGTTGCGGAACTGCTCGGGGTCGAGGCGCGTGGCCTGGTCGGGTCGAGCTTCGCGACGGACATCGGGTTCAGCGGGTGACGTTCGATCCCCGCTCGGTGATCGATGCGAAGCGCGTCGGAGACATCGTCGATGAGATCGATCTGCGGGGGCTGATCGACGGCTACGTCGGCGGAGGGATCGGCGACGGTCCGATGGCGGCGTTCCTGATGGCCTGCGTCCTCCAGGGTCTGGATCGTGATGAGACCTCAGCGATGACGCGCGTGTTCGTGGCGTCGGGAACCACGCTCTCGCTCGAAGGCATCGGCCGCCCGGTGGTCGACAAGCACTCCACGGGAGGCGTCTCCGACGGTGTGTCCCTGGTGTTCGCACCCCTCGTCGCCGCGCTCGGTCTCGCGTGCGTCAAGCTCTCGGGGCGCGGACTCGGCCACACCGGCGGCACGGTCGACAAGCTCGAGGCGATCCCAGGGCTTCGGGTCGATCGTTCGCTCGAGGAGATCAGACGCCAGGCCGAGACGATCGGGTGCGTGATCGCGTCGCAGTCCGAGGACCTCGTACCCGCCGACCGGGCGATCTACGCGCTCCGCGACGCCACCGCGACCGTGCGGTCGATCCCGCTGATCGCCGCCAGCGTGATGGCCAAGAAGCTTGCGGTCCACTCGCATCTGATCGTGCTCGACGTGAAGGCGGGGTCGGGCGCGTTCATGGCCACGCTCGAGGATGCCACCGCGCTCGCCGAGCTCTGCCTCGCGATCGCCCGAGACCATGAACGACCGGCCATCGCGGCGATCACCAACATGTCCCAGCCGTTGGGTGCTGCGATCGGCAACGCACTCGAGGTCGCGGAGGCGATCGACGTGTTGCGCGGCGCGCACGAGGGGCGGCTGCGTGATCTCGCGGTCGAGCTCGCCACGCACACGGTCGTGACGCTGACCGACGCCGACCCGGCCGATGCCCGCAGGCGGGCATCGGCCGCCCTCGTCGACGGATCCGCGCTCGACGCCTTCCGCGGGTTGGTGGTCGCCGAGGGTGGCGACGAGCGCGTGGTCGATGCGCCAGCCGCCGTGCTCCCGCAGGCCCCGGTTCGGATGCCGCTCACCGCAGCGACGAGCGGCATCTTGGCACTGACCGACGCGGCGGCGCTGGGGGAGGCAGCGAGGACGCTGGGGGCGGGACGACGGCGGCCGACAGACCGGATCGACCCCGCGACCGGTATCGTGCTCACGCCCAAGGTGGGGGACCGGCTCGCGGCCGGGCAGCCCATCGGGGAGGTCCACGCCCGTGACGACACCGCCGCGCGGGCGGCTGCGGATGCCGTTGCCGCCGCGCTGACGATCGGTGAGCAACCGGTCCAGGTGCCGCCGCTCGTGCACGGGTGGCTCGAGGAGGTGGATTGAGCGTGCCGTTCCAAGTGGGGTCGGATTCGTTCCGGATCGCGATCGAGATGGCTGTGTCCCTCCTTCTGGGGATGATCGCTCGGGAGTTCGCGCGCGCGTGGATGGCCTCTCGGCTGGGTGACCCGACGCCCCGACTCTGGGGCCGGCTCACCTGGAACCCGCGCTCGTGGTTCGATCCGTTCGGCTCCGGCTTCGTGCCCGCGCTGATCCTCATCCTGTGGGCCGCGGCGGCGAGCCTCCTGCCGGCGCCGGCCGCGTACGGCAAACCGGCCCCCGTGGACCCGAGCTACCTCCGGCGGCCCGTCCGCGATCAGGTGCTCGTCGCACTGGCCGGGCCGCTCGCGAACGTGATCCTCGGCGCGCTCGTCGGCCTCCTGCTTCGAGCCCTCGCCGGTTCCGTGTCGCTCCAGCTGGCTCAAGGGTTGGTGGTGCTGGAGTTCACCCTGTTCTCGCTCGCGATCTTCCATCTCCTGCCGATCCCGGGACTCGACGGGGCGCGACTGGTGGGATTGCTCCTGCCTGCGGAACCGGCGTCCGTCTATCGCAACCTCGACAAGTACCTCCCGCTGTTCGTGTTGATCGCCATCTTCGTGATCGCGGGTCCGATCCAGTCGATCGTGTTCGGTCTCGTACGGGCGATGTGCACCCTCGCCTCCGGCTACGGCTGTCCCTAACGCTTCCGGGTCCACCAGGCACCCCGCGTTATCATCGCGCCCATCGTGAGCGATGCCCCCACCACCACACGCGTCCAGCGGGTCCTGACGGGGTTCCGCCCCACCGGAGCGCTCCACGTGGGCCATTGGGCCGGCAACGTCGAGAACATGCTGCGGCTACAAGCCGACGCTCGCTACGAGTGTTTCCTGTTCATCGCCGACTGGCACATGCTCACCACGCACTACGACCGCACCGACGAGCTGCCGTCGATCATCGAAGGGCTCGTCCTCGACTGGCTCGCCGCCGGCGTCGATCCGTCCGAGACGGTGATCTACCGACAGTCCGACCTCGTCGAGGTCGCCGAGCTGTCGCTCCTGCTCGGCATGATCACGCCGCTGGGTTGGCTGGAGCGCGTCCCCTCCTACAAGGAGCGGCTCCGCGATATGACCGAGCGAGAGGCGGCGAACTTCGGGCTGCTCGGCTATCCCGTGCTGCAGACCGTCGACATCGCGATCGTGCACGGCGAGCTCGTCCCAGTTGGGGAGGACCAGGTCGCCCACCTTGAGCTGAGCCGCGAGATCGTTCGCCGCTTCAACCGACTGTACGGCGACCTCCTCGTCGAGCCCCAACCGTTGCTGTCCACCACGCCCCTGATCCCCGGCTCGGACGGGCGGAAGATGTCGAAGTCTCTGGACAACGCGATCGGGATCCGCGACGACGAGCCGACGATCCGCGCGACCGTTCGGTCATTCATCACCGATCCGCAGAAGCTCCGCAAAGGGGACCCCGGACGACCGGAGATCTGCCCGATCTTCGCGCTCCACCGGAAGTTCTCGCCCGAGGAGGTCGATCGGATCGACGCGACCTGCCGTACCGGGGAGCTCGGATGCGTCGACTGCAAGACGATCCTCGCCGACAACCTGGTGAGCGGGTTCGCCCCGTTCCGCGAGCGGCGCGCGGAGCTCGCCGAGCGTCCCGATGTCGTCCGCGAGGTGTTGGCGGCGGGCGCCGAGCGCGTCCGGCCGATCGCGCAGGGTACGCTCGCGACCGTGCGCGACGCGATGCACCTGGGATAGACGATGAATGGCGACGTGGCGAGTGACGCGGCACCCGCGGGTTTCGCCGTCGAGGTTCCCGGCTTCGAAGGCCCCTTCCGGCTGCTCGCCGACCTGATCTTGGAACAGAAGGTCGACGTCTGCGACGTCCCGATCGCCACCGTCACCGACGGGTTCCTGCGCTACGCGAAGAGCACGGCGGGCTGGAACCTCGAAGAGGCCACCTGGTTCCTCGCGATCTGCGCGGTGCTCCTCGAGCTGAAGGTGTCACGCCTCACGCCGAAGCACACCGAGCTCGACGAGGAGGACCTGCTCGGGGCGTCGCCGGACCTCACGTACGCGCGATCGCTCGAGCTCCGCGCGTTCCGCCAGGTGGCGGTCGAGATCGCGCGTCGGCTAGAGGACGAGGCGGGGTACTTCGCCCGCGACATCGGGCCCGGACCCGAGTTCGCGAACCTCTACCCGGATCCGATGGTCGGCGTGCAGCCTGCGCAGCTCGCCGCGCTGGCAGCCCAGCTCCTGCGGCCGCCGCCGACCCTTGACCTGTCGCACGTCACGCCGATCCGGTTCACCGTCTCCGATGCGATCGAAGCGGTCGAGGCACACCTCGCGCTGCGCGAAGAGGGCCAGGCGACGTTCCGCGAGCTCACGGCGGACTGCGAGGATCGGATGCACGTGGTGGTGCGCTTCCTGGCGCTCCTCGAGCTGTACCGTGACGGCAAGGTGGAGCTGGAGCAGGCGGCGACGTTCGGTGAGATCGAGGTCGCGTGGAAGCGGTGAGGCATACGTGACGAACCCGGTCACGATGGACACGAGGGCGCTCGAGGCGGTGCTGTTCGTCTCGGACGAGCCGCTCACACCCGCGGTGCTCTCGCAGGCGCTCGAGATGGATCGGGCCGCGGTCGAGGCGTTGTGCGAGCAGCTCCAGCGCGAGCTCGACGCGAGAGGCGCCGGGGTCGTGCTCCGCAACGTCGCCGGCGGCTGGCGGCTGTTCACGGTGCCGGAGAGCCAACCGGTCGTCGAGCGGTTCGTGCTGTCGTCGCGTCAGGCGCGCATGACCAAGGCCGCGCTCGAGACGCTCGCGATCGTGGCGTACAAGCAGCCCGTGACCCGCCACCAGGTGAGCGCGGTGCGCGGTGTGAACTCCGACGGCGTGTTGCGCGCGCTCGTGGATCGGGGCTTGATCGAGGAAGCCGGACGCGACGAGGGGCCGGGTCGGCCGCTGCTGTACGCAACGACGCCGGCCTTCCTGGAGCGCCTCGGGTTGCCGTCGCTGGCGGCGCTGCCGTCCCTGGCGCCGCTGCTGGACGCCGCCACCGTGCCCGAGGACGCCGCCGACCGTGCGGTCGATGCCGAAGACGAGGAGCCGGACGCCGGGCCCGACGAGGAGCCGGCGAGCGAACCGGAGCCCTGATGGCGCAGGAGCGCCTGCAACGGGCGCTCGCGCGCGGTGGGTTCGGGTCGCGACGCTCCTGTGAGGAGCTGATCGTCGCCGGCGTGGTGACCATCAACGGAACGGTCGCGACGCTCGGGGATCGTGTCGACACCCTCACCGACGTGGTGACCGTACGGGGAGCGAAAGTGAACCTCGACCCCAACGTGAGGTATCTCGCGCTGCACAAACCCCGGGGAGTCGTCACGACGATGCGCGATCCGCAAGGTCGCCCCGACATCCGCGGACTACTCCCGACCGAGGGGCCGCGGGTCTTCCCGGTCGGCCGCTTGGATCTCGACAGCGAGGGGCTGCTGCTGCTGACGAACGACGGCGACCTGGCCGAGGCGTTGACGCATCCCCGCCTCGAGATCGAGAAGGAATACCTGGTCGAGGTCGAGGGCACCCCCGGCACGAAGCACCTGGCGGCGCTCCGGCGCGGAGTGGAGCTCGCCGATGGCCTCGCCCGGGCGACGAGCGCGCGGATCGTCGATGCGCACGGCGGCCGGGGTCAGCTCGCCGTCGTGCTGACCGAGGGACGCAAGCGCGAGGTCCGCAGGATGCTCGACGCGATCGGGCTCCCGGTCGCGCGGCTCCTACGGGTCCGGATCGGGCCGATCCGCCTCGGCGGACTCAGAGCGGGTGCCCATCGGGAGCTCACGCCCGAGGAGGTCTACGCCGTATCGCGGATGGTGGCCAAGGCCGAGCGTCGCCTCCGCCGACGGGCAGACGGCTCGCTGTAGCCTGAGCACGCGGCCCGCGGCGACGGCCCGGTCCGCCCATCAACGGTTCTCGATCGGGAGGTGTCGTCCGTGAACGTGCGTGCCGCGCGCGGCGCGATCGTCGTGCCCGAGGACGTGCCGGAGCGTCTGCATGCGGCGACCGGTCGCCTGCTCGGGATGCTCCTCGAGCGCAACGGGGTCGCCCACGACGACCTGATCAGCATCCTGTTCACCGTCACCGACGACCTGCGCAGTGCCTTCCCCGCCGAGGCGGCCCGGCTCCGGGACCGCCTGGCCGCCCGGGGAGAGGCCGGCGCCGCCGGTGTCTGAGGCTGTCGAGCAGCACCGGGACGACCGCGACGGCTTCCGCCGGCTGCACCCGCTCACGCCCTTCATCCGCGGTTGGAAGATCTTCGCGGCGGCCGTGGCCATCGCGCTCCAGCAGGCGTACGGCGACATCGGCACGGGCTGGCTGCTCAGCGCGATCGGCGCGAGCATCCCGATCGGCATCGCCTACGGCTGGTT
>Ga0207648_10008076_pt1 | contig 10252 bp, 7 predicted proteins | sample KBSMisM32_FD_184310 | JGI IMG/M metagenome (GOLD analysis project Ga0207648, IMG submission 184310) | Miscanthus rhizosphere microbial communities from Kellogg Biological Station, Michigan, USA - KBS Miscanthus M3-2 (SPAdes) (version 2) | ecosystem: Host-associated > Plants > Roots > Rhizosphere... | reverse complement strand
CGCGGTGCACCAGCCTGGTCAGCACACCCAGGCCGATCCGATCAGTCAACCGGTCTTCGCGACCACGTTCACCACCGGTAATGCTATCGGCCACAAACGCTAATGATACGTGGAATCCATTGCAGCGCAACACTTCTAGAAGCCAATCTAAGCGCCGAAAACCGTGCTGGCCACCGAATCACCTTCGCTCGATCAACCCACTACGCATCATTGAAATCACCACTACCGCAACCACTTTCCCGCCATGGGCCTTGGTCACCGTGACTCGGGTTTATGCCGAACCCGCGGCTGCGAGCACCTCGAACAGCCTCCCCAACCCGACCACTGAATCCTCTCGCTCCCTGTGCCCAAATGTCTTGGGTGATGGCTCAATTCGACGGAGGAAGAGAGAGGAACTGACGAACGTCACGGTACACAGCCACAACTGAGTCCCCCATCGTCACCACAATCGGGCTTGGCGTGCTGGTCGATGACTTCACGGATATGTGCGATCAGATCCGTTTGCAAAGACAACTCTTGACGACGGCCGAACGCCTCGGCCCAGTCGTATAAGCAAAGCTAGGACACCAACTGCGCCGGCCATGGTCTTGGTGGCTTACCCCGCGGATAGGAAACCCTTCCCCGTTGAGAGTGGAATCTGGCTTACCCGGGATTACGCAGCCACTTCCTGATCACGACTATTTCCCTCATGGCTGTGCACCGCCAACGGGAACAGACGACGACCGATCTTGCGCTAGTCGATTCGGCAAGCGTCACGCGCATCGCGCTCGTTGGAGTCGGCGTCGGCGGCACGCTCACCCTCAGTCGACTCGCGGAGCAGGCGGACAGCTCCTGGAGCGGAACCACGCTCGACATCGTCGACCGGCCAGAGAGCCTCGGGCGCGGCAACGCTTTCGGTAGCGACATCGCGGCCGCTGCGGTCAACACCTCTCAGCGCCGGCTCGACGCACTGTCCCCGTCCCTTCATTCGTTTCGCAGCTGGCTTGATGAGTGTGGAGCACCGTCGACTGACCTCGACACAATGCCGATGTCCCGCTCGGTGTACGGCGACTACCTAGCGGCGACCTTGGCGAAGGCAATCGACCGTCTTCGCGACTTCGGGGTCCGCGTCAACTTCTACCCGATGCACGCCAGGTCGGTGCGGCCCGAGGTGGATGGGATTGCTGTACTTGGCGATACCGCCGAATTGCCGCCAGCCGATATCGCGGTCGTTGCTCCCGGGGTGTGGTCTCCCCCTGCGCCCCCGACTCACAACATTGTCGAGGCTTACCCCCTCAGTGGCTTGCGGACACGCCTCGGCGGTCAGCGCTCGGTCGCCGTTCTCGGCAGCGGTCTCACCGCTGTGGATGTCGCCTGCGCGCTCGACGACGGCACGACGCGCGTCCACATGCTCTCCCGAAGCGGCACCCTGCCCCGGGTTCAGGTGGAGGCCCAAAAGCGCTATGTGCCCGAACATCTCACCGAGGATGCGGTCATATCTCATGCGGTTTGGCGCGAACTCACCGCGGAGTCGGTGCTTGCATTGCTCGATCGCGAACTCGCTCGTTTCGGATTCACCAGATCTGATGTTTTCGATGATATTGCTCACGCCGCTCATTGGTCAGAGCCGCTGGCCGATCCCGCCGACATCGCCTGCCATCACACACTCAGTGCCACCAACGATGCGTTCAACACCGCATTCACCCTGCTGCCCGAGCCGGAGCGGATGTTGCTTCGTGAGTCGTTGGGGTCGAAGTGGTTCCGATACCGGGTCAGGGTCCCGCTGAGCCGGTGGCGCCAACTTCGTGCCATGCAGGCAGATGGACGCCTGGTGGTCCACGGAGGCGTGGACGCTCGCGAGGGAGGACTCGACGAAATCGTCACCGACCTGGGAGCCGACCGCCTGATCCCCGCTCTCGGCCAGTCCTCGAACCTCTCGGAGGGCCCCGAACTGGTTGCCGACCTGGCCGCTTCGGGTCTCGTCGACTGTGACGACGCAGGCCAGGGTTTGGTCGATCCTGCGACGTGCCGGGCACTCGCCCCCGGAGGCGGACCGCGCGACGATCTCTTGCTCGTGGGACAGGTATCTGCGGGCAGCTACTTCACCGTCTCTGCGCTCGATGTCGTTGCGGGACAAGCCCGCCGTGCTGCGCAGACGATCGCCGATGCCATCACCACCCGAACAAGCGTCCGTGTGCCGGTGGCAGGAAAGGCGGCCTGATATGACTTTCGCGACCTCACACCTGGTCATCATCAGCGGAAACGACTCCAGCCTTCCGGTCGTGCAGCCGCCGAATACCACCATCACGCTGGTCCAGACCCCAGACCGCGCAACCGATTTCCAGCGATCCACGGTGGATCGATTCATCGAGGTGCCGGAGATCTCCGCAGAGTCCCTCATCGCGCTGCTCCGGCCGATCCACCGAGAGTCACCCGTCACCGCGCTGGCGTGCTTCCTGGAATCCGCCATCCTTGCGGCGGCGGTCGCCGCCGACGCGCTGGCCATCCCGTCGAACCCTGTCGAAGCCGTCCGCACGGCGCATAACAAGGCCCGCACCCGTCAGGCTCTGGAACGACATGGCGTTCCCCAACAACCGTGGCGACTGTGCAGCACCCTCGACGAGGTCGTCGCATTCCGGAACTCATTGGCAGGTGCCCCCATCGTGGTCAAGCCCGTGACGGGCGCCGGCAGTGCGGGTGTGCGTTTGATCCGTAACGACGATGATCTCCGTTCCGCATGGGACTCCATCGGAGGGCTCAAATGGTGGGCGCTCCTGGATAATTCGGAGAACGCTGTCATCGCCGAAGCTGTGTTGTCCGGCAACGAGTTCAGCGTCGAGGCGATGAGCGTCGACGGACGCCACGAAATCGTCGCCATCACAGGGAAGCTCACCACCGGGGAACCGGAGTTTGTCGAGCTCGGCCACTGGCAGCCGGCGGAGCTCCGCTTGGACCAACGGGACATTGTCGTGCACCGGACGATCGAGACCCTCGACGCGATCGGGCACCGGACAGGGCCGAGTCACACCGAGGTGATGGTCGACGGCCTCACCGTCGGACTCATCGAGACCCACACACGCTTTGGTGGCGACCAGATTTGGGAGCTCACCCAGCTCACGACAGGACGTCATTTCGCCACCGAGACCATCTTCGCCCTTCTCGGTCTGCCCGCGCCCGAACCGGGCGACCGGCACGGTGCCGCCGCCATGCGAAAGCTCGACTGGGCCAACCCCGACCACATCGACGAGATCGAACGACGGGAGGGCGTGGTGCGACTGTCCCCACCAAACCATCGCCGCCCCGAGGACGTCACCGCGATCGCGGACTCGTCGGACCTCACTGGCTACGTACTGACCGTAGGCGACGATGTGCAAGAGGCCTGGGACCTGGCGGAAGCGTCTTGCGCCGTTGCGAAGGACGAACACCTAACTGGCTCACCTGTTTTAGTCATGAGTCCGGCCAAGGTGGTCAACCACTTCGGACGGGAGCGGTTCGCCGCGGTCGTCCCCGTCGGCTCTATTCTCATCACGTCTGGGCCGGTGGACGTCGACGCCTCCCGACTGGCCGACCTTGTGGTGTTCACCGACTACACGACCGACGACCGGATTCCGCTAGTCGCGGACGAGATGATCGCCCGCCACGGGCTCGAACGCATCATCGTGCTTGCCGAAGCAGATGTCTTGCGAGCAGCTGAAATCCGCGCCCGCCATGGGATCCCCGGGCAGCAGCCCGACGACGCGCTGCACTTCCGCGACAAGACGTTGATGAAGCGAGTGGTGAGCGCCGCTAATATCGCAGTGGCCCCGCACCGTGAGGTTCGGACCGCGCTCGAGCTTCATGATGCAGTTGCCGAGCTCGGTTACCCGTGCGTGGTCAAACCCCCACATGGTCGCGGATCCTCAGGCGTGTCCGTGCTCGACGATGCGCAGGCTCTGCGCAGCTTCCTGCGCACCGGTCCGTTCAGCGACCAAGGACGGACGTCCCCGTGGCTGGTGGAGGCGTTCCAGCCCGGCGAGCAGTATCGGATCGACGGCGTGTGTCGTCGCGGCCGCGTAATCCTAGCTGCCGCTGCGGTTTACGTCAACACGCATCTTGACTTCCTCGGTGGCGGATACATGGGTTCCGTCATGCTCCCCGAGGAAAGCGAGGAGGCACAGACGGTCCTGGGATTGGCCCGGTCGGTTCTGGAGGATGCCTTGCCCGCGTATGACGGCGGATTTCACCTCGAAGTGTTCCTCACACCGGAGGGTCCGGTTTTCAGCGAAGTCGGGGCACGGATCGGTGGAGGTTCCATTCCAGAAGAGGTCGAACTCTCCTACGGGTTCAACCTCGTCGAGGAGGCGATTCTCGCCCAGCTCGGTCAGCCTTCCCGCCATACCGATGCGGGCCAGCGCGGCCTGGCGGGACAGCTGAACTTCTCCCCCGTGTCGGGGATTCTCATCGAAGCTCCGGAGAGATTCGAGCATCCGGATGTTGTCCTCTCGGAGATCGCTTCGCCGGGGAAGAGCTTCTCTTCGATGACTCACACCAACGCCGAGTTCGCTCGGGCGGTATTCCGCGCCGACTCCGTGGAATCCGGCCGGGACACCATCTCAAAGCTTCTGCAGCACATGGACTCAACTACGAAGTGGGAGGTCTCTAATCATGTGGCGACGGCTTGAAGTGGAAGAATACGACGCGGTCATGTCGCTACGCCAGGCTGTTCTCTGTAGCCTTCCTGACCCTGACTTCTACGTCCGCGAGGACGACGAGCACATGTTCGTTCGTGGTCACCTGGACGTATTCGGCGAGTCGGTGGGGTATTTCGACAGAGATGATCTGGTCGCATACCTCGCCCTGACCACCGACCTGGTGTCCTCAGGCGAGGACATCGAGTTCGCCGCCTGCGCACCGACTTTGAATGATGTGGTGTTCGCAGCGGCCATGGTTCATCCTGAGTACCGCGGGCGTTCATTGCATCGCGCGGGCATCCGCCGCCACATCGCCATCGCCGGGGCACTCGGAGCGCATCGCGGTATGGCGCAGATCTCGGCGCGCAACCACCGCTCGCTTCGGTCGTACTTCTCCGAAGGCTTTCGATGCACACGGGCGGTCGACTATCCCGACGGGCGCCGGCGCCTGCTGCTCGAGCGCGACCTCGTCGGTGGCGCCCCAGCCGCACTGATCGACGATGTCGCACTCGTCGACGTGAACGACTTCGACGACGTCCGTGGCGAGCTGACCGACACCCGAGAAGGACATCGACTCCTTCCTGTCGGTTCCACAGCGCTGATGGTGGTCGGCACCGCTCGTAAGCGCACAACTGTGACGGCGAAATTGCCTGGCACCGAGACTGAATGGATGTCCGCCGCATCATGACTCATCTGCTGGTGGTAGGCGGCATCTCATCGGTGCACGAGATCGCCCATCGACTCGGGGCCGAACTGACGCTGGTCAAGACGGCAGCGTCGCAAACGATGCTCGCAGCCGATGCATACGCGCGAATCGTCGATGTCTCCGATCACGGGGACGGTGACCGTGCCCGTCTCGCACGCAAGGTGACGGAGGCTGTCGCCGGAACGACGTTCGACGGGATACTCTGCCTCCACGACGAGGCGGTCGAACTCGGCGCACTCATAGCTGAGCGGCTGGGGCTGTCCTTCCCCAGTCCTGAAGTGGCGCACCGCACCGTCAACAAGTCCGCGATGCGCGCCTGCCTCGACAGGTCCGGCCTCGGATCTGTGGCTCACGGTGTCGTTGTCGACGGCAGGGTCGAGTGGTCGGGTGTGGCTCCGACGTCGGAGATCGTGCTCAAACCGGTCGATGGCCGGGCCAGCAGGGGAGTGACCTTCCACAGTTCGGCTGGCGAGCTCCAAGAGTGGCTCGATAGCCATCCCGGAGAGGTCGAGGGGTACCTTGCGGAAGAGCGAAAGCTAGGCCGGGAATTCAGCGTCGAGTCACTGATAGTGCGTTCGGGCGATGCGTGGCACGGTGTGACGGCCAAGAGCACCAACGGGGCGGTCGAATCCGGACATCTCCATCCGGCCCCGCTCGAAGCCAGCGAGCGGTCTCGCATCGTGGCCGCCGCGACCACGTGCCTCGAGGCCTTGGGCATCGACCGAGGAATGTTCCACACCGAAGTGATCCTCGACGGCGGCGGCGCGGCGCACGTGGTCGAAACTCACCTCCGCGGTGGCGGCGACAACATTCTCGACCTCGTGCGGTCGGCTACGGGCCTGGATCTCCCGGAGCTCTATGTCCAGGACGTGCTCGAGGGTCTCGATGAGATCCCGGCGGCGACCAACCTCGGCTTCGCAAGTAGCCACTTCGCCTTTCCGGTCGAACTCGGCGTGATTTCGGGATGGGAGAGCGTCGAGGAGGCGCGCGCGATGCCAGGAGTGGTCGCCGTGACCACTCTCCTAAGCGTGGGAGACCGAGTGTCGCCGCTCGTCAATTCCAGCTATGGAAGGTCCGTGTGCGCGCTTGCCCATGCGGACGACCCGGTGAATGCCTATAAACGGGCGCGCGCTGCTGCGTTGACACCGCGGCCGGTCGTGGAGCCCGCGTAATGGCGTCGTTGTTTCCGCGGTGGCCCGCTCTGCGCCTGCTCACCGGGTCCACGATGTTCAACCTGGCGTCGGGTTGCTACACCATCACGCTCGGGCAAGCGCTTTTCGAGAAGTCGGGATCGGTGTCGGCATTCACCGGCATCGTCGTGATCGAGTACATCGTGCCTGTGATCCTGGGGGCTCTGGCCGGGAGCATGGCCGACCGCATCAACCCCGCTGCGGTGTGTGCAGTCGCGTCGATCATTCCCGCGCTCTCGTTGATCGCATACCTGGTCGCGCCTGCGGGCCTGTTGGTCGTGGCCGGCGTCGCGATCGGCCTCGTCATCAACCTTGTCCGCCCGTTCTATCGAGCTGGAATCTTCGCGGTCGGGCCGCGATCCCTGGATCCGGCCGACCTCCCGCGGTACAACATGCGGTGGACCGTATCTGTGCAGGCCGGCCAGATCGTCGGTGGTGCGGTTGCCGGCGTATTCCTCTGGGCCGCAGGACCGAAGTGGGCCTTTCTCGCCGCCGCCGTCGCCTACGCCATGGCCGCATATGCGTTGGCGTCGGCGCGTTCGGCGATGTCGACGACGCCCGACGAGGACGGCGCGACCGACGACACGGGGTGGGGCTCGGTGCTCCGTGAGGCGATAAGCAGTACGCGGTCGGTCCTGTCGTTGCTGCTTCTCGGTGTCGACTTCCTGACGATCGCCGCGTTCAATGTGGCACTGGCTCCACTTGTCCACCGGCTCTACGGGAATGAGAGCTGGCTGGGAATTCTGGACGTCTGTTTTGCAGCCGGTGCGGTAGTAGCCCCGGCCTTATGGGCGCGGTGCTCGTCGGCGTCGACGAGGCAGGCCGTTACCTCCGGTTTCGCGATACAGATTGCGGGATTCGCGACGATCGCGCTCGCGATCGAATTGGGTGGCACCGTAGGGCAGTCGGGTGTGCCATTGGGCGCGGTCCTCCTTGGGCTCGGCGTGGCGGTGTCGTCGAGCCAGCAAGTGAGCATCCTTCAAACCTGGGCGAGGTCATCCACGATCGGCAAGGTCGGTGCGCTCCGGCAAGCGGTAATCGGCCTCACGACGGCGGTGACCCTGCCAGTGGTTGGACACATGGTCGACGTCGATCTCGCAGCGGCCTACGCAACCGTGGTTGCCGTGCTCGTATTGGGGATCATCGTGAATGTCGGCATAGCCAGCCGCGAGAAGATGACCGTGGCAAGCGGTGATGGACGCTCTTGACGTTGTGCCCCAAGTCGCGCTCGAACCGACCGAGTTGCGTTGAGCCGCCGGTCGTTTGACAGAACCGACAAAAACGTCAGCGTTGGTCGGCTATTTTCGCTGTGTGGAACCACCCCACAGCTACGTGCACGAGACATCCTCTTCTGTGGTCCACCACGGGGACTACCTCAACCGCCGTAATGACCAAGCGCTCTGCGGGGTAGCGTTCGAGTATCCGGCCCCGCTAAGCCCGACAATCCGTCCAGTCGCGGTTTGCCCTGACTGTGAGGCGAAGCTGGTGGAGTACCACCTCAGATGGTGGCGCGAGAGAGCCGAGGCGGCTACGGCGGAGCTTGATGGGCTGCGCGTCAAGTACCGCGAGCTAGCGGCATATGTCGATGACCAGCGTCGTCAAGTCGAGGGATTGCAGCAATCTACGCAAGTCAGGGGAGATCCGAGCGGCGGGAACCCCGAGAGTCGCCGTGAGAATGACGGAGAGCCGCAGGCCGGCTCGACCGCTGAACAAGGCGAAACGACGCCGGCATCCCTCCTCGACCGGGCCCGAAAGGAACTCTTAGAGCTCTGTCCGCGATTTGATGAAGCTGTTCCCTTCTGGCGTGTGAAGAACAGTATGGACGCGTTCAGCGACAAGTTGAGTTCCGACGAGAGGGTTCTTCTCGCACAGGAGGTCGGCGCTGATGGATCTTTCATACGGTGGTGCACGACACAAATTGAAGGTCTCGGATGGCGGGTGATAAATAGCCCTGTGCACGGCGACGCCGACGAAATGATGGACGCCTGGACTCAAGATCTCTACCAAACGCCAAAGAAGACCAAATGGCGGCTGGGCTGGTCTCGGTCGCACGACGGCAGTTGAGGGAAGTCACGAGCATCGCGCAGAAGGCTGGCATCGCGATGGTGCTTACTCTCCGAACAATCACCTGGGCAGTCGACACCTGCGCCAACGTGACGCACCCGCGCGCAAGCCATCTAGCTGCGGCGACAGTGGCCCCCAGCCGGACTCGAACCGACATTGGGCGCGGGCTTCGATTACTGACCGGAAGGTCGGCGAGTCGGAATCCTTCACGAGCCCGCCTCGGCGTGCGGGCACCGGATCTGTCCAACCGCGACCGGTGGCGGGGGAAGCGGGCCATCCCGCGCAGGATCCACGGTGTTCGTCTGGACCTCTACCCGCTTTCGGCGGCGGCCGACCCGGGATCCACGAAATTCCTCGACGCCGGCGACACCGTGTTCGACTCGACCATCCCCTACGGCACGCAGTGCTTCGAGTCAGTGACGCGGCGCGGCCGCGGGCCCCAGCCATCGGCCTTCGACGGAACATGGAAGCCAGCAGACTTTCGTCCGGCAGGCTCGGGCTAATCGACTGCCACGGCGTGGACGATATCGAGGCGTGCCGCGCGAACGGCAGGCGGAATCGCCCCCAGCAACGTCAAAGCAAAAGCAGCGCAACCGAATACCGCCGCGAGCACGCTCGCGTCATATACCACGTCGATGCTGAGCACATTCGTCAAAGCCGATGTGGTCAGGTACTGGTTGACCGCACCGAATGCCGCGCCGATCACTGCGCCGACGGTACCGATGCCCGCGGCCTCGGCAATAACGGTGCGCAACACGAAGCGGCGGGAGGCGCCGATCGCCCGCATTACACCCAATTCGCGCCGCCGCTCCAGCACGGACAACATCAGGGTGTTGAGCAGCGCGATGCTCGCGACGAACACGACGATCCACGCCATGGCGTCAATCAGACTGGTAGTCGACTTCATCCCCTTGCCGATGGCGGCCACTGACTCTTCACCCGAAAACACGAGGACGTTGGAAGGCAGCCGATCTCTGATCACCGCCTCGACCTCGCTGCGATCCGCGCCGGGCGCCAGTTTGACGGCCAGAATGGTCGACCCGGGCCGGTCGAACCATTCACGCATTTGAGTCAGGCTCATCGAGACGAGTCCGCCGAAAAGCGAGAAGTACGGCACCACCTCCAGCACCCGGGCACGCCGCTCGCCGGTGGGAGTGGGCAGTGTCAACTCGTCGCCTGGTCCGATTCCCAGGTTACGGGCGATTTCGCGCGACACGACCACGCCATCTCCAGCGAGCATCTGTTGCAGGACTTGCGGATTCATGTCGCCGGCCGGCGGGCCGACCGCGCCGGGCGCGAGACCCTGAATGACCACCCGGTTGTCGCCGAGCGTTGCGAATGCCATCTGCGAAGGAACGACTTCGGCGACGCCGGGGATTGACGCGATCGAGGACTGTGTGTCCTGCGGCAGCATTGGAGCGGTCGGGAGCACGCCAGCAGGCGATGGGCTTACATAAAGCGCGGCTTCGGTGAGCGAGGCGAAGCTCACGTTCGTCGAATCTATCGCATTGGTGTTGGCGCCGGTGCTCTGCACGGTGATCGACACCGCGATCATCACTGTCATCAGGGTGGCCCAGACGCGACGAGGCGCGCGTTCGATCGTCGCCGCCGCCAGCGCGCCGGGCGAACCAAATGCCCGCGCC
>Ga0207648_10008072_pt1 | contig 10258 bp, 8 predicted proteins | sample KBSMisM32_FD_184310 | JGI IMG/M metagenome (GOLD analysis project Ga0207648, IMG submission 184310) | Miscanthus rhizosphere microbial communities from Kellogg Biological Station, Michigan, USA - KBS Miscanthus M3-2 (SPAdes) (version 2) | ecosystem: Host-associated > Plants > Roots > Rhizosphere... | reverse complement strand
CGTCGTTTGCGTTCGCCGACCTCTATCGCGCGGAGCTCCCGCTCCCGGTGCAAACGATCCTGCTCGCCGCGTTCGGTCTGTCGTTCGCCATCAAGGTGCCGATCGTGCCGTTGCACACGTGGCTGCCCGATGCGCACGTCGAGGCGCCGACCGCGGGTTCGGTGGTCCTGGCCGGCGTGCTGCTGAAAATGGGAACGTACGGCTTCATGAAGCTCGGCTTTCCGCTCTTTCCCGACGCCACCCGCGAGTTCGCGCCGCTCATCATGGCGCTGGCGGTCGTGAGCATCATCTACGGCGCCTGCCTCGCGTGGGTGCAGACCGACATCAAGAAGATCATCGCCTATTCGTCGATCAGCCACCTCGGCTACGTGATGCTCGGGCTCATCAGCCTCGATCTGATCGGCATCCAGGGGGCCATCATCCAGATGGTGAGCCACGGCATCGTTGCCGGCGGGCTGTTCCTGATGGTCGGGATGGTCTACGAGCGCTGCCACACGCGCGAGCTCGCCGCCTATGGCGGGCTCGCCAAGCTGCTGCCGGCGTATGCGGTGTTCTTCGCGCTGCTGACGCTGGCGTCGATCGGATTGCCGACGACGAGTGGCTTCACCGGGGAATTCCTGGTTCTCCTCGGTGCGTTCAATGCCACCTGGCCGCAGTATCAGCAGGGCGTCACGCTGCCGCTCCTGCTCAGCGCGGGCGCCGTCACCGGCGTCGTCCTGGGCGCGCTCTACATGCTGTCGTTCGCGCAGCGCTTCCTGTTCGGGCCGACCAAGGCGCCCCACCAGCCCGTCGTCGACCTCAACTTCCGCGAGAAGGCGATCCTGGGCTGCATCGTGGTCGCCATCTTCACGCTCGGTATCTTCCCCGCCGAACCGATGAGCAAGACCGAGCTCGCCGCGCGGCAGTATCAGCAATTGGTGGCCAGCCACCGCACCGGGACGACGGTCGCGCTGCGAACGGTGGAAGGTGCGATCGTTTCCCGGGCTGAGCCTCCGAATTTGACAACTCCAACCACGACAGGGAGTGCGCGATGAGCTGGCAGATCCTCTTCACCGCGATGCTGCCCGAGCACATCCTGCTAGCGGGCATGGTCGTGCTGATCGGGCTCGAAATCGCATCGCTGGCGCGCGTTGCGTTTGTTGTTTCCGTGTGCGTGGTGACCGCGGCCACCGTCGCAGCGGTCTCGCTCGCCGCAACGGGCTATGCGATGGCGCCGTTCCCGGAGCAATTCTCGGTGGCGCCCGACGCGCTGCTCGCCAAGGCCATCGTGCTTGCACTCGCGATTCCGGTGCTGCTCATTTCCCGCGACGACTTCTCCGACGCGCAGTTCCATATCCTCGTCATTGGATCGCTGTATGGCGTCTGCCTGCTGCTGTCGGCCGACAGCTTCCTGATCCTGTTCCTCGGGATCGAGTTGATGTCGCTGCCGGTGTACGTGCTCGTGCTGCTCGCCTTCCAGCGCACGCAAAGCGCCGAGGCGGCGCTCAAGTACCTCGTGCTGGGCGGAACCGCCACGGCCACGCTGTTGATGGGCGCCGCCCTGCTGTACGGCGCGAGCGGATCGCTTTCGCTCGCCGCATTTGCCGCGGCATTGAGCTCGTCCGACCCGATGGCCAGCGTGGGGGTGGTGCTCGTCATCGTGGCGTTTTTCCTCAAGGCGGCGATCGCGCCCTTCCACACGTGGGCGCCGGACGCCTACGAAGGCGCCACCGTTCCGGTGACCGCGTACATGGCGACGATCGTGAAAGCGGGCGTGCTGCTGGCCGCCGTGCGCCTGTTCGGCGCGGAAGCCGTCCCGCGCCCGATGGCGGACCTGATTGCGCTGCTGCCGCTCGCGTCGATCGTCTGGGGCAACCTGGCCGCGATGCGCCAGCAGAGCTTTCGCCGGATGATCGCGTATTCGTCCATCGCGCATGCGGGCTACTTGTTCTACGCATTCCTGGGCGACGGGCCGGGCCGGTTTCAGGCAGTCGCCTTCTACGTGCTCGCGTACGGATTGATGAATGTGCTCGCCTTCGCCTCCCTTCCGCGCGCCGAAGATGACACCGCGCGGGATCGCCTCGACAATCTCAAGGGACTGTACCAGCGCGAGCCTTTTGCCGCGGTGATGATCGCCATCGCGATGCTGTCGCTGGCCGGCATCCCGCCCTTCCCCGGCTTCGTCGCCAAGTTCCTCATCTTCAGGAACGTGTTCGCGGCCGGCTACACCACCTACGCGGTGCTGGGCCTCATCGCCAGCTACATGGGCATCTACTTCTACCTGCGGGTGATCCAGTATCTGTTCATGAGCCCGGAAGCGTCCGTTGCGCAGCGACCGCCGTATCGCCGCGCGGTCCTGAGCGCCAGCTTCCTTTGCTTGCTGGCGGTCGTCGCGATCGCCGTATTCCCGGGTTGGGTCATCGGCCAATTCTGACAGGGACGGATGTTCGCCTCGATTCCGGGCAAGGGAATCGCGCCAGCGCCTTCTCAAGCGGCGCAATCAGGCGCCGATACTCGACGTCGACTTGGCAGCACAGCGCGACGTCGAGCCGGAAGGCGGGAGCCTGGATGATGTCGAGCGCCCATGCGCGCGCAATCGGCTGCCACTACGGAGCCGATACCGTCCAAAAGAAAACCGGCGTGAGAGCCGGTCGCTAATGTATTGCGGCGGCGCGTTACTTCTTCAGCGTCAGGATCCAGTCCACCAATTCCTTGATGTCGGCGTCGGAAGCAAGAACGTTCGGCGGCATGGCCGCCTCGCCCCAGACATGCGTGCCGCCCTTCTTGACCTTGTCCCGGAGCATGGCCGCCGCGTTCGGGTTTCCCCTGTACTTTGCCGCAACGTCCTGGAACGAGGGACCGATGAGCTTCTTGTCGATCTCGTGACACGCAGCACAGCCGTCCTTCTTCATCATGGCGTCCGCGGCGGCGTTGTCGAGCACGGCGTGCGCGCCTCCGGCGACGGACGTGCCAACGGCAAGCGCAATCCAATGGCGTTTCATCGTACCCTCCGCTCCAGGGTAGAAGACGGTCTTGTCACGCGCCGGCCCGCTTGGCCACCGGCGAGTACATGTCCAACACCTGAAGCCGCGTCGCCTGCAGCCGCTCCGACACGACGCCCAGCAGCCGGTGCATCAGCACATAGCCGAACACCGGGTCCTGCTTGCACGCGATCAGCAGTTCCCCACCGTCGAATGCCAGGGCTTCGGCACGCTCGAGCGCGCGCGCCTGGAAGTGCTTGCGCCGGCCCATCAGGATTGCCGACCAGCCCAGCTCGTCGCCGGCCGACAGCGTCTGGACCCGCAGCACGTGATCGCGTGCGGCTATCTCCAGCGCCACCAGTCCGGTCATGATCAGGTAGAACTCTCCGCACTCGTCGCCTTCGCGGAAGATCACCTGGTCGCGCTCGAAACGCACACGCGTCGCCATCGACGCGAGCTTCTCGATGTGCTGAGGCTGAAATTCCTCCACGAATGGATGCCTCTGCAGAAGCGTTACGACATTCTCCGTCATGGCCGGCCGCCGTCCTCTTCGTATCCCTCGTTGCGAACCCCGTGCGCCGCGTTAGCCCGCAACATAGGTCGCATATTTGGGTTCGTACATTTGCGACTTCACGAACGCGAGCGGATCGCTCGGCTCCGGCACGCGCGCCAGTCCCTCGCGAAATGCGACGCCAACGACAGCCGCCGCGATCCGCGCGGATACGTCGCGTACGTCCTTGAGCGGGGGGAACAGGCTACCCTGCGCAAGGTCCGCCGGCGTCACGTGATCCGCGAGCGTGCGCGCCGCCGCCATGAACATCGACTCGGTCACACGCGTTGCGCGGCAGGCGATCACGCCCAGACCCATTCCGGGGAAGATGTACGAATTGTTGCACTGGCGCGGCACGAACGCTTTGCCGCCAACGCTGACCGGGTCGAACGGCGAGCCGCACGCGAAGAGCGCCCTGCCGTCGGACCACCGATACGCCTGCTCCGCCGTGCACTCGGATCTCGACGTCGGGTTCGACAGCGCGAATACGATCGGCCGCGCATGCAGCGCTGCCATCTTCCGAACGATGTCTTCCGTGAATGCGCCGCCCACGGCAGCGACGCCGACGATGGCGGTCGGCCGCAGTGCGGACACTGCCTCCAGCAGCGTTCCCAGCGGCGCATGATCGTGGGCAAACGGCTGTTTGTGCGCCGCAAGTCCAGTGCGCCGGCTAGTCACCAGCCCCTTCGAGTCGAACAGCCAGCAACGACGCCGCGCGGCTGCCTGGTCGAGACCTTCCGCCACCATCGCCGCCACGACGAGCTCGGCGATCCCGGTAGCCGCTTCGCCGGCGCCCTGGAACAGCACGGTCTGGTCGCCGAGCTTGCCTTTGGTGATCCGCAGTGCGGACAGCATCCCGGCCACCGTCACCGCGGCGGTCCCCTGAATGTCGTCGTTGAACGTGGGGATGCGATCGCGATACCGCGCGAGGAGGCGAAACGCGTTGTGGTTGGCGAAGTCTTCGAACTGGATCACGACGCCGGGGAAAAGCTCGCGCGCCGCGGTGACGAATTCGTCGACCAGCGCGTCATATTCCGCTTCGGGCACTCGCGGCTGCTGGAGGCCGAGATACAGCGGATCCGTCAGCAATGCCGGATTGTTCGTGCCCACATCGAGGAGAACCGGCAGGCACGCAGTGGGCGGTATGCCCGCGCATGCCGTATACAGCGAGAGCTTCCCGACCGGGATGCCCATGCCGTTCGCCCCCAGGTCTCCCAGGCCCAGGATGCGCTCGCCATCGGAAACCACGATGATCGCGACATCGCGGCGCGGCCAATTGGCCAATACCCGTGCGACGGAGCCGCGATCTTTCGCGCTGATGAAGATGCCGCGCGGCCGCTGGAAGATGTGGCCGAACTGCTGGCAGGCGAGACCTACGGTCGGCGTGTAGACGATCGGCGTCGTCTCGTCGGGATGGTCCATCAGGATGCGGAAGAACAATGACTCGTTGCGATCGTGCAGCGCCGTGAGATTGATGTACTTCTCCAGGTCCGTCGTCTTGCGGCGAAAGTTCTCCAGCACGCGTGCCACCTGCTGCTCCTGCGAGCACACGTGCGGCGGAAGCAGTCCCCGGATGTCGAGCGCATCGCGTTCGGCATCGGTGAATGCGGTACCTTTGTTCAAGACCGGATCCTGCAGCAACCGCATGCCTCGCGGCGGCGGCACTGCGCTCCGCGCTTTCTGGCTCTCGTCCTTGCGCAACATGGTGTCTCCTAATGCTCGCGCCCCAAGCAGCCTAACGGCCTGCCTGCACTCGCGCGATCAGATTGACTCGGGAACCATCTTGATCGCCCCGCACGGGCATTCGGACACGCAGATGCCGCAGCCCTTGCAGTAGTCGAAGTTGAATTCGAAGCGCTTCCCCGGTCCCAGCTTGATGACGGCGTTGTCGGGACATACGCCGTAACAGTTGTCGCACTCGAAGCAGTTGCCGCACGACAGGCAGCGCCGCGCTTCGAACAGCGCGTTGCTCTCGTCGAGACCGCTCACGACCTCGTCGAACGTCGACGTGCGGCGGGCGAGCTCGAGCATCGGGCGCACGGTCTTGGGGGCGTCGCTGTAATACCAGGGATTCATCTTGTCGAACGTCGCGAGCTCGTGCTTCGGCGCGGGCGCATAGACCGTGCCCGACAGCCACGCATGAATGTGCCGCGCGGCCTTCTTGCCGTGGCCGACGCCTACCGTCACCGTACGCTCCGACGGCACCATGTCGCCGCCGGCGAAAATGCCGGGATAACCGGTCATCATGTTCGGCGCGACCTGCACGGTGCCGTTCTTGATCTCCAACCCCGGCACGCCCTCGAGCAGCGAGAGATCGACGTCCTGGCCCAGCGCGAGGACCAGCGAGTCGGACTCGAGCGTCTCGTATTCGCCGGTCGGCTGCGGGAAGCCCGACGCATCGAGCGCCATTTTTTCGACGGTCAGCGTGCCTTCATCGGCGATGTTCTTGATCGTCGACAGCCATTTGATCAGCACCCCTTCCTGCAACGCTTCTTCCACTTCGAAGTCGTGCGCGGGCATCTTGTCCCGCGTTCTGCGGTAGACGATGATCGCTTCGGTGGCGCCCAGCCGCTTGGCCGTGCGCGCGACGTCGAGCGCGGTGTTGCCGCCGCCATACACCACGACGCGCCGCCCCAGCATCGGCTTGTCCTCGTTCTCCATGCTGCGCAGCACCGACACCGCGTCGAGCATGTGCGCCGCCTCGCCTGCGGGAATGTACGCGCGCTTGGCGATGTGCGCGCCGACCGCGAGGAATGCCGCATCGAAGCGACCCGCACGCATTGTCTCGAGAATGTTCGAAACCTTGGTGTTGAGTTGCAGCTCGACACCGAGGTCGAGGATGCGCTGGATCTCGGCGTCGAGCACGTCGCGCGGCAGCCGGTATTTTGGAATGCCGAAGCGCATCATGCCGCCGGCGAGTGGTCCGGCATCGACGATCCTGACGCTGTGGCCGAGGCGCCGCAGATGATAGGCGGCCGAAAGGCCCGAGGGTCCGGCGCCGACGACCAGCACCCGCTTGCCGCTCTCGGCGGCGGGCGCCGCAAATTTCCAGCCGTGCTTGATCGCTTCGTCGCCGAGAAAACGCTCGACGGAGTTGATGCCGACCGACTCGTCGAGCTTGCCGCGGTTGCACGCGCCTTCGCACGGGTGATAGCACACGCGGCCCATGATCGCCGCCAGCGGGTTGTCTTCGGTCAGCGCGCGCCACGCGGCTTCGTAGTCGCCGGACTCCGCGTGATACAGCCAGCCCTGGATGTTCTCACCCGCCGGACAGGCGTGATTGCAAGGCGGCAGACGATCCACGTAAAGAGGCCGGTTGGTGCGCCATGCCCCCGTCTTGTTGGCGAGGCTGGAACCCGGATCGAGCGTGATCGCGTATGGCTTGTCCACGGGAATCTCCTAGTTCAGCAGGTCGTACTTGGCGATGTTGTGATCAGCCATCTGCTGAATGAGCGCAATACGCCCGAGATCGGGGGGATTGCCGAAAAGATGGGCGTAGCGCTTCTGCAGCTTGAGGTATTCGGTGACCGGGACCTTGTGCCGGATTTGCGTGTGTGCGGTGACTTCGCCGTGGTGGGCTTCGAACAACGGGAACAGTCCCGTTTCGACGGCAAGCCTCGCGATCTTGATCGTATCGTCCGACGCCGATCCCCAGCCCAGGGGGCACGGCACGAAGATATGGATATAGCGCGCGCCGTCGATCGACATCGCGTAGGTCACCTTGCGCTCGAGGTCGCGCAGATTGGACACGCTCGCGGTCGCCACGTAGGGAATGCCGTGCGCCATCGCGATTCGCGGCACGTTCTTGCCGGTTCCGAAAACATTGCCGGGAAAGGGTCCGACCGCAGGGGTCGTGGCGGTGCGCGCCAGCGGAGGCGTTGCGCTGGAGCGCTGCACGCCGGTGTTCATGTACGCCTCGTTGTCATAGCAGATGTAGAGGACGTCGTCGTTGCGCTCGAACATGCCCGAAAGGCAACCGAAGCCGATATCGGTCGTGCCGCCGTCGCCGCCCTGCGCAATGACGCGAACATGGCTGCGGCCGAGCGCCCGCTGCGCCGCGGCCACACCCGACGCCACCGCGGCCGCGTTGCCGAACAGCGAATGGATCCACGGTATCTGCCACGACGTCTCCGGATAGGGCGTCGAGAACACTTCCAGGCAACCGGTCGCGTTGACGGCGATCAGCTGGTTGTCGGTCGCCCGCATGGCGGCATCGATGGCATAGCGTGCGCCCAGCGCCTCGCCGCAGCCCTGGCAGGCCCTATGCCCGGAATTGAGCGAGTTGGTCCGATGCATGTCCGCCTGGACCGTGCGCTGGTCTTCCGCGAGCAGCCGGTTGCCCACGGTGAACGTGCCGGTCTGATAGAACTTGATTTGCGCATCCACGATGGTTCTCCATTCAGCCAATGCTCGCGGCGACCGTTCCGATGTGGCGAAGGATGGCTTCTGCCGTGGGACCGGTGCGGCGTGTCTTGCTCTCGCGTTCCAGCTCGAAGCTGACCACGTCGGCATTCAGGTCGAGAAACGTGACCTGCTCGAGCTCGTCGCGCCCTGCGTCCTCGAACAGCCGCGTCAGCGACGCGCGCGTGATGGCGCGCCCGCCGAGTCCGGCGATGACGGTATAGCCCTTGAGCGCGATGCCCGACAGCGACTTGCGCACGCCGTCGGAAACGATCCCGCCCAAGCCGACCGCGAGGCACTTTTCCAGCACGACCACGCGTTTCGCATGCTCCAGCGCAGCACGCAACGCGGCGAGCGGAAACGGCCGGAACGAGCAGATCGATACCGAGCCGATCCGCACACCGCGTTCGCGCATCTCGTCGACGACATCCTGCACGGTTCCGTTCACCGAACCGAGCGCAACGACGATCGTCTCGGCGTCCTCGGTGCGATACGTGCGGAGCAGCCCGCCGGAATTGCGGCCGAACTGCTTGCTAAATGCCGCGGCAAGCTGCGGTATCAGCCCGATCGCGCGCAGCTGCTTGTGGTGCTGCAAGTAGCGCACCTCGGTAAAGGCTTCGGGACCGACCAATGCGCCGAAGCTCACCGGGTCGGCCGGATCGAGGAGCTGCCGGGGCTGGTAGCGAGGCAGGAACGCATCGACTTGCTCCTGCGTGGGTATGTCGACGCGTTCGTATGCATGGGTCAGGATGAAGCCGTCCATGCAGACCATGACCGGACAGGACAGCTCTTCCGCCAGCCGGAACGCCTGAATGTGCAGGTCCAGCGCTTCCTGATTGGTTTCGGCGAACAACTGGATCCAGCCGGCATCGCGCATCGACATGCTGTCGGAATGGTCGTTCCAGATATTGATGGGGGCGCCGATCGCGCGATTGCCGATGGTCATCACGATCGGCAATCCGAGCCCGGCGGCGTTATAGACCGCTTCCGCCATGAACAGGAGCCCCTGACTGCTGGTGGCCGTGTAGGTGCGCACGCCGGCCGCCGACGAACCGATCGCCACCGACATTGCGGCGAACTCCGATTCGACGTTGATGAACTCGCAGTCGGCAAGCTCCCCTGCCTTGACCATCTCGCCCAGGCCCTCGACGATGTGCGTCTGCGGCGTGATCGGATAGGCGCAAATGACTTGCGGCCGGCAGAGCGCGACGGCTTCGGCCACCGCGTGCGAACCTTCGGTTTGCTTAAGCATCGCTCGTCTCCAGCGCCTTGCTCGCGAGCTCGAATGCTTCGGTCGCGGCGGCCACATTCTTCTCGGCGATTTTGGAAGGGAATTTCTGTCGGATCGCGGCGACGACGGAGGCCAGCGCGATCACGCCGGTGATTGCGGCAAAACCGCCGAGGAGCGCCGCATTCGGGACGGCGCGGCCCACATGCTTGACCGCGAGCTCCGTGGCGGGAAGCATGTGCAGCCGATACTTCCGGGGACCTCGAGAGAATGCGCCAAGGCCAAGCTCGTCGATACTGTGCGTGGAATTGAGCAGAACGTAACCGCGTACGGGCAGGCCCTCGAACAGATCGACCTGCTGCAGCAGCGTCGAATCCTGGATGATCAGCGCGTCGGGTTGCAGCACCGGCTCGCGGACGCGGATCTCCTTGTCGTCGATGCGGCAGAACGCCATCACCGGCGCACCCGTGCGTTCCGAGCCGAAGCTGGGAAACGCCTGCGCGTGTTTTCCCTCGAGAAACGCGGCAACCGACAATATTTCGGCGCCGGAAACGACACCTTGGCCGCCACGGCCGTGAATGCGAACCTGGAACATCAGGCATCTCCTGCCGCGTTTGCGTCACCGCTTCGGGCGGTGGCCCGCGGGTTCATTGCGAAGGAAAGCGTTCTCCCCTTAAGCGCATTCTCGCCGCATTGCCGGATGTGACTTTGACGCAGGTCAAGACTCGCCAACACCACGGAGGATAGCTTGCAGTCGTGGCGTTTCGGGCCCCGCCGACCTACGCACACGGGGCGCGACGGATGCACGACCCGGGGCAAAGCAACTCTGCAACAGCCGTCGTTCCGACGTCTGAAAGAAGGAATCGCACGATGGAGCGAAGCAGCCCGCTGATCGCCGGCGTTGGACTTGCCGACCGCGCCCGCAAGAGCCGCTGGCCGGCCAGGCTGGATCTCACGCAAAGCGCCACGGGTCTCGTGCTGGTGCTCTTCATGTGGGGCCACATGTTCTTCGTGTCGTCCATCCTGATCAGCAAGGACGCCATGTGGACCATCACCCGGTTCTTCGAAGGCTATTTTTTCTTCGGCACGTCGTACGCGTGGATCGTTTCGATTGTCGTC
>Ga0207648_10008067_pt1 | contig 10261 bp, 17 predicted proteins | sample KBSMisM32_FD_184310 | JGI IMG/M metagenome (GOLD analysis project Ga0207648, IMG submission 184310) | Miscanthus rhizosphere microbial communities from Kellogg Biological Station, Michigan, USA - KBS Miscanthus M3-2 (SPAdes) (version 2) | ecosystem: Host-associated > Plants > Roots >... | reverse complement strand
TAGCTGCGACAGACTCTCGAGCCCGAAGACCCGCTCGAACATCGGCGTGGTCTTGTACTTCACCGCGCCACCATGGGCGCCGTCCTCGCGGCCCGCTTCGGTGATCAGGCCCCGCTCGGTCAAGCCGGCGACGGCGGAGTCTGCGGCAACCCCGCGGATCCGGGCGATCTCCGGCCGCGTGACCGGTCCGAGGTAGGCGATGATCGCGAGCGTCTCGAGCGCCGCCTGCGAGATGCCGCGCTGTACCGGACGCTCGAACAACCGCGCGCACGCGTCGGCCGCCGCACGCGAGGCACGGAAGGCCCAGCCTCCCGCCACCGATTCGAGCACGATCCCGCTACGACCCTCGTGGTAGCGCTCGGCGAGCAGCCCGAGCGCCAGCTCGACACGCTCCTGGTCGTCCTCCGTCGCGGCCGTGAGCTCTTCCACGGGCAGCGGCGCATTGGCAACGACGAGCAGTGCCTCGAGCGTCCGTGCGAGCTGGTCGAGCGGATTGCCGGTGACTAGGCGGAGCGGGCGTTCCACGCGTGGGTCCTTTCGTTCGCAGCGGCGCTTTCCTGCCCCACCCTACTGACCCGGATGGGCGCGAAAGGGGCCGCCTGAGTGATGGAAATCTCGTTGGCGCGGCGCAGCTCCAGCAGCGCCAGAAACGCAACCGCCTGCTCCGCTCGCGACGCGCCGTCGAGCTCCGAATCGAAGTCGAAGCGGGTCCGCCGAGTCAGCAACGCACGGAACCGCTCGAGGAACTGCGCGACCGGCGGGAACCGCAGCTCCATGTGCGCGAGCGACACCGTCGGCGGCTCCGCGGCGAGCAGTCGTACGACGTTCGCCAGCGATTCGGGATCCTGTGGCGCGAGCCGTCGCTCCGGCTGGGGCGCCATCGGCGCAGGCCCGACCCGGAAGAACCGGTCCCGCTCGGTCGACAGCCGCTCGGCGAGCCAGCCGGCCGCTTCCTTCATCCGCCGGTACTCGGCGAGGCGGCGCGCCAGCTCCTCGGCTGCCTCCTCGGGCTCGAGATCCGCCAGCTCGGCGGCCTCGTCCTCGAAGAGCCCGCGTGCCTTCAGCTCGAGCAGCGCGGCAACGAGGACGAGGAACTCGCCGCAGGCATCCAGATCCAAAGCTTCGCGCTCCGCGAGCCGCTCGAGGAACCTCACGACGATCCCGGCGACGTCCACGTCCGCAAGGTCGACTTCCTCCTTGAGGACGAGCGTCAAGAGCAGGTCGAAGGGGCCTTCGAAGGCGTCCAGATCCAGGTCGAGCTCGCGCACGATCATGAGCGGAACCTAGCGCCCGGTGCGGACGCGGCCCTTGGGGACGGCCATCGCCGGCCCGGGTGCGACCTTGGACGCCCGCGGCCGATCCTCGCCGCTCGGTGCCCGGATGAACTGCCACCAGATGAAGAACCCGACCGAGACCACGAACCCGACAATCGAGACCCAGGCGTTCAAGCGCAGTCCGTAGAACTCGTGCGCCGGGTCGATCCGCAGCAGCTCCTCGAAGAAGCGACCGAAGCAGTAGTAGGCGACGTAGAGGGCGAACAAGCCCGGCCGCCGGATCTTGAAGCGGCTGTCGATCCACAGCAGGATCCCGACGCCGATCAGGTCGTACGTCAGCTCGTAGAGGAACGTCGGGTGGAACGTGGCGAAGTTGAAGTACCCGTCAGGCCGGTGCTGTGGGTCGATCTTCAGAGCCCACGGCAGGTCGGTCGGCTTGCCGAAGAGCTCCTGGTTGAACCAGTTGCCGATCCGGCCGATCCCCTGCGCGAGCAGGAGCCCCGGGGCGACTGCGTCCATGAAGAGTCGAACGCTCTGGCCCGAGCGGTGCACGACCCAGGCGCCGGCGAGCACTCCGAACAGGATTCCGCCCCAGACCCCGAGTCCGCCCTGCCACACGGCGAAGGGCCCCCACCACTTGTCGGGCACCTCGCTCCAGCTCGTGATGTCGTGGTACAGCCGCGCTCCCACGATTCCGGCGGCGACGCCCCAGACCGCGACCCGGAAGACGAGATCCCAGTCGCCGCCCCACTTCACCCAGCGGTAACCGGTCAGCGTGAGACACGCCGCGATCGCCAGCAGCAGCATCAGCCCGTACATGTGAATCGTCAGCGGGCCGAGGTCGATCGTGCCGCTCGAGGGCGACGGGATGAAGGCGAGGAAGGTCACCGGCACAAGATTCTGCCGGTAGCCGCTGTGCCCTGCCTGTTAGAGCAGGATTTTCAGCGCAAGCTCCGGCTCACAGCCGGAAGCGAGGAGGTCGATCGCGATGTGGAGATCGATGTCGTAGCGCCGCGCAATCTTGGCCGCCGCCTGAGCCCCATAGCCGGCCATTTCGAGCTGTTCGGCCCGCCAGCCCTCCACGACCTCGGTCTCGTCGCGAATCTCGGTATCTGCCGCAGTGGTCACCCTTGTTTATTCGGATGAAGTGGCCGCTCGGTTCTCCCCTTACCGGGTGATATCTCGGGCGAGTTTCAGCATCTGGCCCTTGGTCAGGTCGCCCTCGAGGCGGAACGTGCGGTCGCCCTCGACCCAGAGGAGGACGTTCCCGGCGAGGCGAGTCACCCGCTGGAACGTTGCCAGGCCCGCCTGCCAGATCAGGACGTGCTTGCCGCCCTCGATCCAGAGGCTGTTCGCGCCAATCTCTGCGGGCTCGACGCGCGTCTCGGGCGTGACGAACTTCTTCGTGATCCCGGCCTGGTCGCCGCCCATCTCGGCGAGGAGGACCGGCTTGCCGCGGTATTCGAGGAGCGTCGCGATAAGGCCGGGCTGGGCGTAGTAGCGGGTCGGAGTCACGCCGCTGAGTACGAGCGGAATGCCCGAGCGTGCCTCGGCGTCGTGTCGCGACCGCACCGGTCCGAGCCCGGCCGCGAGTGGTCGCTCGCGCGCCGGCGGCAGCGTGTGCACGCGCTCCACCGTCGCCGAGCCGATGTGGAAGAACCGCAGGATCGAGCTGCGCGCATCCGGCACGGCCAGCGCGATCCCGAACGCGACCACGATCAGCGCGACGGCGACGAGAAGCGCGCGCCGGGCGCGGCGCCTCCGTTCGATGCGCTCACGCACGCGCGAGTACAGATCGGGCTCCGCCGGGAAGTCGAGCTCACTGCCGAGGAGGACGAGTGCGCGCTCGAGCTCAGTCATACGATTCCCTCAGTCGTTCGAGTGCACGCGACGTGCGCGACTTCACAGTGCCTTCCGGCAGGTCGAGTGCCTGCGCGACCTCGTGCTCCGACAGGCCGAGGAAGTAGCGGAGCGAGATGACCTCGCGCTGATCGTCGGGCAGCTCGTTGACCGCGGCGAGCAGCGCCTCCCGCGTCTCGGCCGTGAGCAGTGCCGCCTCGGGGGACGGGGCCGCGCCCCCCGAGGGCTCCTCTGTCGCGGCGCGCACAGCGAGGTGCTCGCGGCGTCCCGCCGAGCGCCGGCGGTTGCGCGCCTCGTTGGCGACGATCTGCAAGAGCCAGGGCCGGAAGGGCGCGCCCGGGCGAAAGCGTCCGAGTGCGCGCCAGGCCTTGACGAACCCGTCCTGCGCAGCCTCCTCGGCGTCGGCGGCGTTGCGCGCGATCACGTACGCCGTGCGAAAGGCGATGCCCTGGTATGCAGTCACGAGCTCCTCGTAGGCGTGCGTATCGCCGCGCTGCGCGCGGCCGATCAGGTCGGATTCGTCGAGTGGTCGGCCCACCACCGCTGCTTCTACACCGCTGGCCGAGCCCGCGTTCCCGCAACTACGCTGACGTCATGCCGAAGCTCGTCGGAATGAACCACATCGCACTCGAGGTGGGCGACCTCGACGAGGCGCTGGAGTTCTGGCGTTCGATCTTCGGCGACCTCGAGCTGCGCGGTCGCGGTGGGAGCATGGCGTTCATCGACATGGGCGACCAGTTCATCGCGCTGGCCGCGGGCCGAACCCAGCCGCCCGATCGCGAGCGCCATTTCGGTCTGGTCGTCGATGACAAGGAAGCCGTGCGAGCGCGGCTGAAAGAGCTCGGCGTCCCGACGTTCGGCCGAGGCCTCGACTTCCATGATCCGTGGGGCAACCTGATCCAGGTCGTCGACTACCGAGACGTGCAATTCACGAAGACCGACGAAGTCCTGCGCGCAATGGACCTGAAAGGACTGGAGAAGTCGGAGCGTGCCCAGGAAGAGCTGCGAGCCAAGGGCATAGCGACCTGACCCGAACGGCTGGGGTCAGACCCTTGTAGTTGGGGACGTGTCGCTCGGGACTCCTGACCCGAAAGGCTGGGGTCAGACCCTTGCAGTTCGGGACGTGTCGCTCGGGACTCCTGACCCGAAGGCTGGGGTCAGACCCTTGCAGTTCGGGACGTGTCGCTCTAGGAGCGGACGTACACCGGCGTACCGAGCGGCAAGATCTTGGCGAGCCGTCGCACCGCCGCATTGCGGAGCCGGATGCAACCGTGGCTGACGTTCGAGCCGAGCAGACCCGGCTGGTTCGTTCCGTGCAAGCCGACGCGGCCGTCGCCGCCTGCGAAACGCTTCAGCACGTTCGAGTGCGCCGACAACCCGAACGAGAACGGCCCGTATGAGCCGTTCGGATTGCTCGGCTTCAGCAGCTCCACGATGTAGTAGAGCCCGCGCGGCGTCGGCGTCGCACGCGTGCCGACGGCGACCGGATACCTCGCCACGATCCGGTCGCCCCGCCACAGCCGCAACTGGTGGCTGCGCAACCGCACGACGAGCCGGTAGCCGTTCGTGTACACACGAACCGAACGCCGCTTGACCCAGCCCTGACTCTCGTTCGGCCGTGTCGGCAGGAACACGCGCACCCAATCGCCCTTCGTTTCTCGCACGAGGAACGTTCGCTGCGTGCCGTTTGCGTCTCGCTTCCCGAGGACGAGCGACGCATGCTTTGCAGCAAGTGAGCGATACACACCGATGTGGCGCACGCGGACATGTGCCACCTCGCTGATCCCATCCGGGCGCCACGGCAGCGAACGCTGCCGCTGCCGCGGCTTCGACGTCTTCGCAGGCTTCGTCTTCGTCGCCCGCTTCGGGACCGCCGCCGAGACGACCTTCCTCACCTTCCGCGGCGCCGCCGGCTTCGCCTGCTTCTGCACCGTCGCCGGAGCCGGCTTCTCCGCCGCAGGCTGACCAGAGCCGCCGGCACAACCGGCGGCCAGGATCGGCAGGACGAGGATCCAGCTAGCTCGGCGACGTGTCACAAGCGGCTACCCCGTGAATTTCGGCTCGGCCGACTTCGGCGTCGCTGCCGGGGCATTGCCACCGCCACCCGAGTCGGTCGTGCTCGTCGTGTCTGTCGACGAGGTGTCGGTCGACGACGTGTCCGTCGAAGACGTGTCAGTGCTCGAGCTCGAGTCCGGCGTCGTCGTCGTGATCGTTGTGACGACGGTGCTGCCGCCGGTGGTCACGGTGGAGACGATCGTCGTCGTCGCCTGCGCCCCGAACGGGGCAGCGCCCGCGGTGAATGCGGCCGTCGCCGCGCCGAGTGTGATCAGCACCGCGAAGCCGGCCCCCCAGGCCGCGTACTTCTTGTACTGCCTTCTCATACTCCCTCCCTTCCCCATTTCTGGACTCGGAGAGAGGCCTACCCCGCCTGTCGAATCCCTACTCCAACGGCGGAAGCGGAGCGGCGAGGAAGCCCGGGAGCGGCGATCCCGCCTGTTCAACGGGCTCGAAATACATCCGGGACCAAGCCACGCGCCCGTCGCGCAGGCCGAAGATGAAGACTCCCCGGAGCTCGAGCGCCGCACCGCTTCGCGAATTCCCGTAGGCGCGCCACTCGCTCCAGATCATGTCCCCTTCCTGGACGGCCGCGGGAATCTCGACCCGGAGATCGGGAACGTCACGGAGCACCTCGGTCCAGTTCCCACGTACGTCTTCGCGTGTGCTCGGCGGAGCGTCGGGGTGACGTGGCCGCTCGCCGAGGTAGTCCTCATGGAAGAAGTCGACGAAGGCGTCGAGGTCGTGCGCGTCGAGCGCGGCACGCATCTGTTCGACAAGCAGTGGTGTGACGGCCATCAGGACAAGACCTTGCCAAACGCCAGGATGTAGCCGTGGGGGTCGCGAACGCGGAACTCCCGGCAGCCGTACTCAGTATCGGTCACGACGCCGATGATCTCCGCACCCCGTCCGGCAAGCTCGGCATGGAGGGCGTCGACGTCGTCGACATAGATGTAGATGTCGAACATGTCTGGCAGGACGGCAGCGCTGTTCGGCGCAGGGCCGACGTCGGCGAAGCGGGCGAAGTGCACCCACATCTCCCCGCGGTTCGCGTAGGCGTAGTGACTCGGATTCTTGTCGAAGTAGGTCACCTCGAAGCCGAGCTTGTCCCGGTAGAACTCCCCGGCGATCTGCACGTCTTCGACAAGCAGGACCGTCGCGTGTGCGGTTATCTTCGCCAGAACGCTCAGCCTAGAGGAAGGGGTTGCAAACGTAACACGTAGTTTCAGGCGCGAACCGACGGGCATCTCGGTCTTCGCGGTGGATCGAGCTTACGACGACCAGACTCTCCAGGCCCTCATCAAGATGGAGGTCGCCTGTCGGATCGGGCTCGAGTCGCTCCCTCAGCTCCCGAAGGAATCCGAAGACGCGCTGCGGGAACCCATCGAGACGCTCTGCCGCACGACCCAGCGTGTAGTCGAGCGCCTAAGCCCAGGCTACAAACGCAAGCCCGTTTAGCGGCTTGCCGCGCCCTGAAGGCGGCGCGAGGCTTGCCGCACCCGGCTCCGAAGCTCGGCCCTGCGGGCCGGCGAGAGGCGACGCCAGAAGCGATAAGCCAGGAGCGCGAGCCCGAGCGGCCCGAACGGCCGGAACAAGCCTCTGCGGAAGAGCCACATCAGCGCACCACCTCTTCCCCGGGCCTAGGCGCGAGGGCCGAATCCCTGCGCCGCCTGTGACCGAGCGAGAACAGGCCGAACGGCAGGAACAACAACGGCAGGAAGACGACGTGCCCCGCCGTCAGCGCAAAGACGATGACGGCGATTGCAAGACCGATCGCAAGTAGACGCATTCAAGACCCCTCTTCGATGTGACTGAGACAGAGGAAGGGTCCCCCCACTTGCCGCGGCTAAACAGCCGGCCCCGAGCCGCCGTCCGACGGAGCTTGCACTCTCATCAGCGATGGCGGACCCGGATCGCCTGCACGCAGCGGCGCGCGAGGCACGCGACGATGCTTCGCCCTTCGCTCTGGGAGCCGCGATAATTCTCATCGTGTTGGCGCTCGTGAGCCTGCACGCCAACTGGGAACTGCTCGGTCATCAGCTCTGGTGGATGTGGCTCATCGTCGCGGCTCCCTATGTGCTCCTCTGGGCGACGCTACTGTTCGGCCTCGGTCCCCTCCTGCGGCGCGATCGTCGGCGAGAGATCGTGATTGGGCTCCTCGGTATCGTCTGGTTCTTCAACGTCGTGGGCGTTGTCGTGCTCGTCGTCTCGCTGGTGTCACACACGGCGGTCAACATCACCGGACGGCAGCTGCTGATGAGTGGCGGCGTCGTGTGGCTCGCGAACGCGATCGCATTCGGACTCGCTTACTGGGAGCTCGACTCGGGCGGCCCCGTTGCCCGTGCCCTGTCGGAGGAACCGCGCAAACCCGACTTTCAGTTCCCCCAGGACGAGAACCCGCAGCTAGCCCGCGAGGGTTGGGCTCCCCGACTAATGGATTACTTCTACGTCTCGCTCACGAATGCGATGGCGTTCAGCCCGACCGACGCGATGCCCCTGACCCGCCCGGCGAAGACCTTGATGGCAGCCGAATCGACCCTTTCGGCGGTCACCATTCTCCTGGTGGCGGCCCGCGCGGTCAACATCCTGCCCTAGGAGGCCCTTAGCCCAGGCCGGCGTGCGCTCGGGCCCCTCGCGAAACCCGATGTTTCAGCGCGACTCCACCCGTCAAAGAGAGGTCTCGAGGCCAAGACTCCGCCTTCGAAAAAGCCGTAATCGAAGAAGAAAAGGGGGTCGAGCCTCAATGGGGTCGAGTTCATCAGACGTGCGCGTCAGCGCGGTCGTCGAGCACGCGCGGGGCGTGCTCGCGGAGCGCTTCGGCGTCGAAATCGCGATGGCTGACGCGATCCTCGCGGATGTAGGCCGCGTACAGAAGCGCAGCATCACCGACCTTGCCGCAGCGGTCGTCGAGTCCTGCACGAACGGATCGACGCCTTTGCCGCGGCGTTTGTACACCGACAGCAACGAGATCAGCGACGCGGCCTAGCCGCGCGCAGGAAAGGAGCACCATGAGTAACGTGACCACCAAGCCGGGTCGTTCGTCGACGTCGACGACCGATCAGGCGAAGGAACGTCTCGACGAAGGCGCACGGCAGATCCAGGAACAGGCCTCCGAGGCGAAGGCAAAGACGCGCGAGCGCCTACAGGAGCAGATCGACACACGCTCCACCGACGCTGGACAGAAGATGACGAGCACGGCGGCCGCCCTGCGACAGACCGCCCAGCAGTTGCGGGCCAACCAGGGCGGACAGCAGGCCCAGGTCCTCGAGCAAGTTGCGGACCGCGTCGAGCGTTTCGGGCGCTACCTGACCGAGACGGATGGCAATCGACTCCTGCGCGACGTGGAGCAGATCGCCCGGAATCGCCCGTGGCTCGTCGCCGGAGGCGGAACGGTGCTCGGCTTCCTCGCCGCCCGCTTCACGAAGGCATCGAGCAGCCGCCGCTTCGAGAAGAACGGCGTCGCGCAGTCACGCCCGGCGTTGCCGCGCCCGACGGGTGCCGACGTGCGAGGAGGCGGTGACGTTGGAAGCGTCTAACGGACCACAAGCTGCCGACCTGCGCGAGCGTCCGGTCGCGGAGCTGCTCAAGCAGCTCGCGAACGAAACGACCACTCTCGTCCGGCAAGAGCTCGATCTCGCGAAGGCCGAGATGCGCGAGAAGGCCGGCAAGGTCGGCGCAGGAGCCGGCATGTGGGGCACGGCGGGCGCCGCGGCGCTCCTCGCGCTCGGCGCGCTGACCGCGTTCCTGATCCTTGCGTTGGACGGCGTCATGCCGAGCTGGCTGGCAGCCCTCATCGTCGGCATCGCGTACGCGGCGATCGCCGGGTTCCTCTACCTCCGCGGCAAGCAGCGCGTGGAAGAGGCCGGATCACCAGTCCCTGAACAAACCGTCGAGACACTGAAGGAGGACGCGCAATGGGCGAAACACCCGACCACATCCGCGAAGACATAGAGGAGACACGGGCGCGGATGGGAGTCACAGTCGAGGCGATCGGCTACAAGGCCGACGTGAAATCACGCGTGAAGGACAGCATCGTCGATAAGAAGGACGCTGTCGTCGGCGGAGCAGATGCGCTCGTGTCGCGCGTGTCCGGGGCTGTGCCGGACCGCGAGCAGGTCAAGTCGGGCGCGCGGAAGGTCGGCATCTCGAAACAGAACCCGCTCGGCCTGGCGATCGCCGGAGCCGCGGCGGGGTTTGTCGCCGGCACCTTGCTCCCCTCCACGGACGTGGAGGACGAGCAACTCGGAGAGGTCTCCGACCAGGTGGGCGAGAAGGCCCGCGAGGCAGGACAGGAGGCGCTCGACCGCACGAAGGACGTCGCCCGCGAAGCGGTCGACAACGCGAAGCAGACCGTTCAGGACAAAAGCGGCGACGAGGCACAGGGAATGGCTTCCAGCCTGCGGGACAAGGCACAGGAAGTCAGCACGAGCTCCCCGAGCTGATCAGGGGACCCGGCGACGCGGAGCGTGCGGCCGCTCCGCGTCGTCATCACTCAGCCGCTTCGCGCGCAGCCCGGTCGAGAATCTCCCGGACGACCTCCGACTTCGCGTCCGCGTAGTTCTGGACGTACTTCCATTCCTTGGCCGCGAGCTCGCGCTTCGTGCGCTCGTACAGCTCCCGGTCCGCCTCGTTCGTTCGCAGCCAATCGCGGAAGACGAGCATGCGTTCGACCTCCTCGCACTCAGGCGGGAACACGTGCAGGTTCACGGGAGGATCCTGCCCGCGGAGCATGCGGTGCTCATACCAGTCCGGCTCGCGCACGCGCAGGACGTAGCCGATTCCCTCCAGCTTGGGCACGTACGCACCCTCGTCGGTGGTGTCGGCGACAACCAGATTGATGTCGATCAGCGGCTTCGCCGCGAGCCCGGGCACCGAGGTCGAGCCGACGTGGTCGAGCTCCAAGACAGCATCACTCAAGGCGGCGCGGATCTCTCGCTCCGCCCGCTCGAACCAGAGCGGCCACTCGGAGTAGTAGTCCTCCAGCACGACCTCGCGGTACGTCGGCGGCGGCTCGCCGACCGAGGCAGCGAGGATCTGCTCGTCGTCCATGATTCCTAGAGTACGGCGGCTTC
>Ga0207648_10008066_pt1 | contig 10261 bp, 8 predicted proteins | sample KBSMisM32_FD_184310 | JGI IMG/M metagenome (GOLD analysis project Ga0207648, IMG submission 184310) | Miscanthus rhizosphere microbial communities from Kellogg Biological Station, Michigan, USA - KBS Miscanthus M3-2 (SPAdes) (version 2) | ecosystem: Host-associated > Plants > Roots > Rhizosphere... | reverse complement strand
TTTGGAGATGGTAAAGTATGCGCATGATAAAGGTATTTATACTGCAACTTCTACCAATGCACATTACCTTACCGATGAAAAAGCAAAGAAAACAGTAGAAAGTGGCCTCGACCGTTTGATCATTTCAATTGATGGTACTACACAGGATGTATACCAGCAATACCGTGTAGGTGGTAAGCTTGACAAGGTTCTGGAAGGAGCAAGAAATATTGTGAAATGGAAAAAGGAATTAAAGAGCAAAACGCCATTTGTTTTTTTTCAGTTTCTTGTTGTAAAACCTAACGAACACCAAATCGAAGACGTGAAAAAACTTGCAGCCGAAATTGGTGTGGACCAGGTGCGTTTTAAAACTGCACAGGTATATGACTATGAAAATGATCCCAACCATTTAATCCCGCTGAATGAAAAATACAGCCGCTATAAAAAAGATAAGTCGGGTAATATGAAGATCAAGAGCGGGCTCAATAATCATTGCTGGAAATTGTGGCATGCCAATGTTATTACATGGGATGGTTTGGTTGTTCCTTGTTGTTTTGATAAAGATGCTATGCACCAGCTAGGCAATTTAAAAAACCAGTCGTTTAAAACTGTGTGGAACAATGATAACTATAAACAATTTCGCCGTGAGTTGATGACCAGCCGTAAGAATATTGACATCTGCGCAAATTGCAGTGAAGGATTGAAAGTTTGGGAGGAGTAGGGACTCCAATCCTCAAAGTGAAGTTTTGAAATTTATTATTGGCATAAACGATGCATTTCAAAACATAGCAGCTTTTATGATGCTATGAAAACAGAACTTTGAAACGAGCGTGGCAACAAAAGCCAAATAGTTATTCTTAGTTAAGTACAAAAAAATTCAATAACACATTCGTCATCCGCACTTATTGCAGGTGCCACTTATCACTACATCTGTTTGTAATTTTTTGAACCCATTTGGCAACTGTACTTCGGGGATGGAAATATTGTCAAGGCAGTAAGTTGTACCGCATTCATCACAGATAAAATGCACGTGGTTATCATGATGATGACCATGGCTGCAATTGTGCCGGCAAAGGGCGTACAGTACGGAGTTATCCGTGGTGGGTATGCGGTGGATGATCCCTTTCTCAACAAAAGTTTGAAGCGTACGGTAAACGGTTACGCGGTCAAATGAAGTGTGCGTATTTTTTTCAATATCGTTATGTGCCAAAGCGCCTTCAGCATCAAGGAATAATTCCAGTATCTTCTTCCTGCTCTCCGTAAGGCTAAGTCCCGATTGCTTTAATATGTCCGGTTGATCTTTCATTTTTTTATTTTAGAACGCAGATTGTTATGATCAACGCAGATAAAATTAATGATCATGACAATCATGAAAATCTGCGTTCTCACTCATTCATTAACTTGGCGAATTGCTGAACCCCGTCATGAAACGGGTATGATCTACTTTTTCTTTCAATAAACCCTTGATGTCTGTTATTAATTTTTGCACTTCATCCTGCTTCAGTCCGTCGTAGATGCCCCGCACACGGCGATAACGGTCTACCAAAGCAAAGAACTGTGTGTGGATGAACTGCTGAGAAATATTTTGCGTGCTGTCCGGGTGGCCGTTGTCTATCAAATAACCGACCCGCGCCATTTTATAGAGATCCTCTTTTTTCCCCGTAACAAAATTCCAGTTGGGGTTGGGATCATTGCTGACAGGGATGCTGCCTATCGAGTATGAACCGTCCCGATCACGTATCAGCTTTCCGTTTACCATCCGCTGTTCATAAGCTTTCAATAACGGAACGCTGTCGGTCTCCGGCATGCAGGTGTGCGAAATGATCATAAAATCTTTCTCATTTTTATACGCGTCAAATACCAGGCGCATATTTGCATTCATCTTCGGACAAATGCCTTTGCAGGTAGTGAAAAAATAATTCACCACGTATACTTTATCATCGGTATTATTTTGCGTGATCGTCTTTCCGTCCTGGTTGGTAAAGCTGAAGGCCGGAACAGCAGGGTTGATGACCGCGAGCGGTGATGCGGAAAAGTCATAACCCTTCAGCACAAATGCATAAAATCCGCCGAGCAGGGCCGCGAAAAATATAATGTAGAACCAAAATTTCTTACTGAATTTCATTGATGTTGTGCCTTTGTTGCCGGCTGCAAAGGTACAGCGCAGAAACCGGAATTGCTAATATTTGCAATATTGTTGCAAATATTGACCTTAAGGCGGTATCTTTGCAGCCTTGAAAAAAGGCCTTCAAATAAACTGGGATGGCTTGGGCATTGCTACTTCGCTTGCCTGTGCGGTGCATTGCATCGTGCTTCCGCTTGTGCTCACCAGCCTGCCTTTATTTGGAATTAATATCATTCATAACGGTGTTTTTGAATGGGGCATGATCAGCTTTGCATTCTGTATCGGTGTGTATGCCCTTTTGCACGGCTACAGAACGCATCACCGGAATTTTCTGCCTGTGAAATTATTTACTGCAGGTTTTGCACTCCTTGTCACTAAACAATTCTTCCTCAATTACGAGATCTTTTTTTTAGTCCCCGCTGTGATCCTGATCATCAGCGCACATTGGTACAATTACCGGCTTTGCCGCAGGAGCAAATGCAGTTCTTCGCGGCACCTGCACTCATAATGAAGCCTGTCCGGGTATTCTGTTAATCGTGTAACTTTATCAAGTGCAAACAGATGTATTTCGTACATACAATTTTATAGTGATCTGCCTCAAACATATTATTTTCCTGTTGATCTTTTTTGTATCAATAAATGAAATTTCGTATGGTCAGTGCCCGGCAAATATTGATTTTGAATCAGGGAATTTTAGCGGTTGGGGGTTAGATACAGGCCGGGTAAATCTGTCAGCCGGTCTCAATGATATTAGTCTGCAATCTGTTTCCACGTACGTACCCGGGAGGCATACCTTAGTTACGCAGCCTGTGGGAGAGGATTCCATCTTTGATTATTACGGTGGTTTTGGGGTAACGAGTCCAAACGGAAGCAGGTATGCAGTAAAGCTTGGCAGTGCAGAAGAATATTGGGATCTCGGATATCACCCTGCTGAAGGGATGTATTACGATTTTACTATTCCCGCGAATGTGCATCAATTCAGCCTGACCTATTGGTATGCGGTGGTTTTTGAAGATCCGGGGCATGGGCCGGAAGAACAACCGCGGCTGGATATAGAACTGATGAACCTGACCACGAACAACACCGTGAGTTGTTCTTCATTTTCTTTTGTGGCCAACAGCAGCTTACCCGGCTTTTTTCTTTCGTCGAAACGACCGCCGGGGAATGATCCGGCAGAAGTGTGGTGCAGGGATTGGACAGCAAATACAATCAACCTTGACGGTAATGAAAATAATACCTTCCGGCTTTTTTTTAAGACAGCCCATTGCGTATTCGGTCCTCATTTTGCCTATACATATATAGATGTTGAAAATAATTGCGGAAGTTCCTTCACGGGGGCATCCTACTGTCCGGGAGATACTGCAATTAACCTGACAGCACCGCCAGGATATAGCGGATATAGATGGTTTTCATCTGATTTTTCGCAGGTGCTCGGCACAGGACAATCATTGTATCTGAATCCGCCACCGCCTTCGGGCTCAAATATTTTAGTAGAGGTTTCTCCTTATCCGGGTTACGGTTGCAGAGATACACTTACCGCAATTCTGGAAGATACGCTTACAATAACAGCTAACGCAGGCGGAAATAAAACCTCATGTGATACAAGTGGTGTGCATCTCGGTGTAATGCCGGTACCTGGTATTATTTATAAATGGACGCCGGCAGCGGGTCTCAATAATCCCAATATAGCAAACCCTGTGGCCCATGTTGGGGCCACTACGATCTACACCCTGAAAGCAAGCTCCGTCGGCGGCGGCTGTTCTGCTACAAGTACAGCTACCGTTTTTAAGCCCATTGTATCCAATGCGATTACACTTACAGGGAGTAGTGTTTATTGTGCCGGCACAGGACAAAGCAGTGTGTTGAATGTAAATGCTGCAGACAGTATTCAATGGTACGAAAATGGCATGGCTGTTCCGGGCGCGCACGGAACGACATTCAATGTAACAGAAAGCGGGAATTATTATGCGACTTTATTCAGTTTTTTCGGCACCGGCTGTCAGCAAAATACCGCAGTGAAAAGGATAGATATATTTGCCCGTCCGCATGCATCTTTCGGTATTAATAACTCCGTGCAGTGTTCTCCGCTGGATACATTTGTTTTAAAAAACCTTAGTACGATCAGCGGGGGAAATATGCAATACCAATGGAACTTAGGTGATGGCTCTGTTTCTAATGCCGACAGTCTGTCGCATATTTATAATTATCCCGGTACTTATAATATTCAGCTCCATGCCTCAGCTGCAGGAGGATGTTTTTCGGATACAACAATTCAGGTAATTGTAAAACCGGGCGTCTCGCCCTCTTTCACTGCAAAAAATATTTGTATCGATCTCCTGCTTCCGCTTACAAACACGAGCAATGCGCCGGGCGCAACGGTTGTAAATTATTTATGGGATTTTGATAACGGCCAAATATCAGATCAAAAAAACCCGGTCTTCAGTTATCCCGCACCCGGGAATTATACCATTAAACTTTCCGCCTCAACACCTGAATGCCCTGATGCAAAAACGGTATCACAATCTATTGCAGTTACGGCACCCGCATCGGGTATTCGTTATCCCGATCAACCTGCCATTATAAATTATCCTGAACCGGTGGAAGCGCGCCCTATCGGCATCACCGCTGTGTGGAGCCCGGCCGCCTATCTCAATAACCCTCATTTGTACAAACCGCTGTTCCGGTCTTTTGTTGATCAGCAATACAATATTGCATTGACCACGGATGCGGGATGTATAACAGTTGATACCATATTGGTAAAAGTGTATAAAAAAACAAAGATCCATGTCCCTTCAGCGTTTACGCCGAACGGAGACGGCAAAAATGATGTATTAAAACCATTACTGTTCGGATTCAGGAAAGTAAATTATTTCCGCGTGTATGATCGGTGGGGTCAAATTTTATTTGAAGCTCATGATGACCTGCATGGGTGGGACGGAACATTCAAAGGTTCACCGTTGGATATCCAAACTGTGATCTGGGTGATTGATGCGGAAGATGTAGATGGGAAAAATCACTTGGAGAAGGGGATGACAACAATATTGAAGTAGAAGAAGAAAATTTAAAGCACAGGTTATATCGGTAAATGAAGAAAGAATGATTGCTTCAGATGAAGCCCGCATCATATAATCATATAACCCATTCAAACATTCATATGAAAAAACTCATCTCCATCTTTATCCTCAGCATTTTTATTCACCATGCTTATGCGCAATCAAAAGACGAACTGCTCATCCGCGATGCCATGACGGAGCAGCTCAATGCATGGAATGCCGGGGACATAGACCGTTATATGCAAACGTATTGGAATGATGATTCGCTGATGTTTATCGGGCGTACGGGTATCACTTATGGTTATGAGAATACCCTCAAAACATATAAAAAAGGTTACCCCGATACGGCAAGCATGGGCAAGCTGGATTTTCAGATCCTTTCCGTAAAACGCTTATCGGTATTGTATTATTCTGTTGTGGGTAAATGGCACTTGAAAAGATCTGTCGGGGATGTGGGCGGTATGTACACTTTACTGTTCCGGAAAGTAAAAGGTAAATGGGTGATCATACAGGATCACAGCAGCTAAGAGAACAAAGAGAAAAAGAGTATAAAGAGATCAGCGAAGATCTGCGGTATTCAATCTGCGAAAATCTGCGGGAAACATCTGTGCAGATCTGTGGGAGAATCCTCTATACCCTTATCAAAAATGTTTAATCCTCTTCCACTTTTTTATAAAATGCCTGATCAAAAAAAACAAGCTTACGAGGAAAAGGGCATAGTAAATATAATTTTTCAGGGTAGGGCTTTGATCGAACAGGCCCAATTTTAAATAGATACCCAGCACAACATTCAGCATCATCCAAAGGAGCAACAATGATGCGGTCTGCATGATAGCGATCAAAAAATCCCTGGCGTCGTTCTCAATACCCATATAACAAATTTACTGCAATAAGATATTTTGAAATGCAGTGCTGTCGCCGTTGAATACGTCAAAATCCACGTGCGTGCTGATCCCGCTTACTGTTGCATTTTCATTGTGTTGCCAGAAGAGCCAGCTGCGGTCTGTGCGCGGTTTTTCTTTGGCTAAATAATGCGCTACCCAAAAAGGATATTTATCGAATTGCCCCGCAAGAAATGTTTTATAGAAATCCGCATTGGTGTAGATCACCGGCAACACTTTGTATTTTTTTTGCACCATGTCCAGCCAGTCTGCTACGCGCTGCTGCAGGTCGGCAACTGAAGCCCCGCTCACCGTTTCTATATCCAACACCGGCGGCAGATCGCCTTTTTTCAGCCGGACGGTCTCTATAAAATGTTCCGCCTGCATTTTTCCGCTTTCGGAAGCAATAAAATAATGGTAGGCGCCCACAGGTATACCCGCTTGCTTTGCTGCGGCGATGTTCTCTTCAAACTGTTCATCCGTGAGATCAAGGCCTTCTGTTGCCTTAATAAAGACAAAGCCTATAGCGACATTCTTTACTTTCATTTCCTTTACGTCCTTCCAGGATATTTCTCTCTGGTAGCGGCTCACATCAATACCGTGAATGGAATAATTGGCGGGGATATCTATGCCGAATGCATCATAATGAATAAATACAGGTTTGTAATACCTGTTGCTGAAGTACCAACAAGCCACGGCAATAAATGCAATTAGAAAAACAGAAATAATAATTCGCTTACCGAAATGTTTTGCGGCTTTTGCCATACGCGGGATTGTAACTGCAAATTAACGACACCGGACGGGCTGATCCTGTTTACCTGATCAGCTGCATCACAGTGGTCTTGCCTGCGGCAATGACCCTGATCACGTACAAGCCATGTGCCCAGGTGCTCACGGGTACCTGTACGAGCTCTGCACCCGCAGTGAGCGCGATATTCCGGCTGTACACTTTCCTGCCGATCTTATCATAGATCACCATGTCTGCCGCGGATGTATTAAAATCATGCAGGTATACGGTGAACGGATCAGTGAGCGGGTTGGGATAAATTTCAACTACGCCGCTGCCGTTATTTACCGCCGGTAATTTTTGTGTGCTGTTGTTTTTAGTGATGAGCCAACTTTCCGGGTCCACCAAAACCGTGTCCGGAACAAAGCCCAGCGTTCTTATAAAATTTTGCCCGTTGAAGCTGTTGTCTACAACTACAGTTTTTTCCTGTGTTGCATTTTTAAATTTCAGCGGCACCGATAAATGAAAAAATGGAACCGAAGTATGCGAAGTGGTCTGATCTAATTGAATATTTACACTCCCGCTGCCCACAGGCCTCCAACTCACTTTATAGGCCGGGTAACCCTGCCCGGCATACCATTGATCGAAAAAATAACGAAGGTCTTTCCCGCTTTCTTCTTCCAGGTTTCTTTCCAGGTCGGTTGTATGCGCGATGCCATACACCAATGCAGGATCTTGCTGGTATCTTCTTAACGCACGGAAAAAAATGTCATCACCCAGGATAAAGCGGAGCATCTGCAACACGCGGCTGCCTTTATTATAAGAAAGACGCTGATCGAATATCCTGCTGAGATTGGTCGTGTCATCTACTTTTACAGAACCCCCCGGTTGTGAAGTGATATTGGCTAAGATTGCCTGCCTGTTACCCGGCGTTAAAGCCGGGTATTTTGTTTCCATATAATACAAAGCGCAAAAAGTGGCGAAGCCCTCATTGAGCCAGATCTCTTCCCAGCTTGCACAGGTGATCTTATCGCCAAACCACTGATGCCCCAGTTCATGCGCCATAAGCGGTTCTGTTGTGTTGATCACAAAAGTGGAGGTTTGGTGTTCCATGCCCCCGCCCCAGCCAAACTGCACGTGCCCGTATTTTTCTTTTATAAATGGATATTCACCAAAAGTATTATTGTAGAGCAGCATGCTTTCCAAAACATTGTGGGTGTCGGCCTGGAATGTTGCCAGGCTTTCGGGATAACAATACGTGACCATGGGCAACGTCGTGCTGCCTAGTTGTACGGTTTGAGTAAAACGCGCATAATTGGTCACTGCCATGCAGACCAAATAGGAGGCGATCGGGTAACGATGCTTCCAATGGGTGAGGGTCATATTTCCCGGAACAGGGGTCTCAGACTGTAAAATACCATTGCTTGCGGCTGAATAGAGCGAAGGATGAGTGATAAAAACGTCAATAGAATCGGCTTTATCGGTAAGGCCATTCTTACACGGCCACCAGTCCCGTGCGCCGTATGCTTCGCTCAGGCTCCAGGCTACAGGTGTACCTGCATGCTGGTCCTGTATAAAAGAACCGAAGCCGGTATTGGCTGGTATGCCTTTATACCAAATGGTTACAGAATCGAGGATTCCCGCATTCACAGAACCGGGAAAATTAATGACCAGGGTATTACTGGGCTGTGAGGTGGTGAGCATCACTCCGTGTTGCTTTACACTGTCGGCATGCAGCACGCTCATCAGGTCCATAGTGATAGAGGATGAAGCAGTGGTCATTTTGTAATACATGGTCACTTTACCGTTGATATAGCGCACAGCGGGATCTATCTGCCATTCGAGGCGGTAATACTTTACGTCGAAATTATCCGAAGCGCCCGTGCCGTCGATAAAATTGTTGAATTGTGCGCGGTGGGCTTCCCTTTCCATTGCTGCGATGGATTGCGGATCGGACCGTTCCTGGCAGAAGCCAATTACCGGGGTGAAAAACAGCATTAAAAGCAGGCTCTTCATTTTTTTCATTTATAGAAAGATATTGGTTTCATTAATAACGTTGCATTTGTATGTAAATTATGCTGAATTTATGAATGAAAATATTTGGCACGGAGTTTTAATGAATATAGCGTTCTGCAGCTAAATATTTATTTGTGAATTACCCTAAACTATCACCATGAATTTCCGAAAGATCATTGCCCTCATCCTGATATGCTCAGCGCCGTTTTGTGCCCTGGCCCAGGAGCCCGTTAAGGCTGATACGCTGATCAAAAAGCTTGACAGCCTTGCAAAGAAAACCGACAGCGCGGGTGTGCAAAAAAATAATATCAACCCGGCAGCGTATAATGATGTGACCAAGCTTACGCCGAAAAGCTATTTTATATTATTGGGGAGCGATATCAAGCAGGAATTTACCAAGCCTTTCCACATGAAGCGTAAGGACTGGGGCAACCTGGGAAAATTTGCACTTGTGGAACTTGCCTTAGGCTTTGCGGATGAGCCGATCCAGAGAAATGCGTTAGCGCTGCGAAATAAAAGTGCGGGGGTCCGAAATGTAGGGGGCTTCATCACTCATTTCGGCGGAGTTTATGAATTTGCGGCCCTCGGCGGGTTTGGTCTTTACGGGATCTTGGCTAAGAGTGATAAGGTGAAGACCACCACTTTGCTGGCCACACAATCCGTGATCACGGCCGTACTTGCAGAAGCAGTGATCAAAACATTGGCAGGAAGAACGAGGCCGAATTATTATCCTGAAACGGTTGAGGCCGAACCGAAATTTCTGGGTCCGCTGGGCAAGACAGGACGCGCAGCAAACGGAACAAGATCCAACAGCTCTTTCCCATCCGGGCATACCACGGCAGCATTTTCAGCAGCTACTGTATTCGCTATAGAGTACAAGAACAAACCGTATATTCCCATCATTGCTTACAGTGCCGCTACATTAGTAGGATTGAGCCGCATCACAGAAAATAAGCACTGGGCAACAGACGTGGTTGCCGGCGCTGCGCTGGGCTACCTGAACGGCCGCCAGGTTTCTTTCAATTATCACCGCTATGCGAAAATTAAGAACGGTGAGAAGAACAAGGTAGCGTTCAATTTGAGTTATGATTTCGGGAAGCTGATGCCGGGGTTGGTGTGGAAGTTATAAGTTCAAGGTTCCGCGGTTCAATATTTGATCTGTATTCATCCGTTCCATCCGCCTGAGCCGTGAATCTACTGTAATATTTTCTCAAGAATTTTTTTTGCTGTGGCTTCTATGGCGGGCACTGCAACCGAGTTTCCGAATTGCTTGTACGCCGGTGCATCGGCTTTCGGTAAGATATAATTTTCAGGGAAACCCTGCAGCCGCGCCCATTCCCTCGGCGTCATCTTTCGGATTCCTTCCCGGTTAACCGGTCCTTTTATCTTTGTTACGGGCGTGAGGTCGGTGAACCGCTTATCTTTTACGAGGTTTCTTTCACGTCCCATGCCGCCTACTACAATTGCATTGGTAATACCG